>Ga0114996_10004355_pt1 | contig 17069 bp, 18 predicted proteins | sample ArcticOcean_MG_C_4_FD_87039 | JGI IMG/M metagenome (GOLD analysis project Ga0114996, IMG submission 87039) | Marine microbial communities from western Arctic Ocean - ArcticOcean_MG_CB4_134 | ecosystem: Environmental > Aquatic > Marine > Oceanic | place: Arctic Ocean: Canada Basin | collected...
CACATCTGGAACGGTCAACCCTTCGAAATCTCTGGGTCGCGTATACCACGGACAATCGAGCAGTCCATCCTGAAATGAATCTTCGAGTGCGGATTCCGCGTCTCCAACCGCTCCTGGAATCAACCTCGCAACCGCATCGATCAAAACCAGCGCCGGGAGTTCACCTCCGCTCAGCACGTAATCTCCAACTGAAATCTCTTCAGTCACATACTTCTGACGGATCCGATCATCGATCCCGCGATAACGTCCACAAAGCAGCACCAGATGATCCACCGTAGAAAGCCGATTTGCGATCCCCTGATCGAATCGCTTCCCTTCCGGCGTCAAATAAATCACGTGCTCCAAAGGTCCATCGGAAGGAATGGAGCCGAGCGCCCTTGCAATCGGTTCCGGCTTGAACACCATCCCAGCACCACCTCCGTACGGCGTATCGTCAACCGTGCGGTGCACATCCTCCGTATGGTCCCGAAGATCGTGGGCCACCACTTCCAGGATCCCTGAACTGATCGCGCGGCCCGGAATACTGAAAGACAGAACCTGTCTGATCAGGTCCGGGAATATGGTCAGCACGTCGATTCGCATGCGCGCGGCAATATCGGGAACTCACCTTCAAACGGAGCCTCGATCACAGACCCCACGAAGAAATCTGACTACAGCAGCCCCTCAAAATCCTTCACCACCACTTGTTCCGATTCCAAATCGACCGTAATGAGATCTTTGACGGCAGGCAGCAGCAACTCTTCTCCGTCCCGATCCACCACGTAAACATCATTTCCCGGGAGTGAAAGCACATCCACCACCTCGCCGATCTGTTCGCCTGCTTCGGTCACCACCTTCAACCCCACAAGCTCGAACACATAGTAGTTGCCCTCGGGCAAGGGGTGAACTTCATCTGCTCGTACCAACAGCAAACTGCCGCGGATACGCTTGGCCGCATCGGGATTGTTGATCCCCTTGAACTTGACCGCATAGCGTGATCCGTAGGCCCGGATCCGTTCAACCCGCCGCGTCGTCCGATCCCCCTGGGTGTCTTCAACCGTCACCGTCTTCAGATCGTCAAACCGCTCAGGAAAATCCGTAAGCGGATTGAGAAAGGCCTCACCATGAAGGCCCCTCGGTTTCAGCACCCGGGCAATGGCAATTAACGCCTCAGAATCAGTCGATTCCTCAGACAAGACCTATTCCTCGGATGTGTCCTCTGAGGCTTCTGCAGCCGGGGCAGCGTCAGCCGAATTCCCACTCATCTGCTTGAGAATCCCACTTCGCCTGAAAAGACTTTTGCATGTTCCGCTGGGCACTGCGCCCTTGGACAGCCAGTGTGCTACACGATCTGCCTTCAACTCGAGGACCTCGGGATTCTGCGTCGGAATGTAATGCCCGAGGATCTCGATGAACCGGCCGTCCCGCGGGCACGGCTTGTGGGCTACCACAACCCGGTATGCCGGGCTGCCTTTGGCGCCTCTGCGTGTCAAACGTATCCTGACCAAATCTACTACCTCCTGTTTACAACACCGTGTCACTGTGGTGAAAGGATCAGCCTACTGCATAAACGGCATTTGCATGCCGCGTCCCATCTTATCCATCTTCCCCATTTTCTTCATCATCTTCTGCATCATCCCGAACTGCTTGATCAGCCTGTTCACTTCCTGAATCTTTACACCGCTTCCTCGAGCAATTCGTTTCCTGCGACTACCATTCAAAATTTGAGGTGTTGCACGTTCTTCAAGCGTCATCGAAAAAATGATGGCCTCGATATGAACAAAGGCATCATCGTCCACCTGCACACCCTTCAACGCCTTTCCAGCGCCGGGAATCATCTCCAGCAGCTGATTCAAAGGGCCCATTTTACGGACCTGTTCAAGCTGCTCCAGAAAATCATCGAAGGTAAAAGACGCCGTACGCAGCTTCTTCTCGAGCTTTTGCGCCTGCTCCTCGTTCACCGCGCCCTGGGCCCGCTCCACCAGGGTAACGATATCGCCCATTCCCAGAATACGCGACGCCATCCGGTCAGGATGGAACGCCTCGATCCCGTCCAACTTCTCGCTTACACCGATATACTTGATTGGCACACCGGTCACTTCACGAATCGAAAGTGCGGCGCCACCCCGGGTATCACTGTCCAGCCGGGTGAGCGCTACGCCGGTAAATGCCAACTGCTCATAGAAAGCGGATGCTGCGGACACCGCGTCCTGACCGGTCATCCCATCAGCCACAAACATAATCTCAGAGGGCGAAACGGCTTCCCGAATCCCAACCACCTCTGCCATCCGCTCGTCGTCCACGTGAAGCCGGCCGGCGGTATCCAGAATCACCGGATCCAGCTTCTCTTCCCGGGCGCGCTCGAGACCCCGCTTGCAGATCTCTATCGGATCCGTTCCTTCTGGTTCGCTGTGAACGGGAACCTCAATGGATTCCCCCAAAACACGAAGCTGCTGGATGGCGGCCGGTCTATAAATATCAGCCGCAACCAGCAAAGGCTTTCGGCCTCCGGCTTTCAGCATTCGGGCGAGCTTTGCGGACATCGTCGTCTTACCCGCGCCCTGGAGACCCACCATCATAATCACATTGGGTTCGGGGCCCGGAAGATTCAGTTCCTCGTGAGCCCCGCCCATCAGACCGATCAATTCAGAGTGAACGACCTTGATGACCTGCTGCCCGGGCGTGATGCTCTTCAGAACATCCTGACCAACTGCCCGCTCTTTTACTTTTGATACAAATGACCTGGCCACCTTGTAGTTGACATCGGCCTCTAGAAGCACGCGCCGTACCTCTCTGAGCGCCTCTTCTATATTGGCTTCCGTCAGCTTTCCTGAGCCGCGAAGCTTCTTGAAAACGCCTTCAAGTTTTTCGGTCAGATTGTCAAACATGAAAAAACTCCGGCCGCAGGTGGGTCACAGACTTCCAAATATATAGGAATACAATATTTATGGCAAGCATGAAATCGGCGCTGCCACAACGAAAAAGGGGCAATGCCAGCCTGTGCTTGCACAGAAAATCCAACATTGCCCTATCGATTTGGAAACGCTTATCGCCCCTCGGCAGCAGCCCGGATTGCAGCTACATTCTCGGTCACTTTTCCGTCCTTAAATGCCGCAGATCCAGCCACCAACACGTTGCATCCGGCTTCCACAACATCGCGTGCGTTTGAAACGCCTATTCCACCATCGATTTCGATCTCTGTATCCACTCCAAGCCGCTGAATCTCATCTCGCAGCGCCCTGACCCTTGGAATCGACTCCGGCATGAAAGACTGTCCCCCAAAACCCGGCTCCACGGACATCACAAGTGCCAGATCCAGGTCAGGCAGGAACGGAAACAGCGTCTCAATCGGCGTGCCGGGCTTCACGGTCGCCCCGGACTTCATCCCTTTTTCTCGAATAAACCCCAGCAAAGCCCCAATATCGGCCTCGATCTCCGTATGCACGGTAAAGATATCCGCACCGCTATCCGCAAATGCCTGAACATACTTCCCGGGTTCCGAAATCATCAAATGCATATCCAGCACCAACTCTGTCTTCTTTCGAATCGCCTCCACAACCAAGGGTCCGAACGTAATATTGGGAACGAAATGGCCGTCCATCACATCCAGGTGGATATATTCCACACCCGCCTCTTCAACGGCACGAATCTCCCGCTCCAGAATACTAAAATCAGCAGAAAGGAAAGAAGGGGCAATCTTCACCATGTGAACATCTCCTGGTTGAGTCAAAAAAGACCGCAATTGCCTATCGTGATCATCTAAGAATAGCCGCTCTGCCTACCTAATAATTCCATAATATATTGTTTATATTCTATTTGTCATAATTACCGAACATCACAACTGGCTCACCACAAGCCTCACGGCGGTCCCGTATCTGACCTCTTCGCCCGCCTCAGGAATCTGCTCGATCACCATATTCAACATATGTTGTGTGCTGAACTCGAACCGAATGTCTCGCACCCTGAGCCCCAGGTTCTTGAGATCGACTCGCGCAGTCTCCAGCCGTTTCCCAACCAGATTGGGAACAACCACCGTCTCTCCTGGCGGACCGTTGCTCACCGTCAACACCACAACCGCTCCAACTGGAACCCGTGTACCAGGATCCGGCGACTGCAACATCACCAACCCTTCCTTGATGATCGGAGAGGCCTCCTCAACCACCTCACCCACCTCCAGACCGCTGTGCTCGATCCACAACCGGGCCTGCCGCAGGGATTTCTTTCTCAGATCGGGGACCTCGTATAGCCGACTCCCTCTGCTCGGAATGGCGTAAACCGTACGGTTCGTCTTTACATGTGAAAAGGCGGCCGGGTTCTGGTAAACCAGTTTTCCCTCGATCACCGATGCATCCCACCTCGGTTCCAGCAGCTTCAATCTGAGTCCGCGCCTGCGAAGCTTGTTTCTTGCCTGGTCCGGGGCCAACTCAACGATATCCGGAACCTCGACCTGCTGACCCTTTCGAACGATGCGGGGCATGATCACCAGGTCCAGAATGATCAACCCTACCGTCCCCGTAAACACTGCGCATGCGGCAAAGAGAATGGCCTCTCTCACCACAGACTTAATCACCATTCGAGAACTCCGTACCTGGTTTCACCGCATCGTTACAAACACGATCGACTGGCTCAAACATAGGACAACGTCAACAACCTGTCAAGCCGCGTAAGCCTCAGGTATTCCCTACCCGATTCCCCGCCCGAAACCTTGTCCCATGCGAGTTTCTTCATCTCCCGATCGTCAGAGAAACCCGCTGGGATATACCCAGAATGGAGTGAAACGCCGCACTGTAATCGATCGTGACCATGCCTTTTCTCACTCCGAAGCCTCCAGAAAACCGCTCCGGCTGATTCCCAGCACCCAACCTAAACTTGAAACGCTTCCCCATCTCAAACTCAACTCCAGCCCCGCCACCTGTGGGCAATCCCGACTCCTTTCTGACATCCACCAGGACGAACACCCCGGGTGAAACTTCGATCCCAACACCGGCCATCCCGCCCTGTCCAAGCAGGCTCATCTTTTTACCTCCCACATTCCACGCAGCCATCCCGAATCGCACACCTCCGGGAAACACCACCCTCGCCCCTAAATCGAACACGACCCAGCTCCTTGAGCCGATCCCTTCCGCCGAAAGCCTCAGACTGCGGAGCGTCAACCCCAGACCCAGCCGTTCTCTCACCCGATGCGCCACCGTCACACCAATCGTCTGCTCACGAAAAAGGGCATATCCGAAATCCTCAAACCGCAGCCCCAGCGCTGTGTTCCTGAGCGGCAGCACGATACCCGCCATACTCGTTTGCAGCTCCCGAACACCGAATGGACGATCGTAAACAGCGGTCACCCCGATCCCGCCATTCCACACGGTGGCCCCTGGATTCCATATCAATGCATCGGTACCTTGGGCCCAGGCTACGAAATTGTCACCTGTTCCACCGGAGCGAGCGCTGGTGGGGGCAAACTCGAAGGCGCTGAATGTGGGATGGGGAAGGAGGAGCAAAGAAATGAACGCACACCTTAGGATCTGGGAGGGGCTGGATATTCGGTTCATGAACACCTCAAATGCTGGATCACAGAATGCACAGATTCAACACCTCGAAATAAATCAACTGCTGGATCACTGAACGCACAGATTCTCCACCAAAACCCCACCACCATTGAGAGCACAGAGCCCAACCCTACACCGATTCGCGATATCCATCCGGTGCCCTGGGGCCGAACATAGGATCGAATTTCCGCGTTTATTTCTGCCGCATTTACCCGATACGTACACGGTTCTTTCTGTGGCCCTCAGTTTTTCTTCTGTGAATTCTGTGATCCTGCTCTTTTATCTCTTGTGATCCAGCGTTTTGCCATCCGTAATTCACTGTCTTTTATCGGTCTCCGTACGCACCCTGGAAACACAGACACTCCACCACCGCCACCACCTCCACCACCTCAAATGCTGGATCACAGAACACACAGATTCACCGCCAAAATCCCACCTCCCTTGAGAGCACAGAGCCCAACCCTCCACCAATTCGCGATATCCCGCTGGTTCCCTTGGGCCGAACCTCGGATCGAATTTCTGCGTCTATTTCTGCCGCATTTACCCGATGCGTACACAGTTCTTTCTGTGGCCCTCTGTTCTTCTTCTGTGAATTCTGTGATCCTGCCCTTTTGTTTTCTGTGATCCAGCCTTCCGTCCTCCTACAATCCAGCCTTTCAGCCCCCGCAATCCACCATCTCTCCCCGACTTTAATTAACAATCCTGTTGATCTCCAGTTTGCTCGATCCGAAATTGAGAACGAGGGCGATTTTGTAACCTGATGCCCTCAGATATGACAGCGTTTGCTCGAAGTCCTTCGGTTCCAGCAGCGCCTTGGCTTTGATCTCTACAAGACAATCATCCACAACGAAATCAACACGCCTCGAGTGAAGTCTGATACCCTTGTAGAACACGGGGATCTCGACCTCTCTGCCAAAGTCCAATCCCGCGGAACGAAATTCCTGGAATAGCGCCCGCTGATAAGTCAACTCCTGGAAGTGCGCACCCAGAGTGTGATGCACGGTTAGAGCCGCCCGAATGATTCTCCCCGTCCTCAAATCGGAGTGAAACTTGTTTCTGGATTTGGACATAAACATGCTTCCCGCGTTGAAGCGTCCTATTGGCACCCACCATACGTTCCACAGACGTCTGTCACGTTGCCCAAATGAAGTCCTTTCTGCCTCGGATTCCTGAAGCCACCGGACCCCTCTGTGTCCCTCAAATCTTCTTCTGTGAATTCTGTGATCCAGCGTTTTACTTGACCCCGCCTTTCACTCTCTGTGACCAAGCGACCATCAACGCAATCTCTGTTCCACTCAACGCCACTCATCAACCTACGGGACCACATATTGTTGTTGCAGAACACTGTACCCGTCTCTATTACAGTGGAGCAAAGCCTTCTTCCGCTCAGATTCTGTCTGCTAAGAATAGACACACCTGATCGACTGTCCCCCATTTCATGGCACAAAAAAAAGCCGCGAAAATACCCGCGGTCTTCCACTTCCACAATGCCTACTTTCTGTGACCCGCCTGCCTTTTCTGTGAATTCAGTGGCCCTCTGGTCTTTTCTGTGTATTCTGTGATCCTGCGTTTTGGTTACCCTGAGCCAAAACTTCGTCCTCCGCGATCCTGCTTTCTGTGGCCCTCCCGCCTTTTCAGTGTATTCTGTGGCCTCTCGCCTCTTCTGTGCATTCTGTGATCCAGCCTATTGTTCTCCCTGATCCAGCCTCTCTCTTTCCCCGAGCCAACCTTCCGTTCTCTACGACCCTACTTTCCGTGACCCGCCCGCCTTTTCTGTGAATTCTGTGGCTCTTCGCCTCTTCTGTGCATTCTGTGATCCAGCCTATTGTTCTCCCTGATCCTGCTTCTCACTTTCCCTGAGCCAGCCTTCTGTTCCCTGCGATCCTACTTTCTGTGGCCCTCCCGCCTTTTCAGTGTATTCTGTGGCCTCTCGCCTCTTCTGTGTATTCTGTGATCCTGCCTATTGCTTTCCGTGATCCTGCTTTCTGTGTATTCCGTGATCCTGCCTATCGCTTTCCTGATCCTGCCTTTTGCTCTGCAACCCACCCCCCCATCCATTTTCGTTATATTGAAGTAGTTTCTATCGATACCCCCAACCCCGGCACCCACGTGAACCAACTAAACGATCCCCACGCGCCAAACTCCGGATGGACCTACTTCGACCGCATCCAACGAAAGGATGCCGGGGAATCGGTCCTATCCTTTTACACGAAACGCTATTCGCACACCTGCGAGGCGAACTGGCGGGAGCGCATTCGGGACGGATCGGTCACCCTGGATGAAGCGGTCACGGACCCCGAGCGCATACTCTCTGTAAACCAGAAATTGGCCTACCACAGATCGCCGTGGGTGGAGCCGGATGCGCCCACGTCTTACGCTGTGCTGTTTGAAGACGAGAGCATTCTTGTTGTAGCCAAACCCTCCGGACTTCCAGTCCTTCCAGGAGGCAACTTCCTCGAAAAAACCCTGCTGTCTCAAGTCCGCCGTCACTACCCAGCCGAACTTGAACCCGCACCCATCCATCGGATTGGTAGAGGAACATCCGGCATCGTCCTGTTCGCGAAAACCTTCGCCGCCAAACGCACATTGTCCGAAGACTTCTTTCACGGCCGAATCCGAAAAGTCTACCGAACACTCGTCAAGGGCACCGAAATGGAGGACACCTTCATCGTCGAATCCCCAATCGGAAAGGTCCCCTATCCAGAGATCGGGTATGTATACGCAGCCACGCCCGAGGGCAAACCCTCCCGCACCGAGTGTCGTGTCCTCAAACGGAACTCAGACCAGCAAATCAGCCTCATTCACGTAGACCTCATCACCGGTCGACCCCATCAGATCCGCATACATCTCGCCGCTGCCGGTCACCCCCTGGTCGACGACCCCTTATACAAAAAAGGTGGCATCCCGCTCACGAATCCATCCGGCAAACTGCCCATGCCGGGGGACTGCGGATACCACCTTCACGCGCACTCGATCACCTTCACACATCCGGAAACATCCCGGCCGAACACCCTCACCTGCCAACCACCGCCGCTCCTGCGTCTGCCCGAAGAAAACGGTCGGACAACCTCGCCCTAGAACCGGACACTCAGCTTCACCTTCATCTTACCCTTTTCATCCGGACCCACTTCAACCTTCCCCCAATCCACACTGTCCAGGTGTGCGTCCACGTAGGCATCCGCCATGCTCACCAGAACGATCCCCATTGAAGTAAACAAGTAGACATTTCTTTCCTGCTGCCCCACAGTTGCAGGACACTTGTTCAACTGATTTCGTCTCACAAAAAACGCCACAACAGATCCGATCTCTGCTGCGGCGAAAAGACTCCCTTTAACTGGCCTGCCGTTATACATCTGTCCCCATCCAGGCAGCACCATCGACCTCAACATTGCGCCTCTGGGCGAAACCGTTCCTCCTGTAGAATCAGCAGCCGCTTCCTCAGCCGGCGCCGAACCACAGAAGCCACCCAGAAGCAATCCCGCTATAACGATCAGCCTGATCACCCATCCCCCGAATCTGGACCGGGCGAGCGCCGGCGCCATTCAGTTGCCATCAAACCTGCGAACCGGCGAGCCTGGCTGCGCCAAGGATACCCGCGTCATCACCCAGGAGCCCGGGAACGATCCTCACATATTCTTTCACGCCAACCGTTCCCCGATCGGCATACACCCTGCGAACAGGCTCAAAGAGCCGGTCGCCCGCTCTCGCGAGACCCCCGCAAAGCGCAATCACCTCCACATTCATCGCGCTCGCCAGACTGGCAATCCCGATACCGAGCAGTGCTCCGGTATCCTCGAACACCTCCTGGGCGAAGGCATCCCCTGCTTCCGCTGCCTGGAAAATCACCTCCGTGCTCAATCCATCCAAGATCAAACTTGTCTCAGGACGTTCACCAACCAGCCGCTCTTTCGTGCGCCGAACCATCGCTGTTGCGGATGCGTACAACTCAAGGCATCCATAATTCCCACACGGACAGCGAGGACCATCCTTATCGATACTCACGTGGCCGACCTCGGCGGCATTCCCATTGAAACCGCGCATCAGCAAATTATTGGAAATCCAACCGCCACCAACTCCGGTACCCAGCGTGATACACAGAAAGTGAGCCACACCTTTGCCTGCGCCCAGCCACTGCTCACCGCAGGCCGCCATATTGGCGTCATTGTCAACCGTCACCGGCAGTGACAGCAGCGCCTCCAGGCGATCCATCAACCGAACCCCGTGCATACACGGCAAATTCTCCGGCGAAATGATCACGCCCTCGTAGGGATCGAGCGGACCTGGCGCACCGATACCAACCGCATCGATCTCCTGACCGGCCATCACCTCATTCACGCACGAGGCGATCCCTTCGATCACCCCATCGCTCCCGAGGTCCAGGCGCGTGGGCGTTCGGGAACGGACCGTGATCTCTCCCGACTCCGTCACCAAACCCGCGCGGGTATTGGTGCCGCCCAGGTCCACACCCACCGTCAAACCACTCACATCTCCGCTCGGACCTGCTTCACCGCGTCAACAAACTGGCGCGCCGTATCCGTAAGCGTCTTCCAGTCCTTATTCGCCACGGCCGTCTTGTTCACCATGGCACTACCAGCACCCACCGCGGAAGCGCCGGCCTTGATGAACTCCGGCGTCGTCTTGATATCCACACCGCCCGTCGGCATCAGTCGAACCTGCGGCAAGGGACCCTTCACATCCTTGAAATAAGACGGTCCACCCACCGATGCGGGAAAGACCTTCACCACATCGGCCCCAGCCTGCCACGCTGCGAGAATCTCTGTAGGCGTGAATGCGCCTGGCATTACAGGTTTTCCATACCGCTTGGCCATTTCGATCACACCCAGATTCAGTGCGGGACCCACCACATACTCCGCCCCCGCAAGAATTGCGGCCCTGGCGGTCTCCGGATCCAGAACAGACCCCACCCCCACGATCGTGTCCTCCATCTTTGCCGACGCCTCCTCGATCACCTTGAGCGCACCGGGAACTGTCATCGTCACCTCGATGGCCACAACCCCGCCTTCACGCAGCGCCTTGGAAACGTCCAGCAATTCTCCCGGCTTGTCGGCCCGAAGCACGGCAACCACACCACATTCGATAATCCGATCCAGGACTCCAGACATCACACCCTCCTGTGCAAAAAGAAAGCCCGGGCGGTTCGCCCGGGCCCATAATTAATCTCGACATCTACCGTTTGATTCGTGCGCTTTCACCCCGCATCGCCCCCTCGGCCTCCGATCGTGTAGCCCAGTTCACATCGCCCGGGAACGTATGGGCGAGTGCGGAATAAGCGCCCGCGAAATCGACGATTGCCTGCGGATCCTTACCTTCCAGAATGCCCGTGATCACACCGGCTGAGAAATTATCGCCACCTCCCACACGGTCCACCAGCTCAAGATCCTCGTAGATCCGCGAATAGTAAAATTCCTTGCCATCGAACAGCAAAGTGCGCCAGTCATTCAGCAAGCCCGTCTTGGCGACCCGGAGCGTAGTCCCCACATATTCCACATTGGGATACGCCTCCACCGCGCTTCTGGCAACACCTTTGTAGCTCTCGGGATCCAGGGCGCTATAATCCTCCGTTGCCCCCTCTGCCTTCAACCCCAGCACCTTTTCGAAATCTTCCTCGTTACCGATCAAAACCTTCACAAAAGGCATGAACTGCTTCGTCGTCTCCTGCGCCTTCTCCGAACTCCACAACTTGGACCTGAAATTCAGATCATAACTCGCGGTCACCCCCGCATCTCCGGCAGCCTTTAGCGCCTCGAGTGTCGCCGCAGCCGCACCATCCGAAAGGGCAGGTGTAATGCCGCTCACGTGAAACCACTTCGTGCCTTCAAAAACCGACTTCCAGTCCACCATCCCCGGTTCGATCTTGGAAATCGCAGTATGCCCGCGGTCATATGTCACCGCACTCGCCCTGGGACCCACGCCGACTTCCATATGGTAGAACCCGTTCCGCTCCAGTCCCACACCGTCGAAATCCACCCACACGATATTGGACATATCCACACCGTGTTCACGTCCCTTGTTCCGGATCACCCACCCCGTCCAGTTGTCCACCAGCCGGGAAACCCAGGCACAATTGAGCCCAAGGTGCGCACACCCTACCGCTACATTGTACTCCCCACCGCCAATCTCCATATCCAGCTTGGTCGCATTTTCCAGCCGCCGGTATTCCGGCGATGACAGCCGGATCATTGCCTCGCCGAACGTCACCACATCGTACATGAGTTCCCTCCTCGGAAATTTACCGCTGACAACTCTCACCATCGAACTGCAGCTCAATCATCTCTGCCGCCCAGGAGACCAGACAGAATCAAAAGACGGACAAGACTCAAAACAGCCACAACAGCAGCAGCCACATAGGTCCAGGCCGCTGCATTTAGCACCTTACGCGCTGCAGGGAGTTCCTCCGGAGTCAAATATCCGCCGTCGGAAAGAATACGGATCGCCCTGCTGCTGGCATTGAACTCTACAGGAAGCGTCAGGATGCCGAACAAGACCGCAAAGGCGAAAAAGACGATACCCAGCTGGATCAGAATCCCATATCCCATGAACAGGCCGATAAAGAACATCGGCATCCCCAACATAGATCCAAAATTCGCCACCGGCACAAAATTCGTACGCAGAGAAAGCGGAAAGTATCCCTGTGCGTGTTGAAAGGCATGACCCGCCTCGTGGGCAGCCACCCCGATTGCTGCAAGAGAACGTGATCCGTAAGTACTGTCGGACATATTCAGCGTCCTGCTCCTCGGATCATAGTTGTCCGTCATATTCCCGCTGACCCGGCCGATCTCAACTTGAATTCCGCCGCGACTGATGATGTCCCGTGCGACCCTGTCAGCCGTAATGCCGCCGCGAGCATCGAACTTGTCGTATTTTGCGAAGGTGCGCTTGATCTTGAACTGCGCCCACAGCGCAAGCAGAAACCCTGGAATGACGATCACCATTGTCCAATCGAACATCATAAATGGAAACATCGTTCACCACCTCCTGCACTGATCTGTCCTGGATACCCTGACATCTGCCTGACTTCTACATTGATGTACATCAAATATACCTGATTTATCAGGAATCGAGTAGATCCTGCCTACCCAGTCTTTCGCCCGCCTTGATCTGATACCCACGGACAAGATCGGCGCCGCTCATGCGGCTCTTTCCCGGCGGCTGCACCTCCACCAACCTCAACGCGCCCTCCCCCGCCGCAACCACCAGCCCATCTTTCCCGTCGGCCGTCAGAATCTCTCCCGGCGCACCGTTCTGCGCCACCTCTTCTGCACAATGAATCTTCAGATCCTTCCCGTTCCAAATCGTAAACGCACCGGGAAAAGGGTTGGTTCCACGGATCAGATTCCTGATCTCACTGGCTTCCGACTTCCAATCTATACACCCATCCTGTTTGGTCAGCTTCGGCGCCCGGGAAACCTCCACATCACTCTGGGCGACCCCCTGGGCACGGCCTGCAGCCAGATCTCGAACCGTCCTGAGAATCGCCTCTGCACCAGGCGCCTTCAATCGCTCGTAAAGCTCGCCTGCTGTTTCCTCGGGACCTATCGGAACCCGCTCCTGGAACAAAATATCGCCCGCGTCCACCTTGCCGGTCAATTGAAAAACCGTAATCCCCGTCTCCGCCTCACCTTGAATCACCGCCCAGTTGATGGGCGCCGCGCCACGAAATCTGGGCAGCAGAGAGGGGTGCAGATTCACCGAACCCAGCCTCGGAATCTCCAGGACACGACGAGGCAGAATCACAAATGCCACCACAACGAACAGATCGGCCCCGTATGCTCGAAGCCGATCCAGAAAATCTTTATTCTTCAGCGATTCCGGCTGGAGCACGGGCAGCCCGCATGAATCAGCCAGTTCTTTCACGGGCGGTGCCGTCATCCGCCTGCCACGGCCGCTGGGCTTATCCGGCCGAGTGACCACACATGCCACCTCGAATTCACTTTCAATCAGCTTTTGGAGCGTAGGCACCGCGAAATCCGGTGTACCCATAAAAACCAGTTTCAAGACGCCTGCCTCCTGGGGATCACTCCTCGAGCGGTGCTTCGACCCGAACCGTCCAGTCCGGAATCACTTCCCTTCCTTCGCCTCTTCCGCAACACGAGTCACGGAACCTCGTGAGACCTCGATTCGGACATCCTTGGCCACCTGAATCATCAGAATGCCATCCTTATCCTTGATCCCCACAATCGTTCCATGGATACCGCCTGAGGTCACAATCTTGTCGCCCTTTTCCAGCGACTCGATCATCGCCTGTTGTTGTTTCTGTTTTTTGTACTGGGGTCTCAGAATCAACAGATAAATCACCACAAACATCAAAATGAAGGGGAAGAATTGCACCAGAAAATTGGGCTGATCTCCACCTGCCGGGGGTTGTCCACCCATTGCGAATGCTTCACTGACTCCGAACAAGAAAATCCTCCTTGGTTGGGTTAGGACACGCGATCCTGCTACCGTATCACTACATTATCCGAAATAATCGGACAGAAATCCATCTCGCCACCTGGTAAAACCACCTGCAATGATGGATGATCGCATCTCTCCCATCAGGGCGAGGTAAAAATGTAAATTGTGAATCGTAACCAGCTGCAAACCCAGAATTTCATTCACGTGCTGCAAATGCCGAATATAGGCTCTGGAATAATTGCTGCATGCGTAGCAGGCGCACGCTGGATCGATCGGCGAAAAGTCGGCAATGAAACGGGCGTTACGCAGATTCATCTTGCCGGATCGGGTGAACGCCGAACCATTACGTGCATTTCGCGTGGGCATCACACAATCGAACATATCGATCCCCCGCGTCACCCCATCCACAAGATCCTCTGGAGGACCGCACCCCATCAAATAGTGTGCAGCGTCCGCGGGCAACCTGGGCACCACCGTCTCCACCGCCTCCCAGGTCTTCTCTTTGGGTTCGCCCACCGCTGTTCCACCTACGGCATATCCGGAAAAACCCATCTCTACCGTCTCATCTGCAAAACGCGTGCGCAGGTCCGAATAGGTACTCCCCTGCACGATCCCAAAAAGAGCCTGATGATGACCGGCGGCGCTCACTCTTCCACTCTCGTCCCACGCCTCCACACATCGAGCGGCCCATCGCAGGGTTCGCTCTCCGGCTTCCCTCGCATAGTCGTGCATACAAGGGAACACCGTACACTCATCGAACATCATCATCACGTCCGCGCCAATCGTCCGCTGGATCTCCATCACGCTCTGGGGTGTGAACAAATGGCGCGACCCGTCTACATGCGACTGGAACAGCACCCCTTCTTCTGTAATATTGTTCAGGGCTGCCAGACTGTGGACCTGATACCCCCCGCTATCCGTCAGAATCGCCCTGTCCCAACCCATGAACCCGTGGAGACCGCCGGCGCCTCCCATCACATCCATTCCAGGTCTCAAATACAAATGATAGGTATTCCCCAGAATGATGCCCGCACCAAGATCGTGGAGATTCTGCTGACTAAGCGTCTTCACCGTACCCTGAGTCCCAACCGGCATAAAAACCGGGGTCTCCACTACGCCATGCGGTGTATGAAGGACCCCTGCTCTTGCATCTCCGTCCGTTGCCACCAATTCAAACCGGAAGCCGTCTTCGCTGATGGCCCACCTCCTCAAACACTCGAAACCGATACACCCTCAGGGCATTGCGGCCCAAATATACCAACCGGAAAAATCCAAGTCAAGCGAATCGGTCTCAGCGAACGGCTTCCTCCGCCGTGATAAATTCGATTCCTCTCGACTCCAGCTCGGGCAGCATTCGTTTGAACGCCGCAAGCGTTGCCGCCTTTGCGTGTCCTATGCCGATCACCGTGCCCTCTCTTCTTGCCCGCATCGCCAGAGACTCCAGCGCCTTTTCCACCGCCGGCTGAGATTCCTTTCGATCCAGAAATTGCCCATTTCTCCCGGAAGGCATCCCCAGCTCCTGAGCCATCGCATACGCCACCGAACGCGGCGTCGTCACACTATCTACAAAAAAGAAACCATATCTCGCGACCTCTTTCAGCACAGGCCCAATGGCCTCCCGATTCTGCGTCACACGGGATCCCATATGATTATTCAGACCCCTCGCGTGGGGAACCGAAGCCAGGGCTTCACGCGTAAGCGCCCGGATCCGCTCACTGGAATAATCCGAGAAAATCGCGTTGTCTCCGGGGTCCCGATTCGGGTAATCGATCGGTTCCATGGGCATATGCACCATCACACCATGCCCCCCCTTCGCCGCCTGTTCAGCGATCCATCGCGTCTTTTCGAAACCCGGAAAAATCGACATCGTAACACGCTGCTTCAGCGCACAAAAAGCCTCTATCAGCGCGCCGTCCTGATATCCAAAATCATCCACAATAATTGCCACACGCCCGGCCGATCTGTCAAGATCCGGGTTCGCTCGCAGCGTCAGAAGATTCGTACCCTGACCTTCCATGCCAACAAGCATCGATAACCGATTTCCTTCCCGGTTCTCCCGTGCCTCCAGCACCTCCCCACCCATACGCCTCGCCAGGCGCGTCAATTCCAGATTGCAAACCGCGAATGGCAATTCACCAGGAACCTCAGTCGACACTTCCCATCGCATCGCACTGTTCAGGTTTTCAAGAACCCGTGCCACACGGATCACATCACCCGGCACGCCCAAACCTCTCAGGACTAGAGCGGACTGATGCGCCATCGAATCAGAAAATGCCACCAGGTCTCCAGGACCCGCCCGCCACTCGGGTTCCTCTACGAACGCGTAGCCCGAGTCTTCAGGCAGACTCGATGGTCCCCATACCCAGACGGCCAGACCACCCGTGAGCAGCATCAGCACGCACACCATGGTCCAGACCGGTACAGGCATCTCTCGACGCTTGCGTACCATCTTCTTCGGTTTTGACCGCTTGATCCCTTTTGAATCGACCTTCCGGGATTTGCGGCCTGATTTCTTCGACATGAACTATGGCCTGGACTACTGGGAAATGGAGATCGAGTCAACCCACGGGGATGGGGTCATCAATAGGAAATAATCCTGATGGGGATGGGGATAAAACAGAGCAGAAAGATCGCCAGGGAGATATAGCCGATCACCTTTCTTCGTTTATCCAGATCCAGATACGGATCGCTTGGAGGAGGGTGCTTCCGCCCAAGCACCATGGCCAGAAAGATCCAGACCAGCCAACCGGGGAAACGTGAAGACCACCACTCGGCAACCATGCTCCCGGAACTCACCCAGTCATACGGAGGCCCGAGCGCCCAGAACACACCGAGCAGGACAACACATCCCCTGGAAATCATATAGTGCCACCGTCCGAAGATCGCATACACGATATGCCCGCCATCGAACTGTCCCACGGGCAGCAGATTCAGGGCGGTCACAAAAAGGCCTACCCAGCCCGCCACAAAAATCGGATGGTCATACAACCTTCCGGTAATTCGCCAATGATCACCCGCTCAAGCACGAGAGAAAGCATCGACCGACCAAGCTCGAAACCTTCCATGCCCTGTTCAAGACGCGTCAGAGGGACCTGCTCTGAAAGCCCCATACCCACCATCATCGCAAACACG
>Ga0114996_10004357_pt1 | contig 17069 bp, 15 predicted proteins | sample ArcticOcean_MG_C_4_FD_87039 | JGI IMG/M metagenome (GOLD analysis project Ga0114996, IMG submission 87039) | Marine microbial communities from western Arctic Ocean - ArcticOcean_MG_CB4_134 | ecosystem: Environmental > Aquatic > Marine > Oceanic | place: Arctic Ocean: Canada Basin | collected...
AATCCGGAGATCGAGCGCGCGCTGCCCCGGCCCGAGTCACCATCGAGGGCCACCATCACGACCGGGCGGTGGATGCGCTCGACGACCCGCGAAGCGACGATGCCGATGACGCCCGGGTGCCAGCCTTCGCCGGCCAGCACCACGCCGAAGTCCCTGTCGGGATCGTAGGTCTGGCTCAGCAGCTCGAGGGCCTCGTCCAACGTGCGACGATCCTCCTGCTGGCGGCTCTTGTTCGTCGCGTCGAGCTTCTCGGCGAGGAGCCTGGCCTGGGAGGCATCCTCGGTGAGCAGGAGCTCCAGCGCGTCGGCTGACTCGCCGACGCGACCCGCCGCGTTGATCCTGGGCGCGACCACGAAGCCTAGCTTCCCTGCGGTGACCTCTTCCGCAGCTAGCCCCGTGACCTCGAGGAGCGCAGCGATGCCCGCAACTCGCGTGTGGGCCATGCGTCGGAGTCCGAAGGCCACCAAGGTCCTGTTCTCTCCCGTGAGCGACACCAGATCGGCCACCGTCGCGAGCGCGACCAGGTCCAGGTACTCGGTCAGGTCGTTGGACCCGGCCCCCACCGCGGCGCCCACGAGCTCACACAGCTTGTACGCCACGCCCGTGCCGCACAGCCCCTTCTCCGGATAGGGGCAGTCCGGACGCTGCGGGTTCACAAAAGCAGCGGCGTCGGGCAGCCGATCTCCCACGGTGTGATGGTCCGTCACGACAACGTCGATTCCGGCCGCATCAGCCTCGCGTATCGTCTCGTGCGCCGCGGTGCCGCAATCCGCAGTGACGATCAGCCCGGCGCCTGCCTCCCGCGCGGCGTCGAGGCCCGCGCGTGAGAAGTCGTATCCGTCCCTGAGTCGATGAGGTACGAATGGGACCACCGAGCCGCCGAGCGATCGTAACCAGCGAGTCAGGAGCGCCGTGGCGCAAATCCCGTCCACATCGTAGTCGCCATGGATGAGGATGCGCTCCCCCGTCGCGACGGCCCGGGCGATGCGCTGCGCCGCCTTGGGTCCGTCGGCCAGCGCGACCGGGTCGTGCAGATGGTCGAGCTGAGGCCTGAGAAAGCGCTTCGCGTCGTCGACGGTGGTGACCCCCCGTGTGACGAGCACCGAGCAGAGGGTGGGAGGAAGCCGGAGAGCGCTCGCGAGGTCGGCTACGAGCCTCGGATCCGGATCGGCCGGACGGGTCCAGGCGGGATCGGGAGGCCGAAAGTGCGTCCCGGCCCCGCTTCCGGTCACTCTAGTTCCGCGTCCTCGTCGGCGTCACCATCCGCGAAGTCGGCTCCGCCGTCCACCCCGGCGACCGCAGGCTCCAACTCCGACTCATCCGACTCATCGACGGTCGGTGCGGCCACGTCGACCTTCGCTACCGCTGCGGCCTCGCTTTCCTCGTCGGGAGCCGTAAGGATGACCCCACACCCCTCGCAGCGAATGATGCCCTCACTATGAGCGATCTCGTTCCTGCGTTGCAGCGGAACCATTCCGAAGCAATGTCCACACGCGCCGTCATTCGTTAGCGGCGAGACGGCAATGGAGCGCCCCCCGCTGCGGATGGCGTCGTAGACCTTGAGCTCCGCTGGGTCCATTCCGGCCACGAAGCCTTTCCTCCGCTCGCGCATGTCCTCCAGCTCTTGCCCCGCCGCGGCGCGCTGTTCAAGCAGCTCGTTCTTCTTGGGCTCCACCACCGCGGTCGCCTCGGCGAATGCGGCCTCGAGCTCAACCGATCGCTCCTCCGTCTTGCGGAGCTGATCAATGAGGGTGAGCGCTTCATGCTCGTCGTTCTGGAACGCGCGCTTCACCATCTCCAGCTCCGCGGTGACCGCCGCCTCTTCCCTGAGGTTCCGCACGGACCCCAGCCGCTCCTCGAGGCGCTTTTGCCGCTCGCGCTTCTCTACCGTCGCGAGCTCGAGGCGCCGCTCCTCCAACTTCAGCTCCTGCAGGCGAGTCTTGGTCGCCCCGAGATCTCGCTCCAAGACCAACGCCGGTTCCTCAACCTCCTCGAACAGGGGATTGAAGGCGCCGATCCTCTGTTTCGACTCTTGGATTCGGATGTCGAGCTTCTGGAGCTCTTTGAGGTCGGTGCGGCGCTGCTCCGTCATCGGCTAGGTCGGTTCGGGTTACGCTCGCTTCGCGCGGGGCGCGTCGCGGGCTTCCAATAGTTACGGTCGAGCTCCCTGAGATCTCGGGCCAATCGCGACTTCTGGCCCACTAACTCACCCTTCTCGTCGTCCGTGGCGGCCGCCTCGAGTCGAAGCTGCAAGTCCTGGATCCGGCGATCGAGAACCGCCACACGTATCCGATTCACGGATTTCGTGAAGACGTCGATCCCGTGAGCGAGTTCCTCCGGGTTGGCCAATATCTCCTCGAACCGAGCCGCGACCACGAGATCCATGGACGACGGAGGGACACGCGTCTCGGGGTCGTCGAGAAGCGCGTCAAAGATGGCCCGATGGTGCGGATCCTCAAAGTCCTCGGCGGAGATCAGCTCGCCGGCGCGCTCCACCCACTCCACGCCCCGTACCATGACCCTCAGAAGCTGACGCTCGGCTCCTAGCTTGGGGAGGTTCGTTTTCACAGCCTGCGCAGCTCTGGCCGGGGCCGCGGCCCGCTCGCGGGCCTCCCTGTTTCGATCGCGCTCGATCTCGGCCTCGAGCGTCTCTCTGCGGACCCCCGTGCGGTCCGCGACTTTGGCGACATAGATGTCGCGCAACGCAGGGTCGGCCGCCGCCCGAATGGTCGGGAGCAGTCTGTCGACGGCCGATCTCGTCCGTTCGATGGATGAGAAGTAGTTCTTCTCATCCAGGATCTGAAGCTTGCGGTCGAGCACATCGACCGCGTCGTCCAGATGACCCTGGAGCACGTCGGCCCCTTGAGACCGGACGAGTGTGTCTGGGTCCTCCCCGGGCGGCAGCGTCACCACCGCCGGGTGCAGCGCCTCGGCGAGCAGGACGTCGGCGGCCCGGAAGCTCGCCTTCAGCCCGGCGGAGTCGGAGTCGAACAGGAGCAGCACTCGCGTGCAGTAGCGCCCCAGGAGCTTCGCCTGCTCCTCGGTGAGCGCGGTGCCGAGGGGCGCGACGACGTGATCGAATCCGTGCGCCGCGAGAGCGACGACGTCCATGTATCCCTCGACGACGAGCGCCTTCTCCTGGCGCCGAATGGCGTGCCGCGCCCAGGATAGTCCATAGAGGTTCCGGCCTTTGTGGTACACCGGGGACTCCGGTGAGTTGAGATACTTCGGCGCGTCCTTGCCGTCTCCCTCCAGGATGCGTCCGCCGAACGCGATCACCTGCCCCGAGAGCCCCTCGATCGGGAAGATGACGCGCCCCCTGAACCTGTCGTACGGCTCACTGCTACGCTCGCTCGTCCCGAGCAGGCCGACATCGAGCATCAACTGTTCTTCGAAGCCATGGGCGGCCGCGGCCTCGCGGAAGGCCCGCCACTCGTCCGGCGCGTAGCCGAGGCCGAAGCGCTCGCAGACTTCGGGACTGATTCCACGGGATTGGAGATAGGCTCTCGCCTTGGAGCCACCCGCCTCATCAGTGAGTTGGCTGCTGAACCACTCTCGCGCGAAGCCGTTGATCTCGTAGAAGGGCCGCTTGGGATCGTCCTCCTCCTGGCTCCGGTTGACCTCTCGTACCTCGACGCCGGAGCGGGCGGCGACGTGCTTAACCGCCTCGACGAAGTCGAGGCCCTGGCGCTCCATCACGAACGAGAAGACGTCCCCCGACTTGCCGCAGCCGAAGCACTTGAAGAAGCCCTTGTCTGGCACGACGTAGAAGCTCGGCGTGCGCTCTTCATGGAATGGGCAGTTGGCCTTGTACTCGCGGCCCGCCTTCTTCAACTGGACGGACTCGCCAACCACGTCGACGATATCGGCCCTGCTGCGCACCTCTTCCACCATGTCGTCGGGAATCACGGTGGCTACCTGAACGTCACGACGGTGACACCCGAGCCGCCTTCAGCCAGCCCACCCATCCTGAAGTCGCTTATCCGAGAGTCCTCGGCGAGCAATTCACCGGCGCGTGCGCGCAGCGCTCCCGTGCCCTTCCCGTGGATGATGCGGACCTCGTTCAGCCCGCCCACGACGGCCTGATCGATCGCCCGACCGAGCTCGGTCTCCATCTCGTGTAAGCGCAGGCCCCGGAGATCGACCTCGGTGCGCGCGACCTCAGCAGTATAACCGCTCCACCCCTGACGCGCCTTAGGCGTCGCGACACCGCCCGCCTCGCGGTCGAGCAAGGCTAGGTCCGTGACGGACACCTCGATGCGCATGGCGCCCGACTCGACCACGACCCGGTCGTCTCTCACCTCCAACACTTTTCCTCGAGACCCCGTTGACTCGATCCTCACAGGGTCGCCCGCGACCAGAGCTTCTCCGCCCTCTCGCTTGGGCTTATCGCTTCGGGGACGGCGATGCCGTTGTGCGGCCACCTCCACGGCCCGCCGCGCATGACGCGCGGCCTCCTCAAGAGACGCTCCCTCTTCCGAGGCGTCCCGTAGCTCCAGAATGGCGGCCTCCACTTCCGCGCGCGCCTCCAGCAGCAGCTTCCGCGCCTCTTCCTGCGCCCGCCCCTCGGAGGTCCTCTCGGCCTCCTCGAGAGAGTGCGCCCGCCCCTCGACATCCGACCTTAGGCGCTCGGTCTTGGACCGTTCCACCTCCAGCTCCAGCGCGAGCGCCGCCGCGTCTTCCTCCTGACGTTCGAGTCGCTCCAGAAGCTCGTCCAGCTCCACGCCGCCCTCTTCTCGGTACGACTCCGCTCGATCCAGCACGTCACCCCGAAATCCGAGACGACGGGCGATCCCGATGCCGAAGCTTCGACCGGGGCGTCCTTTGACGAGCCTGTACGTGGGCTCCATGCGCTCCGAATCGAACTGGAGAGACGCGTTCACCACGCCGCTCCCCTCCGTGTCCAGTCGCTTGAGCTCGCCGAGGTGGGAGGACACGATCGTCGTGGAACCGCGAGCGACCAGCTCCTCGATCACAGAGCGAGCTAAGGCGGCGCCTTCGGAGGGATCGGTGCCCGTGCCCATCTCGTCGATGAGCACTAGGGATGTATGGTCTGCCTCTTCGACGATGTCCGCGAGGTTGGCGAGATGCGCCGAAAACGTGGACAGGTTACGCGCAATAGACTGCTCATCTCCGATGTCCGCGAAAAACGATCCAAAGACCGAGAGTCGAGTACCTGGGCCGACGGCGGGCACCACGCCGCTCTGCGCGAGCACCGACGTCAAGCCGACAGCCTTCAGAAGGACGCTCTTGCCGCCCGTGTTCGGACCCGACACGACCATCGCGCGCTCATCTGAAGTGAGCTCGAGGTCGAAGGGAACGATCTGGTCTGCATCCCCCTCCAACAGCAGAGGGTGACGACCCTCTCGGATCGTGAACCCACGCTCTTCGCCACCGGCAAACTCGGGAGTCACCGCCTTCCACGCTCGCGACACTCGTGCGCGAGCGTCGAGCGAGTCGAAGTCCACCAGCGCCTCCAACGCTCCCAGGACGGCGTCCTGCTCCGGGAAGAGCCGCGCCGTGAGATCCCCCAGGATGCGCCGGACCTCACGTGCCTCTTCGCGCTCTAGGTCGCGGACCCGGTTCATCATCTCCAGCGAAAGCGGAGGCTCCACATAGAGCGTCGCCCCGGTCTGGGACTCGTCGTGGATGATGCCGCCCACTTCTCCCCTGCCCTCGCGCCGTACCGGAATGACGTAACGGCCCTCACGAATCGTGACCGAGGCGTCGGGCACGACGAATCGCTCCGGCAGTGTGCCGAGGTAGGTCTCGAGCTTGCGCACGATCTTCGAGTGGGCCCCGCGCAGCCCATCGCGTATGCGTTTCAGTTCTCGCGAGGCCGAGCTGAGGACCTGACCCTCCGAGTCCACGCTCTTGGTGATGGCCTCCTCTAGTTGCAGAAGGTCGACGAGGCCGTCCGCTATATGCTGCAGCTCGGGGACGCCGGCCTCGCGCTGAAGCAGTTCCAGCCGTAGCAGGCGCGACGTAGAGAGGAGCTCGCCTACACGGTGGAGTTCTAGCGGATCGAAGACCGCTCCCTCTACGGCCAGCCGCCTGAGCGGCTCTCGGACGTCCGGGATGGATCCGAGGCCCCAGTCCGGGCGCTCCTCTTGGAATCGGACCGTCGCAGCGACCCGCCCGAGCTCGCGAACGATCTCGTCACGATCGAAGCTTGGACGCAGCGCGCGCACACGCGCACGGCCGAGCTCACTCGAGGCGCGACGCGCCACCCGCTCGAGAACGCGCTCGAACTCGAGTACCTCGAGCGCGTGCCCGCTCATCGCAGACGACCCTCGTCGGTCATCCCGCCAGCTCCTCGCGCACGATCCGGCTCGCCTCCTTGCCGTCGAAGCGCCCGCGGAGCTCGGGCATGACGCGCGCCATGAGCGTTCCCATCTGATCCGCCCCCCCGGCGATCGCCTCGCGCACGAGCGAGCGCACCTCATCCTCACTCAAGCCTTCGGGCAGATACGATGCCAGTATGGCCGACTGCGCGTCCTCGATGTCGGCCAGCTCTCCGCGCCCCGCATCCCTCATCTGCTGGGACGCGTCTTTGCGCTGTTTGATGCCGCGCGAAAGCACCTGGACCACGGCGTCGTCATCTGCCTCGTCCTTGCCGTCGATTTCCTTGTTGCGGATGTCCGAGAGCACGGTCGACAGGACGAGGAGGCGATCCTTGTCCCGCTGTCTGCGGGCGTCGTTCAGGTCGGCCTGGATTCGAAGCTTGAGGTCGCTGGGCACGGGGTCGGGCCTCTGTGATCGGTCGCTTAAGTGGGGCGCGGTGAAGCTACCCCTGGGCGCGAGGAACGTGCAACGCGACTGGACGCGTCAGCGATCAGCCCGGAGGCCAGCCCAGAGCACGGCCACCCAGGAGGTGAACGTGCAAGTGATGCACCGTCTGGCCACCGTCGTCACCCGTGTTGATCACCGTCCGGTAGCCACCCTCCGAGACGCCTTCCTGCCGGGCGATCTCGGCGACGAGGAGCAGCGCCTCCCCGAGCAGCCCGTCACTCCCGTCACCCGCGGCATCGAGAGAAGCGACGTGCTCTCTAGGAATGACAAGGACGTGCAACGGGGCCTGGGGATTGACGTCCCGGAAGGCCAAGAGGCGCTCGCCCTCGTGGACGAGGTCGGCCGGAATCGCGCCGGAGGCGATCTTGCAGAACAGGCAGGCGGAGTGGCTCACGCGACGAGACTAACGCCGACGGGTCGCAGCACAAGTACAACGTCCCCTAGCGACATGGAGGTGCTCCACTCGCGCACGCACCTTCTGAGGCGAGTCCGCTGACGCGGCACCTGATTCTCGATCTCGGAGGACATGCATGGACCCCATCGCGAGCTGCGCCGAACGCACCCTGCGTCAGAGCGAGCATCCGGCCCTCAAACTCTCGGAGCTACTGGAGTCCGTGTCCGAGATCCTCGATCGGTCGCTGGATGCCGGCCGACTGCGGGCGATCTTGGAGACGCACCCCGATCGCTTCAGGATCCTCGAGCCGTGGAGGGGGCCTTGGCGGAGCAGATCGGGCGAGGCGTGGGTGGTCACGGTCACCGAGCCCGAGAGGCCACCGGACGGGGCCGGTCCGGCTGCGGTCAAGCTCCGGGAGAGCGTGCGCTGGCTGGCGCGCGGGGTCGACTTGGGATCTCCCGCCGAGGTGAGCCGTTGGTATGCGATCGCGGTTTCGGAGCGAGAGGTCCGGACGGCGCTCGCTCGGCGCGCCGCGTAGCTAGGGAAGCTCTGCACACGTATGGTGCCCCGCGCGCAGGGGTCTCGCGAGACCGGGAGTAGGAACGACGACGAGTCGTAGTCAGTCCTACGGCGAGGAGGAGTGACGACGTCCTGGGCCGCGACCCCCCTGCGCCCGCTGCCGGGTTGAAGATCTACGACGTGCTCGTGGGTTGCGGTGACACGGCCCCATCTCCGTCGTTGGAGTTCCTAGCCGTAGCGAAGGCTATGCCGTCGTCGCTCCGCCTAGGATCTGGAGCCGTGTCACCGCAACGCGGGGCATCATACGTGTGCAGAGCTTCCCTAGTGCCGGCGCTCGAACAGGCCCGCGCGCCACTCCCCGTCCGAATCCAGGTCCCGCAGGCCGAAGCCCGCCGCCTCGGCGGCCTCTCGCAGATCAGGCCACTCCTCCGCCAGGATGCCCGATAGGATGAGCCAGCCGCTGGGCCTTACCGCGCCGGCGAAGCCCGCGAGGAGCCTTCCGAGCGTAGCGCTCTCGATATTCGCCACGATGCCGTCCACGGGCCCGAAGGCGATGAGACCTTCCGAGTCCACGAGTCCCTCTACCCAGCGCACCCGGTCTGCCACGCCGTTGTGGTCCAGGTTCTCCGAGAGTGCCTCGCACGCGAGGGCGTCGCCCTCGAGCGCGACGACCTCCGAGGCGCCGAGCAGAACAGCGGCAATCGCCAGGACGCCCGAGCCGGCTCCGACATCGAGCAGGCGCTCCCCCGGAGCCACGACCGTGTCGAGTAGGCGGAGGCATCCCCTCGTCGTGCCGTGCTCGGCGGTACCGAAGGCCATGCCCGGATCGATGACGACGACGACCTCGGGAGGGTCGTCTGGGTCGGACACCCACGACGGCCGCACGGCGACCCGCTGTGTGATCCTGCGAAAGCCCAGGCCGCGCTTCCACGTTTCGGCCCAATCCTCGTGCTCTCGCCACGTCGTGCGAAGCTCGACTCCGTCCAGGCCGGTGAGCTCGGAAAGGAGCGACTCTGCCCCCGCGCGAAAGGAATCGAGGTCCTTAGGTGATTCGACGTGTGTGACGTACCAGCCGTCCCTCTCCTCTGCCGCCCTGCCACCCAGCGCGAGCAGCCCGTCGACGAGCAGGGATTCCCGGTCTCCCGCGGACACACAACGCACTTCGAGCTCGAGCCACCGCCGACCTGCCTCGCTCATCCGCCCGAGAACGCTTCCTTGACCTTGGACCAGAAGCCCTTATGAGCGCGCCGGCTGATCTTCTCGGGGGCAGCAGACTCCACGTCGCGGAGCTCCATCATGATCCGCTCCTGCTCGCCGCTCAGGTCGTCCGGAGTCCACACGATGACGCGCACGAGTTGATCTCCGCGAATCGAGCCGTTCAACTCCGGAAGCCCGAGCCCGCGCAGCCGAAGGAGTTCCCCGCTCTGGACCCCCGCGGGGACCGTGACCCTCGCCGTGCCTTCGATTGTGGGCACGTCGACCTCCGCGCCCAACGCGGCCTGGCCGAACGTGACTGGTAGCTCGAGCAGCAGATCGGACCCGTTACGGACGAAACGCTCGTCGTCCTGAACCTCGAGCAGAATGATGAGGTCGCCACGGGGCCCCGAGCGCGGACCGACGCTGCCCTGGCCCCTCAGCGTGAGGAAGTTCTCCGACGTCACGCCCGGCGGCACTTCGATATCGATATCACGTTCGGACCGGACGCGCCCCTCACCCGAGCAGGCCCCGCAGGGGCGCTCGATGACCCGGCCCTCCCCTTGGCACTTGCTGCAGGGCTGTACGCTCACGAACTGACCGAAGACGGTTCGCTGCACGTGCCGCTCCTCGCCCGCGCCGTCGCACACAGAGCACGTGACGGGAGCGGAGCCGGGCTCCGCGCCCGATCCATCGCACTTGGAGCAGTTGTCCAGCAGGGAGACGCGCACCTTCCTGCTGACGCCTGTGGCGACCTCTGCGAGCGTGAGCGCCATCCTGAGACGCACGGTCTGGCCCTTTCTGGTCGCCCCACGCTGGGTGCGCGCGCCGCGCATGCCGAAGAGGTCCTCCAGGCCCGAGAAGCCTCCGAAGTCCCTCATGAAGACTTCGATCGCGTCCCCGAACTCGAAACCGGCCGGGGCGCCGCGGCCCTTGAGGCCCTGCTCGCCGTAGCGGTCGTAGACCGCGCGCTTGTCGGCGTCACGCAGGACCTCGTACGCCTGGGTGACCTCCTTGAAGCGCTCCTCGGCCTCCTTGGAGCCCTTGTTGCGGTCGGGGTGATACTTCAGGGCTTTCTGGCGGTAGGCCTTCTTGATCTCCTCGGTATCCGCATCACGCGAGACATCGAGAAGCTGGTAGTAGTCTGCGGCCATCTAATGCGGGGTCCCGGGCAGTGGCCGCGCCGAAGGGCTCGGAGCGGCTGAGCCCGTCATGATGTAAGGACCCGAGTGACCAGGGAAGACGTGTAGTCCACGATGGTCACGATCTTTTCGTAGGGCATGCGCGTGGGGCCGATGACCCCGATGACGCCCTTGAGGCCGCCGACGCTGTACTCGGCTGTGACGAGGGTGAAGTCCGAGAGAGCGCTCGAGTCGTTCTCCTCTCCGATGGTGATCCGTAGGCGGCCCCCGTGCTCGTGGGTGCCGACGGCATTGGCCAAAAGGTCGCGTTGCTCGGTCAGGTCGATGAGCTCCTTGAGACGCGGACCAGAGTCGAACTCTGGCTGCGCGGCGAGGACGCTCGCGGGGCCGAGGTGGAGCTGCGAGGCGTCGAGTTGGCCTAGGTCGAAGAGCTCGGCGCCGGACTGGACGAAGATGTTGATGAGCTCCTTGCCGGTCTCGTCGCTGGTGCTGTCCCTGAGCCGTTCGGGCAGCGTGCGGCGGATCTCGGGCAGGCTGAGCCCCGCGAGCCGCTCGTTGAGCGCGAGGGTCACGGTGACGAGCGTCTCCTGGGGGACCTCGATGGGCAGATCTACATAAACGGTGCGTACGACGCCGCCCCGGATGGTCGCGACGAGCAGAACCTTGTTCGTAGATACCTGGATGAGCTCGAGCTTCTCGAGCACGGCGTCACCGAGCCGAGGAGCCATGGCGACGCCGAGCTCGTTGGTGATGAGGCTCAACGCCCGCGTGGCATGCAGAACGAGACGCTCCACGGCGGACGAGCCGGCGAGCCCGAGCTCGCGTTCGAGGCTCTCGCGGTCCGCTAGGGACGGCGCGAGCGGAGCCATGAGCCGATCGACGTAGAAGCGGTACGCCTGGTCGGTCGGGATGCGGCCAGCGGATGTGTGGGGATGGAAGAGATAGCCCTTCTCCTCCAGGTCGCTCATGGTGTTGCGGATGGTCGCGGCGCTGACGCCTAGGTCGAAGCCGCGGGAGACGGTGCGACTCCCTGTGGGCTCAGCTGTGTCGACGTAGGTGCGCACGACGGCCTCGAGCACTTGGCACTCGCGCTCACTGAGTTCGGTGCCCACAACATCACGCGGCTTCTGATCCGTCATACTCGAAGATCGAAATTCCTTGTGTGGTGGGTCAAGCTGCTTGGGTCGGTGGTGACCAGGCAGGGGGCGGGACGGAGCCCCCGCGCGCGTCCCGCCTCGGCCGCTCGGCCGCTGGGTCTTTCGCGTCTTCTTGCTTGCTCGGCTTGCCTCGCTCTGCCGCTACGCGCGGCAGAGCGTCGTCGGGGCGCGCGCGGGGGCTCCGTCCCGGCTGCCTGGTTGGGGGGGCACTACGGGCTTTGGGCTCGACGGCTGATGTTCAACGCCCGACGGCTATCGCTCCAGGTCCTCTGCGGATAGCGTGGGAGGGTGAAAGACAGGGACGAACCGCCGCTGGCGCTCCTGGAAGCGGCACGCGAGGCCGCGGGCCATGCCTACGCGCCCTACTCGGGCTTCGCGGTGGGTGCGGCGGTCGAGACCTCGGACGGCCGCGTGTTCGTGGGGGCCAACATGGAGAACGCTTCGTACGGCCTGGCCGTGTGCGCAGAAGTCGGGGCGCTCCAGGCCGCCACGACCTCGGGCGCCCTGGATCAGGTGCATCGCATCGCGATCGTCGGGCCCAAGCCTCCGACGCCTTGCGGACGGTGCCGTCAGCTTCTCGCCGAAACCGCGGCTCTCAGTGGGCGCGACATCGAGGTATGGTTCGCCGATCTGGACTTCAACGTGGTGGAGCGCCGCACCATCTCCGCGCTGCTGCCGGACGCGTTCGAACTGCCGTAGACTCACCCGGGGTCCGGAGGCGAGTGGAAGATGATCTGCTAGTTGCCGCTTCGCTCCACGAGCTCCAGCCGCTGCAGGACTCGTTCGGGATCGAATCCCGACTGCTCGGCGGAGTCCGTCACGGCGACGGCGCGCGCGCGGTAGATCCGGCCGTCGATTCGGACGCGCACCGACCGATCAGCGATCAGGTGCTGATACCATGCGCGCCCCTCGGCGGGGTCGATGTAGACGTTGCCATCACGGAAGACGTAGTTGACCCGGACCGAGTACGGGTCCTCAGGGCGGGTCTCGATATCGAGGGTGCCTGACTCCGAGACCACCTCGCTCCACGTTCCCGCGGTGCCCTCCTCGCCCGAGAGCTCTCCACCCGGGATGATTCCGGCCGGTCCCCCACATGCCGTGATCAGCACCAGATACGGGATGGCTAGGCCGGTGGAGCGCGACACGAGCGCCGGCGTCACCCGATCAAGGGCTGGACCCGTCGATCTCCGGGTTCACGTACCCCGTCGGAAGCACTTGGTCCGGGTCCACCCTGATGCTCAGGTAGGTCACGTGGTCGGGAATTGAGGTCCAGGAATGCATCGCCCCGACGGGAATGACGACCACGTCGCCGGTCTCGATCTCCCGTTCGAAGCCGCCGCGCGACTCGGCATTGAAGCTGGGGCCGACTACGGGCTGGAGGTCGCGTACCTCGCCTTGGTTGAAGAGCTCGCCACCCGTGAGCAGCGTGCCCCACCCGGAGAGGATCACGTAGACCTCGGCGATGCTCGTGTGCACGAGGCCCGTTTGAGCCCCGTCGGTGTCGTGCTCGCTCGTGCGGTGTAGGATGCCCACCGCGACGTTCTCGTCGCCACCGATCTCACCGACCTTGATCTGACGGTCGATCGTGACGCCGATCATGTTCTTGAGGACGGCCTGAATCTGCTCCGCGTACACGTCCGTGGCAGGCGGAGTCTGCTGAGCCGCGAGTACGTGGGGAAGGGCCAGGACGAGGGTCGCGAGCGGCGTGAGGTGCCGTAGGGACATGGGATGGTTCCGCCGTTGATTGGACAGGCGAGGAGCGGGGCCGAGCAGGACCGCCCTCCGAAGGGTCGTCGTAAACTGGCCCGCGGCTCGTCACCGCGGCAACGGCGGGCGTCCAACTCCCCGCCGGTCGGTAGCAGCGGGCCGACAGCCGGATTCCGGTGATGCGACAACTTTCCTGGGCGTTACCACTGAGCCGCGTGCACGGTGCGTGCGCCGCGGGACTGGTTCGAGCCCGAGCTTGGAGTCATGCTGACAATCCACTACTCGTCTGGCCCGCGCCCCCTGGTCACCGGTCGGGTTTCCGGACGGGCGGATCCCGAGGTTGAGAGCATCGCGTACGGGAGTCCCTCGGATGCGGCTAGTTCGATCACGAGCCGTCGAACCAACGGTTGGACGTTCTTCCTAACTGATCCGAGGTCCGAGAGAACGCTCAGCGAGGTACGTCGCGAGTACATAGAAGCGATGGTCGTGGATGCTAACGAAGAGGATCTGGACGAGGACGGGGAGGAGATCGGGGGATAGGCCCCGGAGGCCTTAGATCGGACGACCGATCCCCTCCTACGTCATTGAACCAGGGACCCTCCGTCCTTCCTTTCTGCTCTCCGACGTACTTGAAGCGTCATTCGCCTACACTGCGATGCGCCGCTTTGGCGGCTAGGATAAGACAGTCGGGTGCCAGGATCGTTTGCGACCTTCGTGGCACCATTTCAATCGTCCTATCGTCGTCTTCTCGTACCACTCGTCTCCAGATGGTCCCCACAATGGCCAACCACGATGAGTTCGCGCTCGCGATCAACCCAGAAATGGACCCGAAGGCACTTTGGGGGCTTCTCTCCAATCTTCACGTGCGGCGTGATATCAATCTCCTCGCCTTGCCAGGTGTCCGTCCTCAGGTCCATGAGGCGCTTGGCTCTCTTTGTAGTCTTGGTCTCCGTGAACGAGATATCGAAACCAGTCTTGGAGAGAAACTCCGATCTGATTGACTCAGTCGTTGCCCGCTCTGGCCTCAGTGAGGATGGGTAACCGTGACGTCCATGCGACGTTGCCGACTCTCGTGTCGTGACGGGCTTGTGGCCGCGCTCACTGTCAACCAGGAGTAGGTAGGTCGCCGGCCTCAAGTCCCTCCAAGAGGTCGAGGAGGCCCACAGCCTCCCACGAGCGATTGCGTTTCGATGTGGACAACGGCACCAGCACCCCACATTCGGCCAGCTGCTCGATGGCTTGGTGAATCGCAGACTTTGCTCGTGCTGTCGCTGCGGTGGCCACGGGCGACGTTATCATGGGATATGCTGGCAACACGTCGATCAAAGCCCATGCCGCCGCGTCTGCTCTCGGAGCGGCCCCGTCACGTAGTCGATCACGCCATGAGTCCATCAGGTCGGCCACGGCCCTGAGGTACCCCGCTGCTAAGGCGGTGGATTGGGCCGCAGCTACCGCGAATCGCTCGATCCACGTTTCCACATCGTCGGCGCGAAAGGCGGTTAGCCCCGCGATGTATCGGTCGCGGTCGGACGCAAGCACGACGCTGATCGGTGGGACGTAGTGCGTGGCTATGCCGCGACGCCGTAGCACGACGTGGATGAGGGCTCGTCCGGTTCGGCCGTTGCCGTCCATGAATGGATGGATCGTCTCGAATTGAGCATGAACGAGCGCCGCCTGAACCAGCGGAGAGAACTCCTCACTCGCTATAGCCTCGCATAGATCAGCGAGCCCCTCGCGGACCTCGTCAGGCGGAGGTGGGACGAAATCCGCGCCACACGGATTGTAATCATTGCCTCCGATCCAGTTCTGGTCTGTGCGAATCTTGCCCGCAACATGAGCATTCGGGGCGGTTACCATGAGTCGGGCATGGATGTCGACGAGGTGTTCGAGTTGTATTCGGTCGGCGTGCGCGGCTTGGTCTACGGCCAGCTGCATGGCGTCGATGTTCCCGAGTACTTCCCGAACATTTGAAGACGCTTTTCTACCGGTTTCGAGTTTTGATTCAGAGCGGGCAAGCTGGCGGATTCCAACTTGTAGCCCCTCGATTTTTGAGGACGCAATTGATTCCGTGCGCAACAGAAGACGAGCCATTGGTGCCAGTGCTGAATCGGGGCTTGCATTTAGGCCTTGAATGGCCTTCTCGGCCTCGGCGACCGTAGCTGCGACGCCGGAGGACAGGGTGAACTCGGAACCGACCAACGGGTCAGGCACGAAAGCATTGTAATTGCAGGCTTTTCGGTATCGTGAAGGGGCATGTAGGACGGGATTCCACTGCCACGTTTGGGACACCAGTTTTCCACGCATTATCCTGAACCTAGCGAAGTCATTAGTTCAATTTGGGGTCTAAACTGGACTAAGAATAGTGGTTGGTTCAGGATAGCAAGGGAAACCGGCTTCCCGAACCACAGAAGCCTCTTAGTTCAATTTAGGGACTAAACTGAACTAATAATAAAGGGCTAGTTCAGGATAGCCAAGGGCTGACATGACCCAAGAGAGCGCCCGTTAGTTCGATTTAGGCCACAAACTGAACTAAGGAGCTTGGTCAGTTTGATGGATCGGACCCTTTTGACAGATCGAGCGTGCAGCCTCCTCTTGAGGCACCGCGGAGCGAGCGAGACCAGTCGCAGAGGCGATGAGCCCTGCTCTGTGTTGTGCCAGCTTCCGCGTCGTCAGCTTGCGCTACGTCACAGTGGCCCAGCTCCGTGCCCGTCGCCTACTCCGGCCAACAAGCTCCCCCTGCCGTGCCCTCAGCCGCGAAGCCGGCGCCCCGGGCGCCGACCTACACGCGGCCCCCCACCACGTCGAGATCCACAGCCAGCCCATCAAGCCCCAACCAGCCCAAAACATCGGACTCAACAAACGAGACCGATCCCTGCATGCGGGAGACCGATCGTGCGATGGGTGCCGACAGCACGCTCGGACACCTTGGGCGGCCCAAACCCACAACCGCCGAGGACTGGCCTAGACCAGTATTGCCAGAATTGGCATATTGCGATGTCGAAGAAGCCGATTCGGAAGCCGATCCACTGGGTGCCGTCGACCCACGACGATTTGGTGGCGCTGCCCCGCGACGTACAGCATTCGATCGGTGTAGCGTTGATGATGGCTCAGGCCGGGGGAAAGCACCCGTCTGCGAAGCCGAATGAGGTCAGAGATGAAGGTGACAGCGGCGGACGACAATGTGTTCGCGGACCTGGGGTTAGCGGACGCCGACGAGCTCAAGGCCAAGGCCGAGCTTGTTATTCAGATCATCGAGATCATCGAGGAGCGGGGCCTCAAGCAGGCTGAGTTCATGGGAATCGACCAGCCGAAGGTGTCCCAGCTCGTGCGTGGCAAGCTGGCGGGATGGGTAACTCGGCCAGAGCCTCCAGTGTCGCGAAGCCCCGCTCTTCGAGACTGGCGCGCTGCTTCCTCGTGATCCCAGCGACGAGCGACAAGTGGTCGTCCTTTCTCCATTGTTTGTCGCAGACCGGAGACCACTGGCAGACGGCGCAGTGCGTGCACGGTTCCGGGTACGTGTTGGGTTGCTCCGAGATCGAATCGAGGAAACGACCTTTCACCGAACGGTAGTACGCGGCGAAGTCCGCCACTCGGTAGGACTCGATACATCGGAGCCCTCGTCCCGCGGCCCTCCTAAGGCCAGGTGCATACGCTCGGGAGCCGTGCCCTGGACGGCCTCCAGCATCTGGGAGTAGAAGCAGATCTGAAGCACCGCGCCGACCTTGGCCGAGCGGGCCAGCTTGGCGTCCACTACCTCGTACGACCACGGCCCGAGCGAACTGGGGCGCTCGACCTTGATCAGGAAGTCTGGACGCCCGAGCCACTGGCCGTCGAACACGCAAGCCTGGTAGACGACGTCCACGCCGGCTCGCATGAGTTCCAAAGTCTCAGCGGCGCAGCGGGCCCAGCCTCCGGCCTTGCCTTCTTCCCAGTCCGGCTGGTGTGGCTCCCCGACTTCCAGGCCGCGGGCGCGGTAGGCTGCCAGAATCTCGGCTTCGTGTTCGAGGCCGCGCTGGCGGAGGACCTCCGCCCCAGGGTCGTCGAACTTGGGCGGCTTGGGGCCGCCGAATGCCTTCGCCTGCTCCAGAGCGGTGAGGTGCCGGCACGCCAAGAACCCGCTTAGGTCCGTGGCCGAAAGGACTAGATCGGAGCCGGCTAGGTGCA
>Ga0114996_10004359_pt1 | contig 17057 bp, 14 predicted proteins | sample ArcticOcean_MG_C_4_FD_87039 | JGI IMG/M metagenome (GOLD analysis project Ga0114996, IMG submission 87039) | Marine microbial communities from western Arctic Ocean - ArcticOcean_MG_CB4_134 | ecosystem: Environmental > Aquatic > Marine > Oceanic | place: Arctic Ocean: Canada Basin | collected...
CAGTGCGCTACGGAGGTAGGTAATTCCACCTGCCAGTGCGCTGACCAGTAGAGCCGTTATTACGGCAGTCAGGGCGAGGTCCATGAGTACCTCCTCGACCGTCCTGCCTGGGGTTGACGGGCCATTTTTTGAGGTAGGCCCGCCGACATTTCCAGTACGGTCATACTAGGGTGACCCTAATTACCAGTCAACACGACACACGGTCCGGGATAGAACTCTGGGGCACGTTGGCTATCACGCGAGAACACTTATTCACATGAATTCAACACCCTTGAAGTTACGCAGAAGCCTCCGGAGGGCAAACCTGTGCTGATGGACGACTACTCGAATGCATACGAAGAAAAGCTTGAAGCGCCCAAATGGCTGCGCTGGGTTTTACTTGCCGCTCCATTGCTGACAATCTCATCTATCGGTGTACGGATAGGCGCCGGCACTGCTGGAGGCGCTGATGGTTTATTTGCTTGGATCGCCGCTCTTGTGTCCACCGCTGCGTTTTTGTTTGCGTATATGAATTTCTTGACGCTCCGTACGAACGTCACCAACGGTAGATTCACCTTCAGATATGGGATGGTCAGTCACAGTATTGTTATCGATCAGATCGAGTCGATAGAGGTCGATGGGTACCGATGGGCACGATATGGCGGGTGGGGTTACAGCCGAGGACCACTGGGGCGTAGGGCATGGAGCATGCCGGGCGTCTCGGCGGGGGTTATGGTGGTGCTGCAAGAGTCGGGCAAGCGACGAGAGTACTTCGTGTCGTCGCACACGCCGTTGAGGTTGGAAGCGGCGATTAGGACAGGGATGGTTTTGAGTAGCGACAACGCGTAGGGGTTGTTCTTCCTTCGCCTGACCGTATTGCCTCACGCCCGTAGGTATCTCCGTTTTCAGATCAAACTGGTTGCAAAATCGCGAGCTCATACCCCACATCTGATGCACGTAGGCCTTTTCCGCTCATGGAGAAGAAGTAAGTTGATGTTGTACAAGTGCCTCGAATTACTAGTCGTAATCGACACCACGCGACCAACTTCCTCCCCAGCGAGGACGCCACAATGGCCACCATTACGATCCCAGGTCGTACATCGCCTCTTCAAACGGGTATAGAGGGATTCGGCGTCGCTCGTAGGTGAAGGTTTCCAGGTCTGCCGTCGTGACGCCGGGAGTATTTACGAGGATCACTTCTGCAGCGATGGGCTGGTATGCCGGGCGGGGAGATACGACGCCTTTGGCCACTATCACTCGGTAATTCTCCGGCCAGATTCCGATGTGATACATCTGCTCTCGGCTGGTGTTACCGCTCCGGCGACCGGTGAGGAGTATGGTGTGGTCGTCGGTGGTGTCCAGTCGAATACATGTTCCTGCCGAGAAGTACCGATAGCCGCCGTGGATCGGGCGTGTCTCCTCGAAATCACCGTCAGAGATAGCCCGGATCTGGCCCGTTACCAGAACCGGCTCGCCATGCATATCGTCCGTCTTGCCGCCGACTTCAAACGTCATTTCAGCGCCGACCCCCGCTGCAACACAGGCTTCAACAGCCTCCGGATCGTATAGGGACAACAACATCCCCTTCACGCCCATCTGTTTTGCCTGAGCCAAGATGAATGTGGAGTCCGCAGACGAGCCGGCGCCGATGTTGTCGCCGACATCCATCAGTACGATGGGGCCTAAGTGGGAGTGGTCGCTATCGGCTACCGGTGCCGACAGGGCGCTACCGTCTGCGGGCACAAAGTTCGTCATGCCCTCCGGCTTGGGGCCTACGTACAGGTCTTCGGCCGTCGTCAACGCTTCGATGATGCTCGGAACGGGCACGTTCAGCTCAACCCGCTGATCCCATGCGCGAGCGGCCATCCATCTAGCGGCCTCACGGGCTGCCGCCAGATCATTATCCGCTATGGCGATGAAGCTCATACCCATCTCTGCGACATCGGCGTACGGGTAGCCCTCGGCGACGCTGGTGTCCAGAATTCCAGATCGTTCGTTGGCGACGATGGCGTCATCCACAAGCCCCTTCATCGGCTCCTCGCCGGTGAACTGCCGCACAATGTTGACGAGCACCGGGGGTGTCTCAATCCACTGGACCGGCTTTGTCTTGCCCAGCGCGGCGTCATAGATCAACTCGGCGGTCTTGCGACCGCGGATGCGCGTGTCAAGATGGGGATTGGTGCGCCAGACAACACATGCCGTTGTGCGCTCGATCAAGTCACGCGAAATATTGGAGTGCATATCGAGCGTGATGCCCACAGGTATATCTGGGCCGACGATTTCACGTATAACGCGGGCGAACTCGGCGTCCATGTCCGGAAACTCTTCGGAGACTGCGGCGCCGTGATTCGCGATCAAGACAGCATCCCAAGGGCCTTGGTCGCGCAGCATCCCCAACATCTCGCCTGAGAGCCTGTCGTATGCGTCTTTCGTGATGGTGCCGATCGGTCCCGTGCGGGCGAACATCAGCGGGACGAGCTCAAAGTCCAATTCTCGGGACGCCTCTAAATAGCCGGCGATCGTGTAGTTGGAGTCCCCATGACGCTCGAAGATCTCTGCGCCGCGAAGCAACTCGACCTCCACAAATTTATCGTACTCGGCAGGCACCCGTGAGAAGGTGTTGGTTTCGTGGGAAATGCCCAGGGTGGCGATGCGCATTTGGTATCCTAAAGTAGCTTGATGGGTTGGCAGGTTTGGGGCCGTGCCTGCCCCGCCCAAGAGGCGTATGCCGAGCGGCCCTATGCGTTATCTACAAGTCGAGCGTACAGCCTTCATAAACATACTTTCCTCCGACCAACCTGCGAATGAAGCCTTTGACCTTATTACATAACACGAGTGTTTTATGGCTCGTGGGATTTGTGGTGATGTCGTTGATTTGGTTTATGTCACGCCCACTACATCGAGTTTGCCCTCAATGTAGTGCTGACGTGAAGCACGAATTAACGGTCTCCCCTAGCTGTCCATATGACTTCGCCGCCGCGTTGAACAGTCCTGCTTAGCCCCGGTCACCGGACCTCACAAATTACCCGTTGTAGGCGTGCTTTGCGGCGGCCGCTTCGTTGAGATCACAGCCCCAGCCGGGGCCGTCCGGGATTGTCATATAGCCGTCTTTGAGCTCGGGCACGGCGGTAGTCAATTCATCACGCCAAGGAGATGAATCGATATCCGTCTCCATGATCCGCACATTCGGCACCATCGCTGTGAACTGGAGGCTCTGGAAGGTCGCTAGGTGTGACGTGTAGTTGTGCGGGGCGATATTCATCTCGTACAACTCGGCGAGGTCGGCAACTTTTTTCGCCTGGCTGAAACCCTGCCACGGCACGTCTATCTTGACAGTGTCCATCGCCCGGAGATCGAAGAAACGCTTGTACTCACGTACTCCTAAAAGTTGCTCCCCGGTGCAAATGGGGGTGCGTGTCGACGACCTGATCTCGGCCAGTGGCTCCGGCTCAAATCGATCAAACTCCAGCCACATCAGGTTGTATGGCTCAAGCGCCTGCGCAAGCCTGATGGCGGCTTCTGTCTTGAATTCGTAGTGGATGTCGAGTGCGATACCGACTTTCGGTCCGGCGGCTTCCCTCATGACGGAGATCTGTTGGACGGCGTGGTCGATCAAATCCTGGTCGGCGTTCTGATCGAAATCGCCGGCGAACACGTCTCTCATCCTCCGGGAAGGGTCACCCGGGAAAATAATGTTTGACTTGAACGCGCTGAACCCAGCGTCGGTGGCTTCCCTTACACAGTCAGCGACATCATCCCAGGTTCGGAGTGGCGCGACGCCCAACTCTCCCGCCCGTTGCGCACGGTATGACGCTAGGTGGGACCAGTAAACCTTCTGACGCTTCCTGAAGGGCCCGCCGAGAAGCTCATACACGGGCTTCCCTGCCTCCTTGCCCTTGATGTCCCAGAGGGCCAATTCGATACCGGCGATCGCCATCGATGTAGCACCACCAGACACCTGCGCCGTCTTGCGATACATGTCGAGATAGTGGCGCTCCACAGGGGCCGGGTCTTTGCCGATGAGGGTTGCCCCGATATCCTCAACCAGACCAACCTGCCCCTTCGGGTAGGAGCCGGAGCCAAACTGACTGTAACCGGTGATCCCGGCGTCCGTGCGTACGATGCCGAAGAGCCAGGGTCCGCCGCCACCGGTGTCTACAACTCGGGTTTCGATTGCCGTGATTTTCATGGAGGATTATCCGTTCGTTGGTTATTGGCGAAAGACCGTAGGGGGATAGCTATCCCCCCCAAGGGCGGTCTGCTGATCGCCCCGGAACGTGTATTGAACTAAAATCGTCAACCCGTATAGGCGTACTTTTTCAGGGCCGCTTCGTCCAGATCAGATCCCCAGCCTGGCCCCTGAGGAATGGCCATGTAGCCGTCTTTTATGTCAGGGAGCACGGTCGTCAGTTCGTCACGCCACGGCGCTGCGTCCACGTCCGATTCCATGATCCTGACGTTTGACACCGACGCGGTCAGGTTCAGACTCTGGAAGCTGGACAAGTGTGATCCATAGTTGTGTGGGGCTATGTTCAGGTCGTAAGTCTCGGCGAGGTCCGCCACTTTCTTGGATTGCGAGAATCCCTGCCACTGCACATCCACCTTCACCGTATCCATTGCATGGCGCTTGAAGTAGGGCTGGTACTGTCGCACGCCGAGAAGCTGCTCCCCTGAGCAGATCGGCGTCGTGGTCGATGCCTTGAGCTGGGCAAGCGCCTGCGGGTCCTGGTTGTCGATCTCCAGCCACATCAGGTCGTGGGCCTCAAGCTCGCGTGCGATGCGGATGGCGCCTTCTGTCTTAAAGTTGTAGTTGATATCCAGCGCTATGCCGATATCCGAACCAACGGCCGACCGCATCGCGCCAATCTGTCTTTCGACGTGATGGACCAGTTCCGTGGTTGCGTTCTGATCGTCAGTCTGGAAGAACCCCTGGTTGATTGCGCTCGATTGTTCGCCGTGGAAGATGATGTTCGTCTTGAACGCTGTGTAACCGCGTTCAACTGCCTCTACTGCGCAATCAGCAACGTCTTCCAGCGTTACGAGCGGTGTGCCGCCGTAGAACTCGGCGTTGCCAGCGCGATACGTCGCAAGATGCGACCAGTAGACGCGTTGCCTATCCCGGTGCGGGCCGCCGACGAGCTGGTGGACCGGCACTCCATAGCGTTTGCCCTTGATGTCCCAGAGGGCGAGCTCAATTCCTGCAATCGCCATCGCGTTGGCGCCGCCGGACATCGACCGTGTTTGTCGGTACATGTCCATGTAGAACTTTTCGACCGGGTCCGGGTCTTTACCGATAAGCCAGCCGGACAGGTCGTCAATGATCCCAGGAAGGCCCTTCGAGAGCTTGCCCTCACCGAACTGGCTGTACCCAGTGATTCCCTCGTCCGTACGCACGGCGCAGAAGAGCCATGCTCCCCAACCGCCAGACTTGACTGCAAAGGTATCGATTGCGGTGATCTTCATGTGATGTTGTCCAATTGGAGGTTGGTAGTTAGGGGCGTATGGCAATACAACCTCTTCCTGTTACACCATGAGCGTATTGCCATACGCGTCTGTACTTAACCCTTGAATTCGTACTTCTTCGCTGCGGCTTCATCCAGTTCGGTACCCCATCCTGGAGCCGTCGGTATGGTCATGAAACCGTCCTTGATTTCCGGGACGTTTGTGGTGATTTCGTCACGCCACGGCGCCGAGTCCACGTCCGATTCCATGATGCGCACATTGGATACGGCGGCGGTCAGGTTCAGGCTCTGGAACGAGGACAGGTGTGAGTTGTAGTTGTGCGGAGCGATGTTCATCTCGTACACCTCCGCCAACTCTGCGACCTTCTTAGCCTGAGAGAAGCCCTGCCACTGCACATCCACCTTTACGGTGTCCATGGCGTGCTTCCGAAAGTAGGGCTGGTACTGGCGCAAGCCAAGAAGCTGCTCGCCTGTTGTGATCGGAGTGCGCTGCTGCATTTTGAGCTGCAGTAGAGCGTCCGGATCCTGGTTGTCAATCTCCATCCAGTACAACTCGTACTCTTCAAGCGCCCGGCCGATAGCTATAGCGCCCTCTGTTTTGAAGTTGTAGTTGATGTCCAGGAGGATATCGATATCCGGTCCAACGGCCTCGCGCATCGCACCGATCTGCCTCTTGGTGTGCCTGACAAGGTCGGTCGGGGCGTTCTGGTCGTTAGACCCCGCAAACATGTTGCCTATCATCGAGGGGTTCTCACCTGGGAAGATGATATTGGTCTTAAACGCCGTGTAACCGGCGTCCACGGCCTCTCGCGCGCAGTCGGCCAAGTCATCCATAGTGCGCAGAGGCGGCGTGCCCATCTCTGCGGATTGACGTGTCCTGTAGGTGGCTAGGTGTGACCAGTAGACGCGCTGCTTCTCGCGGAACGGTCCGCCAACAAGGCTGTATACCGGGACTCCGTGGTATTTGCCTTTTATGTCCCAGAGCGCCAGCTCGATACCGGCCATTGCCATCGCGGTTGCCCCACCTGTCTCGGCGCGCCTGTGGCGGTACATGTCCATAAAGATCTTGTCGACGGGAAGTGGGTCCGTCCCGATAAGGCTTCGACTCAGGTCTTCGATCAGCGCCGGGAGACCACGGTAAAGTGCGCCCTGTCCATACTCGCCGTATCCCGTGATACCGGCGTCTGTCCGGATGGCGCAGAACAGCCACGGGCCGCGACCACCGCTGTCGACAAGGAAGTTCTCGATTGCTGTGATTTTCATTTGTGTTTGTCCGATTCAGTAATGAGGGATGCGTCAATGCGGTAGTTATTTATTCCAGGCGTATTTCTTCAGCGCGTCCTCATTGAGGTCGCATCCCCATCCAGGGGTCGTTGGAACCGTCATGTAGCTGTCAATCACCTCTGGCCGTTCGGTGAACAGTTCGAATCGCCACGGAACACCCTCAGGGTCACTCTCCATAATTCGGACATTGGAAACCGATGCGCACAAATGTACCGACTGGAAGCTGGCTAACTCTGACGCCGGATTGTGCGGAGCAATGTTCAATTCGTAGGTTTCGGCCAGGTCGGCGACCTTCTTGGAAACGCCGAATCCTTGCCACTGCACGTCTACCTTGACCGTGTCCATGGCGTGGGCCTCGAAGTAAGGCAGGTACTCACGCATAGTGAAGTGCTGCTCACCGGAACAGAGCAACGTGGAGGTAGACGCCTTCAGTTGCGCCAGCGCCTCCGGGTCTTCGTTGTCATGCTCGATCCAGAATAGGTTGTACGGCTCTAGAGCACGGGCAACCCTGATGGCGCCTTCAGTTTTGAAGTTGTAGTTGATGTCTAGAAGGATATCGACATCGTCTCCGACCGCGTCACGCATTACTTCTATCTGTTTCGTGGCATGCCGCACCACGTCCGTGTCTGCCCGCTGATCGTGGCTCTTCCCGTCACGACTTTGTGAGATAGCCCGAGGGGTCTCACCCGGCCATAGGATGTTGGTTTTGAACGCCGTGTATCCCGCCGCAGGGACCTCCTGCGCCGCGGCCGCCACTGCGGCCCAATCCTTTAGAGGTTTGTCGGGAGCCAACGTCGGGTCGCCGGCGCGAGCGCTGGCGAGGTGACTCCAGTAGACACGCTGCTTGTCCCGGTACGGCCCTCCCAGCAGGTTGTTGACGGGCACGCCCATCGCCTTCCCCTTGATGTCCCAGCACGCCAGTTCGATCGCAGCGATGCCCATGTTCACAAGGCCACCCGGGGCCTGCCGCATCAGACGGTACAAATCGAAGTAAAGCTTCTCGACCGCCTCGGGGTCTTTACCGATGACATGCGGCTTGAAGTCCTCGATCAGCCCGACCAGCGCATGCGCTGCGACGCCCGTTCCGAACTCGCCGTATCCGGTAATACCGGCGTCAGTGCGTACGGCGGAGAACAGCCAGGGTCGGCGGCCTCCGTCAACTACAAATATTTCTACATCTGTGATCTTCACGTTCTTACGTCCTATCGAATGTTTCCGGCAATTTGTCTCTACCCGAGTACGGCAATACGCCCGTAGATTGGCGTGCACTGAGGCTCTCAAACGATCGCCTCAATTAAGTATTCTCATTTGTTCCAAGCGTGCTTCTTCGCCACCTCTTCGTTCAGGTCTGTGCCCCATCCGGGGCCCTGTGGGATGTCGATGTAACTGTTCTTTGGCTCAGGTACCACCGTTACCAGTTCGTCCTTCCACGGGATCGCGTCGGGGTCTGATTCCATGATCCTCACGTTAGAAACGGAAGCACACAGGTTCAGGCTCTGGAAGGTCGACAGGTGGGAGTTGTAATTGTGCGGAGCGATGTTCAACTCAAAGGTCTCGGCCAGATCGGCAACCTTCTTGGCGTTACCAAAACCCTGCCACTGCACGTCTACCTTCACGGTGTCCATCGCCCGTAGATCAAAGAAGGGTTGATACTGGCGCATCGTGACCAGTTGTTCGCCGGAAGTTATCGATGTCCGGGTGGATGTCTTCAGTTGCAATAGTGCCTCAGGATCCTGGTTGTCTATTTCCAGCCAGAAGAGCTTGTAGGGCTCAAGCGCACGGGCGACGCGGATCGCACCCTCTGTTTTGAAGTTGTAGTTGATGTCCAGGCAGATATCTATCTCGGGGCCGACGGCATCGCGCATTACCGAAATTTGCTTCACCGCTTGGTTGATAATGTCCGACTCGGCAAGCTGGTCATGCGTCTTCCCATCACGCCCCTGAGTGATGGCCCATGAGGGGTCGCCCGGGAACAGGATGTTCGTCTTAAACGCCGTGTATCCCTTATCGACCGCCTCCCGAGCGCAATCGGCAACATCGTCCCAAGTCCGAAGTGGCTTCGCTCCCCATAGTTCGGGGTTTCGCGCACGATATGTCCCCAGGTGAGACCAGTACACACGCTGTTTCTCCCGGAAGGGGCCGCCTACGACGCTATGGACCGGCAATCCAAGCGCCTTGCCTTTTAGATCCCACAGAGCCAGCTCGATTCCTGCAATCGCCCACGCCGTAACGCCGTAAGGCGTACCCCGGTATGCGCGATACAGATCAAAGTAGAGTCGCTCCACCGGCGTTGGGTCCTTGCCAATCAGCCAGGAACTCATGTCCTGCACAAGGCCCTGCAGGCCGTGGGTCACTCCGCTCTCGCCGAACTCGCCATAGCCGGTGATCCCGGCGTCGGTTCGTATGGCGACGAAATGCCATGGTCGTGCCCCGCCATCAACCGCGAACGTATCTATCCCGGTGATCTTCATTCGGCGAGCGCTCCTATTTTGAGATGTCAGAGTCAGCTTGGAATCTATTGGGCGGCGCCACTGTACACCCGGGACCACTAGTCCGGGGTCTCGGCACTAACCGACCCTTCAGATAATTCTTGTGAGAGTTTGCTATCGCGTCGGCCCGCAAGCACAAGCAGACATAGCGCAGGAACCAGCGCAGTAGCACCAACAGCAAGCCCGAATCGGATCGATCTGATGGTGGCGATGATGCCGATAACAGGGCCAAAAGTGACCTGCCCAAGAGAATCACCCTGTGAGTGCATCGAGATAACGGTCGCTCGCACCGACGGATCGAGCCCCCGGTTTATCCACGTCAGCAGCACCGGCCGACTTGAGTGATGGAGAGCGACCACAACCCAATAGGTTATAACCATCCCAAGAAGCGATGAGGTGAAGGCGAAAGCGAAGAGGGCCAACACCAGTAGAGCTGTCAAAACCGCAAGAGTACGCGTAGGCCCTGTCCTGGTGGTCACGGCGCCAGTTTTCCCGACGACCCCGGTGATACTCGCGCCGAGAAGCAGCCCCCCAGAGGCAATGACAGCAAACCAGACAAGTGGATCAAGCCCGGCTAACTCTGGAAGATTCACCTGTTCCAACAGGTGCGCGGGCCAAAGTCGATCAAAGGCCTCAGATGACGCACCGAATATAGCGACAATGGCCAGCGTGAATACTATCGCAGCACGTCCCCGAATTGCGCTCGCACTCGAGCGTAACGTGACCTTGATGCCCCCAAACACGCCGTCGACGCTTCCGGCCGGTTTGAAGTTACGTTCCGCCATGAACACGAATAAGAAGCCAGACAGTAGCAAGAACAGTATTCCGGACACGAAGAACGGAATCTGAAGATCAACTATCGCCAATGAGACCCCGACGAAGATCCCGAGAAAGGCCGCCAACTGGCCGATCTGAGCCGATCGCAAAAATATGGGGCCAACACTATCGTCGCCAACCTCGTCGGCGATCCACGCCTCTTGCGCACCGCTCGTGAAGGTGAAGCCAAGCGCCCAGAACACCTGTGCAATAAGGATCATCCAGAGGTTAGGCACGGACGCCCAGACCAAAAATCCGATCGCCAGGATGGCGTATCCGATAATGACGGACCTTCTCCGTGAGAAAGCGTCCGCAATGATCCCGGTCGGCACCTCGGTGATCAACACACTTCCCTCAAGCACTGCTCCAACCAACAACAACTGGAATGGGTTCAGCCCTACTTCCACGATCGCGTAAACCGATGATGTGGTGAAGGTGACGTGGAACGCGAACTGGGTCCATGCATGAAGAGACAGATACGTTGTGCGCGGTTGGAGTTGGATGGGCCACTGTCCTGTACTAATGGCGTAACGTAGACCACATACGACCGTTTAGGGGGCCGGCTGTCAAGAACAGATATCGCTGGACCGGGACGAACCGACCAGTCAGTCGTAGAATCCCTCGCTAAAGGGAATAGACTCGGCAAGATGCGCGAATGCGCTGGCATAAAGGCATCCCATGTATACATCCCGCCCTATCCTCGCCCATGAAGAGATCCGCTCACGACAGGGAATGGTCGTGGCGCAGCATCCTCTGGGTGCGGAAGTCGGTCTTGAGTCCCTGAAGCGTGGCGGGAACGCCGTCGATGCAGCCGTCAGCACTGCCTTCGCGATGGGCGTTTTACAGCCCCTCATGAACGGCATCGGCGGCGGCGGCCTTATGACGGTCTACATGGCGGCCGGTGGCGGTGGAGCTATCGACTACGGCATGCAGGCCCCTGCTAGAGCGACGACCGATGAGTACCCGCTTCAGGGCGGCATGGAGGGCATGGACACGGGCTCGTCCCGCTACTCTCGCAACTTCGCCTGGCCGAAGGTAAAGGACGACATGCTGTCGTCCGGTTACAAGTCGATCGCTATACCGGGAACGGTCGCCGGGTTGAGTCGTGCGCTTGAAGAGTGGGGGACGATAAGCCTTTCGGACGCGCTGCAACCGGCGATCAAGCTCGCACAAGAGGGATTCACCGTAGGCGCGCACTTCACCCTTTCCACCGTGGCCCGCCGAGACCTGTTCCTGCGTTTCCCGGCCACGACCGAAATCTACTACCCAGACGGATACCCGATACCGGTGGGCGGAAAGTTGATCCAGGAACAGCATGCTGCGACGTTGCGCACGCTGGCCTCAGGTGGGGCCGAAGCTTTCTATAAAGGTGAGATCGCCGAGAAAATATCCAGCGACGTTCAGGCAAATGGAGGGTTACTGGAAGTATCCGATTTCGCTCAGTACACGCCCTTTCTACATCGACACGGAATACTCGGCGAATACCGTGGCTACGAGGTGATGGGGCTCCCTGGGCCGACTTCTGGCCCGACCGTGATGGAAACGCTCAACATTCTGTCGACGTTCGAACTTAGCGGGACCGATCATGGCGACCCGGCCGTACTCCATCTGATCGTCGAGGCGATCAAGTTGGCCGCCTCAGACCGCTTTACTTGGATGGGAGACCCGGAGATTACCGGGGCTCCGATCGGTGCGCTGACGGTACCCGCATACGGCGCTGAACGTGCGAAATCTATCGACCGAGCAAAGGCAGGACCGGCGTGCGCTGGCAATCCCTGGCCCTATGAAGGCCGAGAGAAACCCGACGACTTCCCTGGTCCTGCAGGTGCGGCGGCGGACGATGGAACGACCCACATTTCGGTCGTGGACAAGGACCGTAACGCTGTGGCGCTGACGCAAACAAATCTGGCCTACTCCGGCGTCGTGAACCCAGGGGTAGGTGTGATGATGAACAATGGGATCGGCTGGAGCTGCCCGCTACCTGGAACCGTGAACACCATCGCCCCACACGCCCGTGCTCTCAACAACATGACGCCCTTGATCCTGCTCAAAGACGGACAACTTAGTGGAGTTCTTGGCTCGTCAGGTGGACGTCGAATCTGGACATCCGTCATACAGACCCTTATCCACCATATCGATCGGGGTATGTCGCTACAGGAAGCAGTTCAGGCACCACGCATCCACGTCGAGGATGGAGACGTGATGGTGGATGGCCGTTTCGGATACGACACGATCAACGGATTGGAGTCACGAGGTCACAAGGTCGCGATAGTCGACCCAAGGTTCGATGTAGCTCCATACGCAGAACCCAACGGAATTGCAGTTGACGGCGACGCACTACGAAGTGCCGTATACCCGGTAGCCAAGCCGACGCAGGCGGCGGGCTACTAGGGCGACGACGATAGCCCCCTCTTAGAGTAGGTCGGGCAAGGTGTGGTTAAGTAACTGTCGAACAGGGATGTTGTCATCCCAATGCTTCTCCAGGAGGACGAGAGACCTGCACCGAAGAACTGTTACGTAAAAGAGCGGAGACCCCCAATAACCTTCCCCTCGCCCCGAGGGAGAGGAAATTCGAACAACGAACCGAGGACGATATGACAGACAAACGTGTGCTTGTGACAGGTCTAAGCGGTGCAGTTGGCTCGGCTATCCGACCGGAGCTTGAGAAGCGATACGAGATTGCGGCGCTGTCGCGTTCCGGCGTTGACGGCGTTCCGGACGCACTCAACTTCCGCGGAGCCGTCCAAGACGCGTCGGCCATCGCACCGGCGTTCATCGGCGTGGACACCGTGATCCACCTAGCGGCTGACGGCGGAGCGCATAGCACTGATGGCATGAACGCTGGCTGGGATTCCATGCTCCACAACAACGTCGTCGGTGCTTACAACGTGTTTGAAGCGGCACGCGTAGCGGGCGTGAAACGGGTCATCTTTGCCAGTACCGGTGCGACCGTCATTGGCTATGAGCAGGAATCGCCGTGGAGCGAGCTGGTATCGGAAGACGACTCTGAAACACCGGTATCGTGGCCCAACGTCACCCGTGATTCGGAGCCAAAGCCACACAGCCTCTACGGTGCAAGCAAGCTCATGGGTGAAGATCTTGCCCGTTACTTCGTCAACACGTCCGATATGTCGATCATCTGCCTGCGCATCGGCGGTGTAGGCGCACAGGACGTGGTGAACGGAGTGCGTGGCCGATCGATCTACTGCAGCCACGCAGACATGGCGCAGATGGCGGTCAAGTGCGTCGAGGCACCGGCATCGGTGCGCTTTGACATCTTCTACGTGGTCTCAAACAACAAGTACGGCTACCGGGATATCGATCACGCCCGGGAAGTGGTTGGATTCCAACCAACTGGAAGCGCAGAGACGGCACCTAAGGCTTGAGCATTGTTGGGCGTCTAACGTAGGTTCCTGGTACTTAGAGATCTCCCTTATCCTGGACCTCGTCCGAGTGGAAAAACCCGAGTATCCAAAGGATGAGAGCAGGTTCATTCCCAGTCACGACCATGGGCCTGATTCAACCACCAGTCTCGTCCCACAGCCGACCGCGCTCGTCATCCGCCACATCCGCAATCGAAACGCTGGCTCCAGCAAGTTCTTCCGTTCGTCTGATTCGATTCCGATATCGCAGCGCCTCAGCTCGAAGCGCTACCTCCGGATCGATCCCCGACTCCTGGATACGGGCCACGGCCTCAAATAGCTGGCGGCCGGCTACTGCCTCTTGCTCTGCTTCGTCAGCCCCGTTCAGAACACCATCGCCACTCGGCACCGGTAAACCGGCGCGTCCAGCGCGTCGCTGTAACGCGCCGGCGTACGCCAGTGCCGGCATCCCGGTTGGAAGGCCATTGGTTATCGAATCCCGCCCCGGCTCTTTGCTCTTCAGTGCATCCCATTGCTGCGACACCTGCTCCGCCGTCTCAAGCCTCCGGCCGCCTTCTAAGAACACATGTGGGTGACGGCGGACAAGCTTGTCGATCACTCTTCCGACCACATCTGCCATCGTCCACTCGCCAGCGCGTCTTGCTATATCTGCGTGGAATGTCACCTGGACCAGCAGGTCGCCCAGCTCTTCCTCCAGTGCGTCAGCATCGCCGAGGTCCAACGCTTCTAATACCTCGTAAGACTCCTCCAGTAAGTTAGGCCGCAACGAAGCATGGGTCTGCTCCCGGTCCCACGGGCAACCGCCAGCGTCTCGTAGCCTCTCAACCACGGCCAGAAGGTCTTCCACAGTGTGGGATGTTGTATCAGGTCTGGGCATAGATGTATCTCCTGGGTGATCGAACGCATGCCGAACAAGGCACGTAACCAAGGAGTTGCAACGTACCATAGGAGCCGATGAACAATCTCCGTGACACCAACCGGTTGGGATCGTCCTTAGGGTTCCGTATTGCCGTAATCGTCCTGCTGGCGATCAGCCTTCCGCTTTTCTTCATCGCGTTAAACGTGCGGGTGCTCACCAACAGCCAAACGTTTTATGAGTGGGGATTCGGCGCCAATAACGTGGAGCGGCGCACCGGATTGGATGACCCGGCTCTGGCCAGCGCTGCAAGCCAGATCATCGAATACTTCGGTAACGACAAGGAGTTCCTCGATCTGCGTGTCGATTTCGAAGGCCGTGAGATGGAGATGTTCAACGAACGAGAGATCACGCATATGGCTGACGTGAAAGACGTGATGAATGTGATGTTCAACGCCGTCTGGGTCACCGGAGCGATGGTAGTGATGGTGGTCGCTGGTGGCTTTTTCTTGCTTGGCCGCGAATTCCTGCCGATGTTGCGCTCCGGGATCATATGGTCGACGATCGCTGGATTATCGGTCGCTGCGCTATTTGGATTGGCGACCTTGATCGACTTCAACACGACATTCCAGTTGTTCCACGAGGTGGTGTTCAGGAACGATTTCTGGAAACTAAACCCGTCTCAGAGCCTGCTGCTAAGCCTCTTCCCGCAGGGGTTTTGGTTCGCAGCCACGTTGCTGCTCGTCGTGATCACGGCGGTGCAGCTGGGGATCGTGTACGGCGCGGCGTGGTTGGCGTCGCGGGCGCGCTGCGCAGATTAATCGCCAGCGTGTGTAACTAGTGACCCCCCCGTCTCTCGGCGAGACAGGCCAGACACACTAGGGGTGACGGAGGGCAGAGGTCTTCAGGAGGATTAGCTTAGTTCGACAGAAGCCCTTCTGGTGAAGGTTCCTCGGTTACGATCGGGATCCCCGTTATCGTTCAAGACATCGTAGAAACGTGGGCATATGCCCTACAGCGTCTCTCTTAGGAGCAAGATTCACCCGTTCAACCACCTATCAACGACCACCGGGAGTTCCTCCAGTCCCGAGATGGTGAAGTCAGGTTGAACGCGTGGCTCACGATCATCGTAGCCCTGTATCCACACCGCCGACATTCCGACGTCTTTGGCGCCGCCGATATCGGCGTGAAGGTTGTCCCCTACGTGCAAAGCGTTCTCTGGCGCAACTCCAAGCTTTTCAAGCGTATGAGTGAACATTTTCGCCCCTGGTTTCGCAGACGCTATCTCGTTTGAGAAGGTCAGGTATTCCAGGTACTGGCTAATCCCCTCTCTATCCAGGTAACGCCGGTATACGCCGGGCGAGGTTGAACCAACGTTCGAGATCAGCGCCGTACGAACTCCCATCTCTTTGATAGCACTAAGCACGCCCTGAGCGGTCGGGTAGATAGTTGGTGAATGGGCGAGGAAAGGTTCGTCGATCGCGCTGGAAAAGGCCTCGAACTGTTCATTAGTAATCGACGCGCGGGCGTTGGGATCGGCGGCGTTCAGGATCTGTTGCATGCGCTCAGCGGAGGTCCTGTCAAAGCCGCGGTCGTGATCAGCGTTGGTTTCCCTACCGATCGTCCTGATGGCATCGCCGAGTTTCTTCGGCGGAATCGTGATCCCTGCGTTGCTCAGCGCTTTGACACCTTCTCTGACTCGCAGTTCGTGGCGGCCTGTGCTTTCTTCGAACATCAGGGTTAACCAGAGGTCGAATGTGACTGCGCGTGGTGGCTGTCGGGATGGCACTCGTTCTCCTCGGTGGGGTGGTTTTGTAATTGAAGAAAGCCTACGTTTTTGCCCCAGCCTCCGGGCCTGCTACTCCGGTTGATGTGAGTTCTTCGATCTCGTCCGGAGTGTAGCCGGCGAACTCCAGTATCTCGTCCGTGTGCTCGCCCAGCATCGGCGCCGCTGATTCGATTCGCCCCGGAGTGCCGTGCATCTTTACGGCGATCCCGATGTTGTGGACGGGTCCTGCGACCGGGTGTTCGGTTACGACGTCCATATCCCGTGCGAGAACCTGTTCGTTCGCCCACACCTCGTCCATCTCAAATATCGGCCCGGCGGGCGTCCCTGCTTCGTCGAGGATCGGAAGCCACTCCGCTGTGGTCTTCATTTGGAACGTCGTGTCCAGTTGATCGCGGAGCGCAGCAACATTCTCGAGCCGTGACGCGTTACTGTCGAATCGGGAATCTTCGAGCAGGTCTGCGCGCCCGATGGCGTTCGCCAATCTCACCCAGTTGTTCTGGTTCGCTGCGCCGACATTCATGTGTCCGTCTTTCGTGGCGAAGGACTGATATGGCGCTATGAGTCGGTGCGTGGAGCCGATGCGTGGCGGCACCTCTCCAGTCGCGAAGTAGAAAGCAGTCTCCCAGACGGTGTATGCCAGACCTGCCTCAAGTAGTGATGTTTCCACGTGCTGGCCTTCACCGGTCCGTAGCCGTCGTATGTAGGCAGCCTCGATCGCGTGGAGCGCAAACATGCCAGCGTTGAGATCTGCGATGGGCACGCCGACCTTAAGCGGCGGCCCGCCAACGTCACCGTTGATCGCCATCTGCCCGCTCATGCCCTGGGCGATCAGATCGAATCCCGGCCGGGACGAGTAGGGACCGGTCAATCCGAAGCCCGATATCGAGCAGTACACGATCGCCGGGTTCACCGCCGATATGTGTGAGTATCCGAGCCCGAGCCGATCCATAGACCCAGGGCGCCCATTCTCGATCAGGATGTCGGACTTCTCGGCAAGCC
>Ga0114996_10004360_pt1 | contig 17053 bp, 14 predicted proteins | sample ArcticOcean_MG_C_4_FD_87039 | JGI IMG/M metagenome (GOLD analysis project Ga0114996, IMG submission 87039) | Marine microbial communities from western Arctic Ocean - ArcticOcean_MG_CB4_134 | ecosystem: Environmental > Aquatic > Marine > Oceanic | place: Arctic Ocean: Canada Basin | collected...
CTCGTGTTCATCTCTGAACTGTTCGAGCAACTTCTTTGCCTTTCGAGAGAGTTTTTTGGGCACCACAATGTTGACGGTTACGAGTAGATCGCCGTCTTTCCCCTTCTTCACCGGAACGCCTCGTCCCTTGACCCGGAAGGTCGATTCAGAGGGAGTGCCGGCAGGGATACGCAAGGTGACCGAATCAGTAAGCGTTTGCACGGCGATATCAGCGCCTAAGGCCGCGTCTGTGAATGCGACTGGCAGTGTGGTTGTGACGTGGTCCCCACGCCGTCCGAAGTTCGGGTCGCTCTTTACGTTGACTGTCACCAACAGATCTCCTGCAGGCCCACCCTTCGCTCCCGGAGCACCCTTGCCTCTAGCTCGGATAACAGCGTGGGGCTTTACCCCAGCGGGGACGCGAATAGTGAGCATCCGAGACTTGTACTCGGTACCCCGGCCTTTACATTGGACGCAAGGCTCGGTAACAATCCTTCCGGACCCTGAGCACTGTTGGCAGATTTGCTGGGACTGGAAGAAACCGCCGCTGGAGATGGTGGATCCAGCACCTGAGCAGGTGGGGCAGATGGTGGTCCCGGTGCCTGGCTGGCCTCCTGTGCCGCTGCATTTGTCACAAGTGACATCCCCTCGAAGAGGGAGTTTGCGCGCTACCCCAAAGATCGAGTCAGGGAACGAGATGTCGATTCTGGTCTGTAAGTCATGACCCCGAGCTGGGCCGCCTCTCCGGTTTCCCCCGCCAAAGAGGTCGCTGAACCCCCCAGCGCCGCCGAAGAGATCTCCGAGATCTTCTATCCGGATGTTCTGGCCGTTGAATCCTCCGCCGGCTCCTCCAGCAGTTCCACCAGGGAAGCCACCAGACGCACCGAGTCGTTGCATCTCGTCGTACTGACCGCGCTGCTCCTCGTCGGAGATGACAGCGTACGCCTCCGAAACGCGTTTGAACCGCTCCTCCGCCGCGGCATCATCCGGGTTCGCGTCTGGATGAAGCTTCTGAGCGAGCTTACGAAAGGACTGTTTGATATCGTCTTGGGACGCGGTCTTGTCGACCCCCAAGTCGTTGTAATAGTCCTTTTCGAGCCATTCCTGTTTCATGAGTTACTTCTCCTAAGAGGCCTCAGCCCGTGGGCCCACCACCACTGTGGTAGGTCGCAGTACGCGAGTTTTGAGAACATACCCCTTACGGAGCTCATGGAGAACAACCAGATCATCGGCTTCTCCCAGAGTAGACACAGCTTCATGTACCTCAGGATCGAAGGACTCACCAACACTGGGGATCTCTTGGAGTCCCTCAGCAGCGAGAGCGTCTTTAAGTTGGGATAGGGTGTTCTTCATCCCAGCGTTCAATGCCCCGTTCGACTCTGCTTCGTCTTCACCTTCGAGGGCGGCCTCGAAGCTGTCGAGCACGGGAAGGAGTCGGCTGACGATGCGTTCGCCAGCCTGGTTCAGGGTAAGTATTCGCTCGTTCAGTGCACGCTTTTTGTTGTTCTCCAGCTCGGCCATCGCGCGAAGCATGCCATCAAGGCGTTTAGACGCCTCAACACGTGCTTCATGCACAGCTGTCAACAGTTGGTCTCGAGCCTCGGGACTGTTCTCCGAAAGCTCGAGGCCCAACTCTTGCGCCGTTGGGGGAGCAGCAGGGCCTTCCCCCCCTGCTGGCTCCGCCACGACCTCTAGTTCTGGTTTCTTGTTAGTCATCTGAATGGTCCTGTAGGGCGGCTAAGCGACCTCGTCAGCCTCGTCAGCCTCGTCAGCCTCGTCAGCCTCGTCAGCCTCGTCAGCCTCGTCAGCCTCCTCAGCCTCGTCAGCCTCCTCAGCTTCGTCTTCTTCAATGACTTCGGCATCCATGATCTCGTCGTCTTCCGACTCGCCTGCTTCTTCAGCAGCTTGCTCTTCCTGAGCCTGAGCGTAGATTCGCTCAGAGAACCCCTGAGAAGCTGTGATGAGCTCTTCGATCTTGGCTCGAACTGAATCGTTGGTTGCCGCGTCATCGTTGATCTCTTCGCTCAGAGCATCGGCAGCAGCAGCGATCGAGGTCTTCTCCTCGTCGTTGAGCAGCTCTTCGTTGTCGGTCTGGAGGGTTTCGATTTGGTAGAGCAACTGATCAGCCTGGCCACGAGTATCCGCGAACTCACGCTTCGCAGCGTCTTCCTCGGCGTACTTCTCAGCGTTGGCAACCATGTCGTCAATCTCGTCTTTGGCGAGCGCAGTGCCACCGGTGATGGTCATTGCCTGTTCACGGCCGGTACCCTTGTCCTTCGCGGACACTGACACGATGCCGTTGGCGTCGATGTCGAACGTGACCTCAATTTGAGGAACTCTTGCGGGTGCTGGCGGAATGCCAGTGAGTCGGAACTTGCCAAGGCTCTTGTTATCGCTTGCCGAGGCCCGCTCACCCTGCAGGACGTTGATCTCAACTTCAGGCTGGTTTGGAGCAGCAGTGGTGTAGATCTCCGTCTTGCTGGTCGGGATGGTGGTGTTGCGCTCAATCATGATGTTGGTGATGTCGTTCATGGTCTCAATGCCAAGGCTCAACGGAGTGACATCCAGCAGGAGCACATCGGTGACGTGCCCTCTTAGAACTCCGGCCTGAATCGCAGCACCTGAAGCAACTACTTCATCCGGGTTAACGCCTTTGTGAGGGATCTTTCCGGTGAGCTTCTTCACCAGGTCGGTGACGGATGGCATCCGAGTGGAACCACCAACAAGGATCACGTGGTCAATGTCGGCGATCTTCACACCTGCATCCTTGATGACTTGCTCGAAGGGACCTTTGGTCCGGTTGAGTAGCGCAGCAGTCATGCGCTGGAACTCAGAGCGAGTGAGCGTTTGCAGGAGATGGTCGGGACCGTTGATAAACGGCAGGTTGATCTCAGTCTCAGACAAGGTCGAAAGTTCGATCTTTGCCTTCTCGGCACCCTCACGAAGACGCTGTGCGGAGGTTGGGTCCTCTAGGAGGTCAACTCCGTGCTCCTTGTTGAAGCCGTCAGCGAGCCACTTGATGATGGCGTCGTCCCAGTCGTCTCCGCCGAGGTGGGTGTCGCCGGAAGTCGCCTTCACTTCGAAGACACCGTCACCGATCTCGAGGAGAGATACGTCGAAGGTACCTCCACCGAGGTCATAGACGAGGATCGTCTCATCGGCACCCTTTTCTAGCCCGTAAGCGAGGGCGGCTGCTGTTGGTTCGTTGATAATTCGCAGGACTTCAAGCCCGGCGATGACGCCTGCTTCTTGTGTTGCCTGGCGCTGAGAATCATTGAAGTAGGCAGGCACGGTGATGACGGCTGCGTCAACGGTGTCGCCAAGGAAGGCCTCAGCGTCGCGCTTGAGCTTCATCAGAATGCGAGCTGCGATCTCCTGTGGTGTGTAGTCAGTACCGTTAGCGTTGGTTGTCCACTTGGTTCCCATGTGACGCTTAACGGAGCGGATAGTGTTCTCTGGGTTGGTTACGGCTTGTCGCTTGGCTACTTCACCGACGAGTACGTCGGATCCCTTGAAGGCGACAATGGACGGGGTCGTCCGGTTTCCTTCAGCGTTGGCAATAACAGCTGGCTCCCCGCCTTCAAGGGCGGAGATGACAGAGTTGGTAGTTCCTAGATCGATACCTACGGCACGAGCCATGGTTCTTCTCCTTGTGTCAGAACACCCTGCGATTCCGGCTGGAAGGTGGGTGGTGTAATCGTCGTAAGGTGTAAGTATAAAACCTGAGTCGACTTATATCAAGTTTGCAGGCCCCGAACTGCAACAACAGCCGCCAGAAACTCAGAAACTCGCTTGTCGCCTAGGTGCCAGATGGTATTGTCGGAGTATGAAGCAAGTTGCAGATCAGGTATTCCAAGTTGGTTCCAAGGGCCATAACTTCTACATCCTGAAGGAGGGTGACACGGCGACCTTGATCGACGCCGGCTGCTCTGGGGAGTGGTTGAAGCTACTGGGTGCCCTTGATGAACTGGGCCTCGGTCTGGAGTCGATTGTCGGGATTGTTGCGGCCCACTCCCACGCTGATCACTTCGGGCTTGCCAAGCAGGCGCAGGCAGAGGGTATCTCAGTCGCTGTGCACGAAGACGAAGAGTCCCGAGCTCTGGGCACCTACACAGGTTGTTACGCTGTCGGTACTTTTGAGCTGCCGTTTTGGAAGTTCTCGATGTACCGAAACTTCCTCCCCATGCTCCGAGCGGGCGTCATGAAGCTGGATCACGCGGACGAAATCGATACGTTTTCTGACGGCGACCGGCTCGACTTGCCGGGCTCGCCAATTGCTGTTCACACACCAGGTCATACCGAAGGGCACGTGATGTTTCATTGCCCCCAACTGGGGCTGCTCTTCTCAGGAGATGGTCTCATCACGATGGATCTCGTCGGCTCCGGAGTTGGCCCCCAAATGATCGAGTCGAAGTTCAATTTCGACTCGAGTCAGGCTCTAACGTCTCTCGACCGGGTCGTCGGCATAGAAGCTAACCTGCTCCTCCCCGGTCACGGCCAGCCCTGGAAAGGTACCCTGGCAGAAGCCGTCCAGACCGCCCGCAGCTAAGTAACCCCCCACGAGCGTAACCGCTTACGCATCGCATTCGACGCTACAAGCCCTGGGCTCCCAGCGTCGAATGCGATGTTTTTGGGGTCGAGACAAGTGAGCGAAGCGAGCCAGAGGGGAGCCCGTCACTTAGATGTTCGTAGACGGGTGCCCCCTCCGTCGGCTACGCCGACAGCTCCCCCGAAATCGGGGGAGAAAGCACGCCACTCTGTGTGAGGCGGCTTAGCTCTCGCCTTGGGCTAGTTCGGCCAGCTTGAGGTGGGCTTCGGGGTCCAGAAGGTCCAGCGCTTCCACGATTGTGGTTCCTTTGATGGATTCGATTGCGCTCTTGCCTGCTTTGGAGGTCGGCAGGTCGCTGGTGAGGAGGACCAGAGGTGGGTTAGCGAACTCTGCTGCGATGACGGCTGCCTTCCCAATCGATCGGAACAGGGTGTCGGACTTACTGAGCCCGCTTGGAACGACGGTGAAGCCACCAGAAATGTCGAACACCCAAGTCTTTCCGCTGCGGTCTTCGGCGAGGAGGCTGACGGAGACTCCCGGAGGGAGCTTCACTTTCTCCTTGGTCACCTTGAATCCGGCCTCCTCTAGCACTGCGATTGCAACCGCAGCGATCCGCAGGCCTGAACGCATGGCGGCATCGAAAGGGCTTTCATCGTCAGAGACGGCACGAGGCACAGCGGGGACTGAAACTCCGGGCAGAGTGAGCTGATCTCGATCTGCCATTCGATGTCGCTCTTCTTTGATCCGTTTTTGAGCTGCCTTGGCGTACTTGGCGTCGGTGTCGAAACCGACGTAGTGGCGTTGGGTACGGATGGCTGCGATTCCGGTGGTTCCCGAACCCATATAGGGGTCCAAGATGAGATCACCCTTATAGGTGTACAGCTTGATCAGTCGCTCCGGCAACTCGGGTGGGAACGGAGCAGGGTGATTCACCCGCCGTGCTGATTCGGCGGGGATTTCCCAGATGTCGATGGTGCTTTCGAGGAAGTCGTCAACGGAGATGGAGGACTCCGATGGGAATCCCTTCATGAGTCGTTGTTTGGGTGTGAGAGCTCTCTTGAAATCGCCTTTGGATGCCACGATGACTCGTTCGGTCAGGTCCCGGAGTACTGGGTTGGAAGCTCGTTGGAATGAACCCCACGCGCAGGAACCTGTAGCTCCTTTGGCCTTCTGCCAGATGATCTCGCCTCGCAAGAGCAAGCCAAGGTCGTCTTGAAGAATGGTGATGATGTCTGCTGCGAGGGAGCGATACGGCTTGCGTCCGAGATTAGCCACGTTAATGGCCATCCGGCCACCCGGTTCGAGCTTGCGAGCACAGACCTCGAAGACCTCCCTCAGCCCCTCGAGATACTCGACGTACGATGCAGGCACGTGACCTTGTGAAATGTCGGCTTCATAGTCCTTGCCGACGAAATAGGGTGGAGACGTGACCATCAGCGCCACGGATTTGTCAGCGACTTGGTCCATCGTCATGAGGGCTGCATCGCGGATGAAGATCTGGTCTAAGGCGGCTGGTTTTCTCAGCTCGGTGTCCGAAGACAGCGTGGGGGGCTGGAACCGAGAATAGAACTCAGACGCGTCGTGGTTCTCCCGGCGTCCGGCTCCGAACGCGGTTGTTGCTGTTCCTGCCATGGTCGGTCAGAGTACCGACGCCCCTCGCGGCCGGTGGGATTCGGGGGCGCCTGAGGGCGTATCCGATTCTGCTGCTGGAAATTGGGCTACTTAGGAGGGACTTTGCCGCGAACTCTCGGGTAGTGCACGGGCGCGTGGAGGGCGCACTTGTCTTGCCTGTTGTATTGAGAGAGCAGGGCGGTGCACACTGACTCCTCGCATGTTCTGCCCTTCTGGAACTGTCGCGACGGTTTGACCGTGCCAAGGTGTTTATGGCCGCCGTACGTGGGAGAAGTCATACATGATTCATCGTGAAATGGCGACTGATTCTTGAGCAGGTTCTGTCGCGATTCCACTATTCTTGCCCCATGATTCGCTGGCTTCACCTTGTTTCCGCTGCTGTCTGGACCGGAGGTCTCATCACGCTGTCGGTGGCAGTTGTCGCTCTCCGTAAGGCGGGTGCTGACCGAACCCAGCTGCAGGCGGTGGGCCGTGCGTTTGGAAAGCTCTCCTGGGCAGCCATGGGTGTATTGGTGATCACCGGAGTCGCCCAAGTTATACGGTTGCCAGACGGTTTCATGAGTCCACGAGGCTCATACGGGCGATTGCTCTTCATAAAGCTGCTGCTTGTAGGGCTGGTTGCCGCGTTGGCGCTGTTCCATCAGATGACCGCCGCCACAACCTCAGCCAAGACTCGAGGCTTGATTCAAGGGCTGATTCTTGTTCTGAGCCTGGTGATCTTCTGGGTAGCAGTCCAGTTCTAGGGAGGGTTTGGGCTTCCTTACCCACTTGTGGGGAAGGTGAGCCCGCAGGGCTCGGATGGGGCAACCTGAGTGAACCACCAGTCTCGAGATCCCAGAGGTTGGGGTAGGTCTAGGCCTAAGTTCAAGTCCGGTCCCCTATGGTGACTCGCTGACATCGAGCCAGGAGCCTTGGACTCCGGTCACGGTGATAGGGGAACCCTCTTCGAGGGTTAGCTCTCGGTGCGAGGTCGCCCTCCAAAGCGCTCCGTCGACCGATACGACCCCTGCCCCGTTCGAGAACGCTTCGGTGGTAACGCCTTCCCGGCCGACTAGGTGTTCGCGTCCGTAGGTCCCCGTCGAGAATCGGGTCCGAGCGACTGCCGGCATGGCTACGGCGAAGAAGATCACTACCAACAGGGTGGTTGTAAGGACGCTTCCCCAGTGAGCTGCCAGTGTCGGTGCTCCGTCGACGAATTTCAGTCCGCCGACGAACAACAACACTGCTCCGATGGTGCTGAGAAGTCCGAACTTTGAGCGTTGGTACTCGATCGCCATAAGGAGAATTCCGAGAAGCAGCGCTCCGAGTGCCCAGAAACTGAGAGGCAGGGTGGCGAGACCGTAGGACGCAACGAGGAGTGGCAGAAGGGCGGTCGCAGCTCCCACGCCTGGCCCGATGGCGTAGAACTCAAAGACCATCACCGTGAGGGCGATGGACAGGAGAAAGAAGAGTGTGCCTGGCTTGAGAGCGTGGGCCAGCATGTTGCGAAGGGCCGATGGTTCCACAAACCGAACCACGGCGGTTGGTGTTGCCGTCGCGGTTCCGTCTTCGATGACTTGTTCTGCTGTATCGAGGGTGCGGCCGTTGATCTCCTGGCCGTGGAGCCACACGACGATCTGGCCCAGAGCGGCTTCTGCCCTATCGACGCCAGGAGTGTCACCGCCCGCAACTACTACCGCGCCCGAGAAGGTCCTGCTGGATCCGTCGGATGATTCGCCGATTATCAAGATGTCGCTATGCCCCACCACGGCTCCTGGAGCAATGGTGGCTACTTCGATGATTTCGAGAATTCTTGCCGCAGCTCCCTGTGCCTCTGCTGGCGCATCGCCGACCCACGCCACAATCGGGAGAGGCGGACTCTCAAGCAGATCCAACAAGGTCGTGATCTCGGAGGTCACAGCTCCCGGTGAATCGATCTCCAGAATGACCGCCTGAGCGCCTTCCGCAGCTGCGCCGTTGATGGCATCGATCAGGTAGTCGAGCTTGATGTTGTCTATGGCGCCTTCCAACCGAACGACGTCGATACGTTCGTGAGAATCGTGGGCGAAAGCGGGGAGTCCAGCGGCAAGTACAAGAAGGACGAATACGGGGAGCAGGAGGCGGGTTTTCACACCCCGAATGATAGGCGCAGTAAAGAGCTGCTTCGCCATGCGTCAGCTTGGATGCCGGGCACTACCAGCTACGATATTGCAGATGAACACTGTGCTCGTAGTGGCTGATGATGAATGGGTGACGAATGACGTTGCTGCTGGCTTGTCTGATGTACGAGCAACCATTGTTATTGAAGCGGACCCTCGTGCAGTTACCACCAAAGCTGCCGAGATTTCGCCTCACTTCTACTTGATCGACCTACAGGTTGGATCGATGGGAGGGATGGCCCTCATCCGGAGTCTCAAGGCGGACATGAGCATGGGAAAGATTCCGGTGGCACCAATTGTGTTGATGGTCGACCGCGATGCTGACTCATTCCTAGCCAACCGGGCGGGTGCCGACCAGTGGATTCGAAAGCCCTTTACCGCTCAGGAGTTGCGCTCGGTCAGAGACGCTGTCCTGCCGGTAGGGTAAGCCATCATGCCTGGACAACAGATAGTGCTCCTCTCCATCTTGACGGTGTGCCTCTTCCTGTCAGGTTTTCTTTCTGGCTCCGAGACGGCTGTCGTTGCTATCCCGCGCGAGCGACTTGATCAGATCGCGGCATCAGGGCCAAGAGGGAAAAGGCTCAGCCTCTTGGTGGCCGAGCGGGAGACAACCATCGGCTCCATCTTGCTTGCAAACAACTTCGTCAACATCTTGGCGGCGGCTGCAGCGACGTTGCTGGCTACGAGCCTTTGGGGGGAAGCGGCGGGAACGATCATTGCAACCCTCAGTATGACGGTTCTAGTCCTGATCTTTGGCGAGGTGACTCCCAAAATGCTTGCTGCGCGGTTCCCCGAGCAATACGGGTTGACCGTCGCGAACCCGTTGTGGGCCATGAAGCGAGTCTTGGCCCCGCTCTCCCAGACCTTCGTTTGGTCGGGTCGCGTGATTCTTTCTGCCCTTGGCGTACGGCGAGACTCGGAAGCTTCGGTCACAGAGCAGGATGTCCTCGCTCTCGCAGCTCTAGGTGTCGCCGAAGGTGGCATCAACGAGGACCGAAGTGAGATTATTGGATCTCTGTTTGAGACTGCTGCTCGTCCCATTCGAGACGTCATGACTCCCCGGGTCGATGTCGTCGCGCTGACAGCCCCCTTGCGCGAATCGGCTATTCGAAAAGCGGTGGCCGACTTCGGTCACTCTCGATTCCCCGTGGTCACTGCGGACGGAGGCCTCGACGAGATGCTGGGTGTGCTGTACGTGAAGGATCTCATTCGACGCCCTGGGAGTTTGAGTGAGGAGGAGTTTCGCTCTCTTGTGCGCGAGCCTCACTTTGTTCCAGAGTCGGCTCACCTCCTTGATGTGCTGCGCGATTTCAAGAACCGGCGTATCGGGTTTGCGGCGGTGGTGGATGAGCACGGCGGGTTCGAAGGCCTAGTCTCTGCCAAGGATCTCGTTGGTGAGGTTATGGGCGATATGAGTGAATCAGATGACCCCAACGTACCTCGAGTCCGAAAGGTGTACGACGATCTCTGGAGAGCGGAGGGACGCACGCCCATCGAAGACGTGGGAGATGCTCTAGGCATTGAGATACCGGACGGCCCCTACTCAACGCTGGCCGGTTTCATGCTCGCTGAGCACGGTGACATGATGGGGATTGGAGACAAGATCTTGTTTTTCGGCATCGAACTGATCGTCACCGAGAAGGACAGGAACCGCATTTCGCAGGTCCGCCTTCGACGCCTGCCAGCGCCGCCGACCGAGTAAGTACCTGTCGGTGAAGCCAGATCCAAGTGCGCGTACATACGCGCACTTGGGGTGTTGGTGGTGGAGCTTTCAACCGATATGGGGAAGCTCAAAAAGATCTCTTGCTACCTTGCGATGCCACTGTTAACTTTTCGCTTGGAGAACAGGCGACGGGGAGAGAGCAATGGCGTTGACGGACGACTGGCAAGCCGAGGGAATGTGTCGGGGAAGTCATTCCCATTTGTTCTTTCCGCAGACTTCTTTCGAACGAAAAGATGAACGCGAGCGTCGCGAGCATCGAGCTAAAGCCATCTGCCACGTCTGTCCCGCACTTGATGATTGCGCCGGCTTCGCCCTGTCTCTAAAGGAGGTTTACGGCATCTGGGGCGGCATGACTGAATCCGATCGCAAGAAGATCTACGCCGCTTAAGACGAACCCCTGAGTGTTCTCTGATCACCCGCTCGTCGGGTGATCAGTTCATTGTCGAGCCACTCAACCAAGGGCACTGCGTATTTTCTGGTCAGTTGAAAGTGATCTCTGAATTCCGCGACTGTGAACGGCTGCGCCAGCTTCTGCAATCCGACGACCAACTGATCGAGAACATCGCGATCAAAGAGAAACCCGGCGACTTGGATGAGCTGCCCCCGACGGGCGCGCAAGTGGATCTCCTCGGTGCTGAGATCGAGATCGGCTCGAGAAAGAGCGACCAGCCCGGCTTTTTTCATCTGCTTGCTGATCCCCAACCACGCATCTTCAGACGCGTCAGAAAGGGTTGGCTCGAAGTCGCTCCGAGCCACCGCACCTGCGAGTTCGACCAAGTGATCATTCGACTCAATGAGAAAGCTCAGAATCTGCGGCGTGGTTCTCAAGCGTGCGGCGGCTTCCGCTTTGGGCAGACCGTCGTGGAGGGGATTGTCCTCGTGAGACTGGGTGACAGCCTGATAGAGGTGGTCTGTTAGCTCGCTCAGGTAGCCTGGATCCAAGACATGATCACCCACCCTGATCGCCTCGGCTGCGCCGCCTCCCGAAGCGGCGAACAAGACGTTGGTCTCGCAGGTACCAAGCACCCTCAGGAGTTCTGTTGCTGTGGCGTCGGGTCCGACTGCTACCGCCTTCGCCAGGGCAACAACAGTTGGTCGGATCGAGCTCAAGCGGGGTGCCGGAAGGGGGTTGAGGACGGTCCCACCGCCGATGATGGTCTGGGCTCCGACGTCGCGAAGGATGAATTTGTCACCAGCGGTGATACTGACGTGGACGGGGAGCGTGAGAACAGCGGTAGTTGCAGAGGTGGAGGCAACTGTGACCACCCAAGAGCCCGTTCCCAGGTGAAAATGTAGGGCACCCGTTCCATCGGCGACTGCAGTGGGTACAGTCGCCAAGAACCGGCTAGACAAGATCCACTGGTCGGAACGGCCGAGCATTGATCCGCGCCCGAGGTCGTGGAGAGATCCCGAAAGGCTCACGGCGACGCGAGTACCGGGTCCCACCGTTATTGCTTCTCGCTCGTGGGACTGGAGTGTCTTGATTCGGACTTTATGCTTATGCGGGAATGCGGTCAGTTCGTCTCCCACGGTGAGGTGTCCGCCCTGAAGCGATCCGGTCACGACTGTGCCTGCCCCCGCGACTGAGAATGATCGGTCGATCCAGAGGTAGGGCCGACCCTTTCTGTGAACGATCTGGCTTACGCTGGACTCGAGCGCTGCTGTCAGCTCGGTGATCCCTTCGCCAGTGTGCGCGGAAACACCTATAACCGGGGCTCCGGCGAGCGTCGATTTGCTGAACCGGTCTGCGATCTCAAGCTCAGCTAACTCAGCAAGATCTGGCTCTACAAGATCGATCTTCGTGACGGCGATGACCCCACTGGAACACCCCAACGCTTCGAGGGTGAGGAGATGCTCTTCTGATTGCACGCTCCATCCTTCGTCGGCCGCCACCACAAATAGCACGACATCGAAGGCGTCAACTCCGGCCAACATATTCTTCATGAATCGCTCATGACCGGGCACATCAACGAAGGAAACTTCACTTCCGCCCGGGAAGGTCGTCCAAGCGAAGCCGAGATCGATGGTGAGACCGCGTTGCTTCTCTTCGACCCAACGGTCGGGATCGCGGCCGGTAAGCCTTTCCACCAAGGTCGACTTTCCGTGGTCCACGTGACCGGCGGTTCCAATGATTGGCACTAGCGCTCCAGAAGACTCGCGAGGTAGGCGTCGTCTTCGGAAGCGACTGCCCTGAGGTCGATGATCAGCTCACCCTTGTCGCGACGAGCGAGTACCGGGCGTTGGGCTTTCAGAAGCTGTTGCCACAATTCGTCTCCAGATGGAAGGACTAGGAGAGGAGAATCGATCGTGCTTCCTGGAGCTGACCCCCCGCCGACGGTGGACACCCCGGCTCGAATCTCACCGAATGGCATCGCCTCGAGGCGAGCAAGGAGGCTCTCATAGGATCTGCCGGCCATGTCCCACAGAGGCAACTCGGCAGCGCGTCCATCAGCGTAGAGTTCGAACGTTACGGTCAGCGCAGCCATCGTGCTTCCGTCTATTCGAAGGGCTCTGCTCATTGGATGAGCTTTGATCTTGGCCACTAGATCTGAACTCCCGACGATGATCCCGGCTTGAGGACCACCGATGAGCTTGTCGCCGGAGAACAAGGTGAGATCTGCGTGCTCAAGAGATGAGGCAACGCTTGGCTCGTTACTTACCCATGCGGGTGGAGGGTTAGGCAGCCACGACGGCGTGTTGGTGAGTAGTCCGGAACCCAGATCATGGACGAGTGGCACCCTGGCCTGGCCGGCCACGGTGGCCAGTTCGCTGAGGCTCGCTTCTTCCGAGAATCCCGTTACCTGATAGTTGGAAGGGTGAACCTTCAAGATCATTGCTGTGCGGTCGGTGAGAGCGTTCTGGTAATCGGCAATTCGAGTGCGGTTGGTTGTCCCCACCTCAACCAGTTGGCAACCGGAAGCCTTCATGAGTTCCGGAAGTCGGTAAGAACCGCCAATCTCGATGAGTTCACCGCGGGATACAGGAACTTCGGCTCCCGAGGCAATCGCTGCCAGGGAGACGAGTAGAGCAGCCGCACAGTTGTTGACAACCAACGCCGCTTCAGCTCCCGTCAAGTGCTTGATCAAGTGAGTCAGGTAGGCACCTCGGCCACCTCGGGCGCCTTGGTGGAGATCGATTTCCACGTTGCTGTAACCAACAGCGACAGCCCTAGCGGCTTCCGCGGCCTCAGGATGGAGAGGGGTCCGTCCAAGGTTCGTGTGCAGCAGAACCCCCGTGGCATTGATGATTGGCATGTGGCGGGTCCGCTCGAGTCGACGGACATCTCGCCGAGCGATCGCTGCGGCGTCGGCTTTCTCTCCGTCTTTAAGAAGGGCGCGCGCTTCCTCGAGGGCGGCACGAGCGAGCTCAGTTCGAAGCCCAGACGGCAGATTGGTTGTTAGCGACGATGCCAGTTCATGCACAGCCGGGAGGTCCCGCAAACTCATAGACGCAAACTCTACCCGCGAGCGGGTGCGAGTAGTCGGGGTGGGGGTTTTACCGGGTCGCCCGTTCGAGCCCTTTCTGCCGCCCCATTTGAGCCTATTGCGCACTTTGTTCTCTTGCTTCAGCGGGGAAGATAGGCTCAAATGCGGGCAAGATGGGGCACACCTAGGCGTTTGGCCCTTCGGGGTGAGATACCTCGAACGACTCGCAGCACTTGGCCACCCATCTCGAGAATGTTGGTTCGCTCAGGTTGCCCCTTCCGCCCTGCGGGCACCTTCCCGTAAACGGGTAGGGAAGCGTTGCAGGGAGGCTTATCATTCGCTCATGCGATTAGTAGGCCTCTTCGGTGTTGTTGCTTTGGCTGAGTTGTTCATCTTTGTTGCTGTGGAGCGGCAGATCGGGCTTCTGGTAGCCCTTCTCATCGCGCTCGGCACTGCCGTGTTGGGATCAGGGCTTGTGCGTCGGTCTGGGCTGGCGGTTTGGTCCAGGATTCAGGAGAAGGTCGGCCAAGGAGCCCTTCCTGGTAGGGATTTGAGCGCTGGCGTCTCGGTCTTGGTGGCTGGCGCGCTTCTTATATCCCCTGGCTTCCTCACCGATGTCATCGGGTTTCTATTGCTTGTTCCCTCTGTCCAAGCTGGCGTACACACACAGATAGCCAAGCGGATTTCTTCGAAGATCACGTTCTTGACGCCAGGCAGCCAGCCAGAATCGGGGCCTACCGTGATCGACGTTGAGTCTTGGGAAGTTTGATGGAAGTTCAGAAAATCTTGGCGCCGAACCCAAGCATGTTCACTGGTTCGGGGACCAACACCTACCTCCTCGATTCCGCTGGGGAGATCCTGATTGTTGATCCGGGACCCATCATTAGGAGCCATGAGTCGGCGATTATCGAAGCGGTAGACGGCCGACTCGTCAAGGGAGTGCTGGTCACGCACACCCACGTCGATCATGCACCGCTGGCCAACCCGGTTGCGCTCAGGCTGGGAGTTCCGTCTTATGGGTACACCCAGTCGGCGGAGTTCGTTCCGGATGTTCGCCTTCAGGAGTCGGATTCTCTGGCGTTCGGCGCTGAGACGTTAGAGGTTCTCCATACCCCTGGGCACGCAGCCGATCACCTCTGCTTCTTGGTGGGTAAGGAACTGTTCACCGGCGATCACATTATGGGTGGATCAACAGTGATGATTGAAGACCTCGCCTCCTACCTGAAGCACCTCATGCGGCTACGGGATGTTCCGCTGACGCGTCTGTTCCCAGGGCACGGGCCGGAGATCAGCGAGCCCTATCGGATAATCGATCGGTACATCTCGCACAGGCTGGACAGGGAGCAGCAGGTGATTGCAGCGGTGGCCGCGGGTGCGGGGACGATTGGTGCTGTTGTTGAGGATGTGTACGCCGATGTCGATCCCGGCCTATACACCCTTGCCGCGTACTCTGTTGTTGCACACGTGACCAAGCTTCGAGACGAAGGAGTCTTGGCGCATGTCGAGGTGGAGGAATTGTGGGACGGCGTGGTTTCGCTCATAGTCTGAGTTTCAGACACTTCCTCGCGCTTATTCTTGCTCTCCTAGTCATCGCTGTTCCAGTTACCGCTCAAGTGACGGATGAGGACTTAGCCAGGGCGCAAACAGACATGGACGCAACGCTGGCAGAGGTGCGAATATTGGCCGTCCAATGGGAGGATATCGTCGCCCGTAAGGAGGTTCTTGCGAGCCAGATTGCGCTGTTGAATAGCCGGTACGCAGAGACGGCTGTGCAAGCGGGTGAGTTGGAGACCACAGCGATGGAGCGAGCGGTTGATCTCTACATGACCAACGCCCTCGACGGCGTTGCACCTTTCCTGGGCGGAGACTCCATTAGCGCTGTTGGTGTTGGGCTCAGTTACGTGAATGACATCGTTGATGCGGATCAGAAGGTCCTCGGCGACTTAACTGCCGTTCGCTCGTCGCTTAACCGCCAACGGGGATCCCTTGTTCTTACAGAAGGCATCTTGGCCGTTGTGGAGGCAGAGCTCGAAGCGTCCGTTGCGATCATCAACGAGAAGCTTGAGGCGGCTCAGGTCAACTTCTTGATTCTCCAAGAGCAGAAACGACTGGAGGACGAGGCTCGTCGCATAGCTGAGGAAGAAGCCCGAAAGGCAGCAAAGGAGGCAGCCCGAAAAGCTGCGGAAGAAGAAGCCGCTCGTAACGCCACGAGCACGACGATTCCGACGGCCACTACGACACCCACCACAACGACGACAACGATGGCCTCAGGTGGAACCACAACTACCGCTACGACGGTGCCTTCCTCGTCAGGGGGAGGTGCTTGTCCAGTAAACGGAGCAGTGAGTTTTTCTGACTCATGGGGGGCACCCAGATCCGGAGGACGCACCCACGAAGGGGTGGATATGTTGGCAGCTCGTGGCACTCCACTCGTGGCGGTTGTTGATGGCACCATTAAGAGGATGAGGGATTCCACCCTAGGCGGCAAGACGATCTGGCTGCGGGGAGACAACGGCCATGAGTACTACTACGCACATCTTGACTCTCATGCGTCTGGGCTCTACGTGGGCCAGAGCGTCAAGGTGGGAGAGTTCATTGGCACCGTCGGCACATCGGGTAATGCGCCGGCACACATTCCCCATGTGCACTTCGAATACCATCCCGACGGTGGTGGTGCAGTCAACCCTACGCCCCTCGTAACGAGTCTCTGCCGCTAAGGGTTGGTGACCTCAGACAGTTCATCAAATATCTGAGCCAACCGGCCGACGCAGCTTTCGGCGTCTGCTGGCGGCAGCACCCTGACAATTTCCCCTGAGAGCGCTGTGATCGCGATCGAGGCTGGGTTCTTTGGGTGGTAGGCCACCACCGGCCTGCCGTTGTCTTGGCCCTCCACTACCGCTGGGTCTAGCGGGACTCGGCCTAGCAAAGGAATATCGAGGTCAGCGGCGAGCTGATCTCCACCACCGCTGCCGAAGACGGCGTAAGTCTCCCCGTGGTCACAAATGAAATCCGACATGTTCTCGACCGCGCCGAGGATTGGCATGAAGGAGCGCCTCGCCATGTCCGCAACTCGTATCGCGACCTTTTGGGCTGCGACCTGAGGCGTTGTGACGACCAGCATCTCCGCCTGGGGGAGCAAACGAGACAGAGCCATCTGGACGTCCCCCGTCCCGGGCGGCATGTCGATGAGCAGGTAGTCCAATTCGCCCCAATCGACCTGCGTGAGAAACTGTTCGAGCGCCTTGGACAGCATGAGGCCCCGCCACATGAGCGCGGTTTCCTCCGACTCGGTTATGAGACCAGTCGAAATGACTTGCACGCCGTGGGCGGAGATCGGAATGAGTAGTTTGTCCTCAGATGCCTGGATCCGTCCGGTGGCTCCGAGGGCTCTTGGGATGGAGAATCCCCAGATATCTGCGTCGAGTACTCCGACGCTGAACCCGAGAGCGGTCATGGCGACGGCCAAGTTGGCTGTGAGGGTCGACTTTCCGACACCTCCTTTCCCGCTGGCTATCGCTATCACTCTGGTTGTTGGAGCGACTTTGGTTTCCTGGGCTCTGTCGCGGGCGTTCTTGCGGGCTCTCTGCATCAGTTGGGCCCGTTGGTC
>Ga0114996_10004363_pt1 | contig 17045 bp, 16 predicted proteins | sample ArcticOcean_MG_C_4_FD_87039 | JGI IMG/M metagenome (GOLD analysis project Ga0114996, IMG submission 87039) | Marine microbial communities from western Arctic Ocean - ArcticOcean_MG_CB4_134 | ecosystem: Environmental > Aquatic > Marine > Oceanic | place: Arctic Ocean: Canada Basin | collected...
CGCAGGCGCCCACGTGGTGATGACACAGCCGTCGTTTCTGATTCTTGAGTATGCGTGGGGCGAAACCCCATGGCGTGAAGATCTTGTTGTCCCGCGGGAGTCGATTACGAAGAGTCGGCTCCGGCTGCCCGACGGGCCGGGGCTGGGTATCGAGTTGAATCAGGACCTTCTCGAGCAGTATTCCGTCAGCTTGTAGACACTCCCAGATAATGATCAAGGAGGCTGAAGATGTACACGTGCTTGGCGCCCGGAGCCATCGGCATCCGGGCATCGCTTGAGGAAGGCCTTGCGATTGCGGCAGAAGCCGGTTTCAAGGGGCTGGACGTTGGGATCAAGGATATCGCCGATCGTATTCAGGAAGAGGATGCGGATCAGGTGAAGGGTCTGTTCAGCGCTGCCGGAGTCCGTCCGGGCGCCTGGGGCCTGCCCGTGGCATGGAACGGGTCCGACCCGGACTACGAGGAGACGCTGAAGGAGCTGGCCGGGTTGGCGGCGGCCGGAGCATCGATTGGCGCGACGCGCTGCGCCCAATGGATTCCGGCAACTTCGGATGAGCGTTCCTTTCGCGAGAACTTCCGCTGGCATGTCCGCCGGCTGAAACCCATCTGCGAAATCCTGGCTGACGCGGGCTGTTCCCTGGGATTGGAGTTCATCGGACCTCGCACGATGCGGGTGGACAAAGCCTACGGGTTCATCTACTCCCTGGAAGGTATGCTGGGGCTCTGTGAAGCCATCGGAACCGGTAACGCCGGACTCCTCCTGGACTGCTGGCATTGGTACACCAGCCTGGGTACGGTGGCCGATCTGAAAGCCCTGGTCGTGGAAGACGTCGTAACCGTTCACGTCAACGACGCTCCTATGGGTGTTCTTATTGAAGATCAAGTGGACAACCGGCGGGCCCTGCCATCGGAGACCGGCGTCATCGACCTGGCCTCCTTCCTGAACGTTTTGAAAGATCTGGACTACAAAGGCCCGGTTACCCCCGAGCCCTTCAGCCAACGGGTTCGGGAACTCCCGCCGGCGGAGGCCGCCCGGGAGACTTTCCTCGGGCTCGACAAGGCCTGGCGGGAAGCCGGCATTGCCTAGTCCAAAAAGGTTGATATGGTCTTCCTCCCGCTGATCCTCGCCCTCTTCGGGTTGGACCTGGATCTCGGTTACCTGTTCCAGCTTGCACGGGGGCAGATGGGCCTCCTGGTGAAGCAGGAGCCGATCGAAAAGGTCCTCAGGCGAGATGATCTGGACCCTGAGACCGCCCGCAGACTTCGGTTCGTTCAGGATGTTCGGTCTTTTGGCGTAGATGCGCTTGGGCTGGAAGAATCGAAGAACTACACGACGTTCGTGGATGTGGAGGGAGACGCCGTCGTCTGGAACCTGACGGTGGCACCGCAGGACCGGTTGGAGCCTCTTACCTGGAACTATCCTGTTGTCGGACGGGTGCCGTACAGGGGCTATTTCAAACAGAACAGGGCAAGGGCCGAGGCCGACGAGTGGGAAGCCCGCGGCTATGACGTCTACCTACGCCCGGTAGGCGCCTACAGCACGTTGGGGTGGTTCACGGACCCTGTGCTGAGCACGATGCTCCGCTACTCAGATGACGACCTGGCCTCTGTCGTTCTCCACGAAATGACCCACGCAACCGTTTGGATTGAGGGAGATGTCGAATTCAATGAGAGCCTCGCCACCTTCATCGGTGATGCAGGCGCCATCGCCTACCTGGAGGAGATCGGCGGAGGGAGCGCAGAGGCTGCACAAAGGGCAGATCAACGGCGGGTGGACGGCGAACGGTTCCGTCGGCGGATGCACGAACTGGCGATCGATCTGATGGCCCTCTACGGGGAAGATCATCCCCGGAGCGAGATGCTCAACCAGCGGACTGGACTGTTTGACGAAACGCGGCGATCCCTGGAAGAAGAAGACTGGTTGTCAGAGGCGTACGCCGGGGCTGGCCGGATCGAGTTGAACAACGCGCGGGTGGCCGCCTACCGGATCTACCACACCGCCGATACGATTTTCAAGGAGATCGAGGAGGCGATGGACGGGGATCTTCGCAGAGCTCTGAAGCTTTTCAGGGAGTGCGAGTCCAGCCGAAATCCTCGCGGCTATTTGCGGCGCTGGCTCTACAAGCAGAAAGAGGAGTGAGGCAGCCGTGTCGAAGGTTGGCGTTGAATTGAGATCGCGCATCTATGCGGTTGTCACGCGGGTCCCTGAAGGAACGGTGGCCACATACGGTCAGATTGCAGAACTCGCAGACACGGGACCCCGCCAGGTGGGAGGAGCATTGGCCACGCTTCCGACAGGAACGGAATGTCCGTGGCATCGTGTGGTTAATTCCCAGGGGCGGATATCCCAACGCTCGGAGACAGGTGAGGCCGAAGCGCTTCAGCAGTCGCGGTTGGAAGATGAGGGTGTGGAATTCCAGAACGGCAGGATCGATCTGGATGTCTATCGGTGGGAAGGATAGGGGAGCGGCCAGAGGCGGATCAGACTGATGATCAGGACCGACGATCGAGACTGATGATTGGGACTGATGATTGGGACTGATGATTGAGACTGATGATTGAGACTGATGATTGAGACTGATGATTGAGACTGATGATTAAGACTGCCGATCAAGGCCTCGGGCCGGTTCGGGTGGAATAGTTGCTTGCAGACATGTCTGAAAGACAGGTGCTTCAGGTTCAATGAAGAGACTTTTTAAACAACCCATCGACCTGTTCTGGCCCTACCTCCGGCCCTACAAGAAGGAGGTGGTCTGGGGGATGGTGCTGATAGCTGCGGCTCAGGCCGTGTCCACGACAATCCCGCTGTTCTTCCGCAAGGTGGTGGATGATGTCCATGCCTGGGTGGAGGGGGAGGCCGCAGCGCCGCGGTGGGCCGATTCCATCCAGGGGGATATCCTGGTCTACGTCGGCATGATCGGGACACTGGCCCTTATTCAGATGGGGTTTCAGATGGGCATGCGCTGGCTTCTGAACAGTGCCGCCCGACGCGCCGAGAACGACATCCGTCAGGACTACTTCTACCATCTCCTTACGCTGCCCATCTCCTACTACCATAAGACGCCCACGGGCGACCTGATGTCCCGGGCGACCAATGACCTCAACGCCGTTCGCATGTTCCTGGGGTTCGGGCTCCGGATGCTCTTCGACGCTGTTCTGGCGTTTGCCCTTGGCCTGATCGTGATGTGTTACCTGGATTGGAAGCTGGCCATCTACGCCCTCCTGCCGATGCCGGTGCTGGCCCTGGTGATGAACCGGGTGGCATCCAGCATCCACGCGAACTTCAGGGAAGTGCAGGAAGGGTTCTCGCGCATCAGCGCCCGGGTACAGGAGAATATCTCTGGCATCCGAGCAGTGAAGGCGTATGTGCAGCGCGAGCCGGAAATCGCCGATTTCGATGTGCTGAACGACGATTTTCTGGAGAAAAACAAGAAACTGGTCCGTGTGGAAGCCCTATTCCGACCTCTCTCCTTTCTCATCAGCGGCTCATCGCTGCTCATTATCCTGTGGGTGGGTGGGGGGCAGGTGGTTCGAAGCGAACTCTCTCTTGGCGATTTCGTTGCTTTCAACGCCTACCTGACAAAGCTGATCTTCCCGATGATTCTTCTGGGATGGATGATCGATCGGTATCAGCGGGGACTGGCGTCGATGCAGCGGATCCGCGAAGTGATCGAGACTCGGCCCAACATCGTGGATGGAGATACCGTTTCGGTCGAGTCTCTCCGGGGTGATGTAGAGTTCCGCAACCTCTCGTTCAGCTACGATGGTACTCCGGTCCTTCGCAACATTTCGGTTCGTGTTCCGGCAGGTTCGAGTCTGGCCATTGTGGGGAGGGTGGGGTCCGGAAAGACAACGCTCGGGCGGCTGATCCCGCGCCTGATCGAGCCTCAGGAGGGGGAGGTTTGCATTGACGGACACCGGGTCGACCGGATTCCGATCGCTCAGCTGAGGAAGGCCATCGGCTACGTGCCGCAGGAGCCCTTTCTCTTTTCGGATACGCTCTACGACAATATTGCCTATGGCATAGACGAGGATCAGGACGAAGAGCAGGTGGTCACCTGGGCGGCCGAGGTTTCCCAACTTGCCAACGACCTGGAGGATATCCCGGATGGGCTTCAGGCCAGGGTCGGGGAGCGAGGTGTTACCCTTTCGGGGGGGCAGAAGCAGCGAGCGTCGTTGGCCAGGGCGGTGGCGCGGAAGCCCCGCATTCTGATCCTTGACGATGCGATGGCTGCGGTGGACACGCACACGGAGGAGGAGATCCTCAGACGGCTGCGGACGGTCATGGAGGGGCGGACGACGATCCTTATTTCCCACCGCGTTTCGACAGTCCAGCACGCGGACAGGATCATTGTGCTGGAAGAGGGGGCGATCGTCGAACAGGGAACGCACGCCGAGCTTGTGGCACTGGGCGGGCGCTACGCCGATATGCACCGTCGGCAGCAGCTGACGGAGGAGCTGGATGAAATCTGAGGGAAGAAGGGGCGGGATAAGTAGAGGCGGGGTTCGATCATCCAACCGTAATCCGATTCTGCTTTTCATTCGTATTCGATAATCATGCAGTTGGAATACCACCGGGCAGACGATGTCACTTGATATCCTTCCATACGATGAAGAAGAGGTCACGGAGAAGCCGTTCGATCTGAGGCTGATGGTGCGGCTGATGGCGTACCTGAAACCCTACTGGCGGTGGATCCTATTGGCGTTGGGTCTGATTCTGGTCAATTCGGCAGCTCTTCAGGCGGTTCCCTATCTGACCAAGATCGCTGTGGACGACTATATCCTGAAGGGGGACTACGCCGGATTGAACCAGATTGCCCTCATCGTCCTGGCCCTTCTGGTCCTGCAGATTGCCACCTCATACCTTCAGTCGATGGTAACGCAGCTGACGGGGCAGTGGGCGATGGTTGACGTTCGACATGAGATTTTCGCCCATCTGCAGCGGCTCCCGATCAGCTTCTTCGACCGGACGCCCATTGGGCGGTTGATGACGCGGAACACCAATGACGTGGATGCGCTGAACGAACTGTTTACCGACGGTATCGTGGTCGTGTTCAGCGACGTCTTCACGCTTTTGGCCATCCTCGCTTACATGTTTACGATGGATGTTCCGCTGGCGACGGTTGCCTGCTCGGTGGTACCGGTGATGTTTGTCGTTACGTTCTACTACCAGGGGCGAAGCCTCAGGGCGTTCAGGCGTGCGCGGAGTCGGCTGGCCCGGCTTAACGCCTACTTGCAGGAAAATATCTCGGGTATGAGCATCGTTCAGCTGTTCAACCGCGAGCGTCGAAACGCCAGGCGTTTCGATGAGATCAACGACAGGTACCTGGAGGCGAATCTCGAATCGACCTTCTACTGGTCTTACTACTTCCCGATTATGGAGATGTTGAGCGCCGCAGCCATTGCCTTGGCCATATGGGTTGGGTCTGGCGAAGTCCTGCGGAGTGAGATTCAGTGGGGGGTGCTCGTGGCTATGCTGCAATACATCCCGAGGTTCTTCAGGCCTATTCTCGAGATCTCCGAACGGTATATCATTCTTCAATCGGCAATGGCCTCCTCAGAGAGGATCTTCGAACTGCTCGACACAGATATCGAGCCGTCTGGAGGGGATCACCGGGTGGACCGGGCGGATGGGGAGCTTATCTTTGAGAACGTCTGGTTTGCCTACAGCGACGAAGACTGGGTCCTCAGGGATGTCTCTTTCCGGGTGAATGCGGGTGAAAAGGTTGCCATCGTCGGGGCCACCGGATCCGGGAAAACGACGATCATTAGCCTTCTTTGCAGATTCTACGACATTCAGAAGGGTCGTATTCTGGTGGACGGTGTCGAGATCCGCGAGTGGGACGTTGAGGCGTTGCGGTCCAGAATCGGGGTGGTTCAGCAAGACGTCTTCCTCTTCTCAGGTGACATTGAGAGAAACATCCGCCTTGGGAACTCGGAGATCACGTCCGAGTTCGTGGCCCTTTCCGCCGAGGCCGTGAATGCCCATCAATTCATCGATCAACTGCCCGACGGGTACCAAAGCGCCGTAAACGAACGGGGGAGCACGTTTTCATCGGGGCAGCGTCAGCTTCTGTCGTTTGCACGGGCGCTTGCGTTCGATCCAGACATCCTGGTACTGGATGAGGCTACGGCCAGTGTAGACACGGAAACAGAGATGTGGATTCAGGAAGCCGAGCAGCGGCTGATGAAGGACCGGACCTCGATCGTGATCGCCCACAGGATCTCAACGATTCGCAATGCCGATCGAATCGTCGTTTTGCACAAGGGAGAGGTTCGAGAGCAGGGCAATCACGATGAATTGATGGACCACCGCGGGATTTACCACAGGCTTCACGAACTCCAGTATATTGGCGGGTCTGAACCAGCGTCCGGCGAATGACGTTCGGCCGCCCGCAGGGCGACGTTTCTCCCCTTATTCCAGGTTGACAAACCTGCAAGTTTCACCTATTCTTTACACTTACGTGCATGTGTTCGGGATGGGAAATTGGAAAGGAATCAGGTGACCAAGTCGGATATCGTCAACCGGATTTCAAACGCAACTGGACTAACAAAGACCGATACGGCAGCCGTTGTCGAAGGGTTTCTGGCCTCAGTGTCAGATGCTCTCCAGAGCGGCGAGCATATCGAAATCCGGGGTTTCGGCACCTTTAAGGTCGTAACCCGGGCCTCGCGAACGGGAAGGAATCCGAAAACAGGCGAGGTTGTTAAAATCCCTGAGCGCCCGGTCCCTTCGTTCAAACCGTCGCGCGAACTTCGATCCGTTGTTGAAAACGGCACCCAAACGACATCCTGACCGGGGCATCGCCCTGTTACGAATTAAACGTACTTCGAGGAGGTAGATCCGATGCCCTGCGGACGGAAACGCAAGCGTCACAAGATTGCGACACACAAGCGGAAGAAACGGCGGAGACGCGACAGACATAAGAAGCGTTCTTCATAAAAGCATTAAGGACTAGGGACATTAGCTCACCTGGATAGAGCGTACGCCTCCGGAGCGTAAGGTAACAGGTTCGAATCCTGTATGTCCCACCATAAGAGACGTTGCTTTCGGGCCGCGGTGCATTGCACCGCGGCCCTTTTTGTGTACAGTCCGAGGGTCTCCGGGGCCAAAGAATCGGGTCGAGTTAGACGATACTACTTGTAGGAGGGGCGGTGGCACCGTTTGTGCAACCTTACTTAGTGGGAAGGGTCCAAAAGGGTGGGATCCAAAGCTGAGTGTTTATGGCTTGCGTGGAACATATTGTGTAAAGCATTGAACTGCAATACTATATGTGTATCTATTTAAGTTTAATAGAAGGCTATTTGACTCCCCGGAGGCATCATGTCTTCGTGATAGGCGCCGCAGGTTTGCTTCCACGCAGGCGGGGAGGCCGGAACTTTCCACCTCACACCTTCGTTCAAGCTTATAGTCGTTAGACTAGGCATCTCCAGTGGGCATCCCGGGGCAGGCGGACGCGAGTACCGCGTGCCATCACATTCCTCTTTTTGGAGCACGGTGATGGAATCGACAGATACCGGACATCGACGCTTCGACAACGAGGCATCCGTCCAACGATATCTCAAAGAACTTCGCAAGTACCCTCCGATGTCGCGGAAGGCCGAGGAGGAAACGCTTCGCCGGGCTCGGAAGGGCGACCAACAGGCGATCGACAAGCTCATTACTTCGAATCTTCGGTTCGTGGTGAGTGTCGCCCTGGAATACCAGGGCCGCGGTGTGATGCTCTCGGATCTGATTGCGGAGGGGAACGTGGGGTTGATGGAAGCCCTGAAGCGGTTCGACGAGAAGCGTGGCTACAAATTCATCAGCTATGCCGTTTGGTGGGTACGGCAGGCGATTCTCAATTCCCTGAAACGGACGACGGCTGTCCAGATGCCTGCCAACCGGCAAGAAGATATGGACCGGATGGCGCGCCGCTGGGGTCAGATGACGCAGGAACTGGGGCGTGTTCCCACATTGGAAGAGGTTGCCACTGACATGAAGATCAGCCGGCGACGCGCCGAGCGGGCGCTTCGTTGCGTGCGCCCCGATCTTTCGCTGGAGCTCCCCCTGGACAGCGAGGGAGACCAGACCCTTCTCCAGGTCCTTGAAGCCGATGACCCCGATCCGGATAGTGTTGTCCTGGAACGGGGACGAATGGAGCTCGTCAACGAATCTCTGGAAGATTGCCTCGATCCCCGCGAGGCCCAGGTCATCCGATGCTATTTCGGGTTGGACGGCAACGAGCGGCACACGCTCGGCCAGATCGGTACTCGGCTTGGAGTGACCCGGGAGCGGATCCGGCAGATTCGGAATCGCGCTCTGAGCAAGCTTCGCCGCTTTTTCCGCCACCGCGTGAGGGCGGAAGAGAGATGGGAAGACGTGGTGTAGCAGGGCGATGGATTGCAGACATGATCAGGCGGGCAGAGCCTATTTCAGGCTCCGCCCGCTTTTTATTTCCCCGGCTCTTCCTGAATCTTGGTGGACCACTGATCCTGACCTGGGGCTTCTGGCCGATCTCCGGCCCGAGGAGGTTTGAGGGTCTCTGGTTCGGTGTGTTCATTCACTCGGGTCATTTGGTTTTTGGCGCGTTGTCCCAGGGTTCTGCGGATCCTCTGGATTCTGCCGATGCTCCGGATTTTGCGGATCCGACGAACCTCGGGCTGGGTGGACGCGACCCCTTTGGGGTCGGAACCCAGCCGCCTGTCCAAGAATAGTGACTTCCGCCGGATGCTCCACCCTAAACTGAAGCAGATTCGGAGTCATTTCAGAAGGGCCCGGCGAAAACTTGGGTTCCACCATAAAACGCGAAGACCCGTTTTCCCGAAGGTCCAAAGGCGCCGCGCCAGCTTCCGTGACGTTTCACTTGTCATGAAGGCTCTGCGGGGCCGATGTTCCTCAGGTAGCACCCAAAGGTCCGTTCTGGTCGAACTAACCGGGGAACAAGACCATGCAGCCGAGCGAACGAGAGAGTTATCAGGAGCTTTTCAATATTATCCGTCCCCAAACCGGGGTCTACGGTCCCGCACTGTGGGTTCTTCTTGGATTCACTCTGGTCGTCGTTCTGCTGGTGGGCGGCACGGCTCTGATCAGGCATCGTCACAGGCTCAGGAGTTTGCGAAAGGCGTTTCACGATCTGGCAACGGAGAGAGGATTAAGCCCGGCTGAGGAGAATCGCCTCAGCGAGATGGCGGCGGGTACGACATCCGACCAGCCCCTGGTGATGTACAGTTCGATCGCCGCCTTCGAAGAGGCTGTTGAGTCTCTCGTACCTACGGCCGACCCGACACCCGCCAACACAGCTCTTCTGGGCGAGCTTGAATCCCTTCGTTCCAAGCTTGGGTTCGATCAGTTCCCGTCGCGGTGGTCTTTGCGCCACACGCGTCAGATTCCCCCGGGGGCCAGACTCCTGGTCGGTGTCCGGCGCGGGGGCGAGGACCTTTTCACGACCTGTACCGTAGACGATTCGAATGCGTCCCATATCATGGCGACTCCGCTGCTCAAGAAGGACCAGGAGGTGCTGAAAGAAGTACAGGGCGACGAGTCGCTGTTCGTTCGATACTGGCGAACGGGGGATACCGAGTACCGGTTTACCTCAACGCTTCGGAGTAAGACCCCACCGGAAAGGGATCAGCTGTTTCTGGCTCACGCCTCGAAGCTGGAGCGCCTTCAGAACCGGGATTTCTTTCGCCTGAGGGTCAATCTACCGGTGACTCTCTACGATCTTCCGGATCCCGATCTGGCCGAGATTTCCCAGGATGAATTTGTACTGCCCCAGGAGGCGCGTCCGGTTCTTACCGGAGACCTCGTCGATGTCAGCGTAGGGGGCTGCGCTGTGAGATCCGAGCAGGAGCTTCTGGTCGACTCGCTGGTGGTTATCGATCCGGAGATTGGCGGTCCCTTCTCTCTGGGGCGGATGATCTGCCGGGTGGGGCAGGCGCGTGAAGAAACAGACGCCCGCCTTCTGACCCTGGAGTATGTAAATGCCACCCCGAATGTTCAGGACAGGCTGATGCGGGAGCTCTACGCCCAGCAGCAGGAGCGGGCGGGCGGGCGAATAGGACCTACCTATAAGATAATTATTGACTTATGCGGGTTTTCCAGCCCTATTATGCGTGTTAGTTTCCGGTCCCCGTGGCCGGATGACCTTTCCGATCCCGTCTCAAGCACACCTTCCCGATGACCCGAGCGGCCAGTACTCCAGATGCTGAACCCGACCGCCGCCTGCGCCTGTGGTCGTGGAAGAGTCCAAGGCGAAAGACGGGCGGCCTGGTTCGCTCTGTCCTTCGCCGTGTCCTGGATCATGAATGCAACGATATCGCCGGCGAAATGGCCTTCGATTTCTCCTTGTCGATCTTCCCTGCCGCTCTCTTTACAGCGGCACTTGCCGGACTGATGAATGTCACTCCAGAGGGCGTTTCGAGATCGCTCGATGTGATGGGCATCTTTCTGGAATCCACCGTGAAGTCGATGGTGGAAGTGAACGTGCGGAACCTGGTTGCCGTAAGCTCGGAAAAAGTCCTTACTGTGGGGTTCCTGGGAGCCGTTTGGGCAGCTTCCAGCGCCGTATCCGCGACTATAAAGGCCCTGAACCGGGCGAACGACGTTCCTGAGACCCGGTCTTTTCTGTACCGGCGAAGCCTGTCCGTTGGGCTGATGGCGGGGCTGGGCCTGGCCATGACGATCTCATTCAACCTGTTGATTCTGGGGTCGTGGATCGAAGACGAATTACTCGTGCGGTTGGGGCTGCAGCAGGTTATTCACCCCGTGATCGTTTACCTGAAGTACCCGGTGGGCATCCTCAGCACGGTCTTCATGGTTTCCCTCCTGTATCGCATTGCCCCCAACTGTCGTCCACAGTTCCGATCGGTCCTGCCCGGCGCCATCCTGTTCGCCGAACTCTGGTTCCTTCTGTCCAAAGCCTTCGGGTACTACGTCGGGAACTTCAGCTACTACAACCGGGTGCTTGGCCTTCTGGGCGCCTTCCTTGCCATGCAGCTCTGGATCTATTTCAGTGCCCTCATTCTCCTCATCGGCGGCGAGTTGAACGCCGAACTCGAGCAGCGAAGGACACCGCTCCCTCCGCCCGCCTGATGCGCTCAAATCCGCGGCGCCGCCCTCCGGGCGGACCGCCAGAAGGGCGTGCACTGAGGGTCTTGGTTCCTCCCGAATCCCTGTATCTTGTCGCCCGTTTTCCGCACCTATAAGAACACCCTTCTGGACAATCGTTATGATGTATATCCTGGAACACGTAGGCGCCACCGCGAGCCGGTTTTTCGTGCTCTGCTACAGGATGTACGGCTATTTCGTCAAGTGTTTGGGGGAATTCGGGCATCTCTATTTCTACCGCCGGCAGATCGTCGAGCAGTTCTACAGCATCGGCGTTGGGTCGCTGTCGCTGGTCTGCCTGGTGAGCGCCTTCAGCGGCATGGCCGTTTCGATCCAAATGGCCTACCAGATGGAGACCTATGTTCCCGACTATATGGTAGGGAGTATCGTCGTGCGATCGGTAGTGCTGGAATTGGCGCCGATTCTGATGGGGCTGGTGCTGGCCGGCAGGGTGGGTGCGGGGATCGCTTCCGAACTTGGTACGATGAAGGTTTCTGAGCAGGTGGACGCCCTTACGTCACTGGGGGTGGATCCCGTCGGCTACCTGATGATGCCGCGGTTTCTGGCCGGGTTGATCATGATTCCGGTGCTGGTGGTCTTCTCATGTCTGGTTTCAATCGCCACGGCCTTTCTCCTTGCCATGGTCAAGATGGGTATCAGCGAGTTCAATTTCATCAAGGGAATGAAGCTGGATTTCATGCCATATGATGTTGTCGTAGGGATGGTCAAGTCGGTGGTCTACGGCGGGTTGATCACCTTTATAGGTTCCTTTGTGGGCCTGGAAACCGAAGGCGGCGCTCAAGGTGTAGGGCGGGCGGCCACCAAGGCCGTCGTTATCTCGTCGGCTCTGATTCTGATCCTGGACTATTTCCTCACCCATGCGATGCTGACATGAATAGAACGCATGCAAACGGCGGCGAGATCCTGTTCGAGGACGTGTACAAGAGCTTCGACGACAAGCCAGTTCTCGAAGGCCTGAATCTTCGGATCCATCCCGGCGAAGTCACTACGATTCTTGGACCCAGCGGGTGCGGAAAGAGTGTGACACTGAAACATATCATTGGGATTCTGCGGGCGGACGCGGGGAGGGTGACAGTGGACGGATTCAATATGGAAGGCATCAGCGGGCACGATCTGAGGGAACTGAGGAAGCGAGTTGGCGTTCTGTTCCAATCGTCCGCACTGTTCGATTCGATGACGGTTAAAGAGAATGTGGCCTTCGGTCTTCGGATGCACCGCCGTATGCGGGAATCGGAGATCCAACAACGTGTTGAAGTTTGCCTCGAGGAAGTGGAACTCTCCGGCACCGAAGCGACGATGCCGACGGATCTGTCGGGCGGGATGCGGAAGCGGGCGGCGTTGGCCAGGGCCATTGCTTTAGAACCGGACTATGTGCTCTACGACGAGCCGACCACCGGACTGGATCCGCACACATCAACGGTGGTGGGAGATCTGATTTTGAAACTGCAGGAGGACCTTGAGATCACTTCGATTATCGTCACGCACGATATTCCGCTGACGCTGAGGGTGTCGGACCGTATCGCGCTGATCGATGAGGGCCAGGTGGCGGTGAACGGAACGCCTGAGGAACTGGATAAGAGCCTCGTGTTCAAGCGGTTTGTGGAAGGCGGTCCGAACGGAGCGGATGAGCATCACTCCGGAAAAGAGCACAACGATGGACGAATGGGAGAAGATGTATGAAGGGGCGGAAGCAGGAGATTGCACTTGGAGCGATCGTGTTCATCGCTATTTGTGTCCTTGTCTTTGGAACGGTCTGGCTATCGGAGAACTACGCCGGCCCCGCTGGCGGGTATAAACTGAAGGTACGGTTCGACTCGGTTGTGGGCCTTAATCGAGGGGCGCATGTCACACTGCGTGGCGTTCAGGTTGGTAAGGTGTTGGACATCGACATAGACGAGGAAGGGTTTCCTCGCGCTGAAATCGGGTTTCGGCACCTGAGAAATCTGCCAGTCGATACTGAGGTTCTTATCAAGAGTCTCGGAATGCTTGGCGAGCAGATGATCGAAGTGCACACCGGACAGTCCGAGCAGACCTTTTCGGATGGAGCGTATGTACGAGGCAGGGCGAGCCCCGGTTTGGAGCAGTTGACGGAAGATGCAGCCACAATGGCGCAGGATATCCGATCGGCCGTGGATACTCTTTTGACCCAGCAGAACATCGACCACCTGAGGAGGACGATCTCGCAGATGGATTCTGCGGTGGCCATCATCCACAGCACGGTGGATGAGAACCGCGCCGTCGTGGACCGGACGCTGCAGGAGTTGGCCGATGCGTCAGCCGGGGCGGGGGATATGGTGGATGAGAACCGCAAGGACGTTCGGGCGTCGGTGGAGAGGCTGGCTGAGGCGACCCGAAGTCTGGAATTGATGTCTTCACGTCTCGCCGAATCAGGTGAATCTCTCCGGGCGATCATGGGACACCGGGAAAAGGTGTCGGCCTCCATTCTTCGAGGCGAGGGCACCCTGGGCAAGCTCTTGGTGGACGAATCGTTGTACCTGGATCTGCGGTCCACCCTTACTGCAGTGGACAGCCTGATGACCGACATCAAGCTGAACCCCGGACGTTATTTCACGATCAGCGTATTCTAGAGACTCTTCGAGATCTGACCATCTGCAACCGAGGTTGAGCGGGGGAGAACATGGCTGCCCGAAGCCTACAGACGATTGTGCTGCTGACATTGTGTTGGGTGCAGGTGCTGCCTGCCGGGGAACTGGACTGGCTGCGCCTTGCCGACCTTGAGAGTGGCGCTTTCGGCGGCGTTGTCGATGAAATGCACGGGGTAGCGCTCCTGCTGTCTGAGGATGGGGCAGACCGCCGGCTTATTTTCGGTGATCGGTTCGGACAGGTTCACGCCCTGCGCTACAGCCGCGGACGCTTTCGCGAGGAGTGGGTGAGCGATCCGCTTCGGTCGACGATTGCCGAGGTCTTCGTAGCCGATATTGATGCTGACGGCGAGCAGGAGATCGTGGCGTATACCGAGTCGGGAGACATCGCTTTCTATTCCACCGACGACTACCGGCGCCATTATCGCAGCGCCGACAATGTCTGGGCGTCTATTTCAGCAATGGCCGTTGCCAACATCGACGACGACCCGCAGATGGAGTTGGTGTTCTGCGCGGAGCGCGCCGAGGACGTTGCCGGATACCGATCGCGGGCAACCACCGCAGATGAGGCTGAACGTCAGCGCGAGGTGGAACTGGCACGGCTTCATTTTTTCGACTGCAAGAACGAGTTCGTCGAATGGGAAAGTGAAACAGGACTCCACGGCAGGAATATTGCCATAGGTGATCTGGACGACGATGGAAACCTGGAGGTGGTTTTGAACTCCGGCTTTGTGGTGGACGCCGTATTCAGGACGGTGGAGTGGCGGCATTCGGCCGGCTTTGGAGACAAGATCGGATTTGCCGACATCGACGGTGACGGCATCCCGGAACTTGTTGGTGAGTTCAGGAGCACCACCCGCCCACGGCGCGCCCTTCGGTTTTTTGATGTCGACCTTAAATCGGAAAGTTTTCTCAGTACAAAGCGATAGTACATAAACCTTCGAAGCCTGTTCGAATGGACCACTCCGTTCTGGGGATCGTGTGGCCTGATGGAAGCTGAACCAAACACCCTTGCCGGTTCAACGGCGGGCGAGGATCTCTCCAGGGAATCTGAGCCCTCGGCGCCGGTGCCATCTGCTGATGCCGCCGGTAGGTCGCAGCCGTTGGCATGGCGAGACAGAATCTTCCTGCACATCGCCATCATGCTGTTCATGGCGGTGTTCCTCTACGTTCTCCGCGACACCCTCTCGCCGCTCCTCCTGGCCGGCTCTCTCTTCCTTCTGATCTTCATTACCAAGCGGGGCATCGGTTTTGAAACCGGAACGGCCGTTCTGGCAGGTTTCCTGATCACGGCGTGGTTTGTTGGAGAGGTGGCCGCCCTCCTCTGGCCGTTTCTGATTTCGTTCGTGCTGGCCTATCTCATGGCGCCGCTCGTAAAGCTGATGAGCAGGCGCATTTCGCGAACCCTGGCCATCGGCCTTCTCGCCCTGCTGGTTCTTGGCGTTCTTTCCGGCACCGCCGTCCTCCTGATCCCCCGGGTGATCGATGAGCTTCGCGTTTTCGCTGAACGCATGCCGGAGTATGCCACTGGCGTCCAGGAGTTCGTCGCCCGGTTGCTGGACTACGCGGCCACTCACGGCCTGAAGATGCCAACGGGATCGGAACTCCAGGAGAGGATCTCTGGCGAGATTCCCCAGGTGGGGTCCCTGTTCGCAGAACAGACAACGGCCGTCCTCAAGCGATTGACGTCGGGCCTGGCCGCCCTGTTGAACATGCTGATGATCCCTTTTGTAACGTTCTATGTTCTGAAGGACTACGATCGAATCGTTGGAACCATGCAGAATGCTCTGCCCAGGCGCTACACGGGCGCCGCTATGGGAGTGCTTCAGACGCTGGATCGAATCCTGGGCCAGTACGTCCGCGGCCAGGTGCTGGTGTGTAGTTTTATCGCCGTGCTTACCTCCGTGGGGCTGGCGATTTCAGGTCTCAATTACGCCGTGCTCCTGGGCACAATGGCCGGTGTGCTGAACCTGCTGCCTTACGTTGGGCTTGCGATCTCCTTTTCGGTCGCGAGTCTTATCGCCGTCCTCGGCGATGACCCGGTTTCCGCCCTGCTGAAGGTCGTCGTCGTCTTCGTAGTGGTTCAGAGCATCGAAGGGAACTTCCTCAGTCCCCGGTTGGTCGGCCGTCGCGTGGGGCTCCATCCGGCGTGGGTGATGTTCGCTCTTGTGGTTGGGGCTCACTTCTGGGGATTCATAGGGCTGGCAGTCGCTATACCGGCCGCCGCAGTGGTGAATGTCTTGATCCAGGTACTTGGAGGACTCTACTACAGTTCCGATTACTACGGTCCCCGGGCGCCCGCCGAAGACCGGGAGGACGGTTGACTTTGGCCCCGCTGAGCCGTAATTTATCAAGCATGGCGTTGGGGCCAGGAGTGTATATATCTGACGCCAACTGCTTCTCCCCCTGCTGCACGTTCCAGCGAAGCGCTGATTAGGAGTACCGGATGCTCTATTGGGTGATCTTTTCGCTCCTGACTGTCCTCATTGTCAAGTACTACACCTCCATCGAAATGCGGAAGCTGGAACGCCGCCTGGAGACGGTGAAGGACGACCTTCAGCGCGTGAAAGAGAAGCTGCACGCGGCACAGGAGCGCAATCAGACCGTTAAGGGCGAAGAAGAGATGTACCAGGAGCGGGTACGCCGGATGAAGGAAGTGCTTGAGGACATCCAGATGCGGATGACGACGAAGGACGTTGAGGATGACGACTCTCTGACCGTCGGCAGCGTCGCTTCCCCAGGCTCAAGATCCTTCTAAAGGAGAATGTAGCGCGATGACTGCATTTCTCATTGGTTTGGCGGTTCTTGCCGTGGTCGGCGTCAAATACTACACGGCCGTAGGCGCCCGAAATCTTGAACGTCGACTGATGGACACGCGACGCGATCTGGACGAGGCTCGTAAGGCCCTGAAAGAAACTAAAGCCCACAGGGCTACGGTGAAGGATGACGAAGAGTTGGCCATCATGCGCCTTCAGTACATGAAAGAAAAGATCGACGATTTGAAGATCCAGCTGACGACAAGCCATGAGCCAGAGGGCATCGTCATCAAGGACGAGACCCCGCCGCGGCCCGCTGCCTCTGCTCCTCCGGTGAATATGTTTCGATAGACGAAGCTTCGATCGTGGAACCCCTATTCGGGCCGGCACTTTAGCCGCTTTTTCTTTGTTTGAAACTGCCCGAAAGCCGCTCCTACCGGCTTTTCTCTTGACCGTTAAGGCGCTCACCGGTAGATTTACGGCTCAACTGACGGGGCGTAGCGCAGCTCGGTAGCGCGCTTCCTTGGGGTGGAAGAGGTCGCAGGTTCAAATCCTGTCGCCCCGACCAGTATAACAC
>Ga0114996_10004366_pt1 | contig 17043 bp, 15 predicted proteins | sample ArcticOcean_MG_C_4_FD_87039 | JGI IMG/M metagenome (GOLD analysis project Ga0114996, IMG submission 87039) | Marine microbial communities from western Arctic Ocean - ArcticOcean_MG_CB4_134 | ecosystem: Environmental > Aquatic > Marine > Oceanic | place: Arctic Ocean: Canada Basin | collected...
CATCAGAGCCAGCAAGGTCAAAGCGATATAGAGAATGTAGAGCTGGACGGTGCCCTGTTGGAAGCGCCGCCACTTGGCAAGCACGGTGCGAATATAGATGAAGAACCGCCGATAGAGAACCTCCTGAAATATATCGGGCGTTTCAGTGTGCAGCGAGGCGGCGGACGGCAAAATGCCTGCAGGCGTTGAGACGTGCCGCCGCGTTTGTAAGAAAAAGGCAAAAAATTGTGTCAGCGGTTGGGCAAAGGAAGAAGCCGTGTACTGCATGCGCGCCGAGGGTAGAGCATAACCGCAATCCCAGGTAAGCTGCTCATCCACCGTACGACGGCGCAACAGGCGGTGGCGCAGAGCGACCAGTAAAGCGAGCAACACCAAGAAACCCAAGGCCACCAGAGACAGGTTATTTAAAGAGGACGAGGCTTGCTGGAAAAAGGCCGGAGCAAGGGCAAAGTCAGGACCCACAATGATGGGCAGGACATAGGCCAGACTGGGCACAATGGCAAAAGCCCCTAAGCCCACAAATATGCAAGCGCCGGCCAAAATGAGCATGGGCAGCCGCATGACCCAACCCACTTCGCCGACAGCGGCTGGATGCGGCGTGCGGGGTGCGCCAAGAAAAAGCGCGCCGAACACCCTGGTAAAGCAGGCTACTGCCAGACCACCGATCAGGGCCAGGCCAGCTACGACTGCCATAGACTGGAATACAGCTAGGCCACTCAATTCTGTAGCGCTGTAGAACGCCCCCAGGTAGAGCAAGAATTCGCCGGCAAAACCATTGAGAGGCGGCAACCCCGCAATAGCGACCGCCCCAATCAAGAAGGCCGCTCCCGTCCAGGGCATACGCTTCAACAAGCCGCCAAGATGGTCGATCTGCCGCGTGCCCGTCTGCTGCAGTAGCGCGCCGGCGCCCAAAAAGAGGAGCCCTTTAAAAAGAGAATGGTTGAGGACATGAAATAATGCACCCGCAAATCCAAAGGTGGCCAGCAAGGGTGCCTCTGCGTGCAACCCCAAGATACCGAGGCCGAGGCCAAGGGCGATGATCCCTATATTCTCCACACTGCTATAGGCCAGCAAACGTTTCAAATCGCCTTGGGCAAGGGCCAAAAGGATGCCCAGTATACCCGAGCTCAATCCTATGGCAATCAATAACACGCCCCACCAGGCCGGCGGCGAGCCGAGGAAAGTCAAGGTGCGTACCAGGCCATAGATACCCATTTTGATCATTGCGCCCGACATCAGCGCCGATACGTGGCTGGGAGCAGCTGGGTGGGCTTCGGGCAACCACACATGAAACGGCACGAAACCGGCTTTGGCGCCAAAACCAATGAGGGCCAAAAGGAAGAGTAGCGATGCCAGCGGCGCAGAGTGGACGGCAAAGCCGGCAAAGTCGAGGCCACCGCTGTGGCGGCCCAGGAGCATAAAGAAGACCAGTAGAAAGGCGGTCCCTATATGGGTCGCCACCAGATAAATCCAACCGGCCTGACGCACCGCTGCTTTTTCGTGCTCGAAGACAACCAAAAAAAAGGACGATAGAGCCGTAATTTCCCAGGATATCAAAAAAAGCATACCATTGCGGGCTACGAACACCAGGATCATGCTGGCGACTAATACATTGTAAAAAAACCACGAAGCGCCGATTGATTTGCGACCGTGCCAATGAGCCAGGTACTGGCAACCGTAGAGCGCCGCCAGGGGCGACAGGATGAGGACGGGCAGCAGAAAGAAGGCCGACAGGGCATCTAGCTCAATGGCAAAAGACCCATAGGGCACGGACCAGGGGCGGTACAAGGAAAAGGCGGGCGCCCCCAATAAAGTTTGGGCGACGGGAACCAGCCCCAGGCCACAGCCCAACACTGCACCGCCAACACCCCAGAAAGAGCTCAACCGGGGCGAGCGATAGGAGAACAGAGCCGCCAGTCCAGTGGTGATCAGCAGGGCGACGGCGAGGAGGAGCAGCACTACTTGGCTCCTAGGGCATTGGCTGGATTCTCTGCCGCAGTGCTCCAGCGCCAACCCACTTCCTTTTTGCCCGGCTCCAAGTTCACATTGGCCGACCCCATAAACTGAATAACGGTACGGCGCTGCCAGTCGGAGCGCCAAGCCGTCGTACCGTGAGCCACGGCACCAAAAAACAGCACATCGCCGGCCTGCAGCGGCGGTTTGTAGACCTGCGGCAAATCGATACTAGTGGTCAATGGGCGCGGAATCTTATAGGATGCCTTGTGACTGCCCGGGACGCAGAGAAAACCACCGCTATCCTCGCCAAAACCGGGCGACTCATCGTGCAGGGCCCAGGCCACATTGACCTGCTCTACTAGCTGGCGGCCGTTGACAAAAGAATAACCGCCCGGATTCTGACCGTGCAGCGACCCTCCAGTAGTACCGGCCGGGTAGACGCAGCACATGGGCTCGGTCGACTCTCTAAATCCATACCCCAGCATCCAATTCAACCGCTGTGTTATAGCCGGATGGCCAATCATCTTGCGGAAGGTTTGGCAGTGAGGTTGCGGCAGCTGGTAGAGTCCACCGATGCGCGGCCGGTGAATGTCACCCCGCAGCCGTGGGGAGGTGTCCTCCGGCCATTCCCAATTATTCTCGCGCAGGGCCTGTTCGGGCACGTTTTCGATAGCAGTAGGATGGCCCTCCGGCAGATCGGCTTGGGCCTCCAACGCCGCATCGACCGCTTGGTTTGCCTCTTTTAGCCATTGCTCGTCCATAACCCCGCGCAGCACCAAATATCCGCGCACATCCCAGAACCAAAGTTCACCGGGATCCGGGATGCTGTCCTTGTCAAGGTTGAATACCATCGATGCAGGTTCTTCCACCGCCGTCGTCTCCCAGGTCCGTTCACCGTCCGAAAGCACTTTGCCGCCGCGCCCCGTCGTTCTAATGCCGACCACGGCCTGCTGCTCTGGCGTCAACTCCTGAGCCCATTCCGGTGCCTCGACCTCTGAATAACCGGCAACTGGCATCACCCGGGCACTGATATACTCGGTCTCGATTAGTCGTCCTGGACGGCCGCGCACGCCATGCAAAATCGTGGCGGCGCAGATGAGCAAATCTCCCGCTTCCAATACCGGCTCTTCGGTCATTTCCTGATCGTCAGCACCGCTGAGGAAATCGGCCGGTGGCGCGGTCACACGGCGGTGGCTAGCGGGCACCAGAACGAGACCGCCTGCCGCCGGGGTAGGCGCTAGCGCCCAGATGATCCGCACGCCGAAACTGGTGCGGGTATCGGCGTAATTAACATAGCGCAGCCGACGATTGCGCTCTGGGTCGCCGGCATCCAGGGGCACCTTGTCGCCCGCGTTGTCGGCCACTAGCACGGGCGGTGCCTCCGTAACAAAACCAGCGCCGCACAACCTCTCCAAATAGTTTTGCAATACCGGATGCTCCTGCAGTGCACGAAACGGCTCGCACGATGGGGAGGACCACTCCAACATGCCCTCATTCTGTCCGACAGTATCGATGGCGCTAGTGCACGCTTCTATCTCTGCGGCCGTGAGTACCTGGCGCAAATGGATGAAACCCGCCACGTCAAAGCCGTAGTCCTCATCTGCATTCGTGGTTCTACTTCCATTGGTTGTCATCTTAAGCTTCTCCTCTTGTCAAAGGTCGCAAGCGCGACGGCAAATGCCGCACGAGCCAGCGCAAATATAGTCAGTGGGGGGTATCAGACCAATTTAAATTGCTGCAGCAACATTATAAAATGTGCTCAGAGTCAGGTAATGGCGCACCATCGCCTGTCCCATTCTCAGTAATTGGCTTGCCAGGAAAAAGACGAGACGATACCTTTTCCACCACTGGCTCTTGGGATACAAAAAATACACTTTAAAGTTAGGTAAACATGAAAAACGTTAAGATCGTCATTGTCGGTGTCGGTAGTGCCAGCTTCGGCCCCAAAACCTTGGGGGATGTTTTTGCGCGGCCCCAATTGGCCGGCAGCGAGCTGTGGCTGGTCGATATCAAAGAAGAGGCCTTGCAGCCGATGGGCCTATTGGCCGAGAAGATGAACCAGGAATGGGACAGCGGCCTAACGATCCACTGCAGCACCGATCTAGAAGAAGCTTTGCCCGGCGCCGACTATGTCGTCTCTATGCTCGAATCTAGCCGCGACAAATTGTGGCAACTCGACATGCAAATCCCGCACAAATACGGCGTCATGCAAGTGCTGGGCGAAAACGGTGGACCCGGCGGGCTCTCGCACACCTTGCGCACAGCGCCCCTGGTTTTAAATGTGGCCAAACAAATGGAAAAACACTGCCCCCAGGCTTGGCTGCTCAATTACACCAACCCCGTGCCCCGCATCTGCCGAGCGATCAAGAAATATTCCACTATCCGCACCATTGGTTTCTGCCACGGCGTCGGCGGCACCATCCAGACCATTGCCCAGATCCTGGATCTAGATGCAGACGCCCTCGACGTCAAAGTCGCCGGCCTCAACCATTTTCACTGGGTGCTGGATGTGCGGCACAAAGACAGTGGCGAAGACCTCTACGATTTGCTGCGCCAGCGCGAGCAAGATTTTGAGCCCGACCAACAACATCTCTGGAGCGACCTCTTCCGCCGTTTTGCTTATCTCCCCTTTCCTAGCGACGACCACATTGGCGAGTACTTGCCCTTTATGCACGTGCGCGAATTTAAATCGTGGGAGAAGTACCGCCACGACCACTGGCTGCTGCACTGGGACGGCGAAGATCGGCGCCAGACGATGTGGGACGATATCAATGCGATGATCAGCGGCGAAAAATCACTCGATGCCCTGCGCGGCGGCTCGGGCGAGCGCGCCATTCCAACGCTGCTGGCACTGCGCGACAACCTCAACAGCTACGAGCTGGCGCTCAATATTCCCAACAAAGGTTATATCAGCAATCTGCCCGAAGATTGCATCGTCGAAGTCCCCTCCTTTGTCAGCGGCTTTGGCGTCGACGGTTTTTCGGTGGGCGCCTTGCCCACATCCATTGCCGGGCTCTGCAATAGCCAGGTCTACGTGGCCGAGTTGGCCGTAGACGCAGCAATAACCGGCGAGCGCAACACCGCTCTACAGGCACTTTTGGCCGATCCCGTAATTAACGATATCGAAGTGGCCGAAAAGATCCTCGACGAATACCTAACAGTACACGCCCAGTGGCTGCCGCAGTTCGCCGCTTGAAAAGGAAGGCCGCATGTTTCTCAAAGACCAGGTAACAATTGTCACCGGCAGTGGCGCCGGCCTGGGCCAAGCAACCGCCTTATTATGCGCCCAAAACGGCGCCCGGGTGATCGTCGCAGATGTAAACGCCGACGGCGCCGCAGAAACCGCAGCGGCAATAGCAGCTAGCGGCGGCACTGCACAGGCCGTAGCCGTCGACCTGGCGCAGGAAGACCAGGTTGCACATTTAATCACCCAAACCGAAGAGACCTTTGGTCGCCTCGATATTTTGATCAATTGCGCCGGCATCCTCCTGGACGCGGGCCGACGGGTGGACGAATTCAGCTCACAAGCGTGGGAGCAGGTGATTGGGGTGAACCTATCGGGCAGTTTCTTCTGCGCTAAACACGCCGTGCCATTAATGGAAAAAAGCGGCGGTGGCGTGCTGGTCTTAGTCGCTTCGGGGGCCGGCATTTTCGGCGGCTCTTCCTCGGTGGCCTACGCCGCCAGCAAGGGCGGGGTGCGGGGCATCGCACTCTGCATTCAAGACCAGCTCGAGCCGCTCAATATCCGCGTCCACGTCGCCCTGCCGGCAAATATGTCGACTCATATGCGGGTCAAAGCCATGGGCGATATGGCGGTATTGCGCGGCGAGTCGCGCCAGGAAGCCGAAGCAATCGAGCGCGCCGAGCGCGGCGGACCCGAGGATTCAGCGACATTTCTAACCGAGCTAGTGTCCGCCGCAGGGGCCACGCTTGCCGCGGGGGAATTGATGCTTAGTATAGGCGATTGGGAACGCTTGAATGCGGCGGCGGCAGCAAACTGCAACGCGGAGGAATAAGTGAATGACAACCTCTGATACAACGCGCATCGCCGCCGTTGCCATGCACAGTGCCATGGGCGACTTTGCGACAAACCTCGCCGCTGTCGCCGCGTGGTGCCGCCGGGCCCACGCCGAGGGGGCGCAATTTGCCCTCTTTCCCGAAGAGTGCATCACCGGTTCGCTCAATAAATCCGATCTCGATTTCAGCGCTGCACACAAGATTGTCAAGGCGGCCAAAGCACAGACCGTTGCAGCACTCGAAACGCTGTGTCGCGAGCTCGATATGACGGTGGTTGTTGGCACCATAGAGCCGGCCGGGGAGCGCTTCGCCAACAGCGCTCTGATCGTCGGCCCCAAGGGGTATCTGGCAACCTTTACTAAGCTGCACCTCCCCAATGCGGGCGAGAAGGAGTGGTTTGTTGCAGGGGATCAATTCCCGGTCGTCACCTCGCAGGGCTGGACCTTTGGGGTGGGCATATGCTACGATATGCGCTTCCCCGAAATCTTCCGCACCGCCGCCCACCACGGCGCCGACTTCTTCCTGCTGCCGGTGGGCGGCAGCGGCGGTCAGCCCGGCCCCGACGGCGACCAGCGCCAGCAAGTCGAATTGCACAAGAGCCTGGCCATGCAATTATTGCCCGCCCGCGCCGTCGATAACGCCCTCTACATTTTCTACGCCAATCAAGCCGGTTACAGCGGCAACGCCCACTTTCCGGGGTTTACCTTGGCGGTCGATCCACAAGGTTCTGTCATCGATGAATACCTCGCTGGTGAGGGCATGACGGTGAGCGAAATTTCCCGTTCGACCATTGAAAAAGCCCGGCAGTCTGGTTGTTATACGGTCGACGAAACCAGACCCGAGGTCTATGCCGCTGCCCACCGAGTAGGCCTTGCCAGCACTTAATAGCGCCAGCTGTCTACTACTTTACTTCAGCAAAACCACTTTGCGAATTTGGGTCGCAGATTCGGCTTGCAGGCGAATGAGGTACATCCCGGTAGAGACCGGGCGGGTCGGAGCGGAGGTGCCGTCCCAGTTGATCTGATAGGCACCCGGCGCCTGCTGGGCGTCGACTAGCTGGCGCAAACGCTGGCCCTGCAGATCGAAAATGTCAATCTGTACCCGGCCGGCCGTGCGCACCTGGTAGGGGATGACCACGGCGCTGTTAAAGGGGTTGGGATAGGGAGCCCCAAGCACAAAGGTCTGTGGTCTAGACGCCCCGGCGCCGTCCTCTGCCACAAGCGTATTGGGCGAGTCGCCGATATAAGTTTTTACGTACCCATCGCTAGTGCACACTACGAGGTCGAGAAATAGATCGGCGTCGACATCGGCCAAAGCTAGATCGCTGCATGTGGCCCCGGCGTCCAAAGTCCAAGCCTCTTGCAGGGTATCGCCTTGCAACTCTATGCAGACAATCTGGCTGCCACTAGCAAACAAAAATTCATCCCGGCCATCGGCGTCGATATCTCCCGAAACCATATCCGTAGTGGCAATACCCGCATCCGTTAAGGTGTAGAGTATAGAGCCGTCTTCAGCGTTGTACACCTGCAGGCCGCTATTAGTGGAGGCCACCAATTCCATAGTACCGTCGCCGTCCAGATCGCCAATGCCTGGCAAAGACTGGACCTGCGTATTGTTCTGGTAGGGCGTCTCCCAGACGCGTTCGCCGTTGGCCTGGAGCACGGCATTGAGATAACCACTGTGGCCCCAAATCAATTCCGGGGTCGCATCGCCAAACAAATCGACCACAGCCGGGTAGGCATAACCGATAAAAGTGGCACTGCTAAAAATCGGATCCAACCCCGTGGTATAACCGTAGGTCTGGCGCACCACATCCGCCTGGCCGCTGGGGCCGTCGACTATGTGCAGGCGATCCGGCCACATCACTACTATTTCGTCGAGTCCGTCCCCATCGGTATCGCCGGCCGCCGCCGGATGCCCCCCCAAGCTGCGCGGACTACCGTCGGCCGGCAGCGCAAAACCGTTGACCGCCCACAGAATCTCGCCGCTGCGGCCGTCAAGCAAATGGCCAATTTCGCTGCCGATCTTACCCTTGCGCAAGGAGACGAAGACATCGCTCCAAGCGGTGGAGATAAAATTACCCGCGGTCCAATAAGATAACCCACTGAAATTCCAGATCGGCATGCTGCCATCGAATTCTGCAAATACGGTCTGCCAGCGGATCTTGCCGTCCGGCTCGACCGCCACTAGGCTGGCCTGGCCGCCCGGCGCTTCCTGGGCGAAGAGCACTTCTTTCTTGCCGTCCTGGTCCAGATCTGCGGCGCTGACCCCTTTGTGGAAGGGGGCGTTATTGGTCTGACCATATCCCGGCAATTGCCAACGCCCGCGCGGAGCTTGCCCAGATTGACTCCAGGTAGGGGCCTCAATGCAAATCACTTCCTGCGTGCCAGTCTGCACCACCACCTCAATGCGCCCATCGTTTTCCAAATCGGCCACCACCGGAGTACCCACCGGAGTAAAGGACTGCCGACTCCACTGGTGCAAGACGCCCTCACCGCCAAAAAATTCGAGGCCTTGATCCGGAGCGTCGCGCCCCTTGAGGTGAAGCAAGGTGGCGCGGTTTCCATCCACCTCCGCTACAGCTACGGCTTGCAAGCCGGCACCGGGCGGGCCAACCACGGACCACAGTTCTGCGCCGCCTGCTTGTGCATCAATAGTGTAGGCCATAAGACGTTCAAAACCGGTGCTAAGATCGGGCATGGCCACAAAGAAATTGAGTGATCCATCGCTGTCCGCATCACCCACCACAGTAGTACGCCGACCGTCAGCCGCACCGGTGGCAACTTGCAACGCCATGCGATCGAGCAAGCGGGTGCTAAAGCTACCGCCAGCATGACTCCAACGCACCTGCGGCGCAGCGCCTGCCTGCTCCAGGGTCCACACCGCCAGCGGCGCATAGGGCGGCAACGCCTCACCTCGAGTTTCGCTGACCAAGAGTTCAAAGGTGCCGTCGCCGTCGAGGTCGTGGATGCCGTTGAGAAAATGCTGGGGAAAATCGTAGCGGGTCTCGCCGCTGAGCGCGTCCACCGCTACGATGTGCCATTCCTTATCGCCGCTGTCGTTGTAGATGCTATAGACCACCTCGGTACTGCCATCGCCCTCCAGGTCCAAGAAGGCGCGCGGATTGGGCCGCACGATTTTGGTAGACTGGGCTGGGTCGGGCTGAATAGCCCTTATCCAACGCAGCTCCAGATTGCTGCCGTCGTTGTCGATCACCTCGGCGTGCATGCTAAAATCGGCCACCACACAGAACTCGGGAAAGGGGTCGGCGTCGATATTGGCGGCGGCAAAAAAGCCGTAGTTGCGGTAATTGTGGTAGCGCAATTGCATGAGCGTGGTACCGGTGGCACCGTCAAACACCAGAATGCGGTAGTGCGTCGCCACCGCAAGATCGAGTTGGCCGTCCTGGTTGGCGTCGACCACAATGACGTTGGGGGCCCAGACATCGTCGAAGGATTCAGTTTCCCACACCGTGCGCGGCTCTGCGCTATCGTAGGCCAGCAGACGGCCCTTTTTGGGGGCGCTGCCGCCGTCGCTAAACGAGTCCTCCATCTCAAATTTCTGCAACCCTTGCACCGCGGTCAGTATCTTCGCCACCTTGGCGTGGTTGTTCACCGGCACAGCCAGGGGTGTGCCGCTGCCGTACAGATCCTCTAACGGCGCGCCAATACCCCAATCCACCCCCCGCTCCTGGATATAGGCGGGATTTATCGGGGTCTGGAAAGGCAAGGGAAGCATATGGTCCGAGCCCGGTCGGGCAACCGAGAAATAACTTTCCCAGGCGGCAATATCAAAACGCCAACCTGCAGCGGGCGCCCCGTCCATATGCCCGATTCCCGCCGCGCGGCCGCTCATATGGCGGTCGCCGCGCAGCTGCAGCCACTCGGCCTTGCGCGCCTCCAACGGTTCGCTGTGCGCGGCCGCAACCAGGGCAGCAAAACCTGCAATGATGTATAGAATGCCCGATAGAGTGCAGCCCATCTACTTATCCTCATTTTTCGCAGTGCAATACCAGCCAGTGTCCAACTAAATAGCTCATAGCCACTTTGTACTGCAGCCATTAACCACGTAAAATTAGTCGCGATTGTACCACCAACGCAACTTAGATCACTTTGAAATCAATAAATCAATATAAGATTCAATACTTTCGCGCCTACGACCAGACCGGCCTAAACGTCTTCGAAACAACTACCGAGACAGATGCGCCCTTCGAAGAAATGTCTGTGGGTTGGGGCGCCGCCTTTACCCAGCAGTTCCAGGGAGTCGACCACGAAAATACGCCGGGGGGGCTGGCCGACCTGGGTGCCGGCTTTAACACGGCAACGGCCAACCTCAATCTAGATGTTCAATTAGCCGAAGGAATTCGCGTCAACCTGATCTCCTACTTGTCCTCTCGCCACCATCCCGAAGCCTGGGTCAAAGGCGGTTACCTGCAGGTTGACAAATTGACCATCCTCGAACTACGGCGATGCTCACTTCCGCCGCACCGACAATGGCAATGCCCTGTATAATCCCTTTGTCGGCAACTACATAATGGACGCCTTCACCACAGAAATCGGCGCCGAGGTATACTACCGCAAGAGCGGCTGGCTGGCCATGGCGGCCATGACGGGCGGTAAAATCAAGGGATCGGTCGACAAACCAGAGGGTCGCGCCCCCTCGATCTACGGCAAAGTAGGTTACGACTCCCAGGTTACCGACGATTTGCGCTTGCGCGTGACGGGCTCGACATATACCACTAACAAGTCCCTCAACAATACGCTGTATTCCGGAGACCGCGGTGGCTCGCGCTACTACCTGGTCCTCGAGGAAGAAGGGGCATCGACGTCGAGCAAGTTCACCTCCGGCCGCTTCAACCCCGGCCTGAGGAGCGAAGTGACCGCAGTGGTGGTCAACCCCTTCGTTAAATACGGCGGCCTGGAATTGTTCGCCAACATCGAACAAGCCAGCGGCAAAGCGGCCAACGAAAGCACCGACCGGACCTGGAATCAGTATGCCGGCGAGGTGCTCTACCGCTTCTTGGCAGGCGAGAAAGCCTATGTCGGTGGGCGCTACAATACAGTAACGGGCGAATTGGCCGGCAGCACCGACGCCTCCATCGACCGCATGCAATTGGCAGCGGGTTGGTTCGTAACCCCAAACGTGCTGCTCAAGGCCGAGTACGTCGACCAGACCTACAACGACTTCCCGGCTGAAGATCTCAGGAATGGCGGTAGCTTCAACGGCTTAATGGTCGAGAGCACCATCGCCTTCTAAGTAAACCCTTGGGATCCTGTTCCCAAGCAGAAACACTGGGCAGGGCCGCGCGCAGGTCCTGCCCAAATTTGTGAAAGGAGGACGCCATGACATCGGCTTTATTAAAAACACTGTTACTGCTCTTGGCGTGCACATCCGCCGCAGCGGCTCAAAGCCTGGCTTTGAAATTGGTTCCGGGATACCAGATGCGCATCGAAGGCACCTCCAACCTGCGCGACTGGGGTGCGGATGTCAACCAGATCGATATCGAATTTGTGCTCAAGAACTCTGTCGCTACAATCTCCGACCTGCGACCAGAGGTGTTCGAAAAAATGACGCTTAATATTCCGGTGCAGGGCATCTCATCGAGCACGCGCGGTTTGACCGGTAAGATCCACAAATATCTCAAAAAAAAGAAACACCCGGCAATTATCTTTGCGCTGGAACAAGTGATCGCTGTAGAACAAAAAGGGGATAGCACCCTGATCACCGCGCAGGGAATCATCAACGCCGCCGGCAAGGACCAACAAGTCACTTTGCAGGTTGTGGCCAGCGCCGACGAAAACGGTCACATCACAATTTCGGGCAGCCAGCCACTAACCATGACAGGCTTTGACATCAAGCCGCCGACCGCCGTATTTGCTACGATCAAAGCAGTAGACGCATTTGAGGTGCGTTTTAATCTGTCGTTCAGCCGCTAAACCCCTTTCCTGCACGGGCGATTATGAAACACCGCCACTCACACTACACATGGGCAACCCTAACCCTCTTACTATTGGCCCAAACTCGCTTTATTGCCAGCGAGGATAGCCGTTTGTGGATTGAAGGGCGCTCCAATATAAACCAGTTTAAGTGCGGTGCTAGCGCTTATGACCTGGATGCGCTCTTGCATCAAAGGACCAAAACGAAAGAACGCGCGGCGATTTCGCCAAAGCAGGTCTCTGTTGAAATCAGCATCCTCGTCGATGGATTCCGCTGCGGCAATAAACGCATGGATCGCGACCTAAAAAAAGCGCTGCAAGCCGAGCGTTTTCCCACCATCCACTTCGCCTTTCTCCAGGCCGAGAATGTGGCAGCTGCCGTCGACGACGAACCCCAACGCCTCCGCACCGAAGGAGATCTGACCATAGCCGGCGTCACCCGAAGAATTGAGTTTGTCGTACATGGCCACCGCCTCGCGGACGGCCGCATGCGCGCCCGCGGCGACACAGTAGTACAGATGACAGACTACGGCTTGAAACCGCCAAACCGCTTTTTTGGCCTGGTTAGGGTACAAGACCAACTCGCGGTCCGTTTTGATCTACTCTTACACCAACAGGAAGCGGCCTACAGAGTAATAAAGTGCCAGGCCGTATATAAGGATGATCCGCAGATCCCCTCAGCTAGGTCGGTCGACCCACTTGTACGCAGCTTTGGAATTGCGCCAGAAATACTGCTCCGCCGCTTCACTGCCTTTACTTTCAAAGTAGCGGGCGACAATGGCGTGTGCCGTCGCAAAATCGCTGACCTGCTCAATTTGCGGCCAATTGCTACCGTAGATCAACCGCTCTGCACCAAAAGCATGCCACAGTACATCTAGAGTCGGCTTGTAGTATTCGAGCTCGGCGGGAGACGGTACGATCTCGGTCATTTGCACCAGGGCGGAAACCTTGCAGTAGATATTGGGCCACGTAGCAATCTGCCGCACGCCGTCAGCCCATGCAGCATTGGGCTCTTTGCCGTTGATCGGGCGACACCCGACAATGTGGTTGAGCACCAGGCGCAACCCGGGCACGCGTTGGACCAGCTCGGCGGCATAACCCAGCGTCTCATGATCTCCGCTGAAATCGAGCGCCAGATCTTTGTCCCGCAATAATTCAAGGCTTTCGATCAATTTGTCCGATATATCGTCTTTGGTCTGGCGCGGCTTGCCACTATACTCTCGGAAATAACCGGTGTGCAGCCGAAACCCATTAAATAAAGGATTGGCGGCAAAACGCTCCAGGTAAGCGGCAAAGTCGTCGGCAAAAGGATCCAGATTGCCGACGATGCCGACAATGAAGGGATCGTCAGCGGCCAAGTCGAGGTCCCATTGATTGCCTTCAATCTGGCAGCCGGACTCTACAATGATCGTACCCGTCACGCCCTGCGGTACGGCCAAGGTTTTATAAGTTTCGGGCATGGCGGTCCGATAAATATCGTGCTTGGGGTGTGCCGGATCGCCAAAGTGAGTGTGGGTATCAATGATCATAGCAAGCTCCATTTAAAGTTTGGCCAACACCCCCCCGACCATTCAAAGGGGCAATATATAATATGCCCAGCATTGGAAACGACCACTGCCGCGCCTTGGCCACCAAGTCGGGCAGGTGCTCCTCGTGCGCCAAGCGCTGCTCTAGATGGCGCATGCGAGCTGGGCCAGCGGTCTCTAACATAATAGGGGCATAGACCCGCTCGCTCCAAAAGCCGGCCAGGCTACCAATGCCTTGTTACATTGGGCATATCGATCGTAGATATTTATAGCCCCTCCAACCGCTGCTGGCAAGGAACACCCGTTCATGCTTCTGGACCACCGTCGCGTCGAAAGCCTACACAAAATGAGCGGCTATCAGAGCAAAATCCAGAAACCGCCGAGCTAGGGGGAACTTGGTCTGATTTGTCCTGTTGGGTAGAAAATCACCTCGTCATTCCGTATCTTTATACCAAGTACATTGAGTATACTATAAATTGGCAAGATGCGGTGCGTCTAAGGTCGTTCGAGTATGAGCATCACGGAAACCCATATCAGTCCAGCCACCATCCAGGCGGTGGCGCAATTCATTGTCGAGCGCTTTGACCCGGAACAGGTGATTCTCTTTGGGAGCTATGCTCGGGGAGAGGTGGGCCAAGACAGCGATATAGATCTACTCGTAATACTACGCGTTGCCGGAGAACAACAGCGCGGCAATCCAATACGCAGAGCGATTGCTGAGCGTTTCGTATTGCCGGTGGATGTGGTTATCCGTACGACGGAAGCAGTAGCACGGCATCGGGACGATCCGTATTCCCTCACCCACCAAGTGCTGGAAGAAGGTGTGGTGCTCTATGAGCGACGCGCGGCCTGATAAAGCGTGGTTCGAAAAAGCGGACCAGGACCTGGAGATGGCCCGCAGAGCATTGGGACCGCAGAAAGCGCTGCCAGCCATGGCCTGTTATCATGCGCAACAATGTGCCGAGAAGTACCTGAAAGGGTACTTAGTAGCCCGATGCATACGCTTCCGTTTTGTGCATGATCTAATCTATCTCACCCAGCTATGCAGTGAGCACAAACCGGCCGACTGCTGCTGATCCACCAACTGCCGCACCTCCATCGCCGTCGAAGTCGGCCGGCAGATTGGGTAGCCACAACATCGAATTCAAGGGCTAAGACGATGGGATTCCCAGATATAGCGGGAGAGCCCAATAATGCACCTGTCTGCGTATCAATTATCAGCAACCGCTGGACGCCGGATATATTGGCAACGAAGAAATATCTGTTGTTGGCAGTATCGAGTGCATCTGGACCTGAAGTAGAGCTAGTAACAGGATGACTGCTTCCTACAAATGTTGTATCGCCTGTGGAGGTATTCAGGGTTATTAATTGTCTTCCGCCATCGCCAGGATTTACGATTCCAAATAGCGTGGCGAAAGCAGGCTGGGACATAACTAATCCCAATACAGCAATTACTATTAATGACCAACTATTCTGAGTGCACTTCATTTTTTCCACCTTACTCCAGTCTTTATCTCACATCTGTGATGTAAGATCGACCAGGTCCTTGGTCAACTGCTTTAATAGGCCATTTTCCCCGACACAAATATGGATTTAAGTGGCAACTCCTTGCACGTCTCTACTTCGTTGGCCTGGGGCCCTAAATACGGCGCGGCTTAATGGAGGGCGTGCGGCCAGCCCTAAGAAATCCCCACTTCCCCCATCAAGCCGCGCAGATACGCCGCATCCTGACGCACGAATTCCTCCAGATCCGCCGGCTTTTCCTCGGCATAACCCACCTGTCGGATAATAGCCTCGTCAAACTGGTACTCCGTGTGCACGGCCAGATCACCAGCAAAGCCCATACCCTTAAGCAAAGTCAACACCCGCCGCCAATCGACACTGCCCACTCCCAACTTCACAAACATGGGCACGCGCGCCGGTTCCGCCCCCTCCGCCTGCGGCACATGACAGCCGTCTTTGATGCCAACAATGCTCAAATAATCGCGCACCATAGCCAGCCCCATGGCCAGGTCCTCGCCGTCAAAAGCTATATGGCCAAAGTCAGGATAAACACCGACCTGCTGGGGCTCAAAACCGCGCACCAGGTGCATAGTGCCGGCGCAATTCGAACCTATACACGAGCCACTGTGGGTGTGATGACACGACTGCACCCCGTACTGCTCGCTAAGCCGGCAAAAACCGGCCAGTGCCTCCCGGGCCCGCTCCAGCACCTCCCAATAATCGTCGCCCTCCCGGTATCTCCAATAGCCCAGCTTGATCCGCGCAATGCCGGCCGCGGCACAGGCCGCGTAGAGGCGCTCGGCTTCTGGCGCTGCCGGATCGTTAAAATCCACCGGGGCCGTAACCAGCGGACAAACCAGCCCTTCTTCCTGCAAGCGCCGGTGCGCAGCGGGCAAGGTCTGGTCGGCATTTTCCAGGGTGATGGGATGGCCGGGCCGCGCACAAATATCGAGCCCATCGTAGCCCCAGGTGCGCGCCGCCGCACCCAGGCGATCGAGGTCGAGTTCGGCGAAAAATTTAGTATTTAGAACGAGGTGCATTCTTAATCTCCTGATAAACAGACATAACCAGCTAGATCTTCCTGGGCGAGCCCCAACTCTTTGCGCTGCACGATGAGGTCTGCAGGCGGCTCAGGCATCAGGCAAACTCCACCCGACCTTTAGGCTCAGGCACCGGACGGTTTAGCTCCCGAGCGCTGCGAATCCACATATCAAGCACCTTTTCGGCTTCGCCTACGGCCTCCTGGTAGGTAGGGCCATCGGCCATACAGCCGGGTAGCTCGGGCACCTCGACAAGGAACGCTTCGTCCTCCTCGCTCCAGTAGATGACCATTTCGTATTTGCTTTCTACTTTGTCATTGTCCACAGCGCGGCCTCCTATTGAATCCCGTACTCGTTGAAAAGGTTGCGTATCTGCTTTACCTGGTAAGGTTTCATCTGCCCCTTCTTGGGTCGGCGGCGTAATGGGCCGCCAGATTGGCCAGTTCTTTCTTAGTGTAGATCGAGGCCGGACCGTAATTAGGATGGATCTGCGGCGGCCCATCATACCCTGCACGCTGGTAGCGCCACACCAGATATTCGGGCGGGTCCCACGGTTCGTGGGCGTCGAAGAAATCAGCCCAGAGCAAAACGGTCCAGCCCGGCCGTGCCGATCCACTTATTGCCATTACATCCCAGATAATCGTAGCGAAAAGTGTCGCTCACCAGTACGATAACATTCATGGTCTGCCTCCGCAGGGTAATTTCTGTCACATCGGTATATACTCATTTTATCTCAGCTGCCGCGTCATTAATATATGTTGGCGTAATTAGTGTTAGTCTACGGAGAGCAAACTAAGAAGTTGGCGTAATTAGTGTTAGTTAATGTACGCACTGTTTGTCCGGCAATGTAGATAGAAATTAGATCGTTTGGCCGAACAATCTTTGGTCTAATCGACTTCCTGCCGCCTCGGAGTCATCGGGGAAAAGATGGCCATATTTGTTTAGTGTCATTTGCACATCTTTGTGCCGAGCCTTCCGTTGAATCACCTTGACATTCTCGCCCTGTGCAATAAGCTGAGAAACGAATGTGTGTCGCAATCCGTGAAGGGTCAGGCGGGGCACTTC
>Ga0114996_10004369_pt1 | contig 17036 bp, 20 predicted proteins | sample ArcticOcean_MG_C_4_FD_87039 | JGI IMG/M metagenome (GOLD analysis project Ga0114996, IMG submission 87039) | Marine microbial communities from western Arctic Ocean - ArcticOcean_MG_CB4_134 | ecosystem: Environmental > Aquatic > Marine > Oceanic | place: Arctic Ocean: Canada Basin | collected...
AACATAACTAAAACTAATTTACATAATAACAAAATAGTACATTTTACTGTTGTTCCAATTGTTTATCCTTTTATTCTCATATGATTATTTCATTTCATGAAAGCTGCAGTAGTTCAATTCAAAGCATCTACTAACAAACAAGCAAATTTAGAAAAAATTATTTCATATATTCAAAAAGGAGCTCTAAAAAATGCAAAATTGTGTGCCTTTCCAGAATTTATGATGTTTTACACGAATTCTAATCAAAGTGCAAAACAACTTGCAAGTTTATCTGAATCAATTAATGGAAATTTTGTTTCAACAATTGCAAAAACTGCTAAAGAAAACCATATAGAAGTAATTGGTTCTTTTTATGAAAAGAGCAGAAAAAAAGATCGAGTTTATGATACTTCATTTGTAATTAATTCATTAGGTAAAGTGATTTCTACATATAGAAAAATACATCTCTATGATGCGTTAGGCTTTAGAGAATCTGACAAAATGACTTCAGGTTCAAAAATTGCAAAACCAGTAAAAACATCATTAGGGAAAATTGGAATGATGATATGTTATGATTTAAGATTTCCAGAAATGGCTCGTTCACTTGCAGCTTCTGGTTCTCAAATATTGATTGCTCCTTCTGCTTGGGTTAAAGGATACATGAAAGAAGAACATTGGATTACAATTAATAAAGTACGTGCAATTGAAAATGGATGTTATGTAATTGCACCTGATCAAGTTGGAAATATTTATTGTGGCAGAAGTTTAGTTGTTGATCCATTTGGAAAAATTTTACTTGACATGAAAAAGAAACAAGGGATTGGTTTTTTTGAAATAGATTTGAATAAAGTAAAACAAACACGAAAAGTTTTACCACTACTTAAAAATAGACGAACCGATATTTATCCTACTTTGAAGGTTTGATTCTACTTTCACAATTAAAGTTAGAGCATTGTTTAGTCCATTTTTGATTTCGAGAATAACGAAAAATTACTATTGGCCATTTACATATTTCACACGGTTTTTTTGTTGCACGTAGTTTTGCTTTTTGTAATAACGGAGAAGATGCTTTACATCCACCGTAAAAGTTTGAGCAACCCATGAATCGTTTTCTTGTAGTTCTTGATCGAATCACCATTAATTCTCCAACATTACATTGAGGACATTGTACTAGTCCGTTTTTTGGAGAATTTGTTCCAAGAATCATGTATTTTTTTTCTTTAGATGACCAAGAAAGATATCCATTACCATCCAAAAATTGTATGATCTCTTTTTTGAAGATATTAGTTTTTGATTTTGTAATTTTCACTAAATGTCTTGAAATTATTTTTTTAATTTGAATAGTTTGAAGTTTTTTCTTTGATGGCATTTCCTATGACAGATTTACTAAAACGATTTTTATAGGGATTTATGTCAGTCACATTTGTGGAAAAGGTTTGTGTTCTTGGTGCTGGAAGCACCAAATATGGAAAATTAGCAGATAGTATTGCAGATATTAGCACTCAGGCATCAGTTTCAGCCATAGATAGTGCAGGAATTGATCCAAAAGATATCAAAGCATCATACATTTCAAATGTTTTTGGAATTGCAGACAAACAGGTACACATTGGACCTGTATTAATGAGTAGATTAGGAATTCCAGATAAACCATCGTTAACAATTGAATCTGCTTGTGGAAGTGGTTCTGTATCATTTAGAGAAGCATATGCCAATGTTGCAGCAGGATTTTATGATTGTCTTTTAGTTACTGGTGTTGAAAAAGTAACTCATACAGGAACTGAATGGACAACAACTTACTTTGCATATTGTTCTGATTTCTTTTATGAAGGTCAAGCTGGTGCATCATTTCCAGGATTGTTTGCATCAATGGCTAGAGCTTACTTGACAGAGTTTGATGCAACTGAAGAAGATTTTGCACAAGTTGCAGTAAAGAATCATGATAATGGTATATTAAATCCAAAAGCTCACATGCAAAAGAAAATTACAGTTGATGATGTGATGAACTCTCCTGTAGTTGCTAGTCCGCTAAAACTTTATGATTGCTGTCCATTTTCAGATGGGGCAAGTTCTGTAATTTTATGTTCTGAAAAGTTTGCGAAAGCCAATGGAGGAGATTATGTTGAAGTTATTGGTTCAGGAAGAGGTGGTTCTCCTGCTGCATTGCAAGGACGTGAACACTTAACAACAATTCCAAGTACAAAACTTGCTGTTGCTGATGCATACAAGATGGCAGGAATCACTGCAAAGGATATTGACTTTGCAGAAGTACATGATTGCTTTACCATTGCAGAAATTGTTGATACTGAAGATTTAGGATTCTTTGAAAAAGGAAAAGGTGTTCAAGCAGTTAGAGAAGGTAGAACAAAATTAAATTCTGATATTTCTATTAATCCTTCAGGTGGTCTTAAATCAAAAGGACATCCTATTGGAGCTACTGGTGTAGGACAAGTAGTTGAAGTATTTGATCAATTAACTGGAAATGCTGGTGAAAGAACTGTAAATGATGCAAAGATTGGTTTAACTCATAACTTTGGTGCAACTGGTGCAAGTTGTGCTGTTCACGTCTTTCAGAGTGTGTAAAATGTCTATTGAAGAACAACTAATTGAGAATGCCAAAAATGGTAAAGTACTAACTCACAAATGTACCGATTGTGGCCATCTTCATTTATCTACTGTCTATTATTGCCTAAAATGTGGTAGTAAGGGATTTGAGGATGTTCTTTTGGAGGGTACAGGCACAATTGCTACTTATACCATTATTACAGTAGCCCCTGCTGGCTTTGAGAAATATACTCCCTATGCCTTTGTTGTAATTAATCTAGATAATTCAGAATTGAGAATTTCTGGATTTATGGCAGGAATTGCAACTCCTGCAGATCTTCCAGTTGGTACAAAAGTCAAAATCTCTGATTTTGATGAACGTGGAATTATTGTTGAAAAACAGTAAAATAATTTGCTTGAATTATTAAAAAAAATCAAAACAGATTCTTAATTATTTTATAATTCCGATCATTTCTATGTCGGTTGAAGTAACGTGTGGTAAATGTGGTGAAAAGATCAAAGATATGAAGATGTTAAAATCTTTAAAAGATGTAATGAATCCTTATGATGGTAAATGTCCATCATGTGGACAAAAGCTTTCTACATCCGAATTTTCACTCGATGTTCAAGAAAAATAACAAAAAATTATCATAGTATAAAGATCTTTTCTTCTGATCATTTTTTTCCTTTAATACAGAAATCTTAATAATCACATCTTGTGTAAAATCTTCATGACAATGAAAGATGAAGAATTAGAAATGGATGTGGATGATGACTTTAATGATGATAATTTAGACGAAGATTCAGAATCTTCTACTAATAGAGGTGGAATTTTACAATCAACATCAAAACGTGTCAGAATGATCTTCTCTGTAATGGCTAGTCCAAACAGAATTGATATTCTTAGAATTTTAAATTCTAAAGGACCATTGACTTATTCTGAATTAAAATCACTAGCTGGATTCAAGTCAAAAAAAGAAAGTGGAAAATTTGCATATCATTTAAGAAAATTATTAAGACAATCTCTTGTTGCATTAAATAAATCTGAAAGACGTTATACCATTACAAATCTTGGAAAATTAGTCTTAAGTTTGGCAAGACAAATTGAAGAACGTTCTATTATTGAAAGTGGAAAAATGTATGTTAGAACATCACATGAATCCATTGAAGAATTCAATTCCCATAAAATCATCCAATCATTGGTTCGTGAGGGGAGTCTTCCATTAGAATTAGCACAAAAAATCACTGAAGAAGTTGAAAATCGCATATACAAATATCAGACAACCTATCTTACAGGTTCACTTATACGAGAAATGGTAAATTCTGTTCTTTTAGAGCACGGTCATGAGGAATATAGGAACAAATTGGCACGTCTAGGTCTACCTGTTTTTGATATTCAGGAAATGATTTCTAACTTAGATCATGTGAATAATGGTGCTGAAGGTCTTTTATTTAATACTGGACAGCAAGTATTTGCTGAACACCTTCTTACAAATGTCTTACCAAAAGATGTAGCTGATTCTCATCTTTCTGGAGATTTACACATTACAAATCCTGGAATTTGGTCCATGATTCCTGATACAATATTTGTTAATGTCAAAGAATTGATTGAAGACGGAATTGATCTTGGTGGAAAATATCTTGACATATCAAGAATTCCTGCATCAAAACAGCTTGAAGATATTACAAACTCATTATCTATTATGATCTCACTTCTTTCAAAAGAAGCTTCACAAGAGATTGTACTTGATGGATTAGTTGGATTATTTACAAAACACTCCAAATCCCTTCCTGAACTTGAACAAAAATTAACTAATGCATTTGCAACTGCTTCTACCACTTCTAAATATAACAAATTAAGTACTATTGTTTCAATTAGATTATCGTTAGGTTCTGATACAAAAATCATTAATTCAATTATCAATGCCTACAAAAATTATACAAAGATAACACCAACTCCAAAAATAGGTTTGATAATTGATTATGATAAAGGAAAAATTTCTGATGTCTCAGAAGTAATATCTGAAATTATATCTATTGGTGGAAAAGTTATGTTTGCTAAAGGACAAATCTCCAGTTCTGGAATTACAAATGGTTCTACAAAAACTAATATGCCTCTTTCAATAATCTTACAATCTGTTTCAATTAATCTCCCAAGATTGGCATTTGAATCAAACAAAGATGAAACTTATTTTAGAGCAAGATTGGCTCTACTAATGAAGCCTGCTTTGTCTTCTATGGCGTTAAGAAAAAAAGATATTTCAGATGTTACAAGACGTGGTTTAAATCCAATTCTTGCAAAAAATACCCAATACATGCAAAAGAGTTCTGTCTCACTTGTTGTAAATCTAGTCGGATTAAAGGAGGCGGTCTTTAACATTTTAGGATTCAAGGACAATAAAGCAGGCCGTGAAATTCTTCATAAAGTCATACAAACTGCAGTTGATGTTGGAGCCAAAAAAGGTAAGGAATTAGGCGATTCTGTGGCTATTTGTATGACTGAAACCGATAGTGCTACCCGTTTTGCAACTCTAGATGGTCAAAAATATGGAAAAAACTCTACGCTCAATTCAATGGAAGGTGACTCGTATTCTGATAAGATAATCATTGATGCCTCTGAAGTGTCTGACTATACTAACAAAAGTGAACGTATTTCTGAATGTAATAAATTTTCAAAATTATTTAACGGTGGGTTATTTGTTACCTTAAATATTAATAAGGATGTAAAAGTTACTGAAATTAAAAAATCAATTGAACAAATGTCTTTACTCACACCATCTTTCAAACCTATCAAGACAATTGCAATTTGTGGTGAGTGTGGTTTCAAAGATGAACAGTTTGAAAACAAATGTCCAAAATGTAAATCACCTTACGTAATCTGAAATTCATAAATAAAAAACTACTAACGATCATTTTTGAAATATTTTTATTTAATTGCGATCATCGTTATATAATGTCAATATTATGATAATATGATGTTCATAATAATTGTCAAATTTTTCTAATACAAATTTCAAAAAAAAAGAGGCGAAGCCTTATACCTCCATTGATCATAACCTTTGCTGGGGAGATGATTATTTGGATAATTCACAAATAGAAAATAGTATTATTGATATTCGTAAGCGTAATGGTGCAGTAACTGCCTTCAACAAAGATAAAATTTCAAATGCAATTTTTAGGGCATTGGCAGCCACATCTAAAGCTGATCGTGTATTAGCAGATCAATTAGCAGAAAATGTAGTTGATAAATTAGTAGATCAAGGATTTACAAGCTCTAGAACCCCTACCGTTGAAGATATTCAAGATATTGTAGAATCAACTTTGATTGATAGCGGTAATAGCGATATTGCAAAAGCGTATATCGTTTACAGGCATGAGAGAAGAAAACTACGAGATGAGAAAAAGAATGTTTTAAATTTAAAAATACTTGATCCCGTCTCCAAAAAATTTGATTTGAATTGTCTGAGAGTTATAGCCTCACGATATCTATTTAGAAATGGCAAAAATGAGATTATTGAATCTCCAACTCAAATGTTTGAGAGGGTCGCTATTCTGGTTGGAATAGGTGATATTCTATATGACTCTCAAATTTTTGATAAATCTGGAAATTCTACTCAAAATACAGATGAAGCAAAATCTTATCTTGAAAAATTAGATGCATTTGACTATAAATTCAAAGTAGGAAATTATTTCTTCAATAAATGGCATGTCAGATCTTTAGTCAGTCACTATGTAACATTGGCAAACAAAGGCCAAATGAAAATAGGATTCAAAGATGTTTTGACTCTATTAGCCGCAAAGAAACTTGATCAATATGCAGACAAAATCACTGAATATTTTGAATTAATGATAGCTCAAGACTTCCTACCAAATTCACCTACTATGATGAATGCAGGTGGAAGATTGGGACAACTATCTGCATGCTTTGTACTTGGAATGGATGATGGAATGGAACCAATCATGAAATCAACTTCTGATGCGGCATTAATCTTCAAATCTGGTGGTGGAGTTGGAATTAATTATTCTAATCTTCGTGAGGAAGGCGATATTGTGGCATCAACATCTGGTGTTGCATCAGGTCCGGTATCTTTTATGAATATTATCAACACTGTAACTGAAGTCGTTAAACAAGGAGGAAAAAGACGTGGTGCAAACATGGGAATCATTGAAGCATGGCATCCTGATGTTGAGAAATTCATTACAAATAAAACAGAACCAGGTGTATTAGAAAATTTTAACATTAGTGTTGGAATTTGGGAAGACTTTTGGCATTCTCTTGTTAATACTGATGGTAACTATGTTTTACGTAGTCCACGTAATAATAAACCAGTTAAAGAAATTAATTCACATCAATTAATTGATCTGATTGCATTATCTGCATGGAAAAGTGCAGAACCTGGATTGATCTTCTTTGATCAAATTAACAAATACAATGTATTTGCAAAAGCTAGACAAGCACCACTAAGAGCAACAAATCCATGTGGTGAACAAAGTCTTTACCCATACGAATCATGCAATCTGGGTTCTATCAACTTGGCAAATCTTGTAAAGAGACAAGCAGATGGAACTTATGAATTTGATTGGCAAAGATATGAAGAAACAATCAGAAAGACAACAAGATTCTTGGATAATGTAATTGATGTAAATAATTATCCAGTGGATGAAATCAATACAGCCTCAAAAGACTCTAGACGAATTGGATTGGGAGTTATGGGCGTAGCTGATTTGTTATACAAATTAAGAATTCCATATAATTCCAAAGAAGGATATGAATTACAGTCCAAACTATCTGAAGCACTTTCGTATTATTCCATGGAAGAAAGTGTTGCACTTGCTAATTCTCGTGGTGAATTCCCACTTTGCTCAAAAACTGAATTCCCTGAAGGTAAACTCCCAATAGCAGGATATTATGAGACTCCAAAAGAATCTCACACTTTTGAATGGGATGCTCTAATTAAAAAAATCAAAAAATCTGGTATTAGAAATGTCTTGACCACTACTGTAGCTCCTACTGGTACACTTGCTATGATTGCAGATTGTTCAAATGGAATGGAACCTGCATTTGCACTTGTATTTGAAAAGAGAGTAACTGTTGGAAGATTCTTTTATACAAACAAGATTGTTGAAGAAGTTCTTAAAGAAAATGATCTTTACAATGATGAAATTCTTGAAAAGATTGCAGATAACTACGGATCTTTAAGAGGACTTCCTGAAATCCCACAATGGATGCAAGATGTTTTCGTTACAGCAATGGATATTCATTGGGCTGATCATCTTATGGCTCAAAGTGTTTGGCAAGAATGGATTGGAAATGCAATTTCAAAAACAATCAACATGCCATATGATGTTACAGTAGACGATGTAAAATCTTCATATCTGTTAGCACATGAATTAGGATTAAAGGGTATGACTGTTTATCGTGATGGTTCTAGACATAAACAAGTTCTTCATATGACAAGTGAGAATGCAGAAAAAACATTTGACGTGATTCCTAGTCAATATGTTGTACAATATGTGAAAGAAAATATCACAAACTCATTCATTAAATCTCAAGTTAATTCTTCACTTGCACTAAAAATTCATGAGGAAGAAATTAAAATTGAAGATCCAAAACCAGACGAAATTTCTGAAGATCGTTTATGTCCAACATGTAAAAACAATCTAGTCTTTGTTGAAGGTTGTAGTATCTGCATTGAATGTGGATATAGTGGCTGTACTTCTGGATAAATTACATTATCAAACATGAAGTATTGGATTGAAGACTAGTGATAATGTTCCAAAATCAAGTTAGAATATATTTAAAAACTAATTCCCAATGAATTACTGAAATGATTTCTTTAGTTTTAGCAGAATCTGCATTAGAACTTATCCCATCTGAATTAAAACATCATCCATCAGTAGTTTCCCATGCAAAAAAATTAGGAAAACACTCATCAGAAATTTTACTAGATAATTCCTGGCATTTTGCAGCTATGAAAGGAATCAAAAATGAAATGAAAAGAGGACGTCCAGATTTAGTACATTTTTCAATTCTTGAAGCTACTACAATTCCATTATATCTTCAAAATAAAATAAAACTTTACATTCATACCATTGATGATAAAGTAATATCTTTTGGTCAAAATGTTCATGTTCCAAAATCATATCATAGGTTTGCAGGTGTAATTGAAAAATTATTTCAAGAAAAACAAATTGTAGCAAACAATGATGTATTATTAAAAATTAAAGATCAAACGTTTTCTGAATTATTACATGAAGTTAATCCCTCCAAAGTAATTGGTTTTTCAGCTAATGGCGATTCTAGATCATATGAAAAAATTGTATCAGAAATTTCAGATGATACTTGTCTTGTATTTGGAGGATTTCAAAAAGGACATTTTTCAGATTTAATTGAAAATAAAATAAGTGATCTATATTCAGTTGGCAACGAATCATTTGAAGGTCATGTTGTAATAGCTAGAATGCTCTATGAGTACGAAAAAACCATTTTTATGTAGGAACTAAAGTTTGCATTTTATTGCAGTCATAGTATAGCCTGGTTAGTATTCGGGGTTTCCAACCCTGTGACGCGGGTTCGAATCCCGCTGACTGCATTTATTCATTCAGATAATAACCAATTTTTAGGTCAACTTTAAGAAGTCATTGTGAAACCTAGAGTAAAAAAAATTGCAATGGAGAGGATGCAAATTTTAATTGATAATGCAATTTCAAATGCAAAAACAAATCCAGATCTATCTCAAAGACAAGCTTTTCTTGCTAGAAGAATAAGTACTAGACATAAAATTAGAATGCCATATCCCCTCAGAATGGTTTTCTGCAAAAAATGCAAGTCTTTTATTGCACCTGGAATTAATTCTAGAATTCGCCTAGGAAGAGCATCTGTCAAGTCGATCAGGATTTCTTGTAATTTATGTGGGCATACTTATCGGAAAATAATACCTCAATGATAATTGTAATTATTTTATAAACATAAAGTCGGAAATACGTCTGACGTGTATAAGAAAATTAAACCAAAACCTCAATGATTTATAAGACGATTCTCAATTTTTTGTCTTCATGGCAAAGGTATACGATGTACCCGCAGATGAATTGATTGTAAGATTAGCGGAGATCTTGAAAAGTGAAGATATTCCTGCACCTTCTTGGACTTCATTTGTAAAAACTGGTGCTCATGCAGACAAACCTCCTCAAGATAGAGAATGGTGGTATACTAGATGTGCTTCAATAATGAGAAAAATTTACCTTCATGGCCCAATTGGAATTAATGAATTAAGAAAAGATTATGGTGGTGGTAAACCATCTGGATATGGAGCTGCACACCACAAATCAGCTGGTGGTGCAATTATTAGAAATGCAATTCATGGATTAGAAAAACTTGGATATCTAGAAAAAGTTGAGAAGAAAGGTAGAATTATTTCTAAACAAGGAATGCAAAAACTTGATAGATTAGCAACCGAAATTCTCAAAGAATTAGTTGTTGAGAATCCTCAATTGAAAGTATACACTTAGATTCAAAATGAGTTTCCCTGAACCCAACGATTTACCTCAAGAAAATCTTGAAAATAATCACACAGCACAAAAAGAACAAATTCTAAAACAAATTCTTACCCCCGAAGCTAGAATGAGACTAAATAATATCAAAATGGTTAAGCAGGAATTATCTGAACTTGTGGAGCAATATCTAATTGGAATGGCGAATCAAGGAAAAATTCCTGGTCAAATTAATGATGCACAATTTAAGCAAATATTGCTCTCAATTCAGCAACCAAAACGAGATTTTAAGATAAATCGAGTCTAATTCAGAAAAAATATAATTATGGGAAAAAAATTCATTTTGTTATGAAAGCAATTGTATATACTGAATATTCACCAGAAGATGATTACTCTAAAATCCTCAAAGTCCAGGAAATAGATGATCCAAAACCAAAATCAGATGAAGTAGTTTTTCAAGTTAAAGCTGCTGCTCTAAATTATAATGATATTTGGGGAATGAGAGGAAATCCTGTCCCTGTTCCATTACCACATGTTTCAGGTTCTGATGCAGCTGGTGATGTTATTGCAGTTGGTGAGGATGTTAAAAATATTAAAGTTGGAGACCGAGTAGTATCTCACTCTAACATGTCTTGTAGAGTCTGCAAAGCATGTACTGATGGACGAGAATTTGATTGTACTAAAAGAACCATTTGGGGATTTCAGACTGGTCCTAATTGGGGAGCATTTTCTGAACAAACCCATTTACCTGAAGTAAATGTTGCAAAAATTCCTGACAATGTATCTTATGATGATGCAGCTGCAGCATCAATGACATTGTTGACATCTTGGCACATGTTAGTTGGAAGAGCCAAAATTATTCCTGGACAAACTGTACTAATTATGGGCGGTGGTTCTGGAGTAGGAAGCTTTGGAATTCAAATTGCAAAATTATACAATTGTGATGTAATTGCAACAGCAAGTCCAGATAAACTAGATAAATGTCTAGAACTTGGAGCAGACTTTGCAGTAGATCATAGAAAAGATGATTGGCATAAAGAAGTTAGAGCAATTTCAAAAGAACTAGCAAAGAAAAAAGGTGAAGCTCCAGGTATTGATGTCTCCTTTGATCATATTGGTGAAACACATTGGAATAAACAATTAACCTTACTAAAATACGGTGCAACTCTTGTTTCATGTGGTGCAACAACTGGTTATGATGCAAAAACAGATCTAAGACATGTTTTCTTTAAAGGAACTAACATCTTAGGTTCAACACAAGGAACTAAAGCTGAATTAGAACAAGGTCTATACTGGATGGGTCAAGGCAAAATCAAAGCAGCAATTGATTCAACATATTCCTTTGAACAAGCAGCAGAAGCTCATACAAAGATGTTAACTGGAAAAGGTCTCTTTGGTAAAATCTTACTAAAGCCAGAGGGCGCTTAACCATTTAATGACTCAGCTTTTTAGAAGTCTTATTTTTGTTCCTGGAAATAATCCTAGATTTCTAGAAAAAGCAAAAAATATTCAAGCTGATATTGTTTGTTTTGATCTAGAAGATTCAGTTCCAGATAATGAAAAAATAAAAGCAAGAAACCTAATCAAATCTGCGTTAAAATCTCGTAAACTATACAATTCATCTATTTTTGTTCGTACTAATTCCCCATCATCTGGAAAAATTTCATCTGATCTCAAAGAAGTTATTCAAATTGGAGTTGATGGAATTGTAATTCCTAAAGTGAATAATATCAAAGAGCTGAAAAAAATTGAAAAAATTATTTCTGGCCTAGAAAAAACAAAAAAACTAAAACCCATTCAGATAATTCCTTCCATTGAATCCGCAGAAGGAGTAGTTAACACCTATAGCATTGCATCTTTTGGAAAAAGAGTTTCTGCAGTAGTTTTTGGAGTATTTGATCTTCTGAATGATATTGGAGTAGAATATACCAAAGAATCACAAGGAGAAAAGTATTCTAGAGGGAAAATCCCTGTTGATGCACATGCAGCAGGTGTTGTTGCTATAGATGCAATATGGCAAGATCTTAAAGATTCTAAAGGATTTCAAAAAGACTGTAAATTTGGTAAAAGTCTTGGATATTCTGGAAAAAGTATCATTCATCCAGATCAAATTAATGTTGTACACAAATTATTTCATCCAAACAAGAATGAAATTAGTTGGGCTCAAAAAGTTTGTAAAATATATTCTGAATCAACTAAAAAAGGGAAAGGTGCTACAACTGTTGATGGAAAAATGATAGATGAAGTACATTTCAAACAAGCAAAAGCACTTCTAGATCTTGTTGAATAATTTTTAAAATTATTCAATTAAATTTTATAAAATTAATTTTTTTAAATAACATATTTGGAATTATTCATAAATGATATATTCTATTATTCATAAAGAATATTGTTGGCAAATAGTAAACGTGTAACCATAATGATTGATAATGATCTTGACAAAAAACTTAGATTTCGTCAAGCAAAATTAATTTCACAAGAACAAAAATCATATAGTTATTCCAAAGTTTTAAATGAAGTACTTCGTAAATCTTTGAAATAATTATTTTTATTTAATCTAAATCGTTTTATATATAGAAAATTAGGTGATTTTATGTTTACTGGAATTGTAGAAGGGATAGGTAAAGTAGAAAAAATTTCTAAAAATACAAAAAATAGAAGTGCTATTCAAATGAAAGTAAATTTAGGAAAACATGCAAAGGGACTAAAAATTGGACAAAGTGTTGCTCTAAATGGAGTTTGTTTAACTGTAACAAAATTATCAAAAACCAGCTGTATTTTTGAAATGATTGATGAAACCACAAAAAAAACTGATCTTGGTAATCTAAAGGTTGGAGGAATTGTAAATATTGAAAGGAGCTTAAAAGCTGGAGATAGACTAGAAGGTCATTTTGTTTTAGGTCATGTTGATGGTGTGGGAATTATCAAAAAAATCCTAAAAAAACCAAAGGAAGTTCAAGTATGGTTTGAAATTCCAAAAAATCTCTCAAAATATGTTGTAAAAAAGGGTTCAATAGCTATGGATGGTATTAGTTTGACCGTTGTTGCCATTAAAAAAAATCTTGCATCCGTCTCATTAATTCCTCATACAATTGATGTTACAAGTTTTCATACAAAAAAAGTTGGTGACAAAATAAATATTGAGACCGATATTCTTGGAAAATATATTCTGAAATAGTTTCTTCTATCTACCAATTTAGTAGTAATTACCAATTTTTTAGTAAACTTTATAATTAGATTATTAGCTTTTTTTGTTATGTCTCTTGAATCTGCATTAGAATCTTTAAGACGTGGTGAGTTTGTGTTATTGTTTGACTCTGCTGGTCGTGAAAATGAGATTGACATGGTAGTAGCTGCAGAATTTATCACTCCTGAACATGTTGCAAGAATGCGTCAACATGCTGGTGGTTTGTTGTGTATGGCTTTAGATTATAATTTTGCAACATCTCTTGAATTAAAATACATGCATGAGATTCTTTCTGATTCTTCAATCTCAAATAAAGAAATGATTATGGGTTTGGCACCTTATGGTGATCACCCAACTTTTTCTTTATCAATTAATCATTATCAAACTTATACTGGAATTACTGATAAAGACAGGGCATTAACAATTAAAGAAATGGCAAATATCTATAAAATTGAAAACAAACAGAAAAAATTTGCATCATCTTTTAAAACTCCTGGACATGTTCCTTTACTAATTTCATCAAAAGGATTATTATCTGCACGACAAGGACATACTGAAATGTCTGTTTATTTAACTAAAATTGCCGGATTGACTCCAGTAACTGCAATTTGTGAAATGATGGATGCAGAAACATATTCTGCATTATCTGTAGAAAAAGCAGAAAAATTTGGAACACAAAATGGAATTCCATTAATTGATGGAAAAGAACTATTAGAATACGCTAAGGTGCATTAATTATGAATATAGCATTAGTAGTTTCAGAATTTAATCAAGATATAACATCTAGAATGCTTTCTGTAGCACAAGAAAAAGCTGATTCTATGAAATTAAAAATAATTCATATCAGTAAAATTTTAGGCTCTTATGATATGCCTATAATTGTAGATGCTTTATTGAAAAAAGATGAAATTGATGGTGTAGTAACTTTGGGTGCTATAATTACAGGACAGACTAAACATGATGAGGTTATTTCACATGCAACAGCTAAAACTCTTTCTGAATTATCTATAAAATACCAAAAACCAGTTTCTTTAGGTATAATTGGTCCTGCTTTACAGGAAAAACATGCCCATGCACGAATAAGACCTGTTGCTGAACATGCGGTAGAATCTGCTGTAAGAATTTTTAATGAACTTAAACGGATTAAATAATGATCCAACTCAGTATCCTGAAAATTAGAGAATACGGTCCTTGGACTTTAACTCTTGGAAGTGATAGGGAACATGAACTTCAAATGCTTCAAGCATCACTTTACAAAGAAGTACAAAAGCTATTTTCAGAGAAAAATTGTCTAGTTTTCCTAAATCGTGCAGATGAATTTTTTGTAGTTTCAAATGGACTTGAATTAGATGATCATACTCAAATTCAAAATACACTTGAAAAATTATTTGATATTCGTTTAACTATTTCAATTGGATATGCTGAATCTCCATTTGAAGCAAATTTGAAGGCACATGAAGGAAAGAAAAATGAAATAATATTAAATAAAGAACATAATATTTTTGGTTTTGTAAATGGCAAACAAAATTCACATGTTTCTATTATGCATTTAGATGTTGATGATCTTAGTTCCAAAAGAAAAACTAATTCTCCATATGAAATTTCATCAATAATTTTTGAATTATATTCAAAAATGTCAAAATTTTTCCTGAAAAAAAATTCTTTAACATTTTTTATGGGAGGAGATAATTTTATGGTGATTGCAAGTAATGATGCAAAAACCTCTGTACAAAATTTCATTAATATGATTAAAAGTGATGATAAAATTTCTTTAAACTGTGGAATTGGTAATGCACATACTTCTAGAGAAGCCGTAAAACTAGCTACAAAATCTCTTGATATGATTCGAGAAATTAGGAATTCGGGAAAAGAAAAACCTGATGTTTATGAATTACAATGCTAATCAAAAATGTTAGTGCATTATTGGGTGACGATTTAAATTTTATTTCAAATACCACTGTCCAAATTCAAAATAACAAATTCAAAAGAATTCAACCAAAACTAAAACCCAACATAAAAGAAGAATCCATAGATTGTGAAGGTCTGCTATTGATTCCTGGATTCATAAATGCTCATACTCACATAGGTGATTCTATAGGAAAAGATGTAACATTGAATAGTTCTGTAGACGAAAGAATTCATCCAGTATTTGGAGCAAAATCAAAAATTCTAAAAAATACATCACAAGAGAATTTAGCAAATTTTATGAAAAATTCATGTCATTCAATGATTAGAAAAGGAATTACAACTTTTGTTGATTTTAGAGAAGGTGGTTTAGAAGGTGTTATTTTATTAAAAAAAGTGTTATCTGAAATTCCTATGCGTTCAATTGTTTTAGGTAGGGTTGAATTTTATCAAGATACAGCAGAAATTAAGAAAAATATACGTTTTCCTAGAGGAAAAATCAATGAACTAATTGAATTGGTCAAAAAATGTGATGGAATTGGAGTTAGTGGAGCAAATGAAAATAGTACATCTGTTCTAAATTATTATTCAAAAACAACAAAAATTAGAGCCATACATTCTGCTGAAACTAAAAAAAGTGTTTCTAAATCAAAAAAAATAACTGGAACTTCTGAAACAATCAGAGCACTGTCTCTAAAACCCCATTTTCTAATACATATGACACATGCATCAAAAAGTGATCTTCACTCTACAGCAAAAAAAACTAGAGGAATTGTAATTTGTCCAAGAGCCAATTCATCATTGGCTGAGGGGATTCCTGACATTGAATTAATGCAAAAATCTGGATGTATGCTAGCTCTAGGCACAGATAATGTCATGATCAATTCTCCTGATATGTTTAGAGAAATGGATTTTCTTTGGAAAGTTACTATGGGGCTTCACAAAAAAAGAATTGATCCAAAAGAAATTCTTAAGATGGCTACAGTAAATGGCGGAAAAATTTTAAAAAAAAATATTGGAGTCATTGGACATGGAAAAATTGCAGATTGTATTTTTCTTGATAAACATGCTTTAGATTTAGAACCGATGCATGATCCTCATGCATCTATTGTTCACAGAGCATCAGAATCTGCTATTAAAGCAGTTATGGTTGGAGGTAAAATAATTCATGGAAAACTTTAGACCTCATGTAATACTGAGTGCTGCAATATCTATTGATGGAAAGATTGCTACTAAAACTGGTGATTCAAAACTTTCTTCAAAACAAGATAGTATTAGACTTCATAAACTACGTTCTAAAATAGATGCAATTCTTGTTGGAAAAAATACTGTTTTAATAGATGATCCATTATTGACAGTACGTCATTCAAAGGGTAAAAATCCAATTAGAATAATTTTAGATTCTAAAGGTACTTTATCTGATAAATCAAAAATTCTACAAACATGTAATGAAATAAAAACAATAATTGCTGTATCAAGAAAAATTCCCAAATCAAATTTTGAAAAATTAAATAAATCTCATGTGGAGATAATTATCGCAGGAGAAAATTCTGTGAATATCAAATTACTATTAAGAAAATTATATGAGAAAAAAATTAAAACTATTCTTGTTGAAGGTGGAGGAACAATTAATTGGGAATTCATCAAATCTGGAATTTTTGATGAAATTATTATTACTTTATCACCATTTCTTATAGGTGGAAATGATTCTACATCCTTTATTGAAGGAGAAGGTTATGCAAAACTTTCAAAATCACCAAATTTAAAATTAAAATCATCTAAGAGGCTCAAAAATCATCTAGTTCTTCATTATGTCAAAGTGTAAGTTCTTATACTTTATTTGAATGAAAACTGCAAGAAATTGACAGTAAAAAAGAAAACTACAACAAAAAAGAAAGTTGCACCAAAAAGAAAGGCTGCATCAAAGACAAAA
>Ga0114996_10004371_pt1 | contig 17029 bp, 18 predicted proteins | sample ArcticOcean_MG_C_4_FD_87039 | JGI IMG/M metagenome (GOLD analysis project Ga0114996, IMG submission 87039) | Marine microbial communities from western Arctic Ocean - ArcticOcean_MG_CB4_134 | ecosystem: Environmental > Aquatic > Marine > Oceanic | place: Arctic Ocean: Canada Basin | collected...
CATCCTATCCAAAAAGGTACTACCTCCTCAGTTCTCCACTGTGCAGTTCCCATTGTTCATCCGCCAGCGCAGCGAACTCCGCACTGTGGGTCACATACACCAGCGTCGTCTCTTCCTCCGCCGCCAGGTCGAACATCTGCTCCATCACCACCTGGCCAGTCGCGTCATCAAGATTCCCGGTCGGTTCGTCCGCCAGCAGGAGTCGGGGTCGCCGAAGCAGCGCTCGACAGAACGCCACCCGCTGCATCTCCCCGCCAGACAGGTGCTGCACCGAGTCTCCCGCCCTGTCATCCATCCCCACGCGGCGTAGCAGATCGGTAATGCGAGGTTCATACTCCACACGCCGGTCACCTGAAATCAGAGCCGGAAGCGCAACATTGTCGAACACCGACAGATGGGGCATCAGGTGGAAAAACTGGAAGATCAATCCCACTTCGTCCCGACGGATCCGCGTACGCACCTCCTCCGTCGCCTGCCCCAAACTCTTTCCGTCGATAGCGACGTCTCCCGTCGTCGGCACATCGATACCGGCCGCCAGGTGCAGCAGCGTCGACTTGCCGCTGCCGCTCCGTCCAACGACCGCAACGCGACGTCCTCTCGGGATATCGAACGACACATCCCGAAGCGCCGCACGACTGCTTCCCGCCGCGTCAGAGTAAACCTTGGAAACGTCCTGGAAGGAAAGCGCAGGTATCATCGGATCCATGCCACAATGAATGGTCATGTTATTTGCAACTACAGGAAGGAATGACAACGTTGAGGCATAGCCTCGGGCAGTTACGGGTGGACGGGGCGTGAGGAGTCCGGGAGGGGGGTTGTGCCGGGCGCGGGCCGGGTGGAAGTAAGGGGGCTGGGGGCAGCGAGGGGCGGAGGTGCCTGCCCCTACTCTACCTTACCCGTAAAAAACTTCCACGGGTGCTTCGAAAGATCCTTCAGGGAGTGCGAGGCGTCCTGCAGATTCTCGATCGTCTTCAGAATATCCTGGCGCCCACCGGTCGTCAGGCTGTCCACATTCACCACCAGATGTTCCAGCGCTTGGAGGCTGGACGCCAGCGATGAGAGCGTCTGTTCGATTTCATCCTTGTTGTCCACCATCAGCGCATCGGTCGAGTCCATGATTGCCGACAGCCGGTCCATGCTCTCATGCAGCTGAGACACCGATCCAACCAGCCCGGGCCGGATATCAGCCACAGCGCCGTTGATCTGTCGAAAAGCGCTTGAGCCTGAATCGGCGATTCGATCCACGCCCTCTCGAATCTTTTTCACGTGATCGACGAACTTCCTGAACTTGCCGCCCACGTCGGCGTTGTCGAACCGCTTCGCCATCGTGCCGACTTTCCGCATCATATCCCGGGCGGTCTCCAGCGTTTCGCCGATGTCGTCCGGCAGATCCCCCGGAATCGCCGACCCGGGAGCGAGGCGGATGCTCGATTCTACCGGAACATCCAGCTCGACAAACCGGTCGCCAACAATGCCGCCGCCGCGGACGGTCGCATGGGTACCTTCGAACAACGGGTAGTGATCCTCGATGGCCAAATCCACCTCGAAGTAGACGTCGGGCCGAATGGCCATCGGAAAAAAACGGATCTGCTGCACGTAGCCGATCTCGTAGCCGCGCAGCCGCACCTTGGCCGACTCATTCAGCGTCGCAATCCGCGAAAACTCCGCCTTGACCGTATAGTAGCCCGTTCGGACCTGGAGTTTTACAAACACCGCCGCGAGAACGAACACAAGGCCGACCACGAGGAAGGCGCCGATAAGCAGGTCGCGCTTCTGGTACTCCACGAACGTCTGCATATCAGGTGTCTGCTTTCATGGAAGCATCGGCCGAAACATCAACCGCCTCATGGGAAGGAGAAATGACAACGTGCCCCTGCTCAAGGCGGCCGATTCGATCGGCGAAAAGAGCAAAGCCCTGCGCTTCGGTTACGGCGCACAGAAACGTCGGATGCCTGCCATCCGGTCGCACCGACGCCGTCCAGTCCATCAACTCTGCCAATGAAACGACCAGCTGCTTGGCAATGTCACCGCTGTAACCGGCCAGGGGATTGTCGTATAGAAGCACCTCCGGTGCGACGGCCATCGATCGCCCGATCGCCGTCCGCATCCGCTCCTCCGAGGAGAGGCTCGCAGGGCGCGCCCCTCGGAGATGGCCGATCTCCAGAATCTCCATCAAATGCTCCACACGGTCGCGAACCTTTTCCGCCGGCAGCAGGCGATGGTAGTTCAGAGGCAGGGCGATATTGTGCTCAACGTCCAGATTGCTGATCAGCCGTGAGTCCCGAATCACGAAACCGACTCGTCTGCGAAGCAACATAAGTTCTGGCAGAGGAGCCGAAGAGACGTCGACGCCCAGGACCGAAATCGATCCGGAGTCTGGCCGAAAGAGACCCAGGGCGAGGCGCCCGAAAAAGGAGGTTCCGCTTCCGGACGCGCAGGCGATCACACACCGTTCGCCGGCCGGTACCACGAGGCTCAGGCCGTCAAAAACGCGGAACCGGTCTTCCAGCGTGAAGGAAACGTCATGAAACGCGATAGCATCTGACATCAGTCCATCATCCCGAAAAGTAGAACAACCCGGAGATCAGCGCGCTCAGGAGGAACACGAAGAACATGCAACGGATGACGGCATCTCGAGACACCTGGGGTACTTCGTAAGAAGCGCGCCCCATGCGAACCAGCCCATGGTAGCATGAAATCAGCGGGATGGTCGTACCGATAATGACACTCTTGATGATACTCAGCGAGATGTCTTTCAGCGACAGGGCGTCGATGAAATGCCCGAGGAACGCTTCGAACGTTATGGCCAGCCGCGGGCTGGCTACTAGGTAGCCGCCCAACAGGGCGATAACATCGAAATAGAGAACAAGGCTGAACACGGCGATTGCGCCGCCGATCATCCGGGGGACCACGATGAAATGAAAAGGATCGATGCCCATCGACTCCAGGACTTCGATCTCGCCGCGGATCTTCGTCACCGCAAGTTCCGAGGCAATAGCCGTCCCGGACCGGCTGATCACCACCATGCCCGTCAGCAGGGGGCCGAATTCACGCACGATCGTCAGCACCAGGATCGTCCCAACCCAATGGTGGGCGCCCACGTCCACAACAGCTGGAAGCGCCTGAACCACCACAAGAAATCCGAACACCAGGGCGATCAGCGATACCGATGACAGAGCCCCCACGCCGGTGTACCACGTCTGATCCAGGACAACCCGGACGGCAGCGCCCCGACCCCATTTACTTACATCCAGAACGGCTCGCAGCGCAAGCAGCGTAAACCGCAGCTGCCCGGACATGCCGGAGGAAAGGTCTCGGCTAAAACATCCCAGTGAGGCGATCGTTCTCAGCACCGACGTACTCCCAAGAATCGACAAGGGCGCATCACGTGGATACGCCTGGGGTTTCAACCACCTTGCGGACAGTGCTCTAAGAAAAGCAGTCGTTTCTCGCCCCGCAACCCTTTCTCCCCTCGGCCCAGCCGCGCCGGACAAAGACGACCAGGGCCGATCTACCGGTCACTCATCTCCTCGATATCCGCCAGAACGTCGGCCGCATGAGCGTCCGGCTTCACCTTCTCGTAGACTTTCGCCACCTTCCCCTTCGGATCAACCAGCAGACTCTGGCGATAGACACCTTCATACTCGCGCCCCATGAACTTCTTCTTTCCCCAGACGCCGTACGCGTTCATCACCTTCTTCTCCTCGTCCGCCAGCAGTGTGAACGGGAGGTCGAACTTCGTCACAAACTTTCCATGTTTGTCAACCGGGTCCGGACTGATCCCGATCACTTCTGCATTCAACTTTCCGAACGCCTTGTACTCATCCCGGAATGCACACGCCTCCTTCGTACACCCCGGCGTATCGTCCTTCGGGTAGAAATAGACCACCACCCACTTACCCTTGTAGTCCGACAGCTTGCGCGTCACCCCGTCCTGGTCCTCCAATTGGATCGCCGGAGCTTTCTGCCCTTCCTTCACCGTCATCGTCTGCTCCCCTATCACGGTTCGCTTGGACGACGAGGGGCGTCATGCGGTTTCTTCGCGCCCCTTGCGCCTTTGCGGTACACCCGCTTCGTCTGTCTGGCGGAAACCTTCATTTCTGTTACATTCTCAACGTCATTCGAATTTCAAGATCATGCCCTATCGGAGAGCTCCACGCCTCTATGGAAACACGACGACGCAGCATCCTCAAAGCCATCAGCTGGCGGGCCATCGCCACCCTCATCACCGTCGCCGTCGTCTACATGTTTACGGGCGAGGTCAAGTCCGCCTTAACCGTGGGACTGGCTGACACCACAATCAAATTCGGCGCGTACTTCTTCCATGAACGAACCTGGTCCAAAATCCGTTACGGTATTCGCCCACCCGAGGACCGAATATGAAGTCAGAACGCGGGCAATGATTATTTGATAATCTTCATTTTGTAATCTTCAATGCTTCTCGACTCGTTTCCTGGCCGTTTCGTCGTCAAGGCAACCGGCTCATGGCTGAGTGAGGCGATGGGCGTCCGTTACCCGTCGGGCAACTACGCCTCTGTATAGATCTCCCCTCCCTGCTTCCGAAACTCCTCCGCCTTCTCCTTCATCCCCTCCTCCACCGCAACTTCCGACTCGATCCCCATCTTTGCCGCGTACTCCCGCACATCCTGCGTGATCTTCATGCTGCAGAAGTTTGGCCCACACATGCTGCAGAAGTGCGCCACCTTGGCGCCGGGCGCCGGCAGCGTTTCGTCGTGGTAATCGCGCGCGCGTTCCGGATCCAGCGACAGGTTGAACTGATCTTCCCACCTGAATTCGAACCGCGCCTTGGACAGGGCGTCGTCCCACGCCTGCGCGCCCGGATGACCCTTCGCCAGATCAGCGGCGTGCGCCGCAATCTTGTAGGCTATCACGCCCTCCTTCACATCGTCGCGATTGGGCAGGCCCAGGTGCTCCTTCGGCGTCACGTAGCAAAGCATCGCCGTACCGAACCACCCGATCATGGCGGCGCCAATGGCGGATGTGATATGATCGTAGCCCGGAGCGATGTCTGTCGTCAACGGACCCAGCGTGTAGAACGGGGCTTCGTGACAGACCTCCATCTGCCGGTCGACGTTCTCCTTTATCAGGTGCAGGGGAACGTGGCCGGGACCTTCGATCATCACCTGGACATCATGTTCCCACGCCCGCTTCGTCAGCTCGCCCAGCGTGTCCAATTCCGCGAACTGCGCCTCATCGTTGGCGTCGGCAATCGATCCGGGGCGCAGGCCGTCGCCCAGCGACACCGACACGTCGTACGTCGCCATCAATTCGCAGATCTCATCGAAATGCGTGTAGAGGAAACTCTCCTTGTGATGGGCGAGGCACCACTTCGCCATAATCGAGCCGCCGCGCGACACGATCCCCGTCATCCGCTTCGCCGTAAGCGGCACGTAACGCAGTAGCACACCGGCATGGATCGTAAAGTAGTCCACCCCCTGCTCCGCCTGCTCCGTAAGCGTCTCCAGAAACACATCGATATTCAGATCCTCGGGAACGCCGTTCACTTTCTCCAGTGCCTGGTAAATGGGCACCGTTCCGATCGGCACGGGCGAGTTTCGGACGATCCACTCCCGGGTGGCGTGGATCCGTTCTCCCGTTGACAGATCCATCACCGTGTCGGTTCCCCAACGGGTGGACCACGTCAGCTTCTCTACCTCATCTTCAATCGACGAACTCACCGCCGAGTTGCCAATGTTGGCGTTTACCTTCACCAGGAACTTCGTGCCGATAATCATCGGCTCGCTTTCGGGATGGTTAATGTTAGCCGGGATAATCGCCCGGCCTCGCGCCACTTCGTCTCGGACGAATTCCGGTGCAACATTCTCCCGGGCGGCGATATAGCGCATCTCGGGCGTGAGGATCCCCTTGCGCGCGTAGTGCAGCTGCGTCACCCGACCGGTTCCTCGCAGCACCGGCCGTTTCCGCATCACCTCAGGAATGTCGGCGTCGTCCGCTCCGGGACCGCGCATCGGAAACGTCTCAACGTTGCCGCGCGCCTGGATCCAGGGCATCCGCATCGGGGCCAACCCCTGGCGAACGTCATGCCCTTCGGGGCCGCTCGTGTCGTATACGTAGAGCGGGTCTTCGCCATTCGACAGGTTGATTTTTCGAGCGGGAACCCGGATGGACTCCATCCCCTCGTTTGGGATCTCAAGAGTCACCTTCTCCGATCCTGTGAAAGGGCTCCCGTTGGTGTGCGCGCCGTTGCTCTGGCTCGAACCGTTCGTCTTCGCCTTCACCATAGACCTGCTCCTTGTAAGGTTGCTTCTCCGCTTCGCGTATTCCCTGCCTGAAAATGCCGCGCGTTGGCGCGGTAACTTGCTCGAACCGCCTGTTACGACTCCTCCTCCGTCGGTTCCACTTCCGAGACGGTGCTCGACTCCAACGACATTCCCGGGCATGTCTCCAGCACCACTCGGGCTACTCGGAGCACCGCCTGCTTCACGCCCCAGGTCGGCCGAGGGTGCCCCATCGACGCGAGCTTCACCAGCAGCCCGCCTTCAGGACGGTGCAGAACCGAAACCCCGAACGTCTGCCGGAACGAGCCTTCCTTGACAATCACTTCGACCAACCGATGGCCCTCGGACAGGTCGCCGTAAACGCCCCGTAGCTTCACCATCGCGTTTTGCTCCCGGAACTTCCAGACGCGTGTCTCCAAGCCCGCCAACAGCGTATGGCGGTCGAAATCACCTGCTAAGTTTACGTTCGGCACGTCGCCTATCCTATCGATGGACACCGGCGTTGCATCGAACGCCCGGCGCGTCAACTGAAAATAGTGAATGGTGGAGCCGGCCTCTATCGCTTTCCGTTCGTACTTGGTCGGCGACCGGCCCGGGATGCTGTCCACCCAGAGTCTTTCATCGAGCGGATCGAACCGGTCCTGCCCTCGAATCACCTCGCCAACCCACTCGGCCAGATCCGGATGGTCCGTAGCCAGCAAAAGATCCCCTCCGGATACCATGCGCTGGGCCAACATCTCCACGAAAACAGGCCGAAACAGACGCCGGGGATGATGGCGTTCCTTGGGCCAGGGATCCGGGAAATTGATGTAAACGTGATTCAGAGACTCGGATGGAAAGAACCGATCCATGGCGAACGCGGCGTCGACCTGCAGGAGCCGGACGTTGGTGAGTCCCCTACGGCGAAGACGTTTCAGGCCCCGCTGAATCGACCCCCACCCCCGTTCGATGCCGATAAAACCAGTTTCGGGATACTTCTGGGCCAGATCGACCAGGAAATCTCCGTTCCCGAACCCAACCTCCACACCAAGGGGGGCAGATCGACCAAACTGGTCGCCCCAATCGATGGGCCAATCCAGTTCGGTCCAAGGAACGACAAACCGGCGGATGGCCTCCACTTCGTTGGGCATGGGCTGAACCAGATCAGTCATGTCGCAGAAGATACACCAAACAACACCTCCCCGACAGCCTTGATCGTCGCCGACAGGGAATCACAGGTGGGAAGCCTTCTGGATTAAGTGAACGGCACCCTCTCAGTGCCACGTATCCGCAGCATTCGATCCGCCAGGTTGAAAAACGACGCAGATAGGCTCACAGAGGCCTTTCCGCTTGACAATTTTGTCTCTCTCAACTAGTTAATAGACAAAATTGTTATAACCGACTGCCGAGGTAACAACTTTGACAGGTACAAATCCAGTGCAGGACAGGGATCTGGTCGATGCCCTGCATCAGATCGGCCAGATGCTGGGCACATCGGACAATCTCGAGGAATCACTCCACAACACGCTCACATCTCTCTGCGAGCGAATGGGCATGGAGCGGGCGACGCTCAGCCTCAACTTCCCCGAAGAGGGTGAACTCGCCATCGATCTGGCTGTCGGCCTTTCCGAGACCGAAATCGCTCGTGGAAGGTACAAGATAGGTGAAGGCATCACCGGTCGGGTCGTCGAGACCGGGGAACCGGTCATCGTACCCCAGATCAGCAGGGAGCCGCTGTTCCTCAACCGAACCGGCGCCCGGGAAGACGGCGTTAGATCTCGAAGCTCCTTCATCTGCGTCCCCATCCACCTTCAGCAGGAAGTCATAGGTACTCTCAGCGCAGATACACCTCACCAGAACGAAACGCTTCTGGAAGAAAAAGTCCGTCTGCTGTCGATCCTTTCGGCTATGATCGGCCAGGCGGTGGCCGCACGGCGCACCTCGCACAGGGAACAGACACGATTGATGCGGGAGAACCGCCGGCTGCAGGAACAGCTTCGGGAACGCTTCCACCCGACCAACATCATCGGCAGCTCCCGGCCGATGCAGGACGTCTGCACCCAGATCGGCCAGGTGGCCCAAAGCGACGCCACTGTCCTCATCCGGGGAGAAAGCGGCACCGGGAAAGAACTGATCGCGGACGCGCTCCACCACAGCAGTCTCAGAGGATCCGGGCCCTTCATCAAGGTTCATGTGGCCGCCCTGCCGGAAACCCTCGTTGAAGCTGAACTCTTCGGACATGAAAAGGGCGCCTTCACCGGCGCCGGCGCCACAAAGGCAGGCCGATTCGAGCGGGCCGACGGCGGCACCCTCTTCCTGGACGAAATCGGTGAACTCAGCCAGAATGTTCAAATCAAACTCCTCCGCGTGCTGCAGACTCGGGAAATCGAACGCGTGGGAGCCACCCGGACGCAGTCGGTGGACGTTCGCATCATCGCCGCCACTCACGTAGACCTGGAAGAGGCTGTTAAAGCCGGGCGGTTTCGCGAGGATCTCTTTTATCGCCTCAACGTCTTTCCCCTCTACATTCCCCCGCTCCGGGAACGGAAATCCGACATCGTCCTGCTGGCCGACCACTTTCTCGAAAAGTACGGCAAGAAGCAGGGCAAGCCGATGCAGCGCATTTCAACGCCCGCCATCGACATGGTGATGAGCTACCACTGGCCGGGCAACGTCCGGGAGCTTGAAAACTGCATTGAACGCGCCGTCATCCTCAGCACCGATGGCGTCGTTCACGGCCACCACCTCCCACCCTCCCTGCAGACGGCCGCCGCCACGGGCACAAAGCTCTCCGGATCCTTCGACATCATGATGGCTTCCTACGAACGCGAAATCCTCATCGAGGCCCTCAAGAACGCCCGCGGCAACGTGGCCAAAGCCGCCAGACTTCTGCATACGACGCACCGGATTGTCTCCTACCGGTGCCGCAAGCTCGACATCGGCACGCGTCGATATCGGTCGTAGCGAGTACACCCCCGGCCAGACCAGTGCCCGGCCAAATCGACGTCTCCCCCTCGGCGGAGGTTCGGTTCTCCTTCTCTTCGTCCGTGGTTCGACATTTCTGTTGAACTTCCTGGGCCACTTCAACTCCCCTGACGCCCTGCCTCGTAATTCCGAAATTTCCTAACCATCCATCGGAATAGCAGTTTACGGCATCCTTCCAATTCCCTTTCTGCGTTTGGCACTCCGCTTGCATTAGCCCTCCACCGGAATCAATCGCATCCTCACCTCTGGAGGGCTGATGAAACATCGCAGATCACTACTTATGCTGGCGCTCTTCGCGCTGCTGATGCCCGTTACGGCGTTCGCCGAGGACACGCCGAATCTGGCCGGGCAAGTCAGAGCGCTGTCCAACCACCTCGACTGGCTCTGGACATGTATCGCCGCTTTCCTGGTCTTCTTCATGCAGGCCGGGTTCGCCCTCGTAGAAGCCGGTTTCACACGGGCCAAGAACGTCGTCAACATTTTGATGAAGAATGTGATGGACTTCTCGCTGGGGTCCATCCTTTTCTGGGCCATCGGCTTCGGCCTGATGTTCGGGCCGACGAACGGCTTCTTCGGCTGGGGCGAATTCTTCGTCAACCCCTCGGCGGAAGCGTATAGCGAAGACCCCAACTGGATGTACTCCTTCCTCATCTTCCAGACCGTCTTCGCTGCCACGGCGGCCACCATCGTGTCAGGCGCCATGGCTGAACGGACCCAGTTCCGCTCCTACCTCATCTACACCGTCGGCATCACCGCCTTCATCTACCCCGTTGCCGGCTCCTGGGCGTGGGGCGGCCTCTGGCATGGCGGCGGGTGGCTCGAGGGCCTCGGCTTCGTCGACTTCGCAGGGTCCACCGTCGTCCACAGCGTGGGCGGTTGGGCGGCCCTGGCCGGGGCCATCGTTCTGGGCCCGCGTCGAGGCAAGTACAACACCGACGGCAGCATGAACGCCCTGGTCGGCCACAGCATGCCGATGGCGGCGCTGGGGGTCTTCATCCTCTGGCTTGGTTGGTTCGGCTTCAACCCCGGTTCCACCACCTCAATGGACGGTGGCAACTTTGCTCGAATCGCGTTTGTCACCAACCTGTCGGCGGCCGCCGGCGCTCTGGTTTCCATGGCCATCAGCTGGATGAAGTTCGGTAAGCCCGACATCTCCATGACCCTCAACGGAGCGCTCGCCGGACTCGTTGGCATCACGGCCGGATGCTACACGATGAGCCCTGTCGGGGCCCTTCTCGTCGGAGCGATTGCGGGCGGTCTCGTCTTCTTCTCCGTCCTCTTCTTCGACAAGATCCGTATCGACGATCCTGTCGGAGCCGTTTCGGTTCATGGCGTCTGCGGAGCCTGGGGTACTCTGGCCTGCGCCATTCCCGCAGTCTGCCTGCCCGGCGAAGCCGGTTCCTTCAGCACTCAAATCATCGGCGTCGCCGCCTACTTCGCATTCACGTTCGTCGCCGCCTTCATCCTGTTCAAGGTCATCGATGCCGTCTTCGGCCTCAGAGTCAGCGCCGAAGAGGAAGAAGACGGTCTGGACATCACCGAACACGGAATCATCGGCTACAACGATTTCCAGCTTCACACTGGCGGAGGATTCCATGCATAAGATTGAAGCCTTCCTCAGGCCCACCGCCCTGGACGCCGTTCAGGATGGGCTGGCGCAGATTGGAATTGCCGGCATGTCGGTTCTTGAGGTCCGCGGCTATGGCCGCCAGCGAGGGCATCGCGAAATCTACCGCGGCGCCGAGTACACCATCGACTTCATTCCCAAGCTGAAGCTCGAAATCGTCGTCAAAGACGCCGATGTCGACACCGCAATGGAAGTGATCCTGAAAGCAGCCAAAACCGGCGAGGTCGGAGACGGCAAAATCTTCGTGAGCCCCGTCAGCCAAGCCGTCCGAATCCGGACAGGCGAGCAGGCCGACGAAGCCCTCTAGCAGTCGGTGAGGTCGACGCCTGCGGTGTCGGTCTCACCGCGAAAACAAGAAACGCAGCCTACAAGTGTCGGCCTTACCGGAAAACAAACAAACCCACCATACACCTGACGGGGACATTACATGAACCACATCGCACGCGCCGCCCTGCTTGTCATCACACTCGGTGTTCTGTCGGTACCCACCTCAGCACCCGCCGAGAAATTGGACATCAGCGTCGACGCATCCATTGACGCCCTGTCCGGCTATGTCTGGCGGGGCTTTGTACTGGGAGCGGACCCTGCCCTCGTGCTCCAACCCAGCCTGACCTTCGGATTCGGCGAGTCTGGACTGTCGCTGAATGTCTGGGGCTCTTTCTTCGGAATGGACCGCGGGACCCCCAAGTCCCTCGACGAGGCCGATGAGCTCGACTTCACCATCGACTACACTCGGGCGGTGAACGAGTCGGTCTCGATCTCCCTCGGCTTCATCGAGTACGCGTTCCCCAGTCTCGCGGCCGGCACCAAGCACTCGGAGGAAGTCTACGGCGCACTAGCCGCAGGCGGGCCGCTGGCGCCCAGCCTCACTGCCTACTACGACTTTGGAGTGGCGGACGCCATGTATCTCACCGCGGGTGTAGCCCCGGAATTCCCGTTGAATGAGGATGGCTCCGTCACCCTTTCCCTCTCCGGATCCGTAGGCGCCTTCCTATCCAACGGCGGCGCCGGCAACCACTTTGGCAACGTCACCGTCAGCGCCGGCGTCGGAATCCCGGCGGGAGCCTTCACCATCACTCCGCTCGCCGGCTTTACCTATGCCGACGACAAGGTCAACATCGATAATACCGCCTTCTGGGGTGGCGTCAGCTTCGGCTGGAGCAAGTAAGAAGGACCGACCGCAGACCGCGGACGGGAGACCGGAACAGCGAGTCGCCGTCCGCGGTCTGAGCCCCCGAACGAAATGGGGATTCGGTCCGATCAACCATCTGAGGCTATCGTCGGCCCCACGGCAGCGACGTTGGGTCCGCTACCGGCCCACAGTCCTCCGTCCACGGTCAGGTTTCATGGATCGAATAAAGCACGTCGCCCTGGTTGCCCACGACAACTGCAAGAAGGACCTCGTGGAGTGGGTTGGCTGGAACTGGAAACTCCTGCTTGCGCACCAACTCATCTGCACGGGAACGACCGGGAAATTCGTGGAAGAGGCTCTGCTTCGCAGGACTCACCCCGACGACCTCCAGAAACAGTCTCTCACCTACGACATCATCCGGCTCAACTCGGGTCCATTCGGAGGCGACCAGCAGTTGGGCGCCATGATCGTGGCAGGTCAGGTCGACCTGCTCTTCTTCTTCTGGGATCCGATGCAGCTGCACCCTCACGACGTCGACGTCAAGGCGCTCCTCAGAATCTCCGTCCTCTGTAACATCCCGGTGGCCTGCAACAGGTCCACCGCCGACTTCATAATCTCATCGCCTCTGCTCGAAATGCCCTACGAGCCGGTCCAGCGCGACTACTCAGAGTATCATCATCGCGAAGTGGAGTTGTAGCCGGCACTCCGCAATGGACAGTTGCTGATGGACAATTAACAATGTCCAATGGCGCCCATCCGTCGAACGATACCCACATCTCACCTCCCCCAACCGCGCCGTCCTCACCCTTCTGGCTTCTTGTCTTCTGAAACAAAAAAAATCGCACGCCCTTAAGGGTATGCGATCAAGCTGCTTCCTTCCGCATATCCCCACGCCGGCATGATCCGGATCGGGTCCAAAGAGTATGATCTCAGCCCCAACGGCGGGGCACCCCTTTGCGGTACGTCTCGTTCTGTAAAAGAGCAGTACTTCCTTTCCTGAATATCCTCAACGACTCCTTTCCTGTCAACCCACCTCTTGTAAGCAATGAGCAGTAGGATTCAATGATGCGATATATGATGGAGAAGGAGAAGCGGGTTTAGATTCTCCATGATGTATTGCTCATTGCGACGCTGTTCATTGTACTGGTTTGTGTGCTGTCGCACGGCCGGACAGATAAATGTGGTCATACCGCCCCGACATGACCACATTTATGGGCAAGCCTCTTCGCGCCTGAGAGGCTTACCTGTTGCAGGCGCAATCATCAGCCCCATGTCCCCGGTCCCCAATGACGCCTCCTCGCCTCCACCAACCCGCTATCACCCCCATCAGCGACCGGTACTACCGCCTCGTCGACAGCTATGAGTACGCCTGGACGTTTGAGGACAAGCGCCGCCGCATCGTTGTCCCCAAAGGCTCCGTCAACGATGGCGCCAGCGTCCCATGGTTCCTCTGGACCCTCTCCCGCCTCCGCCCCGACGGACTGGTCCGCGCGGCCGCCCTCATCCACGACTGGATCTACCGCCACACCGGGAAACTCCCTCCGGAATCCTGCCAGGAGGAGACGAGCCCCGGCGTCTGGACGGACATCGAAACGCCCTGGGTACGTCGAGACACCGACAGACTCTTCAGCCGGATGCTGCGGGAGGCGGGCGTTCATAAATTGAAGCGCCGAATGGCCTTTCGCGCCGTCCATTGGTTCGGATCACTCTCCTGGGAATCCGTCCGACAGCGCTCAGTGGCCACGCTTGCGGGCCCCGCAGACGAACGTGCCCCCGTCGACCCGATCTTTAATGTGGAGGTCCCACTCGTATTCGCCCATCGTGGAGGCGCCGAGGAAGCGCCCGAGAGTACCCGGCTGGCCTTTGCGCACGCCGCCAACGTCGGCTGTGAGGTCCTTGAACTCGACGTTCAGCTCACCGCCGACGACCAGATCGTCGTCTGGCATGGCCCCGAGCTTGATCGGGTCTTAGTCACCGGAATCCCTTCCCAGAAGGAAGAACGCAAGAGACTCAAGAAACGCTACACCTGGCAGTTCACCTGGGAGGAACTCAACGGCAGAACACGCGTTCTGAACCCGGGTGTGAAACTGGAGAGTGTGTCAGATGACGGTGAGCGCCCTCCCGACCGGCAGTTGATGCTGCTCTCCGACTTCCTCGACTACGTCCGCCAGTTCGACAAACGAGATCGAAAGATCGCCCTCAATATCGAACCTAAAATGGACCAGAAGCGAATCCCGGGTCGGCGCGCGTTTCTTGAAGAAACGTCGATGGTCCGGTTCGTCGATATCCTGGACCGTAAAGCCGACGGTCGTCACATCGTCGTCGCCAGCCCCAGCGGGAAACTTCTCAAGTACTTCCGCCGCATGTCTGAGAATCGGTGGCCCACCAGTCTCTCCCTCAGGGAGCAGCTTTTCTACCGCCCACTCCGCTCATTCATCAGCGTCAAAGGCAGGGCGTTCCAAACTAGTTACGCCATTTTCACCCTACCCGTCTTCCGATGGTACTTCCGGCCTGTCATACGTGCCGTCCAGTCTCAAGGAGGCGCTGTCCACGTTTTCCTAACGCCCTTCTGGCCTTTCCCGCGTGCCTTGAAAAGAAGTATGACTCAGGGTGAAATCGACATGGCCATCCTGGCCATCCTCGATATCGGCATCGACGGCATCATGACCGATTATCCCAGGCGGGTGACCGAGTCGGTCCGGTGGATTCTGGGCCGGGACAAAGAGATCGAATGAAAGCGCTCCGCATCGCCGGATGGTGCCTGGCCGGTACGGTCTGCCTCCTTGTAGGGGCCAACCTCGTCCCCAGAGGCTACCAGTACTACCGCGCAGGCGCCCTGTCGACTGCTTTCATGCGCGCGCATCCCCAAGCCGTCGGACAATCACCAGCCGAGCGCGTCGCCATCAAGGCAAGGGACATCGCCGCGCGCATCGATTCCACGCGCTACAGTCACTGGACCACCATCGACGAGGCCGCCGGCGTCTACGTCACCGACTGCTCGGGTCTAGCCTGTTACCTGCTCCGGAACGCCGCCTCTCGATCGTACCACGCCGTCCCCACGAACTGGTTCGCCCACCGCCCACAGGCGAGTATGTTCTACAACACATTCCTATCGTCACCTGACAGCGGTAGCACCACGGGATGGCAGCGAGTCCACGCCCTTGCCGATGCAAGGCCGGGCGACTTCATCGCATGGTACAGCCCCGGGCATCGCTGGTGGCAGAACACCGGCCACATCGTCACCGTCATCGACACGCCCGTCGTCGAAGTAGGCGATACCGTCCGGGTTCGCATTCTTGAATCCGGAGGCGGACGACGGATCGAAGACACCAACCACCCTGGCAATTGGGGCGTCGGATCGGGCATCGCCCAATTTGCCGTCGACGAAACGGGAGCGCTGAAAGGAACGGCCGCCATCGGCCGCCCCGTGGACGACGGTCAATAGGCCGCCCACCAAATCTCCACACATAATTCCAACCACCTTCGTCCCAGTTTCTCTCACATCCACGGTCCGCCTTTGCTTCTCGTGGTCTGTCGTCGCCTCGTTCTACATGGAGTAATCCCATGTTCATCGGTCACTACGGTATCGCTCTCGCCGCAAAACGGGTGGTCCCTGAAACATCCCTGGGCACCCTCGTCCTCAGCGCTCAGTTTCTGGATCTGCTCTGGCCCCTCTTTCTGCTGCTGGGGGTCGAGCACGTCCGAATCGATCCTGGCAATACTGTAGCTACACCCCTCGACTTTTACGACTACCCCATTACTCACAGCCTGGTCGGCGCCGTCGGTTGGGCGGTCGTACTGGGCCTCCTCTACCGCTTCCGATCGGGATCGTGTAGGGTCGCCAGGACGATCGCCGCCCTCGTCGTCAGCCGCTGGGTCCTGGACGCCATCGTCCACCGGCCCGACCTCCCACTGCTCCCCGGGAGTGAGATACGAATCGGCCTGGGACTCTGGAACTCGCTGGCAGCCACCCTCGTCATCGAGTTCGTTCTTCTGCTCGGAGGCGGCGCCATCTACCTTCGGACCACCCGGGCGTCCAGCCGCAGCGGCGCCATCATGCCCTGGCTCTTCATCGGCGTCCTGGCCGCCATTGAACTGGCCAACCTCTTTGGGCCGCCACCCCCATCCGTGAACGCCATCGCCTTCTCTTGTCTGGGTCTCTGTCTCTTCGTCTGGTGGGCCCATCGCTTCGACTTCCGCCGCCGATCTATTTTCGCCGGAATCTCCTGACGAGCCTTGAATGAGCACGAAACGCATCGCCCTCATCCAGTTCGACGCCATCCCCGAAGAGAGAGACAGGAACCTTCGCGAGATGGACCGCCTTGCCCGGGCTGCAGCGGAGCAAGGGGCGAAATGGATCGTATTTCACGAAGGTACTCTCGTCGACTACACACCCAGGCTATCGGATCTGGCCGAGCCAGTGCCGTCCGGGGCGTCAACCCGCAAGATGATCGACCTGGCTGTCGAAATCGACTGCACCATATCCTTTGGCCTGTCGGAGAGTGATAGGGATCGGTACTACATCTCCCAGGTCTTCCTGGGGCCGGAAGGCTACATCACACACTACAGGAAAACCTGGATCTGTCGGAAGCCGGACGACGAAGGCTACCGCAACGAGTGGGAACGCTACGACCCCGGAACCGGCCCCGAGCGATTCGTCATCGACGGCGTCGAAGCCACCTGCTTCGTCTGCAGCGACGGAGCGTCGCCCAGGTGCATCCAGCGCGCCACCGACCTGAAGCCACAGATCGTCTTCTACCCCCATAACGTCCGCTTCGGCGTCGGCTCAAAGGGTCCCATCAAGGCTGCGCAAGCCATAGGCGCCCCCGTCCTCTACACCAACCGCGTCGGCCGATCCTGGACCCACGACTCTCCCGGCGGTACGGGCGTCATCTCGGAAACCGGCGAAGTCCTCGCAGTCGCCAACATGGATGGCCATGAAGAGATCCTCATCCACGATCTGGTTATCCCCAAAGGAAGTTGTCAGTAATCAGTTGTCAGGGGTCAGGGGTCAGGGGTCAGGGGTCAGGGGTCAGGGGTCAGGGG
>Ga0114996_10004373_pt1 | contig 17020 bp, 17 predicted proteins | sample ArcticOcean_MG_C_4_FD_87039 | JGI IMG/M metagenome (GOLD analysis project Ga0114996, IMG submission 87039) | Marine microbial communities from western Arctic Ocean - ArcticOcean_MG_CB4_134 | ecosystem: Environmental > Aquatic > Marine > Oceanic | place: Arctic Ocean: Canada Basin | collected...
CTTGTCTACTATAACACAGCATTTTCTCCCATTTTTATTCATTTTTTTGAGAGCTTGACCTAAGCTAAAATTTTTAAGTACTAAGTATGGCTTTATTTTCATAATTGTTTTTCTATTTTATCAAATTTAATAAGCTTTACACCATTATTGATTGAATGTTCTCTGGCTAACTTAAGTCCACTTCCTAAAAAATTAAACAAATTTGCAGTAATTGCCCCAGAAACCTTTTCATTTTGAAAAGCCTCAATAAAATGTTCAGGTTTTCCAGCTCCTCCCATAATTAAAAGAGGTTTATTAAAATCTTTCTGCAAATCATTTAAAAATGTAAAATCAAAACCAAATGCCGTACCATCCTTATCGATAGAGTTTACTATTATTTCACCAAATTTTTCATTTTTAATATTCTCGAAATATTTTTTTAATGTTTTAGTTTTAGAGGTCCCACTATTTTGGTAGGCATAATTTATACCCTCTATGTTCTTATAATCTACCATAATTGATATAGCTTGCTCTCCAAATAGCTGAGATATTTTTTTTATCAGTTTAAAGTCTTTGTATGCTAAATAGTTTATTAAAATTTTGTCAGCTCCATTTAAAAAACATTTTTTCGTATGATCAATATCTCTAATGCCCCCACCTAATGTAATGGGAACAAATATCTTTTCTCTTAAAGAGTTCATGTCTTCAAAAAATTTAGATATTTCATTTTGGTCTGGTTTTTTTGTCACTAATATAATGATAAGTTCATCTATAAAATCACAGGTTTCACCAAACCCAAAATTATTTTTTAACCAATTTATGTCTCCTACCTTTTGAAGCCTAAAGTTTCTACTCAAATAGAAAAATCCTTTGCTATATAATAATGCATAAATAATTCTTTTGTGATTCATTTAAATTGTATCAATAAAATTTTTTAAAAGCTTTAAACCTACTTTGTGACTTTTTTCAGGATGAAATTGAGCTCCAAAGAATTTTTTTTTTTCTATAAATGAAATAAAATCTTCTCCATATGATGTTTTCGCAATAATAGCGTCTCTATCTGATTCTTTAACCCTGTATGAATGAACAAAATAAAATGGGGATGGACTATCTATATTATTCCAAATTTTTGTATTTTTGTGATTGACTAAATTAAAACCCATGTGTGGCGATGGAAATTTTCCTTTCGAAAAAGTTTGCAATTTCCCTTTGAAAAATCCTAACCCTTCTGACCAACCGTCTTCCTCACTACCATCAAACATTAGCTGCATACCTAAACAAATCCCAAATATAGGTTTTAAACTACTAGCAAAATCTTTGATTGCAATATTCCATCCAGTTAAATTTAATTTCTTAGCTGCTTCATGGTAAGAGCCAACACCTGGTAGCACTAAATGAGAAAATAATTCTAAGTTCTTTGGTTTTTTTAAGATTTCATACTTAAAGCCCAAATATTTAATTGCATTTTCAATTGAAGCAATATTTACGAGTTCATAATCAACTATACAAACTCTTTTGTTATTAAACTTATTTAATTTCAAACTTAGGTTCCCATCTATTTTTCTTTTCAAATAGATTTTTATTTGCCCATTTATCTATCGTTTCATTGAAATCATTTTTTTTCATTTTATAATATTCACAATATTCATCATAATATTCTTCAGGTGGATGATTATCGTACATTTTAACTAGTTGAACAGCTTGCTCTCTGGTCATTGCTCCTCTTCTTACATCGATACCAGCATCCATAGTAGCTCTTCCAAATCCAAATTTTAAATACATAAGATAGACATGTAAAAAATAAAGCTTTTGATCAGTTTGGCCAAAATTTGTATATGTACCTTCATTCAAAGTTTCTTTTTCCAATAATCCACAATGTTTTTTTGCAACAACATAATTTCTATAAGGATCCCAATCTTCATAAAATCCCCAATGCGTAATTTTAATTTTCTTTTTTTTAATTTCTTCATCAGAAGGAAAAGTAAACCAATAAGCTTCCTCTTTTGTAAGTTTGGCCATTTTTAAAATTCTATCTGGGTCGCCCTCAATATAATTAGTTTTTTGATAATCGATACTATATATGCCATCTTGCTTATGTTTTGCATCCCCTCCATACTCCACATCTCCATCTTCTGAATAAAAAATTAATGGAATATTAAACTCAGATGCTACTCTAACTACAGCTGTATGAATTGAAATTAGCCATCCATAGTAAGGGTGCCCTATCTCTGTAAAGCCTAACTTATTTAATTTTCTCATCCCCTCTTCATCAGGCGTAACATGTATATGTTGATAGCCGCTTCTAACAAAATTATTTAAATTTTCTCTTCCTATATTTAGCTCCAGTGGGGGTCTACTTGTGACTGAGAGAATGCTAACCTTTTTTTTATGTTTCAAATTATAAGAAATATAAGAACCATCCTTTCCACCACTCACAGCTGTTATGCATTGAAAATTAGGATTAGTTTTTTGGTCAGCTAACAATTTATCTAACATTTTTTGTCTTTCATCCCAGTTAAGTTTTTTCTTCTCTTCAGCCCACTGACAAGCTGAACACACACCTTCTTTATTAAAAGTAACTCTAGGTCGCGTTGAGGCTACTACGCATTTGGTACACCAAAATATATTTTTTTGTTTATATATATCCATATAAATTTTTATATATTATCTATAAATCTCTTTTTTTTAATATTAACAAGGTTTATTTTTTTCAAGATACTTAAAATTTCAAATTTAGTTTGAAGTTTTTTTTGACTAACAAAGTTAATTTTTTTTGTTCTTTTTTTTAATAATAAAGTATTTAGTGCTTTACTAATTGAAGAAGTATCAGATTTGCAACAAATAACACTAGGCATGATTGGTCTTCCCTTCTGACGGTCACCAATATTAATTGATTGAACCTTTAAGGCTGGAGCTTCGAGCACTCCACTTGAAGAATTTCCTACCAGCCCATCACAAACTTTTAGACAAGATAAAAAATTTTTATATCCTAAACTTTTAAAATAAACTGAGTTATAGCTAACTTTAACAAACTTCATTATAGCTTTTTCAATTACTTTAGAATGAGCATCGCTGTTTGGTGATGAAAAAATTAAAAGAGTATTTTTTAATTTTTTAAAAATAGATAAAGTAGATTTTATTATTTTAAGAGTTCTATCTAGTGAAGATAAAGGGTGTATAGCGACTAAAAAATTATTTTTTTTAAATTTTATGTTTAATTTTTTTTCCATCTCATGTTTAGTTAAAAAGCTTATTTGCTGAATGTTTTCTACAGTTAAAGCACCTACATTAAAAACTTTTTTTTTATCTTCTCCCATTCTTATTATTCTCATTTTTGATTTCATACTAGAAGCAAAATGTATATCAGACATTTTTGTTATTGCGTGTCTTAAAGATTCATCTATTACTCCAGACGTTACCTCTCCTCCATGAAGGTGAGCGGTTGGGATACCTAAAAATAGTGCAGAAGCGGTTGCTGAAAATATTTCGTAGCGATCACCTAGCACTAATATGATGTCTGGTTTTAACTTTTTGAAACATTTAGTAAATTTTTGTAAGGCTAAAGCAGAATAAAAAGATATCGCTTCTTTCGTAGAATCTTTTATATTTAAATTTATTTTATAATTAATTTTAATTTTATCATTATAAATTTCTTTTATTGTGTAGCCATGCTTTTTACTTAAATGTGTGCCTGAAACCACTACTTGTAATAAAATATTTTTTTCTTTTTTAATTAAAAGTATTAAATTTTTAAGCTGACCATAGTCAGCTCTAGTCGTAGTTACCACACAAATTTTTCTTTTTTTTTTATAAAGATATTTTGTCATCAACTTTAAAAAATCTTTTTGCCTTTTTTCCTATAATATTATTAATTTGCATTGGAGAGATTCCTCCAGCAGGTCTTTTTGCAATAATATTTTTTAGGTTAAATTTCTCACCTTTTTTAATTATGGTTTTTGCGACTATAGATTTTCTGACTAATTTTAAATTTTTTAACTCATTTTTTGTAGGTTGTTTTTTGCTTTTACCGAGGGCTTTTTCTACATTTCTAATAAGCGCAACATATTCTTTAAATTCTTTTGGATTTAGGCTCGCTTTATGGTCTGGCCCTGACATTTTTTTATTTAATGTAATGTGTTTTTCTATTACTACCGCTCCCATTGCTGAAGCTGCTATAGCGGATTCGTATCCTAATGTATGATCAGAAAAACCAACTTTCATATTAAACTTTTTTGAAAGCATTGGTATCACAAGTAAATTTACATCATTTATTTTGCACGGATAGTCTGTAGTGCATTGCATTATTGAAATATTTTTTTTTTTACTACCATTTTTAATTAATATTTTTAAAGCATCTTTAATGTCAGCTTCAGTTGAAAGACCAGTAGATAAAAATATTTTTTTATTTTTTTTACCAATAAATTCAAGTAAATTTAAATTATTAATTTCACCAGAGGGTATTTTAAAAACATTTCCTCCAATATTTAAATAATTTTTTGCACTCTCGGCATCAAAACATGATGCTAAAAATTTAATTCTTTTTTTTTTACAGTATTTAAATAACACTTTAAATTGCTCATTAGATAACTCATACTTTTTTATCATTTCGTATTGATTTTCTTTATTTTTGGTATTCAATATTTGATATTTTGCTTTTGGGGCATTTCTTGTCACTTGATTTTCTGTCTTAAATACTTGAAATTTAACGTAGTCAGCACCTGCATCTGCTGCCATTTTTATTAATTTTTTCGCATTGCCTATTTTTCCATTATGATTTACTCCAGCTTCAGCAATTATTATGATTTTATTGTTCATTTTTTTTTAAATTTAATATTTTTTGCAGGATTGCCTAAATAAGTACTTCCTGTTTCAGTATCATTAAAAAGCACCCCTCCCATAGCAAGGTTTGTATTTTTTTCAACTCTTAGGTTTTGGTGAATTACACTATTTGATCCTATTTGGCAAAAGTCGCTAATTATTACCAGCCCAGAAATAACACAAGATGGATTTAGATTACAAAAATTATTAATTTTACAATCATGACTTATGACTGCATTCATATTAATGATATTAAAATCCCCAATTGTAACCTTTGGACAAACTATTGAATTTTCAAAAAAAATATTACCTTTTCCAATTTGAATTTGTTCATTCTTAAATTTTAATTTTGGTGAATATATATTAGGCCAAAAATATTTTTTATTTTTTAAGTTTTCAAAAATTTTTTTTCTTATTTTCATATTTCCAATTGCAAGTATAAGATTGATGTTTGAAAAGTTTTTAATAAGAAACTGATCGTTTCCAATAATTTTTTTATTATCGATAACAATTTTCTTTTTTTCATTGCTTACGAAACCAATTATTTCTTTTTTTATCTTATTTCCATAATATTTTTTTAAAACTGAGTAAGTTTCTAGAGCTAACCCCCCTGAACCTATTATAACAATTTTTTTCATATAATTATTGACTGTAAATACTGCTAGGCAAATTTATTATGGACTTCTGCAATTTAATTGATGTTGTTAAATCCATTCTTGGATATTTATTTAAATGTGATAATGTGCTTGCAAGTTTCCAAGCCGGCCTCAACATTATTTTTTGGACATTAGCTTTTTTTAAAATTTTATCTCTAATTTTTATAAAATTATTGCTTAAGATAAGAGTTTGCAACCAATAATTAGATCTTCTAAAATTATTTAACTCAAAAACTCTTACTTCAGGTAATTTTTCAAATACTTTTTTATATTTTCTTAATAACTTATGTTTTAAATTAATTATTTTTTCTAATTTATCAAATTGCGCGCATCCAAGTGCAGCTTGTATATTTGACATTTTATAATTATATCCAATGCCATCATAAATTAAGTCCCACTTATGTTTTATTTTTGAAACACTTATAAGCTTTTTAGCTTTTATAAAATCTTTTTTTTTCTTTAGCAAAATTGCTCCACCACTTCCTGTAGTTAAAATTTTGTTTCCATTAAAACTTAATGCTCCAGTCGAGCCAAATGTGCCTAGATGTTTTTTTTTATAAAAACTTCCTACAGCTTCTGATGCATCCTCTATAAACACTAAGTTAAAACGATTGGCTATTTTTAAAAGTGTTTCTAAGTTTCCAGAGTGACCAAATATGTGAGTAGGCACAAGAGCTTTAATTCTTCTTTTAGTTTTTTTATTATAAAAGTGCTTACCTTTTTTGTAAGTAATTTTAACTAAATAATCGTAAAGTTTTTCTGGGTTAATGCTTAAAGTTTCTTCTTCTGTATCAACAAAATGTGGAATTGCCCCACAATAAATAGCTGCATTCGAGCTAGCTACAAAATTTAAGGCTGGTATTAATACTTCATCATTATTTTTAACGCCCGATACTATAAAGCATATATGAAGTGCTGAAGTTCCACTGTTGGTTGCTAAAACATAGCTTGATTTTGTATATTTTTTAATTTTTTTTTCAAAAACATCCACAAACTTGCCAGCTGTCGACACAAAAGTTGAATTTATGCATTTAGTTAATTGTTGTTTTTCATTGCTCCAAAAAACCGGCTCATGCAAAGCAACTTTTTTTTTACCGGTCACTTTTTTTATATTATCTAGTATTTTTATTACTAGTTTTTGATTTTTCATTTTTTTTAATAATTATAAATACTTGATTTATATTTTTTAAGATTTTTTTCACTTCTAAACCAAGATATTGTCTTTTCAAGACCTTTTTCAAATCCTTTTAAACCTCCATATTTTGGTTTCCATTTAAGAATTCTTTTTGCTTTTGTGTTCGATGCTAATAGTCTCAATACTTCACTTTTTTTGGGTCTAACTCTACTTGTGTCTTTTTTTATTTTAGTTTTTTTTGACGTAATTTTACCAACCAAGCCTACTATATTTTTTATTGAAATCTCAAAATTACTTCCAATATTTATTGTTTCTCCAATACTTTTTTTATTGTTTATAGATAAAGCCATTGCGTTTACTGTGTCCTCTACATATGTAAAGTCTCTAGTTGGAAAAGTTGACCCCAAATTTAAGTTTTTATTTTTAAGTATTTGGGTAATTATAGTTGGTATAACTGCTCGGTTAGATTGTCTTGGCCCATAAGTATTAAAAGGCCTTAAAATCGTTATTGGAAGGTTGAATGATTTATGAAAAGAAATTGCTATTTGATCTGCTCCAATTTTAGAAGCTGAATAAGGAGATTGCCCAACAACTGGATGTTCTTCTGTTATGGGAATAAATTTTGGGGTTCCGTAAACCTCACTTGTTGAAGTATGTATTATTTGTTTAACATTATATTCTTTAGCTGCGTATAGTACATTAAGTAATCCATTAATATTTGTATCTACGTAGGACTTTGCTGCTTTGTAAGAGTATGGTATCCCTATTAAAGCTGCCAAGTTAAAAACTATATCTGTTTTTTTAATTGCATTTCTTATAAGTTCAGAATCTCTGATATCACCTGTTATAACCTCAAAGTTTTTTTTAACATCCTCTGAACAATCATCTAGCCAACCCCAGGTATTAAATGAATTATAAAATGATAAACACTTTACATCATAATTTAGTCTAACTAATGTTTCGGTCAAATGCGAACCGATAAAACCATCTGCGCCTGTTATAAAAACTTTCATTATTAAATTTGATATTTAATTTTTTTCATCATTTATCTTTTTAACATTATTTATAAGTATTAATTTCGCATTTAAACAATGCTCCGCACTTGACCATTGTTATAGATCTGCGATAAAAATATTTTAGTCAAACTTTATAATCTTTTTAAACTGGATAACAATAATTTTCCGAGTTTTTATTTAACGTTATTTTTAAATTACCAATATACGCTCTTAACTTATTTTCTTTTATTAAAATCGTATCCAAAATAATATTTGCTAAAGGTCCTGATCCAATCCTAGCTTTTGATTTTATAAAATTGAAAAAAAAAGAATTTTTTAAAGTACCTGCTGAATTTTCATTGTTTTTACAAAAACTTATAAATTGTTCAATTTCTTTAGAATCTTTTGTGGTGCTATTTAAGAAACATTCTAAACCTTTTGTGTATTTAAGTTTACTTAAAGTAAAGTACTTTCCAAAGCTTTCACTAAAACAAAAAATATAGTTATCCAATAAATTTTTCTTTCTTTTCTTTATTTTTTTTCCATTTTTGTTGAAAACTTCAAGTTCAAAAAAAGGTTGATAAAATTTACATGTATTATTAAGAGAACTATTTAGTTCTTTTTTAAAAGTTTCCTCATTATTTTTTTTAAACTTAGCTACTACCCACATTATTGTTCACCCATCTCTTTTTTTAATTCATCATACTCAGACATTTTTATTTTCATGAATCTTAATGTTAATTTTGTTTTTTCTGATATTCCTTTTGGAGTTAATACATACAAATACTTAATTTTGTTTTCACTTTTTTTGAAGTTTTCTATTTTTAATAAACCTTTTTTCTTTAATGCAACCATGCAATAATTAACCTTCCCAAGACTAAGTCCAAGTTTATCAGCTATTTCTCTTTGTGATAAATTGGGGTTTTTAGAAAGTTTTCTTAAAATATTAAAATGTTCGTCTTTTAGGGTCATAATTTTTTAGTTTTAGTTCAAAATTTGAACGTTATGTAGACTACAGTTCAATTGTTGAACAGTAAAGGAAAAAATGCAAAATAAATATTATTTTTTTGCATTTGCTTATTTTAACACCCTAAAAGGCTTGTATTTATTATCTTTTTTACCATATTAATTTAATCAAATTAAATTGCTTTTTCATATGATAATAAACTGAAATATAAGAGTTTTTATTTAATAAATTTACTTTTTATATTTATCAAATTTTTTGGTCTACCAAGTCCTTTTATAGAATGATTTTTTATTTCGACTTCTAAAAAACTTGGTCCAGTAGCACTCAGAAATAGTTTTATTTTTTTATTAATTTCATTACTTTTATTTATTGAGAAGTAGTTTTTGTATCTAAAACTCTTAACTATTTTTTTTAGATCTAAATTTTCTGTATAAGTTTTTTGCCCACCGACAGATTCGTGTGAATTGTTATTTAGTAAAATATGTTTAAAATTCTTTGATGCAAATTTTCCTGTGGTTAAAAGTGAGCCCATATGCATTAAAAAAGATCCATCACCATCAAGACAAATAGTCTTATTTTTGTAAAACAAAGAGTGGGCAAGAGAAACCATAGATGCATGACCCATACCGCCTACCATATAAAAATCTTTTCCATTTTTTATACTGTTTTCATTTCTTATATGATGAAGTTCTCTTGATGTAAATCCAGTAGTTGAAATAATTTTTGTGCTTTTTTTAATATTTTTAAGTAAACAAGATATAAATTCATATCTTGTTAGTTTTAATATTTTTTCTTTATACTCTTTTCTTTTAATTTTAGTACCCATCATTCCTGGTAAAACTAAACAAGCAACAGGAGATTTATTTTTTTTTCCATATGTGATTAACTTACCTAGATTATTAAAATCTTTATTATTCTTCACAATGCAATATTTTATATTTAAATTTTTTAAAATCTTAGTTGTTATAGATCCCTTTGCCTGGTGTTGTGGCTCATCTTTCATTTTGGGATAACCTCTCCAGCCTATAAGCAAAAGAGATGGTATAGAGTAAACCTTTTTATGTGCTATAGATATTAAGGGGTTTACGGCATTTCCGAGTCCTGAGTTCTGCATATAAATTAATGGGATTTTTTTTGTTGCTAAATAATATCCAATACCTAAAGCCACAGCACTTCCCTCGTTTACTGCAATAATATGGTTGTCTGATTTTTTGATACTTAACGAAAAATTTTTTAATACACTGTCTGGAACGCCTGTAAAAAAATTAATTTTTTTTTTTTTCAAAAAATTTATAAGTTTTTCAGCTAAAAACATTTAATTATATTAATCTTAAAATTTCTTTTATAGGCGTAATATCTTTTTCTGACTCATGTGATCTTTTATTTTTTAGTATATTGCTTGCTATTTTTACCATTGCTGGATAAGCCGCCCTAAGCATGTGATTTGCGTATATAACTATTTTAAAACCATTATTTGTTAATTCTCTCTCAGTAGTTTTTGAGTAAGTTGATGGGACTGACACCATAGGTTTATAATACTTACTTTTTCTAAATTTTTTAGCGAATTTAAATATTAAATTTGGGTTCTTTTCTTTGCTATGAATTAAGATAGCGTCAGCACCAGCTCTTGAGTATGCTTCAGCTCTCTTGATTGCATCATTTAAAGATTTTCCAAATATAAAACTTTCAATTCTTGCTATAATCAGCATATCATCTGACACTTTAGCTTTTTTTGCCTTATCTAACTTCGCGCAAAAATTTTTTATACTGTCTTGTTCGGCATCAGATTGATTTGAAAATAGAGAATTTTTCTTTAAACCTATTTTATCTTCAAAAATAACTGCAGAGACACCGATTCTTTCTAGAGATTTTACTAAATATGAAATATGTTCTAACCTACCTCCATTGTCTCCATCAAATATTAGTGGTTTAGTTGTAACATCAAAAATTTCATTTAAACCCATCATCCTTGTTGAGTAGTCAACTGACTGATTATCTGGCTTTCCTCTGACAGTCGAGTCTGTTAAACTTGAGGACCACATACCATCAAATTCACAAAATTCACCTTTTTCTGTATAATTTGTATTTTCAATAATTAATCCGGTCAAAGCATTATGAGCTTCTAGTATTCTAACAATTTTTTTTGCATCTATTAATCTTTTTAGTTTAGATTTTCGTGAGTCTGACGTTACCCCTATTTCTTTAATTTTATTTTTGATCATTGAGGAAGAAATATTTTTTGTATATTTGGGCTCAATAAGCTTGCCTCCCCAGCGCTTAAGAGTCTTAATTGCTTTTAATCTTATATTTTTTTGAATACCGTATTTCCAATCATCTCCATGAACCAAAAAATCAGGTTTAACTTTAATCAGATTTTTTTCATAATCTAATGTGTCTTGTATAATAATTTTTTTCACAAAACTTAAATTTTTTAAAACTACTTCTCTATTTTTATAATTTAAATGAGGAAAACTTTTATATGATGATATTGCCTGATCAGTTAGTAGGCCTACTGTTACTTCACCGAGTTTATGAGCTCTTTTTAGTATATTTATATGTCCTTCGTGCAATATATCTGCAGCTAAACCAACATAGACTTTTTTTTTTTTCATAAGATTTTTAATAATTGTTCAAGTTTTGAACACTATAACCCAATATTAATAAACTGCAAGAATAAATCGAAATATAGATTTTTCTAAATAAATATACAAATTAGATAAGATTATGTTTCAGATAAAATGATTTCCTTTAAGTCAGATTTTTCTATCTTCACTGGGTTATTCATTAGCCTTTGAGAGCTCACACCCGAAATAATTTTTGAATAATGCTTGTTAATGTCGATTCCAAGATCATCAAAATTACTTGTAAGATTAGCATCTTTTCTTATTTGGCTAAGAAATATATTCAATTCATTAATTGATTTGACTTTTGAAATAGCAAATATTTTGTTAAATCTACTATTTAAATTAAAATTAGCTTCTGAAAAACTTTTTTTTTCATAGTTAAATTTTAAAAATTTAGTTAATGTAAGTGATACAGCATGCCCATGTGGTAAACCATAATAGTAACTAAATGGGTATGATACTGCATGCGGTGCAGTAGTTTTAGAAATGTTTATAGCTTTTCCAGAAAGATTAGCTGCTAGAGACATTTTAAAAGCATTTTCTTTTGTGGGATTTTTCAAATAACTAAGGTAGTACATCAGTGATAACTTTAAAGACTTTTCTGAATACTTTACACTTGTGAGGTTAGATTTTTTTGAGATTAAAGATTCAATTGCTTGTGCTATTGCATCAAAACCAGAAGATGCTTTGATTATCTTGTTACAATTTAAAACTAATTGTGGAATAAGAAAAAAGTAGTCTGGTTTTAATAATTTATCTTCTATTGAATATTTATTTTTGCCTACATAAATAACTGCACCAGAAGTGACTTCAGCTCCAGAACCTGCTGTTGTAGGTATTGCCAATAATTTACATTTTTTTTTTATTTTTACAGATGAATTTATTATTCTTTCTTTAATATTTCCTATACTATCTATAACGTTAGCAGACTTTGCGTAGTCTAAAACTGCTCCTCCACCAATAGCAATAATCAAGTCTGGTTTAAATTTATTAATCTCATAAATGATTTTTTTAAGTTCTTCGAGTGTAGGTAAATAGTTTTTTTTAAAATAAAAAAAGGTATTAATTTTATTTATATTTTTTTTTAATATAGTATTTGCACCTGATTTAAAATATGATTTTTTTCCAGTAATAATAAAAATTTTCTTTTCTTTAAAACTTTTAAGTAATTTTTCTAATTCTTTAGTTGGATTTGAGCTAATAAAATTCATTTTTCCATAATTTAAATAAAGTTTTATATCAAAATTGAGCCATTTTATGTTTTAAGGGACTTTTGCTCTTTAATTTATCTAAATAATAATTTTTTCTAATATTTTTTTTACTACTTTTCGATTTAGCATAAGTTAAGTAAAAAATTATTCTGGAATTTGAACTAAGATTTTTTTTGGAAAAATGACAAACTTTCCAATCGAAAAATAATATATCACCTGCGTTTAATTTAATTGGTTTAAATTTAATTTTTTTTAATAATTTTTTTCTTATTAATGGAGTTCTTGGCATCAAATTTGAACGAATCTCTTCCCAGTTACTGCCTAAAACTTTCTTCGTATAATCTATATCTGCTACAAACAAACATCCATTTTTTTCATCCGATTTTTCTAACGGCACAACAACATTTAAAAAATTTTTAGCGTAATAGTTCCAACCTTTCATAGTTTGTTTTTTGTTATTTTTCCATAAAAAATGTCCATCAATGTGAGGCAAGAATCCAACACTACCTGGAAGTTTAAAATTTATTTTATCTTTAAATAATTTACCTTTACCTCCTAATAATTTGCTGATTGCTGTATTTAATTTTTTTTGATTTAAAGTTTTTTTTACAGCAGGTTGATCATATATTTTTTCTATTCTTCTTATAACTTTTTTATTATTTATTTTTTCATAGTGAAAATGATTATTGTTATTTTTACCTTTAGAAATATTTACAACTTTTTTTTTCAGAGAATTGATCTTTTTTTTAGGAAAGAAGTTTTTTATTACTAAATATCCTTTATTTTTATATTTTAAAATTTGATGACTTTCTAGCATTGGTAAGTGTGGTATTTGAAGATTTATGTTTGTTTTACAAAGTCAGAATCTTTAGTTTCAGATCCATATTTATATTTAAATCTTTCAATATCTTTGCCTTTTAATAAAAGATTAGCTTTTTTATTTGTTTCATTTACAAAATTTTCAAATGTTTCTGGTGAATTAAAACCATCAACTTTTATTAAAGATGATCTGTAAAGTATGTCTCCCATAGATCTGCCTGGCCACCAAAGACCTTTTTTCATTACTTCTCTGTATATTGGTGTTCCTGGTAAGGGGCTTAAAATAGCAAATGAGAAACTGTCGGCTCCAGTATCCATTGCAAAATCAATAGTCTGTTGCATTTCTTCGTAAGTTTCTCCTGGATAACCTAAAATCCAGAAAGTATGTACTAATAATCCAGCTTTCTTAGCATTTTCTATTGCTGGTTTTACAGTCTCTAATGGTAACCTTTTATTTATCACATTGTCCAATACTCTTTGAACTCCACTTTCGCAGGCTAATGTAATTTGGTAGCAACCAGAATCTGCCATCGCTCTGTACATTTCAGGTTGTTGTTTAAGATGATAATTAACTTTAGTTCCATTTGGTGTACACCAAGGCAGCCCCACTTCTTTTTCTAATCTTTTGCACAAAGCAAAAAGGTTTTTTTTATTTACCGTTATAGTGTCGTCTTCAAATTGTATTTCCCCAATTTTAAAATCTTTAACATCATTTGTAATTTCATTCATTATATTGTCAGTTGATCTCCAACGTGTATTTTGTCCCCACATTTCTGGGGTAGTACAGAAAGTGCATTTCTCTGGACACCCTCTAGAGCACATTACGCTTAATACTCGATTTGATCTTGATTTCGCAGAATGAAATGCTCCAATGTTGAAATACCCTTCCATGTTAACAAGATGCCTAGCTGGACGAGGTATAAGGTTCAAATCATGTATTCTAACTGGAGCATTAATTATATATTTCTTTTCTCCAATTTTTTTGACAAGCCCCGACTGTTTACTAATATCAAGTTTATTAACTATTGCATTTACTGTTTCTACTAATTGAAACTCACCCTCTCCAGTTAAAGCAAAGTCAATATTTTCATTTTCAAGATCTTTTATATGATCATCTAAATTTAAACTTTTATCTACTCTTGCATATTTGTAATCAATAATAGCGTTTGAAATATGATTCCCACCTAAAATTACAGTAATATTCTTATTAACTTTTTTAGCTATATTCGCAATGTTGTGTGAGGATCCCAACAAATTAGAAAATAAAACTGATATTGCAATTACGTCTGGAGAGAAATCAGATATTACTTTTGCAATCTCTTCATCCGATTGTCCTATCTCTACAATTTGGCTTTTAGGTTCAATCATTTTACGATTTTCCCAGCCTTCTAGCGCAGTATCATGAATTTTAACTATATGACCAGCATCTATTAAAGTTTGGGCAATAAGCATTAGTCCAAGAGATGGTTGAATTCTGTTTAGTCCATTAGCAATACCTTTTAAGTTTGGGGTAACTAATAAAACTTTTCCTTTTTTCATAGTTAATATTTACATGATATTTCTCTCTATTTCAAAGAACTATTACTATTTGCTTTACAATATAGGGTTAATTAGCTAATGTGTTCAAATATTGAACAATAATAAAGCCTCAAACCAACAAATTGTGGTAAAATAGTGAAAAAAAAAATTTTACTAATAATCGCTCCATTTAAATTTACAAATTTTTATACTGCACGTTATGAACTGCCTTTTTTACAAAAGGAATTCAATATAGATATAAAAATTCACCAACTCATTGATTATGCACATCCTCAATATAAAAAAGCATTTATGCATGATGTAGAAAATATTTATGAGGTTCAAAATTATAAAAATTTCAAAACTTGGAAAAAAAGTATTTTTGAATTGGTTAAGAATAATAGTTCAAATATTACTATTTTATCTGATATTGATAATAGAAATTTTAAAGAGTTAAAAATTAATTATATATTAAAAAAGTTAGATATTCCTATAATCCAATTCAAATCTCCGTCAAGTCCACAAGTAAAAGATAAAAATTTAACTTCTAATTTTTTTCATAAGTTTAAAAGAATGCTTAAATTTCCAAAAAATGCAGCTTTTTATTTTATATATAATATTAATAAGTTTATAGAAAATTACTTTAATTTGCTTCCAACACATATTATAAAAGCAGGCTCTGCTAATCAGTATATATCGCGAGATCAAAGTCATTCTCTTTCTAAAATTTATTTGAAAAAAAAAGTTGAAGTGATTGAGGGTAATTCATATGACTACTCTAATTATCTAGTAGCAAATAAAAAAAATGAATATAAAAAAACTAATAAAATATGTATTTTTTTGGACTCATCTTCTCCCAAGTTTGAAGGGGATAGTCTTTTAGTTGGTCAACAACATATAAGAACTGCAGAGAAATGGTTTCCTTCTGTGGTAAAATTTTTTGATAATTTAGAGAATTTACTACAAGCAAAGGTTTTAATTGCACCACACCCTAAAACTAAGCATATAAAATTCCCCCCATATTTTGGAGGTAGAGAAATGAGTGATAAAAGATTAAGTGAAATTTCATCACTTGGAGATATTTTTATTACAGTAGAATCTACAGCTGCGTCTTTAAGTGTTATACATAAAAAACCAATTTTATTATTATATTCAGATGAAATAAAAAAAAGTGAAGTTTATATGAGTAATTTAAATTATTTTGCAAGCGAATTAGGCACAACATTAATTAACGTAGACGATCCATTTGATAAAAATCAAATTTTACAAAATTTAAAAATAAATGAAAAAAAATATGAAAGTTATAAACTTAAATATATAAGTACGCTTAAAAGTAACATACCTAATTATAAAATTTTAGGGGATTTAATAGAATCTTTAATAAAATAAATCTTACTTATGAAGTCATATATTAAACTAGTTAAAAAACTTGCGAAAAGACATTCAAAACTTTTTGGTTTAAAGCATGATGCCGTTTCACATGTAATGCTTAGTAAGATATCATACGTTATTACGCCTTTTTTTATTTATGCAAAAATTTCTCCTAATATTGTTACATTTATAAATTTTTTAGTTTCTTTAACTTCAATTGTTCTTGTCTTTACATTAGAGGAAAAATTTTTCTTACTAAGTATTGTCTTATACTTTATCTATAGGTTAATAGATTTTGTTGATGGGCATATTGCGCGCCACTTTAAAATATCTTCTTTTTACGGAAGGTTTATTGATGGTTTGCTTGATATTTTCGTTCCATCTTTTTTACTTTTTGCTATTAGTTACTATTGTTTTAAAATATACGATAATGAGATTTTACTAATTATAGGTTCGGTCGCTGCTCTTTGCTGTGTATTTGATAGTTTTATATATGATAGATATTCTGCATTAGCTAGATGGTCAAATGAAGAAAATAAAAAAAAAGTTACTCCCTATCTAAGAAAAATAATTTATCCAAGAATTACTTTCACATATACTGATATATACTCTGTCTGCTTATTTGCTTTGCCTTTTTTATTTAAAAATGATCATCTTTTTAAAGTAGTTGCTTATATTTTGTTTATTACATTTATCATTTCTGCCTTACAAAATATAATTTTGCACTTAATCTATGCTTACAAAAACTTTGACCTCAATGCAAAAGACAAAAAATTTTATACAAAAAAAAATAATTAATTACTTTATTAATTGACATTTAAAAAAATATAGATAATTTAAAAAAATAATACTGAATAAGTGAGTGGGGAACAATGTGAAAATCATTGGCTGTTCCTGCAACGGTAAAAACTTTGAGTTTAAGTCCGA
>Ga0114996_10004374_pt1 | contig 17018 bp, 1 predicted proteins | sample ArcticOcean_MG_C_4_FD_87039 | JGI IMG/M metagenome (GOLD analysis project Ga0114996, IMG submission 87039) | Marine microbial communities from western Arctic Ocean - ArcticOcean_MG_CB4_134 | ecosystem: Environmental > Aquatic > Marine > Oceanic | place: Arctic Ocean: Canada Basin | collected...
TAAATCACGATATGGGTTTGGTACACTAATAGCTGCAGGTAACATTTGGACAGTTGTACATGGATTAACCGGTTCAGAAGGAATAGTTAATTTAGATATTGTTGATACTACGGGAGTATCGTTGCAAGGTAAAGAATCATTCCCGTTAATTGAATATACTAATGAAACAACTTGCCGTGTTATATTCCCAACTGGCGTATCACAATCAGGCTATGCACTTGGACATAACAGTGCAGGTAATGTAGGTGCTGTTGGATCTGGCTACATGCATACACAAGCATCACCAGCAATAACATGGAATGTTTCACATAATTTAGGAAATAAGCATTGTAGTGTAGATGTAGCAATTCTTGGCGCTCATATTGATTTTACAGGTTTTTCTACAGGATTAGACCCGGCTGTTGCTAATACAAAATATTATAATATTAAAGGATTATATGATAATCCTACAATAACATATGTTGATGAAAATAACTTAACTGTTACATTTTCTACAGCAATGGCTGGTAAAGTTATTATTACATACGGTGAAGTATTTGGTACTCAAGTACAAGCAGTAGGCACGCCACACATGGAAGTAGGTGATGATGCTACTACACCGTCTGGCTGTCCGCCAGTAACAATTAATAATGGCGGCTCAGGCTTTGTTGCAGGTGATGTAGGTAAAATTTATACAGTTAGCCACGGTGGAACAGGAGTAGGTACAGAAGCAACAGTTACTATCGCAACAGTTTTAGCAGGCGTATGTACTGCTGTTACATTAACAACCGGTGGTGACTATACAGCATTACCACTTGTTATTAGTTGTCCTACTACGCCGTCTGGCGTAGGGGCGGGTTTAACACTTGATCTTAACTTTAAAATTAAGTCTGTTGCAATGTCACCGTCAGGCGATGGTTATCAAACCACACCTACAGTGACAGTAGGAGCACCAACTGGTACATGTGGAACAGGAACTACCGCTACAGGCGCGGCTGTAGCCAATGGTCAAGTAGTATCAATTAATGTAACTAATCCAGGTAGTGGTTATGTTACTGCCCCTATTGTTAGTTTTACTGGAGGTGGCGGAGCAGGCGCTGCCGCGTCCAATACCCTGGCTACAGGAGCCATTTTGTCAAATAGTGTAACTGGTATTACTATTATAAATAGCGGCACAGGTTATGATCCTGCCAGTCCTCCGATAATAACATTTTTAGCACCGTCTAGTCCTGCTAGTGGTATTACTCCAATAACAGCAACAGGTACAGCTGTTGTGAATACATCGGGAAATATTAGTGGTATTACAATTACACAAGGTGGTACTGGTTATTCAGTCAGTGATACTAGTGCAGCTATTACTATTGATCCGAGTGGAGTTATCCAATCGATGGAAATTACTGATTCAGGATATGGTTATACAGGACAACCTTTTGTTACCTATGCAACAACTGCAGGTGGCGTTGGCGCAAGCCAAATCAATTTGAAAGGCTTTATTAGTCGTGTACAAATTACAGATTTTGGCAGTGGTTATTTAGCAACTGATACAGTTACATTTAGTGCTTCAACAACTGTTGGAGGATTAACAGCAACAGGCGGAATTACTATCAGTCGTACAAAGAATTTTACTAATGATATTAAGTTTAATATGTCTAGTTTGTTAACTTATGAAGATGGCTATCAAGATCCTAAGAAAGCATTGATAACATTTTTTGATTCTGATAATGACATGGTGCCTGACGATCCATTAAGTTTTGATAAGTTTGTTAATACTAATAGATATATATTTCAAGAAACATATACTGATTTTGATGGTTATATTTATTATAAATTAACTACAGATGTTTTAGAAGCAATTAATCAAACACAAGAAAATACAATTTTATCCAATGGTGTTGATTATGTTGGAAAATATATTTACAGATCTGATCAATCTCTTTTTAAGAAAATTAGTACAACGTCACCATATACAGCAACAACATTAATAAATGATGCAGATGGTACAATAAAATTTAAGGCATATATCGGTCGTAGTAGGCATGTTACCCCAACAATAACGGCAACTAGTGTTGTTGATCAACCCACTGAAGATGTATTTTTCCAATGGAAACATTATGCACCAATTGATCAACGTGTAGATCCAAGTGCAACAAATCTTATTGATGTATTTGTTTTAACCCGAATATATCATACAAGTGTGCTGACATGGAAAGCAAATAATAGTCCAATCGGTGAATTTCCAGTTGAACCAACAACAACAGAGCTAGCAGTTTCTATGGATACTTTAAGCACTTACAAGAGCATCAGTGATGAGATAATTTATAAACCCGTTAAGTTTAAGTTATTATTTGGTGCTGATGCTTTGGCAGAACTGCAAGCAACATTTAAGGTTATTAAAGTAATAGGAAGCACATTAAGTGATAATGAATTACGAAGCCAAGTAATAGCAACAACAAATGATTTTTTTAGTATTGAAAATTGGGAACTTGGTGAGAGTTTTTATTATACAGAGTTAGCGGCATATATTCATCAGAATTTATCATCACATTTAGGTAGTATAGTTATTGTGCCGATACAAGCAGAGAGTAATTTTGGTAATTTGTTTCAAGTAAAAGCAGAACCCGATGAATTATTTTTAAGTGTAGCCAATGTTAATAATGTTGAAGTAGTTAAAGGATTCACGGAACAGAACTTAAAGATTAGATAATATGAAAGAAAGAGTATTTAAAAAATTACCAGTAATACATCAGACTGATGTTCTTGATAAGTTTTTTAAAAACACAATAGATCAATGGTTTGATGAAGAAGATATAGTACGAGCTGCTGGTTTTATTGGTCGTAAAATTCCTGGTATACATAATTTTGAAAATGATTTTTATTTTCCTGAACTTGACCAATCTAGAGAAAATTATCAGTTTGAACCAATATTAACTACTAAAGATATTGATACTGCAGATATTGATAATATACTTTTTTATGATGATGTTTTAAAATTATTAGCGGTTGAAGGTAGTAATATTTCTAATCATGATAGGTTATTTAAGTCAAAATCATATTCATGGGCCCCACCTATTGATATTGATAAATTTATTAATTATGAGAATTATTATTGGTATGACAACGGCCCAGTTAAAATAGAAATTACTGCGCCGCTATCGGCCCCGATTGTTATTACAACTGATGTAATAGGACAAACATCTTTTACATCTTCAAATGGTATTAAATTCTCTAATGGAATGAAGATAGAATTTGGTGGTGCTAATATTACACCAATAACACATCTTAATAAAGAATTTGTTGTAGAAGGTGTTGGTACAAGTATTATGTTAATAGATGTAACCAGTGATGATTTTAATCACACTTTACCTTATATGATACCGGGTAGTGAGACAGAACATTTATGGGATAGTGATTTTTGGGACGAAGTAGTTTGGGCCGGTACTATTGTTGGCGAAGCTACGCCATTAGCGCAACGCATAGATTATATTACTATTAAACGTGGTGCTATAAACCAAAATGCATGGAGTAGAACAAATGGTTGGTATCATAAAGATGTTCTTTTGCAAGTGACTGGTGCTGTAACAGGTGCAACATTTACAAAAGAAACATTGCATCCTTGGGATTTAGAAACGGATGCATATGATACTACAAAATGGGATTCGTCCCTTGATGTATTGTCTGAAACATTTTCTTTAGATAGCTTTCGCCAAGCCAAACGACCTATTATTGAATTTGATAATGATTTAGAATTATACAAATATGGGCTTGAAGGCATAGGCGGTATATCTATTGCAAGTATAACGAAATATGATGATGTTCATGGAGCAACAAGTCCGGAAGTTGACAGTTATACATTAAAAACTGGTGACACTATTATCTTTTTAAATGATAATTTGTTAAATTTCAATGTATGGGATAGTGATAATTGGGATCCAGGCTCACACCCAACAGGCATTCAAGTACCACCAGGCCCTTATGCTGATATGCCAGCTGGTTCAGCAGGTGATTGGGATATAACAATGAGTACTGGTGCAAGTGCATTCGGAACTATATTTACTGTTTCATTTTCGGGTACTACTTGTGTACTAACTGCAACAACAACTGTAAAGCTTGAACAAAAAGTATTTGCTAAAAAAGGAAAAACATATTTAGGACGAGAGTTTTATTGGAATGGTTTTGAATGGAAATTGTCGCAACTTAAAGATAAGCAGAATGATGAACCCTTATTTCAGCTATATGATTCAGATAAAAGTAAATTAGATGATATAAGTGTATATGCAACTAGTACATTTATTGGCAGTAGGATTTTTAGTTATAAAACAGCTACTACAGGTGCAGTGGATACGCATATAGGTAAAGCGTTACAGTATAAAGAGTTCGGACAAACCGCTGATATAGTTTTTACTAATAATTTTGAAGATACTATTGATAGTGTTATTGGTTACAAATATGCTAATCAATATAATTTATCTGGAACTGGCGATGGGCCTAAAGATAAAATAATATCTACATTTGTAAATGGATGGAATTCTACGGATACATATAGTAAACAATTAGTAACTGAAACATTTATAGCTAGTACTACAGGCGCACAAGCATATACATTAAATGTTACTCCTGTAGTTAGTGGTGGAATTGCTGATATTATTGTTACAATTGATGGCGTGCCGGCAAAGCAATCTACAGCAACAACACCATATGATTATGGTGTTGTTAATAGGGTATTAACTTTTACAACAAACAAAATAATAACAGAAAAGCAAGTTATTGAAGTTCGCGCAAATACAAAAACATTTGTTAATATTAATGAAAATCATTATTATGAAATTCCTGATAATTTAGAAGCAAATCCGGATAATCTAGATATTAGTGAAGCAACAGCAAGTGAATTACAAGATCATTTCTCATCAATTATAAAATCACAAGTTGGAATTATTGGTAATGAAATAGGCACAAATAATTATCGCGATACAGCAAAAGATAACAGCAAAGGTACAAAAATTTTACAGCACGAAAGTTCATTATTGCCCATGATGGTATTGCTGTCTAAAAGTAGTGATTTTAATATTACTTCAAGCATACGATATAATCAAAGAGAATACGAAGCATTTAAGGGAAAATTTTTACAAAGAGCACAATATTATGGTACACAAATAGATACTTCTGTAATTAGTACGGTTGTTGATACTGTTTTAGATGATATGTATTCTTATCGAAGTAATTTAAAAATATTTACAGAGACACATGCATTTGCATATGGTATTAATTATAAAGAGCAAATTGTTTATCCTGATTTTAATATTACATATGTTGATATGGATGAAACAGTTACTAGTGCACACATAGATAATAGAGAAAAAATAGTACATATATATTTTACTAAAGCCGAAGATCGTGCTGATGGTAATCCACCTATACTATTATTGAAAGATATTGATTATACAATTAAAGTTACAGTAAATGAGTTTGGTAATTCGGTGACTAGAATTACTTTTACTAATACAATAGACCGAGCTTCGTCTGTAGAAATTCGTGTTTTCGAGAATATACAAAATTCATTCATACCGCTTACGCCAAGTATGGTAGGGATGCATTCTGTATATCTTCCGCGTGTATTATATGATGATACGTATGTAGGAGCCGACCGAAAGTTTATTCAAGGGCACGATGGCTCGCGTACATTAGCATTTGGTGATTTTAGGGATGATGCGTTATTAGAACTTGAAAAAAGAATTTATAATGCTACGCCAGATATGTTTGTAAAAGAATATTTGCCAGCTGTAAATTATTTTAAAGTTGCACCTGGTAAATTTAGAACAAGTGATTACTCACGATTTGAATTTAGTCGAATACTTGAACCTGTTGTTCAACGTTGGTGTGTTGAGCACAGTGTAGATTTAATAACACATCGTACATATGATGAAAGTTTACCATTTACATGGAATTATAGTAAAGAATTAGATAAAGACGGAGAGACAGTAGCTGGTAATTGGCGAGGTATTTATTTAGATTACTATGATACGGTTAATCCGCATACTCGTCCTTGGGAGATGCTTGGCTTTAGTATGCATCCAACTTGGTGGGTAGCAACATATGGAATTGATTATAGTAGTACTAATACTGCATTATGGAGTGATCTAGAAGAGGGTATTATTCGAAATGGCCCTCGAGAAAATTATATAGACAATAGTTACTTAACTGATAATCCATTTAGGCGTGTTGGATTAAGTAATGTTATTCCGGTTAATCATTTAGGTAAGCTATTAGACCCAGTAGAAGCAGGTATTTTCGGAACGCCGTCAGCAATGATTATTGCTGGTGAATATAGTATTCCAAATATTGTTGATCGGCATTTGCCTTGGCAATTTGGTGATGTTGGCCCTGCTGAGTATAGCGCACGTATTAATGTTATCTGGCCATGGGTTTTAAATAAATTATTGTATTTGACCCGGCCTACTGAGTACTGTACAAAAGCATGGGATACGTTAAATTTTACCCGGCCTAATGCAAACAAAAAACAGGTAGTTTTTAAAGATACTAATAAGAGAAAACAATTAAAAGATTTTAAATTTTATTCTGATACTGATATAGTTTATGGGTATCAACCATGGCTTTATTCGCATCTTTTAAGTGAAAGCAAAACATATATAACGGTAATATCAAATGTTTTTAAAACATCTGGAGTTGCATTAGGTTATAAAGCCGGCGGCTTTATTAGTAATAATTTGACTGCAATAGCAGATAGTTATAGTACAACACGAACAAGTAATAGTATTTTTATACCAGAAGAAAATAAAACTGTTTTATTGTATCATGGATATAGTGAGGGGCTGCGTGTTTATAGTGGAGTTAAAGTTACTATCACTGAAACAGGTTATGCCATTTCGGGATTTGATTCTTTTAATGCCAATTTTAGAATTATACCCTGTATCGAGACTAGCGCATATGATGTTATAGAAGTAGGTAATATTCGAGTTAACAAATATCGCGAGCATTATGATGTACTGCTCGAAATAGCATATGATACAGAATTTCAAACAGTACAGGATGTGTTTACTTTTCTCATAGGATATGGAAAATATTTAGAATCCATGGGATTTGTTTTCGATGAATATGATGAAACAGTGTTAGATATAATAAACTGGGAGTATGCCGCGAAAGAATTTCTATTTTGGTCGCAGATGTCTTCATGGGAATCTGGTGCATTTTTATCATTAAGTCCAGCAGCTAGTAAAGTTAAGATTAATACCACGGATATAGGTCGGATTGATACTATAAAGGAAATTATTAATGCTACATATAGTATTGTTGATAAAGACGGCCAAGCAATGGAAGTAAAAGATTTAGAGATTAAGAGAGATAATGATTATTTCAGTGTTAGTCACATTAATGGATCTGGCATTTTTGGTTTAAAATTAAATCCATATAGAAGTGAACATGCTATTGTCTTTGACAATATAACAGAATTTAATGATTTAATTTATGATCCATTGTTGCGTTTACGTCAATCCAGATTAAAAATAAATCTTGTAAAATCTGGAAATTGGACAGGAAGACTCAACGCACCTGGTTATATTATTCGAGGTAATACAATTATACCAAATTTTGATACAACTGCAAATGATTATCGAAAATTATTTAAGGTACGGGATGTACCTGTTACAGAAACATTATTAGATAGTGCAAGGCATTTAATAGGTTACCAACAACGAGATTATTTAGATAATATTACTGAAGATGAAAATACATCTTTTGAATTTTTCCAAGGTATGCTACGGCAAAAAGGTAACTTGCAAAGTATTAATAAATTGCTTCGTAATTCAAGGCTTGACAATAATAATATGTCAATTTTTGAAGAATATGCTTTTAAAATTGGTGAATTTGGCGCCACCACGGTTAGTACAAAAAATGAAATTCAAATAAAGTCAAGTGATGTTAGAATACAAAATCCTTTAATTGAATTTACTTATGAAAATACTAATATAGATCTTTTAATAGATGATTTAATTCAAATAAATTATGTAAATGATACACGTTGGGTTAATAAACCATCATTTCCAAAAACACAAGTTTGGCCAAAACTAGCAATTGGTTATACTTCAGATACATGGTTGCCAACTGCTGGTTATGTACATAATGATGATGTTACTTATCGAGCGTTTGATATTAACATATTAGCCGCATTGAATACTGTAGCACTAGCGATTACAGAACCAACAACTGGTTCTATCGCTCATGTTGCTAACACAGATAATAATGAGTTTGGTGTATATAAGTTAATTGACACAGATTTAAAAGCTCAACATAGTCAATTATTAGAAACAGGAAAAACAGAAATTAGTGTTGTAGATGAAGTTATACCTACGGTAGTAGGATCTACACCGGTAATTACAGCAAAAGTAGGTGATAATTTAAGTGTATCGCTAGACGGCAATACACCAACTATTATAACACTAAGTTCATCATCGTTTGAATCAGCACCTCCGATAATGTATGTTAATGTATCAAATGCTGATTTAATACGCAAAGACGAAAGCATTTATATTAAAACACCAGTTAGCGAAACTGAAGTTGTGTTTGCCTCAATACCAGTTGGACCCGTAACTATTATTGGTAAAGTTTTTAATCCAAGAATTACTGCAACAGATACTATTAAAATTGATAATACGACTATAACATTTACAACAGATGACACATTAGAAACTTCAGGTACTGGTGCATCTTATACAGGTGGTATTATTGGTAATATTAATATTACTGTACCAAATGTAACAGCATCTAATCATAATGGTTATTTGCGATTAACAACTACTAATAGTAGTTTAATATTTGATACTGAAAGCACAGAGAAAACACTTATTGATAGCGATGTTGGTATATTAAGTAATTTATATTATAACGTATTGACACAAGATCAAATATATAATGATTTAGTTGCCGCAAATATAACTGATATTTTCATGACATTGGACGCAGTAGAGAAAGAAGTTACTTTCACTGGCCAACATGCGGAAAAAATTGAGGTTAAGAAAGGTGTCGGTAATGCGTATCGAGCATTACATTTTACAGATGCACTTAATAACGAAATATCATTTGTTGATAATCGTGTAGTAAGTATGGATAATGTTATTAAAGATATAAATGCAGCTATTACAGATGAAGATTTCCTTGCTAGTACTAGCGTTGATGGTAATTTGCAAATAGTATATAATGGTTTATCATTGCATGTGTCAGGAACAGCATTAGCCGGTCTTGGTTTACAAGCACAAACATCGGCATTAGTATCAAGTCCTGTGCAGTCACACCCATTTAAAAATAATGATGTTATAGTATTAACTAATGTTACAGATAAAGCTACTAATGTTATAGATATAGCCGGTGGTTATGTTGTAGAAGAGCAAGTTGTGTATGTGAATAAAGCAATTGATATTAGTTCCGGTGTAATTACTATAACAGATTTGAATACTAATAATGTAACAACATTATCTAATGTTAATGCAATACCTATATATGACATTGTCGCAGCTGATAGAGATTTTATAAAAGATTTTATGCTTACTATAGGAATAACGCCGTCGCCAAGTGAAATTCAAATAGGAGACACGGGTACTGCAAATAGTATATTATCTAGATTTACAGCGTTAAATCAAACTTATACATCAGGTGACATTGGCCCGTATACTACTATTGTAGCTGGAACTGGAAATGTAATAATATCTACAGTTTCAGGCGGCACATTTACATCTGGTAGTTTTACTGCTTCGCTGGTAATTAAAAAGAAGGGTATATTTGTTATTGATGATTTTGAGCAAAAGGTTGCTGATACTTCGGATGTGATACAAGTATGGCATCCTCGAAGATTTACAACAAAAACTGAAGCATTTAATAATGTAAGATTAAATAAATCTTTTTATAGTGTATTAGATCTTGTTTGGATAGACAATAAACCAAATGGTTGGTTAGTAAGTAAACTTGTTGATCTTAAAAATCATTATGGAATGAGCACTCTTGGTATATCAATAGGTGGTAATAATTATACACCATTAGATATTGATAGATTATTTACTATTGATACACTTGTATCAGATACAAAAGTACAACCAGTAGGTAAAATTACAGGAATTAAATATAATGTGAGTAGTGCTACTGTTACTGCCGGAGGTTTGGGATATACATCACCACCTTTTGTTTCGTTCACCGGCGGCGGCGAGGTCACTGGTGCATCTGCAAAAGCAATAATAAAATCAGTAATTTCAAATGTTACTATTACAGATGCCGGCGCAGGCTATCAAAATTTGCCAGGTGTTGAAATATATGAATCACCTATTTATAATGGTAAAGTTTGGAATGTCGAACATAATTTAAATCAGCAATATGTTAATTTAGAAATTGTCGATTATTTACATAATACATTTAGCGCAATATATAATCCTCCGACGATTACATATGTAGATGTGAATAATTTAACTATAGACTGGGGCCCCACACCAAAAGTTGGTTATATTGATGTTATTGCTGGGTTTGTTAGTCCGTTGATTGGAACTGTAGCTGCTCCTTTGGATGTATGGCCAGTACAACATAATTTAGGTCAACAATATGTTAATGTTGATATTATTTACAATGACAATACAGATGCAATTAGTCATCTTGATTATCCGTTAATTGAATATACTGATGCAAATAATCTTGTTATTTTATTTCCACCAGGAATAAAGAAATCAGGTCGTGTTGCTGTAACATATAGTGATAATTATGTACCTGGTGCATCAGGTGGAACAGGCCAAACACATACTCAGAGTGTAGCTGCAAAAACATGGACATTTAATCATAATATGGGTAAGAGGTATGTAAATGTTGATGTAGCATTTCTTGGTAGTGATATTGACATGACAGACTTGGGTAATCGGGCTATCGTGCAACATAATTTTGGGCAACAATATGTTAATATTGCACTGATAGATGCAGCTGATAATTTAGTTACTAGTATGTAAACTCACCAATCTATTGATTATTTTAGTACTAATAGTTTAAGAATATCAGGCGGCTCAACTAATATAGATAAAGTTAGTATAATTAAATCAAGGTTTGTTAGTTCGCTACAATCTTCAGCAAATACATGGACAATCACACATAATTTAAATCAAGACATTGCCAATGTAGATATTATATATAATGATAATACATCTGCTGATAGCAGATATGATTATCCGTTAATTGAATATACAGATAATAATAATATTAACGTTTTATTTCCAACAGGTGTTGCTAAAACAGGTTATGCAGTAGTTACGCACAATGATATGAATGCCGCGTCACCGGGTTTTGGATATGAACATACTGAAGCATCAGCCTCAACAACTTGGAGTGTAACTCATAATTTAGGTAAGAAATATGTAAATGTTGATATTGCAGTGCTAGGTAGTAATATAGATTTAGGAAGTAAAAATACAACTTTTACTGTTGCTCATAATTTAAATAAGCAATATGTTAATGTAGAATTAATTGATGGTAATGATAAAGTAATTCATAATACATATAATGAAGCACAAGTTACACACACTAATGCTAATAATCTAACAATAGTATATAATAATTCAGCAGCTATATATAAAATTAATGTTATTGATTCGGATTTTGTTAGTTCGTTGCAATCTAGTGCAAACACATGGACAATTACACATAGCTTGTCGAAAGATTTTGCAAATGTAGACGTTATATATGATAACGGTATATCTGCAAGATCTTCACTAGACCAACCATTAATTGAATATACTGATGCAAATAATGTTAAAGTTATATTCCCAGTGGGCGTTAGTAAAGCAGGATATGTAGCAGTTAATAATTCTGTAAGTGCAAGTAACAGTTTTGTACATACGCAATCAGCTGCCGCACATATTTGGACTATTACGCATAGTTTAGCTAATCAATATGTAAATGTTGATATTGCAGTGCTAGGATCGAGTATGCAGGCTGGAGATTATACTGCAACTATTGATAGTGCAAAATATTATAGTATTAGTGGATTATATGATCAACCTGAGATTATTTGTGTAGATGCTAATACCGTAACTATTAAATTTGCAACGGCAATTGCAGGTAAAGCAATTATATCTGAAGGTACTACATTGAGCGGTCAGTCGGGCATATATTATAATATTAAAGGATTATATGATTACCCTGCTGTTAAATTTATTGATGATAATAATTTAACTATGACTTTTAATACAGCAATTGCTGGTAAAGCAGTAATTTCAGGCGGTAATACATTCTCGACAAATTCCGATGACAAGTATTATAATATAAAAGGTAATTATGATTTTCCAGTTATTAATCATGTTAGTGCAAATCAGTTAACAGCAACATTTGATACTCCCCAGGTTGGTAAGTTAATTGTATCAGCAGGTAAGGGTATTAGAGATGATGATTCAGTAATAGCAGTACATATGGAAGTTGGTACTGATGGTGGTTGTGTTGGAATGGCAATAAACACCGGCGGAACAGGTTATTCAGTCAATGATACAATAATTGTTGGTGATGCTATTTTTCAGCAGTCAGTAGCAGATGCCGAAGGTATTCAGGCAACAGGTACTGTTTCTTCAGTAAGTGTTGGCGATGTTAGTAGTATAACAGTAACTAATCCAGGTTCGGGTTATACATCTGCACCAACTGTTACAATAGATGCACCTCCAAGTGGTACAACAGCAACAGCAACAGCAACAATTAGTAGCGGCGCAGTTACGGGTGTTACAATAACCCTTGCAGGAAACGGATATACATCAGTACCGAATGTTGTGTTTAGTGGCGGTGGTGGATCAAGTGCCGTAGCTGTAGCAACAGTAACAGTAATTGGCGCAGTAACTGGTATAACAATAGCAATTGCTGGTGATTATACTGTATTACCGTCGCATACAAATTGTGCAACAACAGTATCACCGGCCGGCGGGACGGGATTGACATTAGATTTGTTATTTAAGGTTAAGTCACTTGATATTACAATTAGTGATTCATTTCAAACAGCACCTGACATAAAAATTACTGCGCCAACATATGGTGGTGGAGGTGGATGTACTCCGCGACAAGCAACTGCTACAGCAGTTATATCGGGAATTGTTGATAGTATTGAAATGTTAACAAACGGTCGTTATACTTCAGTACCGACTATAGCATTTAGTAGCGTTGGCTCCGGAGCGGGTGCAACTGCTACTGCAATTATAACAGGTCCAGTAGACGCTGTATCAATTGCTACTATAGGTGATATTACATATTTGCCAACAACCCTTTCAGGAATTCCGACTGTTCCTGCTGATACAATGGATGGTACAGGTTTGCAAATTAGTACTGCTTTTATTGATATTACTAGCTTTGATACGTGGTTTGAAACACATAGAGCAGAAGAGCAACGTATTAATTCGGCATTATTTGATGTTGCTACATTGTTTGATACAAAGGAAAAAATAGTTGATGCACATTTGTCGTTATTAGATTTACCTAAAGGTATTATTAGTGGATTAGCTGATGCTGAAATTTCATATAAATTAAGTAGAGATCCTGCAAGATATAATGTTACCGATGATGATAGTGCATTGGTTAATGAAGATCTTCTTTGGAATAATAAACAAGTTGGTCATCTTTGGTGGGATATATCTACCGTAAAATTTTATGATGCAGAGCAAGGTGATAATAGATATCGCAGAAGGTATTGGAATCAGATGTTTCCAGGTTCTAGTATTGATATATATGAATGGATACAAAGTACAGTAGTTCCTACAGGTTATAAAGGAATTGGTACAGTTAAGAGTGTAAATCAATATAGCCAAGTAAATGAATGGAATATTGCTACAAATAAGTTTGTTACAAATTACTATTTCTGGGTAAAAAATAAAACAACTACAGCAGATGTCGAGTGGCGTTCTCGAAGTGCAAATGACGTTGCAACATATATATCGTCACTGTCCAATACAAAATGGTACGCTCCAATTAGTAATCATTATGAAAGAATAGATAATATTGTTATTACATTAGCGGGCTCTTCACAGATTATATCTACAACAGGTGTACATCCGTCATTGATTACAGCTGCCCGGCTTAATGGTATTAAAATAACATATACAAATGGTATTATAGCATCAGATGGTACAATGACATCTATTATATTAACTACTCCTGCAATTTTGAATGATATGTTGCAAGTAACTTATAAAAACTCAGGCGGTGCAATGATTATTAATAATGTTGATCATTTAATAACAGCAGAGGATTCTCGGTTACAGTTAGAATATAAAACAAAGGCAATTGAGGGTAATGTACATAAACAATGGTCTTTATTAAGAAAGAATGATTCTAGAAGTACTATACCACCTTATTTTCTTAATAAAATGATTGATAGTTTAGTAGGGTACGATAAAGCAGGATTAGTAATACCCGATACTGCTATATTACATGAAGAGATGCGATATGGTACACTGTATCGTCCAAGACAAACATGGTTTAAGAATGTAAAATTAGCAAGAAAGAATTTTGTTGTTTTAATGGATACAATTTTAACAGTGTTACCTATTAATGATAATAAAACAGGTTGGGATGCCACTGTTTATAATAACCAATTTATAACTTATGTTGATTGGTGGGAAACTGATTATTCTACTGCAACTGTAATTACGTATACAGTAGATACTATAGCAAAAAGAAAGTTATTAACCGGATTGCTTGATGGCGATATTGTAAAAGTTAATAATGATGGTACAAACAGGTGGCGTGTTTATAAGTATGTTCTTGCTACAGAAATATTCTTAAAAATAGGTGCGGAAAAACAAACAGTAAACTTTAAGACTACAACGTATACAGATACATTTACGTTAACGCAAAGTAATGATTTTCGTGCTATTATTGATGCTATTTTTAATAATGTTTTTACAATTGACTGGTTAGTTAAGACAAATGAAGCATTCTTTGGAATGATAGCATATGTTCTCTCAGAACAAAATGATGTGGATTGGATATTTAAGAGTTCGTATTTAAATATTTCTTCAGCTGAAGATAATGTTAAACAAATTCCTAATTTTAAAGTTGAGCTATTACCTCATGTACAAGAATATATTAATGAAGTAAAACCATATACATCAAAAGTTAGAGAATTTAGGGGTGTTAAGAATTTACAATTAGAAACTGCAAAAACGCATATTACAGATTTTGATAATCCACCATGGTATAATAGTGACACTGGCAAAGTACAAACGCTACTAACAGGAGTACATCCAAGTTATGATGAAGTATTAGGAACCGGTATCTATAAAGATTATTTAGATAATCATACAAATACTAATTTATTACGAGCATCTAAAGTTAGTTTAATATTCGATCGAGTTAGTAATAATATTCTTCCAGCAAAAACATATTTAACTACTGGCAATGTAGGTGTAGATTCGCGTACAGTGCATCATGAAGTAGCATTAACAGAAGCACAAAGAGATCGTAATGCTATTATAGATCTAAATACTCGTACAGCAGTTGGCGATTTAGTAACTGGCGCCCCATCGGATCATGCATCACATCGTATTGCAAAGTACTCATCGGCTACAAGTACATATATTACCACTTTAGCAACTATGAAATTAACAGTTTCACCTGCTATAGCAAATCACCCAATAATTGTTAATAATTTATTATCAACATTAACAACTATAACATACGATCAATTACAGGGTGCTGATACTTATTATAAGATGGCAAATGGATACCATGAAGATTTAACAAGTACAGTGGCCCAAGCAGTTCATAGATATGATTATGATATTAATGCCGCAATTAGAACTGGTCAAAATACAGCTTTTGATAATACAATTGATAGTATTGATTTAGCACCAGGCACCGATACAGATGCTCACAAAGAAATTGAAGTGTTTATTAACAGTTATCATAATATAAAACGAAACTTAACAAATGATATTCATGCGGCATTTTTAAATCCAGTTAATATTTCAATTGAAGATGGTTCAAGATTTGATATGACAACTTTTGAAAATGATTCACCATTACCTCAAGAATGGGGATGGGACAGCCAGCCTTGGGATTATCAGGTAGTAACTGATGGCCAACAGCAAACATTATTAAGATGGGACGAAGGCCAAACACTACCTGTTATGTTTGCAGAGTTCCCAAATTATGCAGTAGAGGCTACAGCAGAATATGGTAATGACAGAATTGGTTGGCATGCATATATTACAGAAACAAAAGCAGGAATTGAGAAAGTCTATTATAGTCAAAAGTTTATCTATGTAACAGCAAGTGGTATACCTGACCATACTTCAAGTTGGTATGATCCACAGTGGCCTTATTTAACTGAAGATAATCCAAATGTAATTATGCATCAAAATATAACATGGAACATACCAGGAGAAGTGGTTGTACCACTTGTCGCCAATAAAGAAAATATACCACAAGGCCCAATTGCATTATTTAGAAATGGTGTAGTGCTGTATAGTGCTAAAACTCGAACTAGTCACGGTAATGACGGTGTTTGGCATTACAATGCTATGTATACAACGGATATTGCAAATGGTTACGGACCTAGCACAGAAAAACTTTGGTGGAGGTATAGGGATCAACATGGTGGTGCTATAGATTCGATCGACGCGCAATATCATTATTATGCTAATCCAACTGGAATTTATAATAATATTTCTAATGAGCATAGTCCATTATTAGGTTATGCATGGGATGGCGTTCCAATTTATGGACCAAATGTATATCCGAGTACATCTTACACAGGAGATGGTACAACAACAATATTTGTTGGACCAAGCGGCCCAGAGTATAATACATCAATGATGGATGATAGTTTTGTAAAAATATTAGTTGATGGGGTTGACCAAACTGTTACAACAGATTTTACATATACTGGCGCAACCGGAAGTGAAAAAAGTCAAATAACATTTGGTACAGCTCCTGCGAATGGAAGTGTTGTAACATTTACAACTAGGAATATTTTACGAAAAATACGTTCAAGTTATAGATTAAAAACTGGTACAAGAGTGGCAATAGGA
>Ga0114996_10004382_pt1 | contig 17006 bp, 12 predicted proteins | sample ArcticOcean_MG_C_4_FD_87039 | JGI IMG/M metagenome (GOLD analysis project Ga0114996, IMG submission 87039) | Marine microbial communities from western Arctic Ocean - ArcticOcean_MG_CB4_134 | ecosystem: Environmental > Aquatic > Marine > Oceanic | place: Arctic Ocean: Canada Basin | collected...
CGTTACAATGGTTTGTGTAAAAATAATTGGAAACCATAACGGTATAACAATGGCAGGATCTCACGGACACTTTGAGTTAAATGTTTTTAAACCTTTGATTATCCATAATATATTACAATCAATTCATCTAATGGCCGATTCTTCAAAAAGCTTTGCTAAGTATTGCATTAAAGGTTTAAAGGCAGATAAAAAAAGGATTAAAGATCTTTTAGATAATTCGCTTATGCTTGTTACTGCGTTATCACCCAAAATAGGGTACGACAATGCAGCAAAAATTGCAAAAGTAGCATATAAAAATGGAACAACTCTAAAAGAAGAGGCAATCAAATCTGGACTGGTAACTGAAAAAGAATACAAAAAAATTGTAGACCCTAAAAAAATGATTGGTCCATACTAAATATTTTAATCTGATATTGTAGATTTCATAAATTCTTTAAATTTATTAAAATTAAAAAAACTTACAACGCCATCATCGAGCATATAATAGTTGAATTCTTTTTCTATATAAGAGATTTCTTCATCTTTAAATTTTATATCGCCTGTTATTTCATCAAAACGCATATTAAAGTTCACTAGGTCTAAAGTTCCTGAGGTAAATAAGTTGTTAGATATTTTTTGTTTATCAAATATACTAAATTTTCTCCTAAAATATTTTTTACTATCCACATAAACATTACTTTCAAATTTGAAATTTGTATACTTTTTATCTGTTTTAATAATTCCTGCTACGTCTGCAGCTCCTAATCTTCCTAGATTTAATAATAGTTTATCAACTACAATATTTCCATTTGAAAATTTAATGTAAGACTCGAAAGAATTTATTAAACCATGCTGGGAATAGATTTTATTTGCATTTAAATTAATAGTACCATTTATTTTGTAATTTATTTTAAACAACTTGCTGAATTCTTCTTTTTTCATTTTACCAAGATAAGTATAAAGTCTTTTAAAATTAAAACCTTTTAGATCCAAATCTAAATCAAAGTCAAAAAAAGGTAAAAACTTTATATAACCCGCAAGGTTTCCATTTAAAAATTCATTTCTTAGGTCGGCATTTTTAAAAACTATTTGATCATTTTTATAAGCAAAAACAGACCTCATCCTATTTTTATCTTTTTTAAATAACAAATCTCCTTTCATGCTTTTTTCTTCTTCTTTTTGCTCAAATATATTTATTTTTGCTAATATTTTTGATTGTATTAGTTTCAATACTAAGCTTTTGTCATTTGTTTCATTTTTTTCATAATTAATTTGAATTTCATCATCTAAAAAAATACCTTTTAAGACAACGTCGTTAAAACTTTTACCCTCTATGTTTGCATCTCTTATAGTTGTTATTATTTTTTGGTTATTGTCAAAAAATATAATTTTGCTTTTTTTAAGAACAAAAGGATTTACAAAATCTGTTTTATTAACTATTTTTTTATATCTTTTTAAATCATTAAAATAAAAATTAATTTCTGAATTTTTTATTTCAACTTTAGTAAACTTAAATTCGTCTTGCTTGGCCAGTCCATTAATATGGATTTTAATTGAAACATTTTTAGCATTTAATAGCTTTTTTTTATCAGAATCCAAAATAATTAAATTATTAAATTTTAACCGTGGTGAGGGAAAAAAAGTATATTTAATTTTTCCATCTACTACACACTGTATTTCAAGAGCAGAACAATATTTATTTATGGTTGATTTGCTGTAATTAAAAAAAAAAGGAATGCTTATATAAATAAAAATATTTAAAAAAATGAAAGCTGATAAATATGCTACATAACTTTTAATTTTGGGTGACCTTGTGTATAATTTTATTAATCTATCAACTTTATTCTTTGTGCGTTTTAAAAACTTTAAAAAATTGTAATAATTGTAATTTGTTACTATCCTATAATTTTTTTTTACAATCCTTCCTAAACTTCTTAAAAGATTAATTATAATAGAGTGGATAAATTGCTCTAAATTTCTTAAAAAACTGAGTATTAAGGAGTGGATAAGTTTCTCTAAATTTCTTAAAAAATTGAGCATAAAAGAGTGTATTTGTGTCCCTAAATTTCTTAAAGATTTGAGTATAAGGGTGTAAATATGTTTCCCTAACAAATTGATGTTTTTGGATAATGGCTGAAAGATATATCTTTTAAATTTTTGGTATTTCATTTATTTTGTTTTCTTAAACTATTTTTATTTAAAAAGATAAAATATAAATTTCATGGAAATTAGCAAACAAAATTATTTAGTTGATCTAAACAAAAAACAAAGTGAAGCTATTACTGCTCTAGAAGGACCATGCCTAATAGTCGCTGGGGCAGGCTCCGGCAAAACTAGGGTGTTAACATCTAGAGTGGTTCATATAATTAAGCAAAAAAAAGCTTGGCCCAATCAGATACTCTGCGTCACTTTTACTAATAAGGCTGCTAAAGAAATGCAAAATAGGATTATAGGATTGTTGAATGAAAAAATATCATCCTTACCCTGGTTGGGAACTTTCCATTCAGTTAGTGCGAAATTATTAAGACGTCATGCAGAGGCGGTGGGATTAAACTCACGCTTTACCATTATTGATCAAGACGACCAGTTAAGGTTAATTAAAAATATTTGCAAAGCGGATAATATAGATATTAAGAAAATATCTCCAAAATTTATTTTATACTTAATTAATAAATGGAAAAATGATGGATTGTTACCAGATCAAGTTACTCCTAAGAAAGGAGTCCCCTTGGAACAAGCTATTTTAAATGTTTATAAATTTTACCAAGAAAGATTAAAAATTTTAAACTCATGTGATTTTGGTGATCTCATATTACTTTGTGTTAATATGTTTGAAAAAAACCCTGACATACTTGAAATGTACTTAAACAACTTTAAGTATATATTGGTAGATGAATATCAAGATTCAAATTATATTCAAAGCAAATGGCTTAATTTACTTGCAAAAAAAAATAATAATATTTGCTGCGTAGGAGATGATGACCAATCAATTTATAGTTGGAGAGGAGCAGAAATAAGAAATTTTTTAGATTTTAGTAAAACATATAAAAATACAAAAGTTGTTAAACTTGAACAAAATTATAGGTCTACACAAAACATACTAGGAGCTGCTTCTGGGCTAATAGCTAAAAATACTGATCGACTGGGCAAAGAATTATGGACAAATGGTGAAAAAGGAGAATTAGTAAAGTTAACCTGCTACAAAAATGGAAAAGAGGAAGCTATAGGAGTTAGCAAGATTATTGAACAAAAACTTAAAAAAAAATATTCATTAAATAATGTATCAATATTAGTAAGGGCTATTTTCCAGACTAGAGAGTTCGAAGAAAGATTTTTAAAAATTGGAATGGGTTATAGAGTTATCGGTGGAACAAAATTTTATGAAAGAGCTGAAATTAAAGATAGTGTTGCTTTTTTAAGAGTGGTAAATCAAAAAAATGATGATTTAGCTTTAGAAAGAATTATTAATACACCAAAAAGATCTATAGGAGATACATCTGTAAAACAGTTATACGAATGGGGAAGAAAAAATAAAAAAACTTTAGAAGATTCAGCTATTGAACTTATACAATTAAATAAAATTAAACCAAAAACAAAACTAGGTTTGATGCAAATTTTAAATCTACTTAATAAATGGCGACAAGATTCAAAACATAAGAGTCATTATGAACTAATGGAAATTATTTTGGATGAGTCTGGATATTCTAAAATGTTAAAAGATAAAAAAGATCTTGAGAATGAAGGAAAACTAGAAAACCTCAAAGAACTAATTAAAGGCATGCATGATTTTGATAATTTGCAAAGTTTTTTGGAACATGTTGCATTAGCAACGTCATTAGATAATGATTGGAATGGTCAGAAGGTAAATTTAATGACTATACATGCGGCAAAGGGGTTAGAGTTTGATGCAGTATTTTTACCAGGTTGGGAAGAAGGTCTGTTTCCACACCAAAAAGCATTAGAAGAAAAAGGTGATGCGGCACTAGAGGAAGAAAGACGCCTTGCGTATGTGGGAATAACAAGAGCAAAAAAACAATCTTTTATTTCTTTTACAATGAACAGAATGTATAGAGGTGAATGGATAGATTCTTTAGCCTCAAGGTTTACCGAAGAACTTCCTGAAGAATGTATTCAAAAAGAAGAATTAAAAGAAGAAGATAACCAAGATTTCTTTTTTGATCAAGATATTGATTATACGGGAGGTGTAAGAAGTCCGGGATGGGCAAGATTACAAAGGAAAATAAAAAAAATAAAATGAATAACTTAAAAAACTTAAAAAAACTTTTTAAAACACATAAAATTGATGGCTATATAATTCCAAAAAATGATGAGTTTTTTGGTGAATACGTTTCAAAAGATAAGGATAATTTAAAATTTATATCACAGTTTTCAGGATCATATGGTTTTGCTTTAATACTTAGTAAAAACAATTACCTATTTACTGATGGTCGCTACACTTTACAAGCAAAAATGCAGAGTGGAAAATTATTTAATATATTTACTATCCCAAATAAGTTTCCAGCTGATATTTTAAAAAATAAAAAAATTTCTATAGGTTTTGACCCTAAATTACATACAGAACTTATGCTTACTCGTATTTTTAAGAACACTAAATGCAAATTGATACCAATAAGTAAAAATTTAATAGACCAGATTTGGAAAAGAAAAAACAACAATCGAACTGATAAATTTTATTTACTTAATGATAATGACACAGGTGAAAAGTCAAACACCAAAATAAAAAAAATATCAAAAATACTAAATAAAAATAAAATAGATTTTCAATTTATTTCTGCTCCAGAAAATATAGCCTGGTTGCTAAATTTAAGAGGTTCTGACTCTGAGTTTACTCCCATACCCAATAGTTATTTAATTATAAATAATAAAAATAATGCTTTTCTTTTTTGTAATTTAAATAAAATTGACAAAAAAATTAGAAAGGACTTGGGTAAAAATATAAAAGTGATTAATATAAAAAGTCTTAAAGATTTTATTTTAAAAATACAAAATAAAAAATTTCAAATAGACATTTTATCATGTTCGATATTTTTTAAAATACTTATAAAAAGATACAACAGTGTTGTATCAAAGCAAGATCCTATTTATTTGTTAAAATCTAAAAAAAATAAAATTGAAATAAAAAATACAATCAAAACACATATTTATGATGGCGCAGCTTTAACCAAATTTTTATTTTGGATTACTGATAATTTTAAAAATAAAAAAATTACCGAAATAGAAGCTCAAGAAAAACTATTAAGTTTTAGAAAAAAAAATAAGAGTTTTAAATCATTAAGCTTTCCAACTATATCCGGAACTGGACCGAATGGAGCTATCATTCACTATAAAGCAAGCATTAAAACAAATAGGACATTAAAAAAAGGAGATTTATATTTAGTTGACTCAGGTGGTCAGTATAGTTTTGGTACAACCGATGTGACAAGAACAATTTCTCTTGGTAATAAAGACAAAAGAATAAAAGATATTTTTACAAGAGTGTTAAAAGGTCATATAGCTGTAGCTACTTACAAAATTAAAAATAACACATGCGGATCTAAAATTGATTTAAAAGCCAGAAAGCCTCTTAGGCAAATAAATTTAGACTACGCACATGGCACTGGACATGGTGTTGGGTATTTTCTAAATGTACATGAGGGGCCGCAAGCAATATCAAGAGATAATACTGTTAAATTCCAAGAAGGAATGATTATTTCAAATGAACCTGGCTATTATGAAGATGGGAAGTTTGGAATTAGGATTGAAAATTTAATTACAGTTAAAAAAGTTAAAAATACTTTGAAGTTTGAAAATCTTACATTAGCACCTATAGATAAATCCCTAATTAAAAAAGATCTTTTAACCAGTGATGAGATTCAATGGTTAAATAAATATCACTCAAAAGTTTTTTCTAGCTTAAAACAATATATGAATATAGATGAATTAAAAAATCTTAAAGATTCTTGTTCAAATATTTAAAAGCTTATACCAATCCGTTTCGTTAATTACTTTAATTTTTAACTCTTTAGCTTTATCAATTTTCTTTTTTGTTGGTTTGGATTTTCCTACCACTAATATATCTAGTTTTTTTGAAATTGCTCCTAAAACTTTACCTCCATTATCTTCTGCTAACACCTTAGCTTCGGATCTACTAATTTTTTCAAACCCTCCTGTAAACATTAAATTTCTATTACTAAATTTACCTTTTTTATTTAAATTTTGATGATTTTTAATATTTAAAACTTGTATTAAGGATTCGACAACTTCTACATTTTTTTTACTTATAAAAAATTTTTCTATAGATTTTATTTGAGTAGCGCCAATTCCATCTAAATTGCTTAAATTTTTTAAAATTTTATTTCTTTTTTTTTCATTAGAAAGATCCAAAAATTTATTTATTGATTTAAAAAAACCTGATAAGATTTTTGCATTTTCTTGTCCAATATGTCTTATGCCGATTGAATAAATAAATCTGTTTAAGGAAATGTTTGTAGCATCGTTGATAGATTTTTTTAAATTTTGTATGGAGAGGATTCCCCATCCTTCCAAGTTTTTAATTATTTCATAATTTAATTTAAAAATATCAGAAGGTTTTTTTATTAATTTCAAATCCCAAAATTGATCTATAACTTTTTTTCCAAGACCCTCGATATTGAATGCTTCTTTTGAAACTATATGTTTTAATTTTTCTCTTGCCGTAAAACTACAAAGGTACCCTTTAACACATCTCCTTACGGCATCTTCTTTATTCGTTAAGGTATTAATTTCTTTGTGGGTTTTGGAGCCACAAAGACATTTGTCAGGAAATATAAACCTAATACTTTCTTTGTCTCTTTTTAATTTATCAACAGAAACAACTTGAGGTATTACATCTCCAGCTCTTTGGATTGTAATTGTGTCTCCAATACGAATATCTTTTCTTTTTATTTCATCTTCATTGTGTAATGTTGCGTTTGAAACAACAACTCCTCCTACCGTAACAGGTTCTACTTTTGCAACTGGAGTTATAGCTCCAGTTCTTCCAACTTGAATAATTATGTCTGTTATTTTAGTTGTCGCTTTTTCTGATGAAAATTTATAAGCAATTGCCCATCTTGGTGAGCTTGAAGTATTACCCAATCTTGACTGGAGATCTAAATTATTAACCTTGTAAACTAAACCATCAATATCGTAATCCAACGAAGATCTAGATTCTTCCATATGCTTATGATGTTTTTCAATTTCATCTAGCCCTTTAACTATTTTATTGTTTGAATTTACAGAAAATCCCCATTCACTAATCTTGGCAATAAATTCTTGTTGAGTTTTAAATATCATGGGCTCAATAATTCCAAATCCATAAATAAAATACTTTAGGGGTATTTTTTCAGTTTGCTTAGAATTTTTTTGTCTTAGTGAACCACCAGCAGCATTTCTGGGATTAGCAAAATTATCTTTTATATTTTCAAAATCTTTTTTTCCTATATAAACTTCTCCTCTTAGTTCAATAATTTTAGGTATGTTTTTCCCTGAGATTTTTTTTGGTATTTCTTGAATGGTCATTAGGTTGTTAAGTATATCTTCACCAACAACTCCATCTCCTCTTGAAAGTCCAGCAACCAATACGCCATCTCTATAGGTTAATGATGCAGATATGCCATCTATTTTAGGTTCTGAAGAAAGTTCCATATTTAAATCTTTATAATTTAAAAAATTGCCAACTTTGCCCAAAAAATCTTTCATATTTTCTTTTTCAAAAGCATTAGAAAGAGAAAGCATTGGTTTTAAATGTCTTATTTTTTTAAATTTATTTGATGGTTCATAACCAACTTTTAGACTGGGTGAACTTTTATTTTTTAGATATATATATTTTTCCTCCAGAAGGAGTATTTCTTTTTTTACACCATCATAGTCTTTATCGGTGACAATTGGATTATCATGCTTAAAATATGCTTTATCAAATTTTTTTAAATCATTAATTTTTTTTAAGTATAATTTTTCAATTTCTTTTTTCTCCATAATCCTTTTATTCAAAAAAGTGCTTTTATTTTTGATCTTATCAATCCCATTTCTTTTTTCTTTTTAACTTTTTTAGTTTTATATTTTTTATTAAAAACTTTATAACTTCTTTCGTACCACGTGCTAGATTTATAATTATAACCCAATATCGCTGCCGCTTCTGTGGCTTCTTCTGTTAAGCCTAGTCTATAATAAACTTCGACAAGTCTGTGAAGCGCTTCTTCAATAAAAATTGTTTTATCGTAATTTTCTACAACTCCCTTAAGTCTATTAAGAGCAGGAATCCATTTTTCTGTTTGCATGTAAAATCTTGCAATATACATTTCTTTTGCTGCAAGCTGATCTATGATTAAGTCTATTTTAAATCGAGAGTCAGTTGCATAATCTGTATATGGATAGTTCTCAATAATAAATTCAAATTTTTCTTTTGCTTTTAGCAAAGGGTTGATATCTTTTTTTTCATCTAAAATTTGCTCGTAGTAACAAATAGCAATTAGGTAGTGTGCATAAGGTAAGTTTTTATCTGTTGGATAATTTTTTATATGTCTCTCTAAAGCAAAAACACTACTAGCATAAGAATTTCTAGAATATTCACTATAGGCTCCCATTAAGCTTGATTTTACAGCCCACTTACTTTGAGGCATCAAACTTTCAACTTCTTTGAACTTTTTTGTAGCAAAAAAAGCATCTCCTGATTTAAGAGCTTCAGTTGCCTCTTCATAAGTAGCTGTAGCTATTTCCTCATCACTCGGATCTATAATAATTTTTTTTGCTTTATCTTTAGAGCAAGACACTAAGAAAAAACATAACAGCAATGAAAATAATATTTTTTTAAACATTTTGAGAAAAAACATTTTATCAAAATATTTAATTATTACAATTTTCTTATTATTTATATATTAGCAGCAATTGGCCTTAGGTATGTGCCATCTTTTTGTTCTTTTAGTTCTGCTGGGCCTTCGAATTCCCAATTAGATACATCAGAAAGAAATTTCCTCAATAAAATATTGGTTAACTGATGCCCTCCTTGTGAAGTCTTAATATGACCAAAAATTCTATGTCCTGAAAGCATTAAATCTCCTAAACAGTCTAATATTTTATGCTCAACAAATTCATGTCTATTTCTTAATCCATTTTCATTTAATATTTTATTTTCTTTGACTACTATTGCATTATCCAAAGAACCACCCTTGGCTAGGCCTTTACTAATTATTTTATCAATATCTTCATACAAACAGAATGTTCGTGAATTATAGATTGAAGTTAAATCTGTATTACTTAACTTAAACTCTTTTCTTCTAGTTCTAATTAACGGGTTCTCATAAATTATTTCAAAATCGATTATTAAATCATTAGACAAAGGCTCTATAGAAATAAATTTTTCTCCATCTTTTACTTCGACTCTTTTTAATACTTTTATAAACTTTCTTTCTTGATTTTGTTTTTGAAGTCCTGCTGATCTAATAGCTTCAACAAAATCAAATGCTGATCCATCCATAATTGGAACTTCGGAAGCATTAATCTCAACTATAGCATTGTCAACACCTTCTCCATAAAAAGCTGCCATTAAATGTTCTATAGTAGAAACTGAAACACCATTTGAATTTTGTATTTTTGTACAAAGCACCGGGGAATTAACATTCTTATAACTTGCTTCAATTATATTTTTTGATTTTTCAATGTCTGTTCTTTTAAATAAAATACCTGCATTTTCTTTAGCAGGTTTTATCGAAAGTTCTGCTTTTATGCCAGAATGCAAACCTACGCCTTCTAACTTTGCTTCACTTTTAATTGTATTTTGAAATTTTTTAAACATAGATAATTTTATACAAAAGGACTTGTACGCTTAAAAGACAACTTATGTTACTAAAAAATACTTATCTTTTCTAAGGGTAGTTTTTAAAAATTTTTTGAAAAAAATTGTATTTTTTAACATCTGAACTTGGTGGGATTGGTATAGCTTCCGTTTCCCATCCGTCTCTTATTATTTTGAGAGCACCAACGCAAGAGTCAAAACTTATATCTAAATTTTTAACATCTTCTTTCTTTCCACTGCCATAGATTTTTTTTACACTAGATCCAAAAAAACCAATACAATAATCTTCTAAGTTGACCAAATTAGAACCTCCTCCAGTAATAAATAGCTTTGTGGAAGACGATGAACTAATATTTATATTGTTTAAACCCTTTTTTATAATTTGGAATATTTCATCTAATCTAGCTTTTACAACACTTAGTATTAAAGATTTACTAATTTTTCTATAACTAGAGTTTTGAAAAAAACTACTTTTTAATGAATTGTCTGATAAGAAGAGTTCACCGTTACTTTTAAATGAAAAATCAATCTTATTTTTTATTTCTTCAGATTCCTCCATATCTAAAGAACAAACCTTAGAAATATCCTTGGTAATATGATTTGTGCCAATAGGTAAAGTAAAAGAATTTACAATTGCAAGATTTTTAAATAAACTAACACTAATTTTTTCATGCCCAATATCTATTAATATAGATCCATGTTTGAGTTCGTTAAAACTTAATAAATTTACCGCCAATGCAAAATTACACGATATGTATCTTTCTATTTCAATATCACAATTAATAAATGTTTGTTTTATATTTTGTATGTTATTTTTAGGAACGGTTAAAAAGGTCATTTCATGACTTATATAATCTGCGTAAATATCAATTGGCTCTTCATCAAATTTTCTTCCGTCCACAACATAATTATGATTAAAAATATGAATTATTGAATGGTTTGGATCATTTAGTGATATTTGTTTTTTACCTTCTTTTAGTAAAAAATTAATATCTTCGCGTCGAATTTTAGCTCCATTAATTTTTATTTTTTTTGAAAGTTTTGTGCACAAAAATTCAGGTTGTTCAAAAATAACACTGATTTTTTTAAGTGAAGTGTTAGATTTTTTTTCAGCAGACGCGATGCATGCTCTTATAGCTTGGGATGCTTTTGCCGGATTAACCACTGAACCATTAAAAATTCCAGCTGATTTAACCATAGAAGCGCTTAAAATTTTCCCATCATCGCTATCGTTATTAGAATCAAAAATAATACATTTAAGGTTTTTACTTCCCAATTCAATTATTCCTTTAACATTATTAGCGTTCATTATTATTCTACTATTATCCTATCATTTATTCTTAAATCAATAACATTATATGTTTTAAAGTCGTCAAGTTTTAATAGTTCAATTGACTTTATAATTGCTTGTTTCGTTTTTTCGTATGGTAATTTTATTAATGTACTATTTTCTAATTCTAAATCCCATCTACCTATTTGAAAATAATAATAATTTTTAATTTTTTTCACAGGAAATTTACTTTCTTTTAACAGCCTTGATATATTAAGAAAATTCTTTTCAGCGTCTAACCCAAAAATATGTGGATAATTTTTATCTAAATGAGATTTTCCTGCTGGAATCAAATTTGCCTTAGTATCTATTAAAAATTTTTGGTTATCTTTTAAAAAGAAGGAAGTTGGCTCTGTTTCGTTTATTTTTAATACCAATGTGTCAGGATATTTTTTTTTCACTTCAATATTATCAAAAAAATAAATATATTTTAAAGGTTCATATAGATCTTTTATTTTTACAAAAAAAATATTTTTTCCATAAATATTGGACAGTCTTGATTCCACATCATTTTTATCAATTCTATTTGTATTTAAAATTAAAATATTTTTGATATTAAAATAAGATTTTTTTTTACTTGTGCTAAATTCGATTTCACTTGGAGTGTAAGTTGTTAAAAATGTAAATATTACTAATAATAGAGCAATATTATAATAATTTTTCATCTATTATAACTAGCATCTTTAACCATCCAATCTACTAGATTTTCAAAATTTATGCCTTTGTATTTGGCTATTTCAGGTACGAGAGATAGTTTTGTCATGCCTGGTTGTGTATTTATTTCTAATAAATAAAATTTATTATTATGGAACCTAAAGTCAGATCTAGTTACACCTCTGCATCCTAATGATTTGTGTGCTCTTTTTGCTATTCTGAGTACTTGCGTATATTTTTTTTTTGATAAAGTTGCTGGCATAATATGCTTTGTTTTAGCATCATCTGAATATTTAGCTTTATAGTCATAGAACTTTCTTTTTGGAACCAACTCAATGGCACCTAAAGGTGCATTCCCCATTACTGCGACCTGAATTTCTCTTCCAGGTATGTACTGTTCTACTAAAATTCTGCTATAAATTTTTGACAATTTCTTAAATTTGTTTTCAAGTATTTTTATATTTTTACAAATGAAAACTCCCAAACTTGACCCTTCATTAATTGGTTTAATTACTGCAGGAAATTTCATCTTATTTTTTGTTTGGTTTATTATACTACTTATATTTTCATTTTTTTTTATAATAAAAGATTTAGGAACTAAAAATTTATTCTTTTTAAAAATAATTTTAGATAGTTCTTTGTTCATTGCTAGACTTGAAGATACTATTCCAGAATGAGTATAGGGGATTTTAAGATACTCTAATATACTTTGAATATATCCATCTTCGCCATATTTTCCATGAAGTGCATTGAATGCTATTTTTGGTTTTAATTTTTTTAGTTTTTCAACAAATTTACTTTTGGTATCTATGTTTACTACTTTATAACCTTTCTTTTTTAACGCATTTGAACAAGCTCTTCCTGTTAAAAAACTTATTTTACGTTCACTCGATGATCCTCCCATTAAAACTGCTACTAACTTTTTCACAATTTATCTCCAATTATATGAAGTTCTAGTTCAAGATTTATTCCTGTTTTATCTAATATTGTACTTCTTACTTTATTAATTAAACTTTCTAAATCTTGCGCTTTTGCATTTCCATTGTTAATAAAAAAGTTGCAATGTTTTTTAGATATAGAAGCGCCTTTCATGCTCATTCCTGCACATCCCGAGTCTTTTATTAATTTCCAAGCTTTTTTACCATCTGGGTTTTTAAAAGTACTACCGCAAGTTTTAATTTTAGATGGCTGATCTTTTTTCTTTTGTTCAATTAATTTATTCATTTTATTTTTAATATTTTTCTGATTTTCTCCTTTTCCTTTAAATGTAGCGCTAATAAAAATAAAATCGTTATCTAAATTACAACCTCTATAAATAAAATTTATATTTGATGATGGGATTACTCTAATTCTTCCATCAAAATCCATAACCTGAACAGATAATAAAATTTTTGATATATTTTCACCATAACAACCTGAATTCATTCTAATTCCCCCTCCGATAGTACCTGGTATGCAAGACAGAAATTCAAACCCTGTTAAAGAATTTTCAAGAGCAAATTCAGAAAGGTTTTTATCTAAAGCTGCTGATCCAGCTATAATTGTATTTTTATCAAACATAGACAATTTTGAAAAAGGTTGTCCAAGTTTAATTATAACACCATCGAAGCCTCCATCCCTTATTAATGTATTGGATCCACGCCCAAGTACTTTTATTTTTTTGAATCCTTTTATATTTTTTAGAAATAAAGATAAATCATTTAAACTTTTAGGTTTAAATATTACTTTGGCTAACCCACCCAAATTAAACCATGAATATTTTGCAAGACTTGAATCAAATTCAACTTGGCCTAAAATTTCATTTTTTTTATTTTCAATTTTTGAAATTAAATTCATTTTAACTTTGCACTAATTTCCTTTATCCAGTTTGAAATGCTTCCTGCTCCCATGCATATAACTAGTTCATCTTCTATTAAATTTTTATTAAAATAAGTAAACAATTCCTTTTGATTTGATACATTTATTACCTGAGTTTTTGACTTATTTGATATCATTTTTGAAAATTCATATTGATTATAATTATATTGTTTTTTCTCTCCCGCCGCATAAACCGGACAAAGAACCACTATGTCACTTTTTTTAAAAGCTGAAGCAAATTCATTCTTCAAAAATTTGACCCTTGAAAATCTATGAGGTTGAAAAACGCAAACTATTTTTCTTTTTGCATAAACTTGCCTCACGCTATCTATTACTGCTCTTATTTCAGTTGGATGATGAGCATAATCATCATAGAAATCTCTTTTTTTGATAGAAAATATTTTTGTAAATCTTCTTTGAATGCCTAAAAATTTTACTAACGCCTTTTTTATTTTATTTATATTAATTCCTAGACTTAATGCAATAGCTACTGCAGCCGTTGTATTTTTAATATTATGATCCCCTAACAGATTTACTTTGATATTGTTTATTTTATAAGTTTTATATCTTGAAATTTTTATTATTAAGTCAAAAATAGATAAATTTATTTTTTTTCTAACATTTGCAATTTTGTAATTTGCATTTTTATGAAAACCATATGTCAAAAAGTTATTGGTTTTACACTTGTTTAATATAGATTTAAAATTTTTATCATCAATACAAACAAGTGATTTTCCAAACGATGGTGTTTTTTCTATAAAAGTACAAAAACTCTTTTTTAATGCTTCAAAACTTTTGTAATAATCTAGGTGCTCTTTATCAACATTTGTTACAACAGAATAAGTAATTGGCAGTTTTAAAAAACTTCCATCTGATTCATCTGCCTCAATTACTGCCCATTCTCCCTTCCCAAGCTGAGCTGTATTTTTGATTGAGTTTATAACCCCACCATTAATAACTGTAGGGTCCAATCCTGCTTCTACTAAAATGTTTGCAATTAACGAAGTTGTGGTTGTTTTTCCATGAGAACCAGTAACTACGATATTTTTTTTTAAAGCAACAACATTGGCAAGCATTTCTCCTCTTTGAAAAATAGGTAGTTTTTTTAACTTAGCTAATTTTAATTCTTTATTATTTTTTTTAATTGCTGATGAAATAACAACAAGTGTAGCTTCCTTTAAGTTTTTGTGGCTATGTCCAACTTTTACTTTGATTCCTAATTTGACCAGTCTATCGGTATTTTTATTTTTACCTAAATCACTACCTTGGATCTTAAAACCCATATTATTCATAATTTGAGCTAATCCACTCATGCCTATACCTCCTATACCTATAAAATGAACCACTTCGCTGCTGGCAATATTAATTTTCATATTTAAATAAATTTTTTTATTTGCTCTTCGATTTCATTGTAGGCATTTGTGTGGTTATTTTTTTTCATATTTTGCTTAATACTTTCTAATTTATTTTTATTTTTTATAACTTCCAGAACTAAATCACGCAAATTTTCTTTATTGAAATATTTTTGTTCTAAAACCCAGCAACAACCTTCATTTTCATAGTATTTTGCATTTAGGAATTGATGGTTGTCTACAGAAGTTGGAATTGGAACTGCTATAAAAGGTGTGAGCATATTTACTAATTCAGCGGTCGTAGAGGCTCCGCATCTTGTTATAGCTAGGTTTGATGCTGCGATCAAATCTATTATATCTTTATTAAATTCAAAAACATAATTTTTTATATTATTTTTTTCATAGAAATCTGATATTTTTTTTTTTTGTCCTGCTATGCACTGATGTGCTATATTTATACTAAATCCCTGAGATTTTAACATCTTAATAACTGGGGGAATAATGTCTCCAAATATTTCTGCTCCTTGGCTACCTCCTAAAACTAAAATAGAAAAATTATCATTTTCATTTTTTGTTATATTCTTATAACTAATAATCTTTTTGTCTATAATTGCACCTACATAACGAGTCTTTAATTTATATTTTTCAGGATAATTTTCTATTTTTTTTTTAGATAAAAATATTTTTTTTGAAAGTGGTGCTAAAATTTTATTAGCACGTCCTAATATCATATTACTTTCATAAATAACCAGAGGTATATTAAATAATTTTGATACAAAAGAAATTGGAAAAGATACATACCCTCCAAATCCAAAAATTAAGTCTGGTTTTTCTTTTTTTAAGATAACAATTGACTTAAGCATTGAATAAAAAATGAACAAAAAGGATAAAATTTTATTGAAAAATTTTTTATTTGTAGGTGTTTCTGTTGGTAAAATATAAGACTTAAACTTTAAATTATTTTTTATAAAGTTATTTCCTCTATGATCCGTAACTAATATTGCCTCGTAATTTTTTTCAGAAAAATGAGACATTAAATGAATTGCGGGAAGTATATGTCCTCCCGTCCCACCGGTTGTAAAAATTATTTTTTTATACATTTATTGCCTGCTCGCATCTTTTCGGGTAAAGTTTAAAATAATTCCAGCTATTATAGAACTTCCAATTAAAGAAGACCCTCCATAACTTAAAAACGGCAAGGTCATTCCAGTTGTAGGCAGTAATCTTATATTAACACCTATATGAATTAAAGTTTGTATAATAAGTAAGGACATTAATCCTATTAATGCCAGCTTTATAAATTCATCTTGTTCTGCAAAAACTTTGTTTAATACTTTGTAGCCAATGAATAAAAAAATAATCACAATAAATAAAATAAATACTGCCCCAAATTCTTCCGAAATCACAGCAATTATATAGTCTGTGTGCGCTTCTGGAACTTCATCCTTCAAAATACCTTCACCCATTCCTCTCCCTGTAAGACCTCCTTGTTTTATAGCATCTAATGCTTTTTGAGATTGAAAATTATCTCCTATCTTGGGGTCAATGAAAGTCTTTATTCTGCTATAAATGTATCCAAATTTTTCAGGAAAATTTATTATTAAAAATATAAAAATAAGCAAAAAAACTAAACCTAATGTTAATAAAAGAATCATATTAAAGCCAGATACAAAAATCATTGTTAACCAAGTAGATATTAATAATAAACTCTGGCCCAGGTCTGGTTGATTAATTAACAGTACAATAATCAACATAGAAATAAAAAAAGAGTACACGTATCTTTTATAGATATTTTGATTAACATCTTGAACCAGGACTTTAGCAATAAAGACAATAAAAAATGGTTTAACTAATTCAATGGGTTGAAATCTTGGCATGAGTGGAAAATCTAACCATCTTTTTGAACCTTTAACATCTATTCCGACTAAAGGAACTAATGAAAGTAATAAAATTGAAATAATAAATAACAAGGGTAAATATTTAATTAAAAATTCTTTTTCTTGCATAGAAATTAAAATAAGAA
>Ga0114996_10004383_pt1 | contig 17001 bp, 17 predicted proteins | sample ArcticOcean_MG_C_4_FD_87039 | JGI IMG/M metagenome (GOLD analysis project Ga0114996, IMG submission 87039) | Marine microbial communities from western Arctic Ocean - ArcticOcean_MG_CB4_134 | ecosystem: Environmental > Aquatic > Marine > Oceanic | place: Arctic Ocean: Canada Basin | collected...
ACGCGCTGCCTGAACCACCTGAATCACCTGGGAACTTGGCATCGTGAGGACGTACCGGGGTCATCTACTCGACCTCTATTAAGACCTCGGTGTTGTGGGTCGCTGCGAGGAGCGGGTAGATCTGGTCAAACACCTTTGTGATCGCCGAGGTGGCGCGAACACGATCTCGGGAGGCATCGTAATCGGCCAGAGAATCCCAGGGCTGCTCCGTGATTAACGTGCCGTGGTCTCCAAACGCTGTACGCAGGATGCGCGGCTTGCCGAATCCGGCATTCGCCATCTCGTCTGAAGCCTGTTTGACGAGAGCGAGTAACTTGCCCCCGGCGCCGGGGTTGGGGACATAAGTGCGGCGTACGACGATCAAGATGCAGCCCTTTTCGTTGCTCAGAATGTCGCCAGATGCGGGCAGATCGCCACATCGCCCGGAGATTGTCGCGCCGCTGGAGAGATTACTCGTCTACCGGAGAGGCAGAGAACTCAACGGACCACACCACCTCATCGAGCGGGACATCGCCGTTGATGCGCGTAAAAGCGGCGAGAAAATCGTCTCGTTTCGAGTATCCCTCTGCGTGAGCATCTTCGTCGGAAACTTCACCGATGGGCTCTTGCCAGACTCGGAGAACGTGCAGCAAAGCGAACGGTTCGCCGAACAAACGCGTACGTGCCTGGTGGGTCGAACCGGGAAGCATGCGTCGGCGCTTCCAGCGTCTGCGCGTCTGTGTCTTCCGCCCCGACAGCACAAGCTCAACGTGTTCAGGCTTAAAGAGGATCACGCCTGAATGGTAGCGAATCCCCTAGGTCTATGCGGCGCGGCGAATTCCGCCCAGCATCTTGCGGAATCGGCTGCTTACCTGTGTCCGACTTCACGTCGTCGGCTTCTTCACGCGACTTTGCCATATTGCAGCGCAACTCATCGATCAATTCTTCACTCTTTTCGGGCGAGCGTTTGACGGGCTGGGGCTTTGCTGAATCGTCGGTGTTCTCGGTGTCGGAGGATTTGGCGATTTCGGACATGAGGGCCGCCAGGGCGCGTAACTTCGGACGACTCGACTCCGCCGCCAGCACGGGTGTGCTGTCCTCTCCCATTTCGCGTAGCAGGCGGGTTGCGCGGGCCTGGTGGGCCATAAGTGCGACGGCGGTTCGTCATTCAAGTTCGATTTTAGAAGTCTCCATAGCGCGTTCGGCCCGATATTCCCGCAGGCGGGTAACCGCATCCACCCTGACCTCGATGGCGGCGCGGTATTCGGCGCTTGTTGTGCTGTTGGCGGAGGCGACTTCGGCTGCATGCTCTCGACGTGTCTCGGCCGCCAGGTACGCGCCAGTGATGACCGCATCAGGCCGGTTCGTCTCTATCGTAGAGAGGGACGCGTCGCGCGCTCGTCCCGCCTCATCACGACGGAACTTTGCCAGCGCCATTCGTTCGATATCGGGGTTGATACCTCGACGGTTCCGGTCGATGCGCTCTTTTTCTAGTTCTGCGGCCCGTTGCCGCCTGGTGTAGGCGAATTCTTTACTCTTGTCGATCTGCGCATCTTCACGAGCCTTTCGCTCCGCGAATTTACGTGCCCGCCTCTCCCGATGAGTGTGCTGGGCGCGTTGCGCCGCCCGTATCTCAATGGTTTTCCGATCGAGGTGTTCGTTCCACTCAGAATTGCTGATATTGGCCCGTTTTTGCGTCATGGATATCTCGAAGGAAATATGTTGACAGGATCAGCACGCGGTATCCGGACAACACCGTTGCAATTTATTCTTGTGCAAAATCAGATGGGGCGAAATTGGGGCTAACCAGCGCGTGCTGTGGGTGCATCGCGTTGAGTGGAGTCGAGCGCTCGCTTGATCTCGGCCAAATGGTTGGTATCCGGGCTGGCGCCGGGACGACGAGGAAAGAAATATGTGGAACCTCTCAAAATTGGTTTTGTATGACCGCCTAACCGGTGTGAGCGGCCTCCTTCTCGTGGAAACTCAGTCAACTTGCGGAAAGTCGGCGCGACAAGGCTGAAGAAACCGCCGCCGATCACGCCGACGCCGGGAATGTGGATCCAGAAATCCAGCGCCAGCTCATGGCTGCGGGATGAGTGAAGGCTGCTGCTAGGGACAAAACGAAATCTACAAGACAGCCTGAAACCAACCAGGTGATTTTCGCCGCAGCGGCGACACGACAGGCTGGACGAACGGCAAAGATCAGGTGAAAAGAAGCAGACGAGGAAGATGATCCCAACAGTGCCGAGCACAAATCGGAAATGGCTCGTCGGTCAGATGTGGTGATGGTGATCAAGGCATATCGCCGGGAACGGGACGCCGAAGAGGAGAATCAGGCACGGCTGCAGAAGGCGGCGATCATCTAGCGTGCGATGGAGCCGAGACTGGCACGCGACGCCCATCTGGATGGGCGATGTTGGGTAGCCGGCCAGGGTTCTCGGGCTGCGGCCACGGATAGCCGCCGGCCCGGCGTCCGTCTTAAGACGGACGGGCGATTCTGGTACCCCGTACGGGATTCGAACCCGTGATCTCCAGCTTGAAAGGCTGGCGTGCTAGGCCGCTGCACCAACGGGGCGCGAGACGCGGTCGTTTGGCCAGAGGCCGCCGTCAATCATATCAAGCGGATCGGCCGATTCCGAGTGCGAATCTTGATGAATCGGCCAGTGTTTCCACCGTATGTGGCTCAGGCCGGGCGATAGCCCGATGATCGAGCCTAACTAAAGTGTCCGACCGGCGCGAACCGGTCTTCGATATTTCGCGGCCTCAAATGCCCTGTCAAAAACCGGTTTCGCCGCGCACAGATCGGCCATCGGGCATTCCCCGCACAACGGGCGCTGCGCCTTGCAGACCTGCCTTCCGTGTTTGATCAGGAGGGTGTGATAGCGGAAAATTTCATCAGGCGGGATCTGGATTTCCATGATGTCATGCGCCGCATCGACGTTCGTCTTCAGCCCTATTAATCCGAGTCTTCGGGCCACACGATAAATGTGGGTGTCCACCGGCATCGCCGGCATCCCGAGGGCAAAATTCAGAACGATTCCCGTCGTCTTCTTTCCGACTCCCGGCAAAGAAATCAGCCATGACCGGGCCTCCTCCAGCGGCATAGACGCCAGGAATTCGAGCTCAAGCCGACCGGTTCGCTCAAGGATGATGCGTAAAATGTCTCTAATTCGGGGCGCTTTCTGATTGGCCAGACCGCCGTGCTTGATTGCCTCAGCGATTTCCGCCGGGCCGGCCTCGATCACATCCATCCAGGTCGGGAATACTCTCCGCAAAGACTTGTAGGCGACCTCGGCATTGCTGTCCGATGTGTGCTGCGTGAGGACCGTGAAGATTAACTCTTCAAGTGCCTTAAATCTCGGCGCCCAGACGATAGGCCCGTACATCGGGTCAAGCCGGGTCATCGCCTCGCCTGCGAGCGCGTCGCGGCGGGCGGCGCCTCTGAGCGCGGACAGATTGTTGGCGGTTAGTCGGGAAGATGTCATGTGAGGCCGGTATTCTAGCAACGCCCCCTGCATGGATTTCAGGCGGGATTACGGGCGTCGCTTGATCCGTGGCTCAGAACATGATCCAGCCTCAACGATGAACAAACACATTTCACGCAACACGATCCTCTTCAACGGCAATGTCCTCACGCTTGATGGGCGTGACGCGGTGGTTACCGGCGTATTGATCGAAGACGGGCGCATCAAACGCGTGCTCTCGGGGCACGAGGATGTTGGGCGTGGCTATCGCATGGTCGATCTGGACGGTGCCACGGTTCTTCCCGGATTTATCGATCCCCACGCTCATCCTCTGGCGTTGGGCGCATCGTTGCAGGCCGTTGACTGCTCGCCGACGGCGGTCAAGAGCATCGCTCAGGTAGTTGAACGGATAGGCGAGGCAGCCGCTGAGTCCCCGGAATCCTCTGGCGGCGGCTGGATCAGGGCGCGCGGGTATGACGAGTTGTTACTCGCCGAGCGGCGTCATCCCGAAGCAGCGGATCTGGATAAAGCAGCGCCGGGAAGAATGGTCCGGCTCTCGCACGGAAGCGGGCACGGCGATGTGCTCAGTTCGGTCGCTCTCGACGCTGTCGGAATTCACAGGGACAGCACTCCGCCGCCGGGCGGAACGATCGAACGTGACCCGGACACCGGCGATCCGACGGGCGTGTTGTTTGAGATGGGTGGTTGGCTGGGTGAACGGATGCCACGACCGTCCAGCGGCGTGCTGAATGACTACGCCGAGGCCGCTTCCAACGCGTTTGTCGCTGCAGGCGTGACCTCTGTTACCGATGCCGGTCGAGACAACACGGTTGATCGTATGCACCTGTACTCGGCCATGGTTACGGAAGCCGGGTTCTTGCCGCGCCCGACCGTGATGCTGTCTCCCGAGGGGGTGTATCCAAGCCCGGAGAGTGTTCCCGGAGTGAGGGCGGGCGCAACGAAAATTGCGATCACGTTCTCGGGCGGAGAGATGCACCCGGATTTCGAGGCGCTCGTGGAAATGATCTCGGTCGCGCATCGAGCCGATCAGCAGGTTGCGGTCCACGCGGTGGAGATTGAGGCGGTGGTGATGGCTGCGGAGGCGTTTGCCGCTGTAGGAAACCGTTCGCAAATCGCAGGGCGACGACATCGCATCGAGCACGCGTCAGACTGCCCGCCGGAGATCGCAAACATGATTGCGTCGGCAGGGCTGTCCGTGGTGATACAGCCCGGATTTATTCACGACCGCGGCGATCGCTATCTGAGCGCCCTGATATCAAGCGAAGGCGGCACCGACCCCGCGCATCTGTACTCCGCCGGAAGCTTGCTCAACGCCGGGATCACCGTAGCCGGATCGTCAGACGCACCGACAGGGCCAACCGCTCCGCTAACGGGCATCCAGGCGGCCGTAACCAGAAGATCTTTGAGCGGAGAGCCGGTCGGAGCCGAGCAGGCGATTTCGATCAAAGAAGCCCTGCGCCTGTACGGCCCGGGTGCCGCATGGGTCGATCTGCAGGAGGCCGAGGCAGGATCGATAGAACCCGGCAAGTGGGCTGATTTCGTGGTGCTCGAACGCGATCCGCGTAAAGTGGAATCGGCTGAAATCAGCTCGATACGTGTTCTGGCGACGCTGATCGGTGGCGAGCCTGTTTTCGGCTCGCTACCGGGTCTTTAAGACGTTCGACCACCGGTTAAATCGGCGAGAGTTTCTAGTGCAACGCGTTCTTCTGTATTCGGGAGCCCGCTAAGCGACTCCTGCGCCTCGTCAATCCAGCCCAACGCGACCTTGCGGCTCTCTTCGATATAGCCGGATTCCCGGACCGCCTTGATTGCGGCATCCAGAGCATCGGCATCGATCTCGGCCGGACCGTCGTCACGTGCGTCAACCGCCGATTTGAACCAGTCGAATACGGGATTCGATTCCGGTTCCGCCTCGATCAGCATGATCGCGGGCAACGTCAGGATGCCCTCTTTGAGATCGTTTCCTACCGGCTTCCCGAGTTCCTCCGAAGTGGAGTCATAGTCGAGTACGTCGTCCAGCACCTGGTATGCCATGCCCAGCTTGTAGCCGTAGTTCCGGAGCAGCAGTATCTCCGACTCGTGTGCGCTGCCAAGAACGGCCCCGCTTTCCGAAGCCGTCGTGAAGAGCGACGCGGTTTTGTCGTAGATACGCTGGTAGTAGGACTCTCGCGTCACGTGTGAGTCCTGGCCGTCGAGAAGTTCGTTTAGCTCCCCCCGCGCCAGCTCCATGATCGTCTCAGAGAAACGACGGACCAGCCTTACGCTGTTCGTATCGCAAACGAATCGCGCGGCAGCGGCAAATACGTAATCGCCGAGCAACACGGCCACGTTTCTGCCCCACAGATTGCTCGCCGTCTCACGACCGCGCCGCGTGTCTGCGGCATCGACCGTGTCGTCGTGGATGAGGGTTGCGATGTGAAGAAGTTCGACCGCCGTCCCCATCATCACATCCAGTTCTGACGGATTCCGCCAGAGGCGGGAAGCGAGCAGGGTGATGGCGGGGCGCAACCGCTTTCCGGGAGCGCTGAGCACATGCTCAAGTCGCTCCGCCATGGCGCCTTCGTGGGAGCCCTGCTCCTCCGCGAGCGACGCAATGTTCACGATCACGGACTGGAGTTCCGGCCGTACGGGATCGTAGATCGCGTCGTACGGGCTGGTGGAGGTCATCTGCTGCACGTTTGATTCGGTCATCGTGCGCCGGCGGCAGCGAGACGTTCCGCTTCTTCTTCCACTATTGATTCATCCAGTTTCTTAAATATTGGTGTTGGGGTTGGTAGAGCTGTGCCTGTGATTGGTGCGTGCCGTTGCCACCCTGAAGACAACATATCGCCATCATGACCCAGCAGTTCGTGAAGGGTCTGTGTTGAGAACGGTAGGTATGGGTAAGCGACAGTCCGCAGCGTTTCGATGATGTTGAGGGCGGTCCACAGTGTTGTAGCGGCGGCCTCCCGGTCTTCTTTGACCTGTTTCCAGGGCGCACGGCCATCGACATAACGGTTGCCGTGCTGGGCGAGCACCATTACGGACCGCAAGCCCTCCCTGAAATTTCGTGCCGCCAAGTGTTTGGCGACATCCGTCAGGGCCGTGTCACAGGCTTCAAGCGCTGCGTTCTCGTCTGGGCCTAGATCGCCCGGCTCGGGAACGGCGTTATCGAAGTTCCGTGTGGTTAACGTGAGCACACGATGGATCAGGTTCCCGAAAGTCGCCACAAGCTCGTTGTTATTAGCGAGCAGGAACCCGTTCCACGTGAAATCAGAGTCGGACGTCTCGGGCATGATCGATGTCAGGTAGTAGCGAAGCGGGTCGGGGTCGTAGCGTTCCAGGAAATCCGGAAGCCATACGGCCCATCCGCTGCTGGTCGAAAGCGGACGACCCTCAAGCGTCAGGAACTCGTTGGCTGCGACATCTTCCGGCAGATTGAGGCCGCCGTGGCCCATCAACATCGCCGGCCAGATGATGGTGTGGAACGGGATATTGTCCTTGCCCTGGAAGTAGATCGCTCGAGCGTCCTCTTCCTCCCACCACGCCTTCCAAGCATCAGGGTTGCCAGAATTTTGCGCCCATTCGATCGAGGCCGACAGGTAGCCGATAACGGCTTCAAACCATACGTAAATTCGTTTGTCGTCAAATCCATCGACCGGAATTTTTATGCCCCAGTCGATGTCACGGGTGATCGCCCGATCCTTGAGGCCCTGTTTCAGAATGCCCATGCTGAAGTTGCGGACGTTAGGGCGCCAGTCGTCCTTACCGGATATCCACTCGTTAAGCCTGTCCTGGAACGCGCTGAGCCGAAGAAAGAAGTGGGTCGTGTCTCGGAACTCCGGAGTTGAGCCGTCTTCTTTGCAGCGGATGTTTCCTAACTCCGCCGGGTCAACGGTGTTACCGCAGTTGTCGCACTGGTCGCCCCGTGCGCCATCAAAACCGCAATGCGGACAGACACCCTCTACGAAACGGTCGGAAAGGAAACGCTGTTCTTCCAGGCAAAAGGGCATGCTCTGCACGCCCTCCACCAGATAACCGTTCTCCAGCAGTCTCGTGAACATCGCCTGCGATACGGCGTGGTGGTTGTCCGTGTCCGTGTGCGTGTACAGGTCGAACGAGAAGCCCATCTGAATGTTCGTCTCGGAGAATGCGTTGTGATACCGCTGCACCAATTCCAGGGTCGATATACCTTGTTGACGGGCGGCCAGCATCGTAGGAGTGCCGTGCATGTCGCTTCCGGACACCATCAGGACGTCGTTGCCTATTAGCCGGTTAAAGCGCGCAAAAATATCCGCCGGCAACGTATTGCCCGCGATATGTCCGAGATGAGGTAGTCCGTTGACGTAAGGCCACGCCACGGCCACGAGGACCCGTTCGGTCACGATGTCTCCATTCCGACGTTCGCTTAAAACAAGGAGCGATTCCGCCCACGCACTCTTTTTCGTGGGCGCGACGTTCAAGTATATCCAGCGTTTACGAGCCGTTAGCCTTATCTGCCTGCGAACCTGTCACGAGACGGTAGACCCGCCGACGTGGTGCGCCTGTTGCATCGATGACGGCTTCGACCAGAGAACGTCCTGACAGGCCATCCTGGCCGAGATGCGCGATCGATTCGGTGATCACCTCGTCCGATACCTCCGTCGTCTGCTCAGGCGCTCCCTCGATCACGAGTACGAACTCTCCGCGGATGCGTCCGCCTGAAAAATACTGGATCGCCTCGGACGCCGTGCCCCTGAAAACCTCTTCGTGAAGCTTGGTCATTTCCCGGCACACAGCGATTCGTCGCTCGCCGAGTTCCGAGTCAATATCTTCCAGCGCTGCCAATACCCGCTGCGGCGTCTCAAATGCCACCAGAGTGCCGGTCTCGTTGGCTGCCCCGGATAAAACCGAGCGACGCTCGGAGCTTTTCCGGGGCAGGAATCCGAAGAAGGTGAATCTGTCCCCGGGCATCCCGGAGATCGAGAGAGCTGTGGTAATTGCAGAAGGACCGGGTACTGCGACAACGTCGTGCCCCCTTGAGACGGCTGCCTCTACCAGGGACGCCCCGGGGTCGCTAACTGTGGGCGATCCGGCGTCTGTGACCTGCGCTACATCCCCGGATTCAAGTGCATCAAGCACGCGCTCCAGTTGCGCCGGATTTGAGTGCTCGTGGTAGCTGATACATGGAGTCGTGGCTTCCAGGTGATTCAGCAACTTGCGGGTGACACGCGTGTCCTCCGCGACCAGCAGGTCTACGGTTCGCAACAAATCGGCGGCACGCGGCGATAGATCGCCAAGGTTGCCGATCGGGGTTCCTATGATGAAAAGTGTTCCCATGAAAGTGCGGAGCGCGCAAGAGTGAAGAATTCGGACAGGCTCGTTATCTTGCGTCTCTGGCCATATGTTTGGCTATACTCGGGCGGTCAAATTTGTCCTTCAGGCTGAGCGCGCGTCGCCCGGCCGCTCTAGAAACTTCAAAAACAACGGGAGAAACGAAGATTAATCTCTCAACCGGACAGCGCCTTATTTCCACATCTGGAGGCGCTGAGTTCGTCGTCACCAAGGGCGGCGATGCAGAACTGACCTGTAACGGCATACCCCTCGAAGTAAAAGCGGATCATTCGTCTTCAGAAGCTGACGGTCCTGACATCCAGCTCGGCAAGCGCTACCAGGGCGCCGACGGCGGCGTGAGCTTGCTGTGCGTCAAAGCTGGCAAAGGCGATCTCGTCTGTGACGGCAACGTCATGGAGCTACAGAGCGCGAAAAAACTCCCCTCCTCCGACTAGGACTTGGACCTGCCGGTCGGCTATTTGGGAGCGGCGTCTATTAGCAACTCGTAGGAGCGTATGGCAATACGCCCTCGTACCTTTCCTGTGGCTGGATCCGGACTGTTCGCTTTGGCATTTTTGTCAATCCTGAGCAGGTCTGAAGCTTGAGGCAGCCAATATGGCGTCACGAGGCTTTAGGGCGGATACCAATCCGCCCTTACGATGTCATTTGCATTCTCATCGTTCGAGGCAATTCTTACGCCACCCGTCACACAACAAACAGCTCGTTGGGAACGCCGTCCGTTAGCGTCTCGCAGCCATCTTCCGTAACCAGCACCGTGTCGCTGCACCCGATCGCCCCAACGCCCGGCAGTCGCATCGTCGTGATTACGTGAAACGTCATGCCGCGATGGAACGGTCGATGTTCGTTGGCGTTGATGCTGAAAATGTTGCCCTCGTCCCAGCCGGGCGGGAACGCCGTTCCGATTCCATAGGCGATGCGACGGCCTTGCTCGTACGGCACATCCGCATCGTCAATCCGCTGGCGTGCAGCTTCAAACGCCTCTGAAGCGAGCATGCCAGGCTTGATCCGCTCCTTTGCCAGTTGGAGGGCGTCTCGATTCACCTCACTGCCCTTGAGCAGCAACTCAGGCGGTTCGCCGACAAATGCCGCCCGGGTTAAAGCCGAATGGTATCGGTTGACTACCCCCGGCACCTCGAAAAACACCACGTCACCGTTCTCGATCACCCGATCCGACCACGTGGAGTGGACCTGCATCGAGTGCTGCTCTCCAGACGTGATGAACGGCGGCAGCCCGCTGTACTCGCTACCGGCGCGGATCTGGGCGCTCACGACCTCTGCGGCCAGGTCTTGCTCCGTGGCTCCCACCGAGATCGCGTCCAGCCCTGCTCTCACACCGGCCGAGGCGATCTTCGCCGCATCACGCATATAACCAATCTCGCGCTCTGACTTGACCATCCGACCGGTCTCCACAATCCCGGATGCATCGTGAAGTCGGGCTTCGGTAAGCACCATCCGAAGCCGCATGTAATCGCGAATCTTGAGGAACCAGGATTCGTGCTCGACCCCGATGTCGGCGAGTGCAAGCCCCAGTTCATCCAGAACTCCAGCGATACCGATGATGGGGTCTTCTGTGTCGCGGAAGAGCCGGTAGTCCTCGACCACTGAGTAGGACGCAACGAGCGACTCTTCATGCGGAGGCGGCACAAGTACCAGGTCCCCCGTGAGCGGCACGATGAGCCCGATGAAGAAGTAGTACCCGGGCGTTTGATAGCCGGTCAGGTAGTAGATGTTCTCCGGCGTCGTGAGTAACAGCGCATCAAGCCCGCGCTCGTCCATGCGGGAGCGCACGCCGTCTAGCCGGGTCTGGAATTCTTCGTGAGAGAAGAACTGGTGGAGAGGTGTTCTCATTCGGTGACCCTGTTTGGAGAAAGGCGGGGTTGTGACAGTCGATGTCGATATTCCGGTCGGACGAAAGCATAATGCCGGTCTACTCCCGGAGGTTAAATGACCGACTCAATTTCGAAAATCGAAGCCAGACGTATCGCCCTCACCGCTCAAGGCTTCGCTGAGTCGCGTCCGGCGGAAGCGGGACACTCCGATATTCGCGGAGTTATCGACCGGCTCGGGCTGATACAGCTCGACTCGGTAAACGTGTGCGTGCGGGCCCACTACATGCCGTTCTTCTCACGCCTCGGTAAGTATCCGATAGAGCTGTTGGATGATGGCTGCCACGAGCGCTTCGATCTGTTCGAGTTCTGGGGGCACGTCGCATCGTTGATCCCGGTGGAGCAGTATCCGCTCTTCAGACATCGGATGGACGACGGGATCAACCGACGATCCCGGACGTTGCGCAGCGCCGACCCCGAGTACCTTGATTTGATTATTGAGGAGATTCGCGAGCGCGGCCCGCTCACGATCGGTGAGCTTAAAGATCCCGGGAAGCGGACTGGCGGCGGCGGGTCTCCCGGATGGTGGAACAGGGCCCCCGGCAAGGTGGCGCTCGAATATCACTTCGCTACAGGCGACCTGACCTCGGTGGAACGCCGCGGTTTCTCGCGTGTGTATGACCTCCCTGAGCGTGCCATACCGTCCGAGTTTCTGGATTGCGAGCCGGTCAGCCGTAAGGAGGCCCATCGCGAGTTTTTGCGAATAGCGGCCCGTGCATTTGGAGTCGGTACAGGAGCCGATCTCGCTGACTACTACCGAATTCGTATGCCCGAGGCGCGACCTCGGTTGGCTGAGCTTGTTGAAGCCGGGGAGTTACGTGAGGTCGAGGTCGAAGGCTGGGATCAGCCGGCATATCTGCATCCCGACGCATCGGCGAACGGCGCCGTGAACGCTCGGGCGATATTGAGTCCGTTCGATTCACTCATCTGGGAGCGGGACCGCACGGAGCGACTATTCGATTTCTTATACCGCATCGAAATCTACGTTCCGGAACGCAAGCGCCAGTATGGCTACTACGTGCTGCCGTTCCTGCTGGGCGAGGACCTCGTGGCACGGCTGGACGTTAAGGCGGAGCGGGACAAGGGGACGCTACGGGTACGAGGTGCGTTTATCGAGGATGGCCAGGACCCCGCACATGTCGCCCCGGAGCTGGCGAAAGAGCTGGAGCTGATGGCGAGCTGGTTAGGGCTGAAGCGCGTCCGCATAGGCCGGCGCGGCAACCTGTGCGACGCGCTACGCGAGGCGTTGCGCTAAGCGTTCTTAGCCCGGACAGCGCCCACTGCCGCGCCGATCGCAACGCCGAGCGCGATCCACAACCCCACGTTGTCGGTCAACACCCCGATCACAGAGCCAATAATTATTCCAATGCCGACGCTGGTGCCGGTCGCTTTCTCGGTTCCAGTGAATTCTTTTCTCATCGCAGGTTCCTTTTTATTGAATCATTCGTAGGAGACGGCGACTTTGATGATGTTCTCTGCAAGAGAGGTTCAGGACCGGGGATGAGGTCGTTGAAACATGATGCTCAGCCTTGAGTTAAGAGCACTGTTCGCCCTCTCCTGATGGGACAGGGAGCCGTTTCGTTCTCCCAACCGGAGAAGTCGCAGAGCCTGTCCTGAGCTCGCTGAACGAATGTAGAACAAGTCTGTGTGAGGGCATGCGCGGGATGACGATGTCTACCGACTACTACTTCTTGCCTTTCTTCTTCTTACGACCGCCCCCACCACGAGACCGCTTCGCCGCATCACGAGCCTGCTTCGACTGAGCCCGCTTGGCCTCCCTGGAGATGGCCTTGCCGCGGGATGAATCAAGAATCGACTGGGCATCCTGAAGAATCGAGTCTGAAACCTGCTGTCCAGCGGGTATAGCGGGATCAAGCCCTCGCTTGCGTTGCGCCGCAAGATCACACGACCAGCAAGTGCAGGCCGGAGGATGCTTCTCGTTGTTCTGATAGTGACGTTCGCGCATTTTGACGGGGAGGAGGCTCACCTGGGACCGGCGGAGTCATGCCGAACCGAATTTATCGGCCTGAGTCTCTCGCTCAATTAGCTGGTCGGGGAGCCGGGATTCGAAACTGGTGCAAACCGTTCCCAAATGTTCTCAGATGTCCGGATACCCGTTCAATTGAGAAGGTCAGTGTACCGGGCTGTCCCAGGTTGTTCCGCTGCGGTTGCTGTCAAAGTTGCTGTCAAATTACCCATCTGGTTCGCCTAGTCCCCACCAAACACTTCGTTCATCGTCTCCGCGACAAGGCCCTGAGAGTTAGGCAAGGCGTGGCTATAGATCGACATCGTGATCGCCGGGTTGGCGTGGCCGAGCATCTCTTGCACTACCGGGACAGGTACATGCCTCGCCAACATGAGCGACGCCCCCGTGTGCCTCAACAGGTGGAAATTCATCGTCTCTGGTAAACCGGCTACTTTGAGTAACGGTCTGAGGTATTGGCGTAGGACCGCGTGACGGTTCAACGGTGCTCCCGTCTGTGACGGGAACACGAGGTTCATACGATTCCGCCAGGCCTTGCCAAGACCGAGTGCGGTCTCGTTTTGCGCCACGCGGTGCGCCCGCAACGCCGTAACGGCGTTCGGCGGTAAGGCAAGTTCACGCACACCGGCACGGGTTTTCGGTTCGACGAGGGTTGGCTCGCCGTCCAAGTATTGGAGGGAACGGGTGATGCGAAGCCGCGCTGCGTCCAAGTCCACCTGATCCCAACTTAATGCCATGAGTTCGCCGACACGCGCGGCTGTCACGAGAGCCACGGCTATTAACGCCTCGGACTTGGTGCCGCGCGCCGCGTCCATGAGGGAGCGCGCTTCATCTCCAGAGAGAACTTGTATCTCACGGTGCTGCAATCGCGGCAGGCCTTCCCGAGCGATCAAGTTCGCCGGATTCCGGGCGATCCAATCTCGACGTTCCGCCCAGGCCAACGCCGCACGCACGACAAATGCCAGATTCCGGACTGTCTTGGGAGACACTTTTGCGCTGCGATCCCGGTAAAAGTGTTCAAGATGTGTAACCCGCAAGTCTGATAGAGGGATCGATTCGAGAGCGGGACGGGCGTGTCTGCGGATCAGGCCTGCATAGGAATCGAGGGTTTTCGGTCGCACCGTATCGCGTTTGGCAGTGAGCCATTCATCGAAAAGGTGACCGACGGTACGCCGTGTGTTGGAAGCAGGTCTCCCATCGGCAATGGCCCGTTGCACCTCGTCCAACTTGGCTCGTACTTCGGCCGCGGTCCGACCATACACGTTCTTCCTTCGACCGCCGCCCAGACTGACGCTTCCCGCCCATCGGCCATCCTTGCGCCGGTAGACACTGCCTTCGCCTTGGCCTCTCTTACGGTTAGTCATGTTGATTCTCCTCGGGCGGTTCTAGCTCTGCCAATACTTCTTCGCCTATTTTCCTGGCCTCTTCCAACTGTTCATCCTTATTCAATAAATTCCACTCAATTGCCCCATCTTGTGCCGCCCGGGAAGTGCCACCGCTACCGCCGACCAATCCGTGGAACGGGATGTCTTGGATGGAAACTCCCGATTCCGTGCGTGCGCGGAGCCGCAATAGTGCGGAAGTCATTGCGCGACAGTCTTTCGTTAACAAGAACGAGGCTTCTAGCAACAGTTCGTAGAGCGGGATGGCCGACGGGACTTCGGTGCGAACGCTGCCTCTCAGGCCACCCTCTTCCCAGATCGGTTCGTTGACGAGTCCCGCTTCTGTGATCGCTTCAAAGGTGTTCCACGTAATCAAATGGTTTTCTGTCGATGTGGCTGCAAGGGTCACGTCCAAGGCCCAGGTATCAGATTCGTGACCTATCGGTATTGGTGGTTCAACCAAACCAGTTGCCTTCGCCAACGCAGCGGCAGCACGACCCCGCGCCGCGTACGTCACGGCCAGCGCGTAAGCGTCTTGGACAGCACCGTCGTCACCGGCACTGAGCGTCCCCATCAAAGGGCGTAAGTCCGCGACCCATCGGGCCTGTCGCGCGGTCAATCGTTTGCCACCGGCAAATACTCGCAAGGCCACCATCAACACGTCCGGTATCGCGTCGGGTGGAGGTGCTAGATGCGTGGATTGGTGGGCGGCGAATATTCCGAGATGCCACGGATCATCCATCCAATCTCGCCCCAAGGTGATTTCTCGAATGTAGTCCTTCGCGCGGCTGATTTCAGGCACGGACCAACTGGAGGTTTTCATCCAAACGGGAGCCTGAGCGGCAACCCACTCGTGCACGTGCTCCTGTGTCGCCCCCGGATTTGCCTCTAGGGCGAGCGAGTAAATCGCCAAGGCAATCCTGCGCTTTCGCGTTATCGATCCGCGTGGTGGCATAGTTGGCTCTTCAACGAAACATTATCGGCGGTTACGTAATACATACCCGTACAGCATAGCACTACCACGATGTTTTGATCAGCAGCAGAGGAGAGATCAGTGTTTCTTACGAAGCACCCAATAACCGGTGGCAGTGCTCTTCCACCGCTTCTATCCGTCAACGCCACGCGCGCCGCTTGCGGAGATCGGGGCAGGGCGTGGGTTTACGAGCGCATCAAGACGGGCGATTTCGAGACGATCACTGATGGTGCGCGGCGATTGATCGTCACAGAGTCGATCCTGCGTTGGCTCGACGCAAAGCGCGCTGAGGCCAGCGATACCCGGACAACGGTATCCCCGTAATCGGTGATAGTTGATGCCACGGATTCATCTCCCACCTTCCTCGGTCAACGATGACGTAGAAGCGACCTGCCTTAAGCCTGAATCTGGCTTCATTGATACCGCCGCTATCGAACGGCATTTCCGAGTGATCTGGCCGGGTGGATTGCCGGAGGGCCGTTGGATCGGAATCACACTCCGCATATCGGGTAAGTCTGACGGGCCTACTGAAACTGGGTGGTACTCGACCATTGAAGAGGCGTGCACCGCCCGATTCCCGGCGGATCGTAATGTCTATGTGGGTCTGGCCCTCGCCGCAGATGACCTAGGGCCATCGCAACGGGTCAAGAACACATCTGCCTCCGCCATCCCGGGCTTCGTCGCGGACCTCGACGTAAAACCAGGAGCGTTCAAATCCGTGGAGGACGCACTAGCTTTCGTGGACGCATTTCCGGTCACGCCGACTCTCGTGGTCTTCTCCGGTCACGGCCTTCAATTGTGGTGGCTTTTCGAGGAGCCGGAGATTCTCGATGCGGATGATCAACGAGAACACGTTGCCAGTATCTCCCGCGCCTTTGGACAGTTCGTAGACCGCAGGGCCAAAGCATTGGGTGTGACTCTCGATAAGGTTTCAGACCTAGCCCGGATCATGCGGCTCGCTGGAAGTGTGAACGTCAAGAATCCACGAGACCCCCAGCCGGTCGAGATTTTGAGCGACGACGGTCCTCGGCTTCCCGGCCCCGGGTGGTTGGCCGACGAACTTGGGCTAGTCCCGGTCGATTCACCAAGTGCCAAAGATGACCCGCCCCCGCGGCACTTCCAGGGATTTTCGATGAGGCAGTGCCGCTCGTTGGACTGGCGACGGCTGGAATCTCATCTCGAACCAGGTGAGCGACTGTTTGATATCTGGCAAGGTCAAAAACGGTATTCGCACGGCGACCAGAGCGTCCTCGACCTAGCGTTATTTCGTGAGTTATATAGCCTCGGATATGAGATTTACGACGCACAGCCGGTCTTAGCGGAGTTGCGCACACGCCTCGGGGAAGATGTCCGAAAGGCTTATCGGAGCGACTACGTACTCCGAACCTGGATCAAGGCTGAATCCCTAGGTCCACCGACGGCCACCGCATCTCCCTCCCTCATCTACGCCCGAACACAGGCGTCCGAATCTGCCTACCAACTTCTGCCGGAAATCCTCGGTTTGCCAGGTGGGCGAACCGATCATTTCGTAATTCTGGAGATACTCGCCCACCACATGGATGAGTCCGGAATTTGTTTCATGAGCCATCGACGGCTCGGACATTTGACGCGACGCCACCAATCATCCGCCGGCCGATTTCTGCAATGGGTCGGTGCTCACGGGTATATCAACTTAATCAAACGCGGGAGCGGCACGCGGGCCTCCACCTGGGACTTGATGTTTGCGAGGCGGCTTTCGTGACCCACCCCACCGATAACGATTCAAAACACAGTGGGCGGGGCGATCACTCGCCCACCCGTCCCCCCTGTGTACTTGTGGTGCACCCATGCACCGCTAACGATGCCCAAGCAACGGAGTTAACGCGAGCGGATAACGTCAGGGCGACGGCGAACTTTACAACCGTCCGTCGAGTCGGCCGGCCTCGATCTCTGTCGAGAGAGGACCTGGAGAGAGTTTTGAGCCTGTCTAAGGCAGGTCTAGGGAGCCGGAGTATCACCC
>Ga0114996_10004385_pt1 | contig 16993 bp, 13 predicted proteins | sample ArcticOcean_MG_C_4_FD_87039 | JGI IMG/M metagenome (GOLD analysis project Ga0114996, IMG submission 87039) | Marine microbial communities from western Arctic Ocean - ArcticOcean_MG_CB4_134 | ecosystem: Environmental > Aquatic > Marine > Oceanic | place: Arctic Ocean: Canada Basin | collected...
CCAGATTTCCGAAAACCCTTCTTTTTTCAGTCCATTTCACTGCCCAATAGTGATTTTGATAAGGTTTCAGGTCGATATCAGATCCAGCAGATTAATGATTGGTTTGCTGGGTTATCTCTTAGTTTCTTTCATCAGAAATCGCGACGACTCCTTCGGAATGAATTTCCGGTTCAATTCCCGGCGCCGAGTGCCCACTTCTGGCCGGTAAATGTCATGCAACTTCAGATTCAGAGCGATACCGAGCAAAACGTTGATACGAGAGGCCTTGAGGTTCAAGGTACCTTTGTCTTAGCCCCACAAAACGTTTTGACGGCGGGAGTGACAGCTTATCGGGATTCAAGTAAGGACGGACGATACACAGTCACTCAGGCGAACCTTATAGGTAGTGTTGGTATAGGATCTCAAGGCCCGGCAGCAGTCTCCCATCCTCCGATCCCATTGGGCCCCCCTTTGATAGCGACTCCTGTGCGTGTTCCGGAGTCAAGTCTCCGAGATTTGGGAGTTTTTGTTCAGGATGAATGGCATATCAATCGCTGGGTGCGGTTAAGCGGTAGCTTTAGAATCGACGGTTACGAAGTCCAGACCAAGGCTACACCGGGTTACGAAATAGCTAGTCTGGTAGATGGAGCGAATCCAGCAATAGATGCGACATCCTTACCCGCTCTTAACGGTGAGCTGATTTCTCGTACTGCTTACACCGGGGATATAGGTCTGGTGGTGAAACCTAAAGAGACATTTAGCCTGGTGGCTCACTACGCTCGCAGTTACAGGCATCCTAATTTAGAGGAGCTGCTATTTGCAGGCGAGGCAACAGTAGGGAGCATAGTTCCGAATATATTAGTGGGACCGGAAACTGGAGATAATCTTGATTTTGGCCTCAGAATTCATACGGAGAAAGGAACAGCTAACTTCACTTATTTCAATAATGTATACAAGGGTTTTATTTCAACTGAGATTGTCGCTTTTCATGGAGGTCATGGAGGTCAGAATTCGATTTCTCAGGCAATGAACTTTTCAAGGGTTAGAATACAAGGATTTGAAGGTTTTCTAGAACGTCCGCTGCAATGGGGAAGACTAGTTGTCACCCCGTGGGCCAACTTTTCCTTCCAACAAGGACAGATATTGGAAGGGACAAATCCCTTGAGTGGCGAAGTCTTGGACGGGACTCCACAAGACAATATTACCCCCTTCAAAATGATGAGTGGATTGCGAGTAATGGATAGTAAGCGGCGGTACTGGGCAGATTATTCGAATAGGTTGCAGACAGATGTCAATCGTGTGGCTAAGACTCTTCTTACATCTCCTTTTCTAATAGCACAGGATCTTTTTTCTTTAAATGGATTCAGGATTCATCGGTTGGGATGGGGGGTGAACTGGAATCGGGAGTCTTACCGTTGGGGTCTTTCCTTTGCACTAGAGAATTTGGGTAACAAATTCTACAGGGAACATTTTCAGTTTGCTCCGGCTCGAGGACGTTCTCTGACTGTAGGTATGCATTTGCACAAGTTCTAAAGTTCCAAGATTAGCAAGACCTAACCCTACTAGATCAGGGACATCCTGTATAGATTTTGGGCCCAATGTGATCCCTGACAGCGGGAAGGACGAAAAGGGACGAAAGATCCATCTCAGCAAGAACCTCACCTAGAAGTTTAAGGCGAGCTGAAAGAGAGGTGTTTCCGTTCAGGAGGCAGACTCGTCTGTTTTTCACCCGGCAGATTCCTCCTTTAAAGTTTCCTTTTTCCACTCGGAGGTCTACATCCAATTGGGTCAGTAAGACTTTAAATTCGGTGAATAGTTCTGGGGCGTCCATTGACTTAATTTTATTTTCAACCAGACTCTCTATGGAATTCTGGGTATTGATTAGCTGGTTTCTAGCTGCCCGGCTACTGGGACGGAGATCGGGATGGCTACCCTTCCCAGGGCATACGTTTCCGGTCCTAGTCGCAGATCAGACTGCATTAGTTCCTCCCAGCTAACCTCTTTACCAGAGTATGCTGAGATTCTCCCCATAATGGAGACCATTGTTGAAATAGCAGTTTGATGAGCTTCGTTGATATGGGTTCCAGAACGGATAGCTGTCACTAGGTCAATATGCTCTTGTAAGTATGGGGAGTTGTCTCCATGGTATCTATCGTTATCTCCCGCTGGATTAGGACCTTTATAGGTCCAGATGACGTTTCCTTCGAGATCATAGATTGAATCTGAGCAGTTACTGGAGCCTTGGGTTCCGACAACAAACTCAGAGACATTTCCATCACAGCCATCTATTTGTCTACACATGCTATGTAAGTGTCGGCTGTTATCGAATTCAAAGTCGACATCAAAGAAGTCAAACTGGTCTCCTGTAACACGGCGCATCCGACCTCCCATGCCAAGAGCTTTGACTGGATGAGCTCCGGTGAACCAATTGATCACATCTATGTTATGAATATGCTGTTCAACGATATGATCTCCGGATAGCCATTGCCAGTTTACCCAGTCCCGGAGCATGTATTCCATATCGGACCATTCGGGATTTTTCTCTTTGTACCAAAGCTGGCCAGTATTCCAGTAGCACCGGGCAGCCACGATCTCTCCTATCGCACCTTTGACTATCTGGTTGTAGGTCTCGATGTACTGACGTTGGTGACGTCTCTGAGTTCCAGTTACAACACAGAGGTCTAACGCGTCAGCTCTTTCTGCCGTGTGCAAGATGGATTTCACGCCCACAGGATCTACCCCTAGCGGCTTTTCCACGAAGACATGCTTCCGGGCACTTATGGTCGCTTCAAAGTGATCAGGACGAAAATGAGGTGGTGTGGCTAGTATTACTAAATCTATTTCGTCCAAGTCCAGAAGCTGCTTGTAAGCATCGAACCCCACGAAGCATTTATCATCAGAGAGCTCATGATTGCCGTTCTCCTTTAGACGTTGACGACAAGAGACTAGTTTATCTTCGAAAACATCCGCAAGAGCCACTAGGCTCAAATCTGGGCCAGCCCCCAGGAAATTGAGTGCTGCTCCGGTACCGCGGCTGCCGCAGCCGACTAATCCGGCCTTAATGGGTTTACCTTCTACAGCAGTTGAGGGCCCTGGTTCTATGAGAGTTGTTGTGCTCGTCACATCATTTGATTGGTCTCGGGTGCATGCTGCGAGAGTTGCAACGCCAGTCAAGGCAACCGTACCAAGGAATGTTCTCCGTTCCAGATTCTCGGACTCAGATTGGGTTGATATTGATTCTGGATTATCTGCTTTTTTTTGCATACTATTCTCCATGATTATGGGATTTTTGGGGAGAGCTTGATCCGTATTCTCGCACAACGCGAAATCCGACATCAATTGAATCGGAATACCACCACAAACTTTTGGGCATCTGTGGGTCAGTCTTTAGCCAATCATCGTGGCGAGTTTGATCCCTTGCAGCCGATCGTAGTCGTGCTGGGATGCTCTTCATCGATCCTCCCCGTATGACATATTCTTGACCCTGAGTAGGGCCTGTTGGGTCTTGGGGGGTGGCTTCCTCAGATAAGTTGTAACCTTGTGGATGATACCAGTCTGCACAAAACTCACGAACGTTCCCGAGCATATTCAAGAGTCCAAAGGGATTAGGCGTTTTGGTGTGACCTGGATGACTCTGGGAACGACTATTGCTTGCGTGCCAGGCATATCTAGACAGGATTTCCGGATCGGGTTCTCCAGGACCGAAGAGAGATGTTAGCCAAGATGTGTTTTCAGGATTGGAGAAGAAATATGGCCCTGTAGTGCCAGCTCTGCAGGCGTACTCCCACTCCGCTTCTGTTGGCAATCTGTAGTATCTGCCTGTTACCGATGTTAGCCATTCACAGTATTTAACAGCAGCATAATGAGTCATAGTAATCGCCGGTCTGCTCCCTCGGCCCCAGCCCTGGTCTGGAGTGCCGTAGGGCGGTGTCGGTCCCGTCACAGCATCGACTGGCTCTTCCCCTGAATCCTTACGCCCCGTAACTGTCATTGAATAGAAGGAGAGATATTCGTCCCACGTCACCTCCATCCGGCCCATCCAAAATGGGCTGACCTTTACATTTCTTTGTGGACCTTCATCGAGTTTTCTCGATTCTTCAGAATCAGGACTACCCATGAGGAAGGATCCTCCCGGTATCGCAACCATTTCAAAGGGCGCTGCCAGATTGGGAATGGCTTCGGTATAATCCCTGAATTCTCCAGGAGGGAGAGTTTCTATTCTGGGAGCGAATTCACGGTTTTTGGAGTCTTTGTTTTGCGTGGGAAGTATCCATTTTTTTTCAGGTTGGTCGTGGTAGTGGCCGACTTGTAGATGGCACGTAATGCATCTTAGGGAATCATGGTTATTTTCGTAATGGAGATGAGCGTCCACTGCTTCGTCTGATACTCCCTCTGGAAACAGGTGAGCGTGACAGTTCGAACAAGCTTCATCAAAGGTGAATTTCAATGCGTTTTCGTGAGAAGAACGCTCTTCCCAATCAATCTGACTCAGGTCTGTGAAGTAATACCCATAGAGATCACGTGAGCCTGCTTTGAATTTTTCTGCGAAATGATTGAGCCCCTTAGGCGGAAGGTGACAGTCAACACAGTGAGTTTCCAGGCCAGTTCTTTTGCTGGAGTGAGGTCCGATTTCCCAGGAAGTAGTGGCTTGAGGATGGACGTGACAGCTCGCGCAGTAACTATCAGTTGAAGTATAGGTCATCCCGGCCTGGAGTAGGAAAAGGGTAGCCAATGAGACTAATATACCGCCGAAAAATATTAGGGTAGCAGGCTTGAAAAGATGTCGATGTCTCATAGATTAGGACCGCTGAGAAACTATCAGTACAGAGACCTATCTTCCTGGAAGGAGGATAGGCTTCCAGGAAGATCTTTAATATCCCGTAAAATGATGGTAAACGGAACAGAACCGATTCGTCAAACCTAACAATATGTTCTATTTAGAGAGGCTCAATATTTCTTATTCGCTGTGTTTGATAGTGTCGAACCCACTAGTCTCCTGAACCACTAGAGTGGTTTGGTCGGTAACCGAGAAGAAGCAGGCTTCGACGTCATTCAATTTTTCTGCGAGCCTAATGCCAGCTTCAGGGCCCATTACGTTTAGAGCAGTTGCTAGAGCATCGGCAATCGATGCTTTTGAAGCCATCACCGTTACAAGTCCAGAATGCTCCACACTTAATCCAGTGCTTGGGTCTATAATGTGAGAGTAGCGTTTGTTGTCGATTTCAAAGAATTTCAATCCATCACTTGATGTAGCTATTCCGCAGTTGGAGAGACCCAAGCGAATTGAGGGTCTTATTCTATGGCCTGGATTCACTACAACCGCCCAAAATTTTTGACCGGGAGGCGGATCCCCTAAACGAAGGTCACCCCCTGCATCGATTATGACTGATAGGATCCCATTATCTTTTAATACATCGAGTGCTGCATCGGCAGCGTAGCCTTTGCCGATGGCCCCGAAATCTATACTGATATTTTTGCGAGCTAAGCGCACCGATCGAATAGTTCGGTTGTATGAAATGTGACGATAATCAACCAGTTCTCGGGCTTGAGTTAGTTGATGGGGGGTGGGGAGCTTATCTTTCCGGGCTTGGTTCTTCCATAAATTGATAAGTGGTCTGATAGTAACATCGAAAGCTCCATCCGAGATTTCAGACAAGTGATGCGATTCCTGTAATACATTGAATAGGTCACAACTCACGACTTGAGGAGTCTTATAGGCGTTTCTACAGAGTCGATTCAACTCACTATTGTCCCGGTAGGTAGTGAGTGATGCTTCTATGTCACTAATTCTTTTAAAAGCTTTTCGAGCAGCGTTTCTAGCTACCTTGAAATTTTCCGCAAAAAGAGTTAGGCGAAAAAGAGTCCCCATGTGAGGCTCTTTGAATTCCCAGCGGCTAAGAGAAGCCGCGCCGGACACGTTCAATTCTAAAATCCAGATTAGGAGAATCGACGAGATCAGGTTTCGTTGGAAAGCATTCTTTCCGAAAGTCATTCAACCCTACGAAAGGAGTTCCTGGACAATCTGGCTGACTAGACGTCCATCTGCCTGGCCCTTTAGTCGGCCCATCACAGTTTTCATTACTAGGCCTGTCTCTTTGGTTGAAGATGCTCCCGTTTCTGCAAGAACTTGGCCGATGAGTTCTCTGAGTCGCTCTTCGGATAGCTGCTTAGGTAGATAGGGGTTAAGTATTTCTATCTCAGACAATTCTTTACTAGAGAGATCTGACCGGCCGCCTGACTCATATACTTCTGCCGCTTGACGCAGTTTTTTAACATAACTGTTAATTACTTGGTGCACTTCGGGAGTACTGAGTCGATAGTCTTGTCCTTTCTGCGCACGACAAGAGACTTCTGCTTCTAGAATCTTGGATTTGACCATTCGGAGAGTGTCACGTCTGGCACCATCTCCATTCTTCATGGAGGTTTTGATGTCGATTTCAATTTGATCCCGAAGAGACATTATCTGATCAAAATAGCACAGACATGGGGCTTCCGAGAATTTCGATTCATCCTTTGGTTTGCCTACAAAGAATCAAAATCTATATATAACGTATGATTTGATGACCAACCCATACAAGGATGAGGCATATCAGAACGTGAAGAGTTGCATTCAATCCTGCTCGCATTAAATCCGAAGCATTAAAAAGACCAAGGGTTTGATAAGCGAATGTAGAGAAAGTTGTAAAGCCTCCTAGTAGGCCAATTAGAAGAAAGATCCTTTGTTCGGGACTCAGGAAATCTCGGGATTCAATCAATCCACCTAGAATACCTATGGCAAAGCATCCAAGGGCATTGACTGTTAGTGTCCCGTAAGGAAAAGCTCCCCAGAGGATGTTTTTGTCAACGATACCGGACAGCAGAAAACGGGCGATACTCCCTAAAAAACCACCGAGTCCAACAAGAAGGGCTTGTCCAAGGTAGGAGTTGTTAAGCAGGCTCATTTCCCCTTCGTCATCCAGTAGTTGCGAGATTCTGTCTAATTCAGGACAGAAAAATTCTTTAAGGAAATTAGTTGTTAATGGTTCAGGGAATTAATTCCAGATCTTCAGTTAGCCGGATCTGTATCTGTGATCGTGGTTCTATCTTTACATCCTTGCCGCGAGTCAAGAGAACTTGACCTAACCCACCTACTGCCCCTCCGAGAGCCCCACGAGCACTGCCTTTCTTGCCGCCAGTTACTAGACCAATGAGCGTCCCCAATGTTGAGGTTTTAGCTACTGTACCTAGGTCTTTTTTTTTGGTGCCACTAGCTTCAATTGTTCCTTCATCTGGTTTCACGTTGAAATCCTGGGGCCCTTGAAGAGCCACGATAGTCGCCTCAAAAGGAATAATTCTTCCATCAAGGAATTTGAGTTCTTCGAAGCGAAGTCCGATCTGAGCTCTTCCACGAACTCTGCCAGCCTTTTTCAGATGACTGATTCTTCCTGTAATACGAGTACCTTTCGGAATTAATGACTGTCCTAGGAAAACCACCTCTCTAGCGACCCTAGCCCTGAAAGAATCGCCTCGCTGGTTAAAGCGGGTACCTAATCTATCCATAAGCTCTATGTGAAGATCCGTACCAGTAGGTAGTGTCTGGATAGTTTTGATGTTTAAGTTTGCCCAGTTGTTAGTTACGGGGCGAGTTTCTCTGTGCCTTCTCTTGGCCTTACCTGGGGAGGTCGGTCTACTGGAGGGACTGGGTATTTTCTCCGAGGTGAAATTATAGCCTTGCTTATAACCATCCTCGAACCCACGCTTGTAAGCTACCAGGAAGATTTCTTTATCATGTGCGCGTGGATCAAAGCCACGAAGGGATTCTTTTTCATCTTTTTGATAGAGGTTCTCCGTATGCCAACCCAATCTAGAGGGTTGATTCTGCTTTCTTTCTTCGATTCCAACGTTGGCTCCATCCTGATAACCGAAATCATAGGCTTCACGATAGGTCTCTACTACATTCCCGGATTCATCTTGCCCGAAGGAAGAGGATATAAAGGAAGTCAGGACGAATACTATTAGAAGGCTGAGATCAGATGATTTAAGTGGTCTAGTTTGTTTCATTTTAGAGATTTTTTGCCCGCAAAAAGAACTCTCTTATGGATTTCTTCCCATTTCAAAATAAACTTCGGTTCACCGGAACCTATGTCTATTAGTTGTTTGCCAGTGGATTGCAGCTCTCCCTTGGGGTCTCTGAATTGGAAATAGGAGTAGTTGTACGTGTAGATTCCTTTTTTGGCGAAAGTCACAGGGTTTTGAAAAGTTCCTAGTAGATGTCCGTCTCGATTGTAGATTGATACACCCTTAAGACTTTCTTCCGGCACTACTCGGATTAGATTGGTGATTGCCGGGAAGTAACTGTCCTGTCGAGATGGCGTGAATATTTCTTCAAACTTGAGAACACAATCCTGCCCTTCAAGAACTTTAGATATAGCCGCTAATGTTTTGTTCACCTTGCCCCACTTAGCAACTCTAGGTTTACCGGCTGCTCTCACTCGCACAGGAAGAGTTACTCCTTCGAGTACACAGGCCGCCTGAACTTCAGGAATATTTGTAATCGCAAAGAAAAAAAACAGGAGAAGTCTCTTCATCCATTAACCCTATTAGAACAACTATACTCGAATAGGTTCAATTCCAGCATTTGTCCTACCTTGCGACGCTGCATGATTGGAATATTCATAGGATACCACTTGAGCAAAAAAACGCGCTTGCTACTCATGATGTGTGGTATTTGTAAATGCAAGCCAAGAAAAACCGTACTCACGTGCAGTTACTACGAATAGCTCCCGGTCTTCAGCAGACATTAGTTCTAATCCTCTTTGGATTGATCTTTCCAGAAATTCCCGGTTTGCTTTGCGGGGTCGTTCCTTAAAGACCACGTATTCAGCTAGGGCACGGACTGATTGCTCTGATGGTAGCGTTAGAAATGGGGCCACCTCTAACCAAACCACATTATCGGGTATGCCACGGTAAGACGCAGCGTAACGTAAGGCTAAGGATCCGTGGAGTGCACTATGGTGCAGTGGTAGGTTGTTCTCTGGAGGAGTATTTTGGAAGAGCCTTAGGTGTTTTTGATAGGTCTTAGCTAAAGAGTCTCTAATCCCCTGTGCTCCAAATAAAGTCATTGTTTGCCACCTGCTGGTCTTAAGGTTACCCGGTACTTTTCATTCCTGAAGCGATTCCATGGACTGTCAGTCTGAGGAGATCCAGGAGCTTTGGCGACTGAGTCTGTCGCCACTCGCGGAGGAATCGTACCTGGATGAAATTTAACGGGTCTACATAGGGGTTTCTTAGGGCAATAGATTCCCTTAGAACAGGAGCCTTCTCCAAAAGAACTGCTTGACCTGTCACCTCGAGTACTTGGCCACAGGTATGGTTGTATTCTTCTCGGATGCGGTCAAAAATCCGGTTGCGCAGAGTTTCATCCTCGACGAGGCCACAATACAATTCTGCAATGTAAAGATCAGTCTTGGCCAGAGACATTTGAACGTTATCTATTAATGTCCGGAAATAGGGCCACTTTTTATACATTAGGGACAGGATAGCTCGATCCGGGAAACCCGCAAGTGCTGACCCGAGGCCGAACCAGGCTGGTAAGACGAAACGGGACTGTGTCCATGAGAATACCCAAGGAATGGCTCTTAGATCCTTCAAGCCTTGTCCTGAAGGACGGCGAGACGGACGAGAACCAAGAGAGAGTTCGGAGACAATGTCTATGGGTGTAGCTTGGAAAAAGAAGGTCGGGAAGTCGGGGTCTTCCCAAACCAAGGCCCGATACTTTTTGAGCGACTGCTCAGCTAGCTCAGACAAAGACTCGGTCCATTTATTGTTGACAGATTTTTGTCCTTTTTTCTGAATCGCGGAAGCCAATAATACTGAACTGGCAAGCTGTTCTAGATTGCGCAGTGCGATAAGTGGATTAGAATATTTTGCATAAATCACTTCACCCTGCTCGGTAATCCGGATACTCCCACCGGTTGCAGAGGATGGTTCTGCGATGATTGTCTCATAGCTCATGCCACCGCCTCGGTCGATGGGGCCGCCTTTACCATGAAAGAGGCGGATTTTGATACCGTGTTCGAGGCCCTTTTCAACTAGAGCCTGTTGTGCACAAAAAATCTCCCAACTTGCTGACAGGTATCCTCCATCTTTATTTGAGTCGGAGTAGCCAAGCATTATTTCTTGCACATTATCTCTGTCACGTAAAAGGTCTCTATAGAACGGATCCTTGAACCAGGATTCCAATATTTTGGGGCTTTTGCGTAGATCAGCTACCGTCTCAAAGAGGGGAACGAAATCCAAACGACTGCGTACATGATCAGCTCTTTTCTCGACAAGTCCGGTTACTGAGGCAAAATAAATAGCCTTCCAGAGATCTGCAGATGATTGCGTCATACTCAGAATGTATCTAGCGCATCCAATCTTTCCGTTCTTTTCTTGGATCTTACGTATCGCTTCGAATTGCTTGAGAATCTCGTTCTCTGGTTGTTCTTGGTAGCTAGGCATGGCCCCAGGCAGTTTGCCCATACTTTTTTTAAGAAGGGATATTAGTCTCCTATTGTTGTCACTGGGCTTGGCAATTTTGAGGTTAAGAAGAGCTTCCGTGAGCTTTTGTGTATGGTCTCGGAAATCGAGTGTGGCGAGATGGAACCCAAAACCTTTAAGCTGGTATATAAGATCTTGTAAGGAACCTTGGGCGGATCGTGCTGCTCCAGCAGACAGTAGGCTGGACTGTAGGGATCTTAGGCTAACAAGAAACTCCTCAGGATCGGTGAAGGCGCCTCGTTTCCCCTCGAGGGTTAATCTCAAACGGATGTGAATCAGCTGCAGATACCGACGGTAGATCTCATGATGTTCGGGTGTAGAGACGTTGGATTCGATGTCGCCCCAGGAATTCTCCCACTGCGAGACAATGTTTTTTACCGTTTCATCAACGGGGCTCAAAAGTTCTGAGTGTGTTAGTTGATGTTCCAGATTTCGGACTTGTTTCATGTAGTGTCGCAAGATCAGTTGACGTTGCTTGGAAGCAACGTTGAGACTGGTGGATGGTTTCACCGAGGGATTTCCGTCACGGTCGCCTCCGACCCAATTTCCGAAACTCAAGATTTTAGGAGTCTCTTTTGAAGTGAGCTGAGCAAGGCGCCGGTGAAAAATTGGCAGTACGCCTATTATCGAATGTCTGAAAAAGAAAAGAGTCCTGTCTATCTCTTCAGCGATGGTGGGCTTTCGAGAGCGTGCTTGTTGCGTGAGCCATAAAGTTTCTATGTAACGGCGTAGTTCAGTCTCTATCCTATGACGCTCGATACTTGATTTTGATTTGATGAGCCATTCATCGTAAAGGAGTGAGATCGTTTGTAATTGTTCCGTTACGACTCTTCTTCGTGCCTCTGTGGGATGGGCTGTCAGGACAGGTTGAAGGCGTAGGCTGTGGAGTTGTTTAAGTGCGCTCTCTTTCGACTTGAGTTCCAATGCCAATTGGTCGAGAGCATGAGCTATGGTTCCGTGATAGGAGACGGGACTACGATCGTGCAATGAAAGACGACGCAACCGCTGTTTTTCCTCTGCCAAGTTAACAAGCTGAAAGTAAAGGGCGAATGCCCGTGAGGCATGTTCAGCATCTGCGGATTTTAATGCTTCGATTAAAGTTTTTTTACGTTTCAGGGTTCTTTCACTTACGCTGTTGCGTAATCGCTTGCTGATCTTACGAAGATCTTCTATCAAGTTGAATATTTCCGGGCCTGAACTTTCGTAGATCGTCTCTCCTAACCAGGTCGTTAGTGTACGTATGTCACGTCTGAGTTCTTTGTACATTTAGGTAGGCTCTCTGTGCAGGTCCGAGTAGAAGTCTATCCGTAGCTAAACTAGGTTTGGAGATTGATACAAAATCATAGTCGGAGTAATTCTACCCTTTATCAGGTGTAGGAATGAAAATTTGTCTTTTTTAGGATTTAGGCAGGGAAGTCCGTGCAAGCCTTTTGGTTAGGCGGCGAGCTTTCTTGGGAGGAGGCTGGGAGTACCCAGTGGCCCTCAGGGTGCCGGTCAGGATTTTTAGGGGGGGGGGATGTCGTGGAAGTCGCTTCACGATACGGTGTCTTCAACTGAATGTTCTTCGAGAGACCTAGAGAGATCCGTTGCCTCCTCTTGTCGTTGCTTATAATCCAGAGCTGCTTCAATAAAACCAACAAACAGGGGATGTGGTCTAAGGGGTTTAGACTTGAATTCTGGGTGGAATTGACACCCTAAAAACCAAGGGTGCTCAGGGATTTCAATGATCTCGACGAAATTTCGGTCGGGGGAATTCCCTGAGATTTTTAATCCATAGCTGGTGAGAAGTTCTTCGTACTCTCGATTAAATTCATATCGATGTCGGTGTCGTTCCGAGATTTCTCGAGCGGCGTAGCATCTAAAGGCAAGAGAGCCAGGATCTAACTCGCATGGGTAAGCTCCGAGTCGCATGGTTCCTCCCATCTCCTTTACGTCTAAAAGTTCACGCAGTTTATAAATGACACGATGTTGGGTAGAAGAATCGAACTCCGAACTGTTGGCATCTATTTCACACACACTTCTGGCGAACTCTATAACCGCACACTGCATTCCTAGGCAAATCCCGAAATAGGGGATTTGGTTAATACGTGCATGGGTTATCGCGTCCAGCATTCCCTCAATACCGCGCGGCCCAAATCCTCCCGGTACGAGGATGCCATCGCACCCGTTGAGTTTATCCTGCCATGCCTCTCCCACGAGTCCTTCAGATTCGATCCACTTCAGGTTTACACGAGCCCGCTGAGGAAGTCCTCCGTGCAGAAGAGCCTCATTTAGACTTTTATAGGAATCTTCCAATTCTACATATTTGCCTACAATGCCGATGGTGACTTCTCTCTGGGGGTTTTGGATGTTCTCATTCAATCGCTTCCAAGCTGTTATATCGCATTCGGAAACAGGCAGGTTCAGGGATTCGCAAATAATGGTGTCTAGGCCTTCTGCGTGCAGGGCTCTAGGAACTTCGTAGATGTTTTCCACATCCCGAGCAGTTACGACAGCTTGCGGAGGGACATTGCAGAAAAGTGCAATTTTCTCTTTAATTTCTTTAGGTAGAATCCTGTCTGTTCTACAAAGGACGACATCGGCTTGAATGCCTATCTCACGCAGCTCCTTTACGGAATGTTGGGTGGGTTTAGTTTTCAGCTCGCCAGACGTTTCCATATAGGGCACCAGTGTTAGGTGTACAAACATGGCGTTTTCTCGACCGACATCGTTTCTTAGTTGTCGGATAGCTTCTAGAAAAGGGAGGCTTTCGATGTCACCAACGGTCCCACCTATTTCGACAATTATGACATCGATATCCTCTTCCCCTAAGCGCTTGATGGTTGCTTTGATCTCATTCGTGATATGAGGGATGACTTGGACAGTTTTACCGAGGTAATCTCCACGTCGCTCCTTTTCAATAACGGTTTGGTAAATCTTTCCTGTAGTGGAATTGTTAGCCTTCGTTAATCGTGCTGACGTATATCGTTCGTAATGACCCAGATCAAGATCTGTCTCGGCTCCATCGTCAGTAACGAATACTTCCCCGTGCTGGAAAGGACTCATAGTGCCGGGGTCAACGTTTAGGTAGGGGTCAAGTTTGAGTAAGGTGACTCGGAACCCTCTTGCTTCCAATAATCCCCCTACTGAAGCTGAGGCGAGTCCTTTACCCAAGGAGCTCAAAACTCCTCCGGTGACGAATATGTATTTTTTATCCAACTATACGACCTCTCAACCCATAGAATACTTGTTGGTTTTTCAATTCTCTAGAACGGGTGTGACACGCTATAATTTCAACTTCCGACCGAGGTGGAAGTCTACCCCAGGAAGGTTGGTGTTAGAAAAGGGCAATCGCTTACCAACCTGATGTATTGCTTCACCGAATCCTCTAACCTCGTCATTTTGAGTGAGGAGGGGATGAGTGAAGGTCTGCATTCATCCGTAGAAATGGAAAATTTGCACACTCCATAGTTCTTGACGGACGATATGGTCGTTCCTCTGGTATGAGGGAATGACTGACGGTATTGCCTATCGTTTAACAACTATTGCCTCTGGGACTATCTTTTTTTTCAGCAACAGACGAACCAGTTTCTGGGCATCTGTCCGGGATGAGAAGCTTAGCAAGCGAACTAGATGGAGTGCTCCTCGGCGGGAGTCCACTTTCTTTATGATGACATCTTTGTAATTTTTTGCCAGTTTCTTCCTTAGCTTTTCCGCTACTTGAAAAGTACGAAAAGCTCCTACTTGAATTGTATAACCTTGACTCGGGTCTTTCGGGGGAGGAGGAGATTTAGATCCTAGGAAGTGCAGTCTGACTCTTGCTGTGCCTGGCCCAAGCATCTTAATCTCTCGAGCAGCTCTTTTAGAGAGATCGAGGATTCTCCCTTTAACAAAAGGCCCACGATCGTTAATCCGTACATTAGTGCTCCGTCCATTATCCAAATTAAGGACCCGTATATTACTGTTGAAAGGAAGTGTCTTATGTGCTGCGGTGGGGGCCTCCATATCGTAGGTTTCTCCATTAGCTGTGAGGCGGCCATGGAAAGGCCTCCCATACCAAGAAGCAATTCCTTCTTCGTATTCTTTTGCAGGGATCGCAATTTTTTCTATAGGTGGAGAGATATTCGGGGCCTTCCTTCCACATGAGGTCAGGACCAGGACTGCAAAAGAAAATTGAATGACCCGGAACACGGCTGTCAGGTGACCTGAAGGAAAAGGCTTTGGAGTATATTTTATGATCCTTCCCATATCAGGCTCAAAGGTGAAATAGCCCTAGACTGCGATTTCCATACGGAATGGTCAAGGGGTGAATTAATTGGTAGCCGGAAATGTCGAAATACAGAACCCTTCCCCCTTCTCTTGGAAGGCCTGTAAGAAGTGTCGGATTACAGCTCCTTTAAATATTATGCAGTGGGTCAGGCTTGGGTTAAGGTCACTTTCTTAAACATCTCGAATGGCTTAGAATGCCACTTTAGAACGAAGGCGGGAGTAATTCAGTGGTAGAATGTCAGCTTCCCAAGCTGGACGTCGCGGGTTCGAGTCCCGTCTCCCGCTCCAGGTTTTGAGCTGCCCCTCAGGAATACTATCAATGGATTTCTAGTGTGCTGCCGTTTATCGCCTTGTTAACCTGAATCTGATGAGGTAGGCGTTGTGCTAGAGCGGGGATATGGGACACTACTCCGATTTGGCGTCCTTGCTGAGCTAGGGATTCGACTCCACTTAGAACGAGTTCCAGTGTCTCTGGGTCCAGTGTGGAAAACCCCTCGTCAAGGAATAAGGATTCCAGCTGCAATTGGTAAGGATCGGTACAGAAATGCGTAAGGCTTTCCGAGAGAGCTACCGCTAGGGCCAGTGAAGCAAGAAAGGATTCACCCCCACTCAAAGTGGCAGCAGAGCGAATCTCTCGAGCGTTCCAATCATCAATTACAGCAAAGGAGTCTCCAGAAGAAATAACAAAGCGGTAACGACCGGCACTGAACTTTTGAAAATGTCTGGAACCGTCTTGGGCAAGACGCGCTAAGGCCTCTTCCTGGATGAAGGATAAGAGCTCGCTAGATCGGAGGTCCAATCCTAGTTGATGGGCAACCGAATGTGATTTCTTTAACTTTTTGCACTCTATCCGAATAGCCTTAGCACGTTTGATGGCAATTTTGATTCGTGTGAGTTTTTCTTCAATTCTTCCAGTTTCGGAAACGAGGTGGGTGAATTCAGTTTCTTGCAGCTCTATTTCCTTCGAAAGGTTATTGGGTTTTTTGATTGAGGGTCTAAGATTGAATTCGGATAATATTTTATCAATATTATTGTTTAGAATAAGTGACTTAGAACTATAAAATTCAAGTCTTTCATTAATAGGGTGGTTGTTTTTTTTGATCTCTGTGGCATCCTGGCGAAGGTCTTTTACGGTTTGATTTAGTTGGGCTATCTGGATTGTCAGATTTATTTCTTTAGTCTCATATTCCTTTAACGATTTTCGAGCTTCATGAAGTTGGGAGTAGGTTTTCTGGAGATGCTTTCGATCAGCCCATTCCCCGAGATTAGCCTTGAGAGTCGAGCGCTCTAGAACTAGCTCTTGAATTTGAAACTCTGCTATTTTTTTGTCTTTCAGAAATAAAGAAGCCTTTTCTTCTGTTTCCTTCAGATTTGATCTAGTTTTTTGAGCCTTTTCGACAAGTATCATCTTCTTGTCTCTGATGTCTGAAATAATCTCTTTCAAAGCTACCTTCTCTTTAATGAGAGAATCGAAAAAGATACGAGGGTTAGGTTCTTTCGATCCTCGAATTCCTTGGGGCCAACTCTTGCGAATAGAAAGAATCTGGCTATCCATGGCCTTTTCACTCATCAGGACTAACTGGAGTTCTTTCTTTTTAACAGCCAATTCAACCCGAGATTCTTCGAGATTTTTTTCAACATCAGCGACAGACTGAGAGGCCAGGATTTCTTGATCCAGAACGTTCTGATTTATGTTCGGAGAAGTCTCAGGGAGGCCGGTGATAGGTTGGTCGCAAACAGGGCATTGGCCCCCGGGCTTGAGGGTTGATTGTATTTTAGCGATAGACCTCGCCCGCCCTACCTTTTTAATTTGAGATTCAATTTCCCGATGTGCCTTTTTTACTAGGGGTAATTGTGATTCAAGATCCTTAGTTTTTCCTGAAATGGTAACAAGCTCTTTTTCGATTCTCCGATGAGATGCTTGGGACTTTAGGCCTTCAGAAGTGAATACTTCAATCTGGAGCGCATTTTGCCTCAGTCTTCGGAGTATCTCGAGGGGAGGATGATCCGTCTCGTGATGCTCTAACTGTTTAGTGACTTCACCTAACCTGAGCTGAATAATAGAGAGTTCCTCTGCGAGAGAGTCTTTCTTATCTAAAAGCGTCTGGTGAGGCAAGAGGGCCATCTCTCGTTTCCGGGAAGCGTTTTCTAGTTTACTGGTTAAGTTCTCTAGGGATACAAGAATGCTGTTAAGGCGCTGGGAGAGTGGGCGCATCTCTGTGAGTCGGATATAGAGTCTGTCATC
>Ga0114996_10004388_pt1 | contig 16988 bp, 9 predicted proteins | sample ArcticOcean_MG_C_4_FD_87039 | JGI IMG/M metagenome (GOLD analysis project Ga0114996, IMG submission 87039) | Marine microbial communities from western Arctic Ocean - ArcticOcean_MG_CB4_134 | ecosystem: Environmental > Aquatic > Marine > Oceanic | place: Arctic Ocean: Canada Basin | collected...
AAGCTGAATGTAAACGCGCTGGTCGATTGGGGAACCACGGTCAGCTCCAGCCTGGGGCTAAACGCAGCGCCCGTGCTTGAGATCCTCAAGAAAAGCGGTGTGACCGGCCGTCTCGGCGGATACGTGACCATGGCCACACCGGATGTGAGAATGGATGATTTTCCCATGCCCAAGCTCAGCGCCTTTGCGGAAATATCCGACACCAAGGTTGTGGGAGACCTGATCGGATCCTTCATGACTCGAAGCGAAAACAGCGACGGACCTACGTGGAGTCTACCGGGTCCCAATGGCCAAGTGATGTGGCTCGCGCTGCGTCGAAAGACCCTTGTTTTTACGACCGATGCAGACGTGCTCAGACGAAGCGCTAAATCACCCTCCCGCGCTCAGTGGCGATTGCCCAATGACTCGGTTAAACAAAGCGGCGTTCTACGACTGTCTATCGCCAGCATTGCCTGGTACGTGATGATACAAGGGCGCGCAAGGGGCTCGATTGCTGCGCCCCATGTGGAAGCCACTTGGAGCAAGGATCCGGAGGTGGCCAAATTGGTCAAAGAGCTTCAAACCCTGCGAGACGAGGAAGCGAAGCAAGACCGTGAGTGGAGAAAAGAAGAACAAGAGGCTATTGAAACGTTCTGGGGAACACTGGGCGACATCCAAGTGCTCGGCGCACGGAGTTCGAAGGGGGTGCACGTCGAGGCCAGCTGGCAGATCGGCCACGACTCATGGGCCCAGTTGAGCCGCAAGGGCATGACGTTATTCGACGAAATGAAAGAAAAGAAACGCGCGCACCACAAACGATGGCATCGGGGCTCCCTCAAACGCGAAGTCCTCATGCAAAAGATTCAAAAGCTCAGTCGCTAACCCTCTCAGGAAGCTATTATGGCGAGACGATGAACTCGGCACCAAAGGGGATGAGTTTGTACGCGCCAAACCCATACTTGAGCGCGCCGGTGATGCTTGAAATGGACGCACCCACGGTGGGCTGATAGGTCACGGCGTAATCATGAAGGTTGATCACTAGACCACCGGTGACCTTGAACTGTTCGAATTCGACGAAGTCATCGATGTTGGTCACAGACACATCTTCAATGGTGATGTGGGACCCTTCATATTGTTCGGAATCGGCGAGAATCGCGGCCGCTGTCAGCGCCAGGGGCGCCGGGGCCGTGTTGCCACTGCTCACCACCTCTATGGTCGTCGCTGACATCTCCGTGAAACAATAAAACTCGCTGATGTTACCCGTGAACTTCACTTCGTCTCCCAGCGCAGGTGTCAACCCAAGCGTCTTGGGGTAGACGACCAAGAGGCCGGACCAGGGTCCGCTAGGATCGGTGCCGATGTACACGCCATCCAGGGTGACGGACACGTCTTCAATCGGGGAGAGTACAATGCCGCTCACCGACACGTTGCCATGTGTGGAGATGGGGGGAGGGTCGGTGCCGCCTGGCTCCGCAGGCGAACAATCCACCGACGAGTTATGCTGTTGGACCTCGGCGATGGTCATCACGGCGGCCGGCGCCACCGTACCCATGACCACATCCGTCGCATCCCTGGGTTGAATCTTGTAGTTTCCGTAACTGAAGTCCAAGAGCCCCGTGAGGGCGCTCAACTCGTCACCCACATTGGGTGTGTAATTGGTCGGATAGATGTCACCCACCCAAAATCCACCAGTGACGGCAAATTCGCCGTATTGATTCACCTCGGTCACCGTCACATTTTCAACGGACACGAGGGTCCCCTCATGGGTCTCCATAGCCGCAGGATCAGCCGCGATTTCCGCGGTCAAAACAGTCGCCGCCGGCAACGTCATGGTGGGGGCAGCGACAGTCACCTTATTGGCCTTCAACTGAGTCCGGCAATAGTACTCCATGGTCTCGCCCTCAATGTTCACCACATCACCGAGCTTCAGATCGGCGCTCACGCTCGCGGGGACCACGAGTTGAATACCATTGTTGGCGCCGCCCTCGGTCGTGCCAACGTAATAACCATCCAACGCTTCGCTGGTGGAGTTGGGCGGTGGTGAATACGCGATGAACCGCGGACCCGTTACCAGGACCATATTCACCGACACTTTGGGCAAGGTACTGGTGATGGAAGAGGGATCACAACCCGTAGAAGCTTCCGCCGTTTGAATCTCGGCGATGGTCAACTCTTGGGCCGGAGCCAGCTCACCGACGACAATGTCATCGTCGCCACGCGGCTCCACCTTGTATTCACCGTAGCTCCAGTCCAGGATGCCCGTAATCGAAGTAAGCTTGTCGCCCTGACTGGCATCGTAGGAGCGGAAGTACTTACCACCGACCAACACGCCGCCGGTCACTGTAAATACATCGAAGTCCTGCGTCGCTGTCACTTCGCTTTCGCCCAACGTCACAAGAACACCTTCGTACTCTTCGGCTTTGGCTGTATCGGTCAAATCCTCGGCTGTCACAACAGTCGGCTCGGGAACCGTGCCTGTGCCGGTCTTGCTGACGGCCGTAGCTTTGACTTGGCTTGTGCAGTAATACTCCATGTACTCACCCGTAATGTCGACCACATCGCCGACCTCAAGGAGAACACCGAGACTCGCCGGAACGGCCAATTGGATACCACTGTTGGCGCCACCATCGCTGGTACCCACATAATAGCCATCCAAGGCTTCAGCATCGCTTCCTTCACCGGGCTTAAAGGCGCTAAACTTGCCGCCAACCACCACGGCGCCCTTGATCTCAATGCTCCAATAGACGTTTTCAATGCCCTGTGGATCACAGTTCGCCGATTTGTCGTGAGTTTGAAGTTCCGCAATGGTCAGTTCGGTCGGTGTATACACCGTGTCTGTAGGACTCTTCGTGTCGGGTTCACTGGTGGAGCTACCACCACCACATCCGATCATCAATCCAACTACCATCACTGCCCGAAACGCTCTTGATAAGCCTGCCATTCTGAATCATCCCCGCTAATAGAAATCCGCCCGAATCACAGTGTCCGGGCCTGGTGTTATAGAAACCACTCGCTCCAATCCGCTGTCCACGATGTACGCCCGTTTTTCACTGGATTGCCAGTGAAGTCGACGTGGTGTCCCCAAGTTGCCCAACGCTTGAATCTCAAACGCGCTGTCCATGAGGAACTGCCACCGCACGTCTACCGCGGTGGGTACAATGGCGTATTCGCCCGGCAACTCCGCGTCCATACAACCCGGAATCATCCGCACCCGAAACGCGTGATTTTCGAAGTGTCCCGCGTCATCGGGATGGACAAGGTACGTGTCGACCATGGTGTCGGTCAATGGACAAATCGGAATTGACGCACCTTCCTTCAAGACCCACTCTTTCATCCGCCCTTGAGTCAACGTGGGATCCAATGTGGGATCGATCACACACAGCCCGGTCTCGTCAGTCGTCCACGGATGACGAAAACCACTCGCCGATCCACGCACTGCATAAGTACCGTTAGGAACCCGCACCTCATACTCGACAGCGTCGTCAAAACACGCAAGCACGTCATCGGACACAGGATCTCCGGTCAACAATGTGGCTTCATCGCTTGTAGACACTACAAACACCTCACCGCTTCCAGGCTCCAACTCGATGAATTGTTCATGCACCGACACAATGGTGAAGGCCACAGCGCCGAAGAGCGCCTCTGCGCATGGTTCATTCGTCGGCGTGGTCAATACGACCTGGTCACCGGCCTCCACGCCGTGGGCACAAAACACACGTTCGGGCGTCTCCATGAGAAGAGCGTCACTGCTCACATTCAGCATCGCCAAGGGTACCGTTCTCGCCACCAGCGCGCCTTGATGTGTCACATTCCAATACTCGTTGCGAACCAACCGCGGCTCCCCGACGACTTGAATGCCGTAATGGGTCTTTTCCGATGTCTCCCCGCTCGAATCGATGGGCTTGTTCGCCACGTATTCGCCAAACGACGGCATGTCTTTTCGCCGACTACTTCCCAACTCGATCTCTTCATCGGCCATGAAAAGACGAGGCGCAAAGGGGATGGATTGGTCGCCGCTATCGCCATCCCGAAAACGATGGATTGGGGTGCCATTGTTGTCTGTCACATCGATGATAATAACCTTGCCGGTCGCGCTGCTGACGTACGCCACCATCTGTTGGCTTTCGTCGCCTTCGTCATCGGTCACCGCCATGTCCACGATCGCCAGATCGAGTGGGGCTTCGTAGCTTTGCAATACGATGTCTTTGTACCCCAGCGTTCGGAAGAGCACGTTGGCCCCAGCCATACCGTCCGCATTGACATCCACACGCTCTGAGGTGGCCAGATCGATAACGATCACTGTGGCTTCACGCGCGTTGATGGCGTAGAGAAAAGCGCCATCCGGTGACAGCGCCAAACGTGCCAACACGGGAACAGCGAGGCCCTCCACCGAGTCTGTTGCAGACATGCAGTAGCCATCCTCGGGGTAATCCGTCAGGCCATCGCCGTTGTCGTCCACCTGGTTCATGCATTGTGGCAATCGAGAAGGTTCCGTGGATAACGCCAAGACATCAGGGGCTTGCCAATCGGCCGGCTCCTGGGCTTCCACAACACCGGTTCGACAGCCATGGTCCGCCGAGTCCACCCGTCCGTCCCCATTGTTGTCGAAATCGTCATGGCACTCGTCGGCTAAACCCACACGAGCCTCGACGTCTTCGGCAAAGGTAGCGAGGTCAATGGTGGACACAAACCCTTGGCCGACGTACCCGACGTAGAGGGTCTCACCGGCAGCGTCCATCACCAAGTCGTTCGGCAATCCAGGCAAATCCAGGCTTTCAACAAGGGCGGAGTCGTCCAATGGCTCCATAGGAAACCGGATCAGTTGGCCAGCCGCAGTACCGTCTGCAGCTTCCATGGGATGAAGTCCTACCACCAACGAATCGCCCTCTTGAATGAGTGCAATGGGCCGACCTGGGAGTGTTTTATCCACACGCTCAAACGAAGTCGTGTCGATGCGGGTAAGCGTCGCATCGGAGAAATTGGCTGTGTAGACTGCTTTGCCATTGGTGGCGGCGACGATGGCCACGCTGCGCCCCCCCACAGGCACCGGGTTGTAGCCAGGGATGAACCGATTGAGATCCTTGAAGATGCCGGTTCGCAGGTTAACCCACGACAGGCCTGGACGCTCCGCGTTGGCAACGAAACCAACCAAGGTGCCCGTCCCATTCTCGCAGCCGCTGAGATCGGTACCCTTTCCATCATCACCCATGCAGACGACAGCCATGTCCAAGGGCCGGAACAAGTGTCGGACGAAGAGATTGTCCGCCTCTGGACAACCACCCAGCATGCACGCGAGCACAACCCACAACACACACAACGTTCGGCGAGTGTACGTCATCGGATTCTCGCCACCTCTTGATGGTAGAAGGTGCTGTCCGCATCGAGTTCAATCACACCCACTGCGTGCTCCTTGAACAAAGAGACATACGCCCGGCGAAGGGCGGGGACCGCTCGATTGACCAGGGTGATTGCGTAGGGGCCCGATCCCGTATGGATGGTCTCGACCACCTCCATCGAAGCGGGATCCACCACAGCGACCTGATCCAGGTCGATTAGGGTCACGTAGACCAGCTCCTGATCGTTGGGACCCACAGCGCCCACAGCGACACCAGCGGGCTGTCCCGCCAATGGGATCCATGTGAGGACTCGATTTTCAGGCTTGCCATTGATGTCAGGAGCGGTGTCCAAAACCAAGAGAGACGGTGGCGTTCGATACGCCACAAAGACCAAGGTACCCGCCTCATTGAAGGCCAATTCACGGGCAAACTCGTGCTTCCCCACGACCCCGGCAGCGTTGGAGATGAACAGGTTGTCCACCGACAAGTTCACCGTGTCTTCATTCCCACCGGTCTCGTCCTGCGACAATGTCACGTTATAGAGCCGATTGATGCGCTTGCTGGTGGCATAAGCGTGACCCGTGACCGGATGCGTTGCCACATCGTAAGCACCCGGTGCCAACGACACGCGGTCGATCAACACTGGATCCGCCTGCTCGTCGAAACGATACACGGCCAACAGTCCCTCAAAGGTGGCCGTAAACACAAAATCCGTCCCGGTCGTCTCGTCGGTCCACACCGACACACCGAATGGATCCCCGCCTGGACTCAAACCGGTCGACTCGTCCAAGACATATTTCCCGGAACAAGTCTGGGATTCATCCTCGTTGTCTTCCCAACACTGAATCGCCGGCTGGCCACTCTTCGGGTCGGTTGTCACATCCATCCACACCAAGCTGTTGTTGCTACGCGCCGGAAGATAGAGCCTCGATTCGTTCGGCGACCGGGGCTGGAGCAGCAACTCACCACCAAATCCGGGGACACGAACTGTGGAGTCCGCGAGCACTTGGTGGGTGTCTAGATCGATCGTCACGATCGTTCCCCCGGAATAGGCCAAATTGAAGTTGGAGTTGGCCACGTAGACAAAGTCACCACTTGGGTCGGCCACGAGGCCGATGGGAAAGTGGATCAAATCCACTGGATGCTGCCGATCGGGGAGCTTTTCACAACCGAAACACACCAAACAGACAACGCCCACAATCAGCGACTGCAACACCGCTGCGTGACGGTTCCGACTGGAAATCCTTGTGAACATCGACATATCCTCTCGTTCTACTCCTCAGCCAGCGCCGCGTGAGCAGCGGCCATTCGAGCAACGGGCACACGGTACGGAGAACAAGACACATAGTCCAAACCAATCTGATGACAAATGGTCACCGACGCCGGATCCCCACCGTGTTCGCCACAAATGCCCAGCTTGAGGTCGGGCTTGACGCTACGCCCACGATCACACGCGATCTTGACCAACTCCGCCACGCCTTTGTCCATGGAGCCAAAGGGATCGTTGGGCAAAATCCCACGATCAATATACTCGGGTAAGAACTTGCCCGAGTCATCCCGACTCAAGCCAAAAGTTGTTTGAGTGAGATCATTGGTGCCAAAACTGAAGAAGTCAGCATGGGGCGCCACCTCGTTTGCGGTGAGGCACGCGCGCGGAAACTCGATCATCGTGCCCACCAGATAATCCAGGTGCACACCATGATCAGCGATCACTTTGTCCGCTGTCTCACGCACCAACGCCTCCAGAATCGACAATTCTTTGGCGACACTCACCAAAGGAATCATGATCTCCGGGACCAACGAAAACCCCTCGTCACGCACCAACGTGCAGGCGGCCCCTACAATGGCCTCTACCTGCATTTCGTAAATCTCTGGATAGGTGATGGCCAAGCGGCAACCGCGATGACCCAACATCGGGTTGAGCTCTCTCAGCATCTCGATGCGGCCGTTCAATTCGTGGACTGTGACACCCATCGTCGCGGCAAGCGACGACACGTCATCGCCGTGGCCCGGCAAGAACTCATGCAGGGGTGGGTCCAGCAAACGAATGGTAACCGGCAAGCCTTTCATTGCCCGGAAGATCCCCTCAAAATCACCCTTCTGCATGGGCAAGAGCTTGGCCAATGCTATCCGGCGTTGCGCCACGGTTTCACTCAAGATCATTTCCCGAACGGCTGTAATTCGTTCCCCTTCAAAGAACATGTGCTCCGTCCGACACAGTCCGATGCCCTCGGCACCAAACCCACGCGCAACCTCGCTGTCTCCCGGGGTGTCCGCGTTGGTTCGCACCTTAAGGCGGCGGTACTGATCCGCCCATTCCATCATCGTCTGAAAGTCATCGCCCAACTCGGGATCGATGGTCGCCACAGCGCCTTGAATCACCCAGCCTTCAGCGCCTTCGATCGTCACAACATCGCCTTCCTTGAGCACGACATCGCCGATCTTAACCGTTCGATTCATCTCATCGATCATCAAGGCCGCACAACCCGCCACACAGGTTTTTCCCATCCCTCGAGCGACCACCGCCGCGTGAGAAGTGGCACCACCACGGGCCGTGACAATCCCCTCGGCAGCCGCCATTCCGGCGATGTCTTCGGGACTGGTCTCGGGACGCATGAGAATCACGGACTTTCCGTTCTCCACCCACTCGACAGCCGTGGCCGCATCGAAGACCAGTTGACCGCTGGCGGCACCGGGGCTCGCGCCCAGTCCCTTGGCGACAATGTTTTTGGGCGCTTCCGGATCCAATCGGGGGTGCAGGAGCGCTCGGATCTGCTCCGGAGCCACTCGAAGCACAGCAGTTCGCCGATCAATGAATCCCTCACCGACCATCTCAACGGCGATCCGCTGAGCGGCGGCGGCCGTCCGCTTACCGGTTCGGGTTTGCAACATCCACAGTCGACCTTTCTCGACCGTAAACTCGATGTCCTGCATATCCTTGTAGTGATCTTCGAGACGGTGTCGCAACACATCCAATTGCCCGTACACCTCCGGCATCACGTTTTCCAACGTATCCGATGCGTCTCCATTGATGGAGAGCGGTGTTCGAATGCCCGCCACCACATCTTCTCCCTGGGCGTTGCACAAGTACTCCCCGAAAAATCGGCGTTCGCCTGTGGAGGGGTCTCGGGTAAACGCCACCCCGGTTGCACAGTTGTCGCCCATATTGCCAAAGACCATCGCCTGCACGGTGACCGCGGTGCCCCAATCGCCAGAGATCCCTTCCATCTTTCGATAGGTGACGGCACGCTCGTTGTTCCAGGAATCAAACACCGCGTTGATCGCGCCCCACATCTGCGCTCTCGGATCGGCGGCGAATGCCGAGCCGGTTGCGTCGACAACGATGCCCTTGTAGGTGTCCACCAATCCGCGAAGGTCCGCCGCTATGAGCGCGGTGTCCACGTCCACGCCTCGGGATTTTTTCAGAGCATCGAGGGCGTGTTCAAAGTGGCCGTGATCCACGCCGAGGACCACATTGCTGTACATCTGAATGAAGCGCCGATAGGAATCCCAGGCAAAGCGTTCGTCGTTGGAAGCTACCGACAAACCGCCCACGTTGTCGGAGTTCAAGCCCAGATTCAAGACCGTGTCCATCATGCCCGGCATGGAGACCCGGGCGCCAGAGCGCACGCTCACCAACAAAGGTGTCGTCTCGTGACCAAATTCGCGCCCCATGGCCTCTTCGAGCTTCGTCAGAGCCTCGGAGACTTGCTCCTGGAGACCGTCGGGGTGGCCTCCGCCCTTGAAATAGGCCACGCAGGCCTCCGTTGAAATGGTGAATCCTGCCGGGACAGGGAGACCCAAGCGAGTCATCTCGGCCAAATTGGCGCCCTTACCGCCCAAGAGATTCTTCATGCCACCGTGACCATCCGCCTGGCCATTACCGAAAAAATAAACGTATTGAGTCATGATCAATCCTGAATTCGAGTGAAAACAGCAATCTTTCCGAAAAGATCGCGAATGGCACCGAGAAGGCCCAGGCGCGCCTGACGCAACTCGGCCTCTGGTGCCATTACAAGCACATCATCAAAGAAACGATCCACGTCCGGTCGCAGCTCCACCATCAACGACACCACCCGCGAAAACGCGTGTTGTGCCATGGCTGACTCCGCCTCGGTGGCTGCCCGTTCAAAATGTTCCGCCAACGCAACCGCCGCCGGATCGGTCAACAACCCAGTGTTGTACCCCGCTCCTACGGCCACTTCCTTGGTAATGTTGGCCACCCGTTTGAAGGTGGTCAGAATGGGCTCGAGCCCCCCGGACGTTCGCAGATCGACCAACGCATCGATCTTGCCAAACACATCCTTCGGGCGGGTGGCTCCAGCCGCAACCACAGCCTCCACCACGTCCGATGGCAATCGTTCGCGAAGCAAGAAGCGTGTTCGATCGGCAAAGAACTCTAGCACCTCCGCGCGACAAGTCTCTGCGTTCTTAATACGCTCTTTGTGCCCTTTGAGGGCCAGATCCACCCAGATCGCGATGTCCAGTGGAAGCGAATGCTCGGTGGTGGCCAACAGATTGATCACGCCCAAGCATTGACGTCGCAACGCGTAAGGATCCCGTGACCCGGTGGGTTTGAGCCCAACCCCAAAGCAGGCGACGATGCTGTCCATGCGATCCGCGATACTCACGCTTGTTCCTGCCATGGTTTGAGGCAGCGTATCGCCCGCGAATCGAGGAAGGTAACTCTCAAAGATCCCTTCCGACACTTCCGCAGACTCGTTCTGACACCGAGCATATTCCCGTCCCATCGTTCCCTGGAGCTCGGGGAATTCACCGACCATCTGCGTCGCCAAGTCCGCCCGACACAAGAGCGCTGCGCGTTGCACATCCGCGCTGCCGCCCAGCGCTGTCACCAGGGCCACAATGCGGTCGACCTTCTGACGCACTGAGCCCACTTGTGCCAGCCAAATCCGTTGTTCAAGCTTGGGCAAGAGCGCTTCCAGGGGTTGTTTGAGATCGTTCTCATAGAAATATCGGGCGTCCGCCAGACGGGCTCGCAACACCCGCTCGTTTCCAGCGCTCACGATATCATGATCACGCACGTCCGTGTTCCCGACCACCACGAAATAGGGAAGCAGTTCCCCGTCGTCGCCCTCCACCGGGAAATAGCGTTGATGCACCCGCATTGGCGTAACGATCGCCTCTCGCGGCAACGCCAACAGCTCGTCTTCAAAGCTGCCAAGCATGGGCACGGGCCACTCGCACAGGTGGGTGACCTCCTGCAGGAGGGCGTCGTCTTGCACGGGTCGGCCGCCCACCGAAGTAGAGATGTCCGCCACCTCGGCCTCGATGAACGCTTTTCGCTCCGCCGACGACAACATCACGCTGCGTTCCTTCAAGCCCTCAACCAACTCGGTCCAGTTCGTCGCTTCAAAAGAAACATCCGAATGAAATCGGTGACCATTGCTCTCCAGACCGCTGCTCACGCCCGCAAAGCGGAAGGGCACAACCTGTTCGCCAAACGCACACAGGATCCAATGGATGGGCCGCACAAATTGCGTCGATTCGTTGCCCCACCTCATGGGTTTCGCCCATCGCATCTTGCCCAACAAAGTGGGCAGTGCTTCGGCCAACAACTCCGACACCAACCGCCCTTCGCGGCGACGGCGAACCATCAGGTATTCACCTTTGTCCGTCTCTTCGCGAATCAACTCATCGCCTTCTTCCAACTTGTCATGGAACGCTTGCCCAGCTCGAGTCAGGTTCCCCTCATCGTCGTACGCAATCCGCGTGGGGGGCCCTTTGACGACCTCATCCACGCTCGGCTGGTGTATGGGTAAGCTGTCGTAGCCCACGACCAGACGGCGCGGCGTACAATCGCTGTGAGCTCCCATCGCCTCGATACCCCAAATCGCGAACTGAGCGGACAGGATCTCTTTGAGCTCCTTGGCTGCACCAGGAGCCAACCGTGCGGGAATCTCTTCGGTCCCGAGCTCCAACAAGAAAGCACCTTCGTCTCCCAACCGACGGTGACCACCATCCTCAGACGCAATGGATGGGGCAAACATACGGACCGTTTGGGGACCTTCGTCGACCGAGAGGGGGAAATTGAGCGCCTCTCGTTGGGCCAACCAAGCTTCGGCACAGGCCTTTGCGACCTGACGAACCCGAAGAATATAGGCTTGTCGTTCGGTGACACCGATGGCACCACGAGCGTCCAAGATGTTAAAGACGTGCGAACAGCGTAGACAATAGTCGTACGCTGGCAACACCAAGCCCTCTTGGCAGAGACGTAAACACTCGCTCTCCAACTCTTTAAACCAGCGCAAATGCAGCTCGATATCGGCGTGCTCAAAGTTGTGACCGGACCACTGCACCTCTTCGGCGTGGCGCAAGTCGCGGTACGTGAGCGCACCTCCCCAGCGAAGATCATAAACACTTTCGGCGTTGTTCAACGCCATGGCGATCCGATCCAAACCATAGGTTAACTCGACCGGAATCGGATCCAAATCGAACCCGCCGCACTGCTGGAAGTAGGTAAACTGGGTGATCTCCTGGCCATCGCACCACACTTCCCAGCCCAGCCCCCAAGCACCCAGTGTCGGGGATTCCCAGTTGTCTTCCACAAATCGAATGTCATGGATTAATGGATCGATCCCAATGGCTCGCAACGAGCCCAAATACAGATCCTGAACGTCTTTGGGTGAAGGCTTCAACAGCACTTGGAACTGGTGGTGGCGCTCCAATCGATTGGGGTTTTCACCATAGCGCCCATCGGTGGGACGACGCGACGGCTCCACATACGCCACATTCCATGGTTCGGGCCCAAGCGACCGAAGATACGTGGCGCTATTGAACGTCCCGGCGCCCTTTTCCACATCCCAAGGCAAAATGATGGCACAGCCCTTACCTGCCCAATATTCCTGAAGCTTGAGGATGATCTCTTGCAACGTCATAAAAGCACTCCGGAATCACCGTGGCCGCGCAGCACACACCGTCCGGTTTCCCTCAATGGCTTCCGCCGCAACCTTTTGGGCGGTGATACTCGTGGTCTGTACGCTGTTTTACCACCGTGCGATTTAGCATAGACGCCGATCTGAAGTAAAGTGTTCCCATGGACGATCTCTACTTCCGACAAATTCAAGCGGGACCGATGGAAAATTTTGTGTACGCCATCGGCAGCAAAACCACTCGAGAATGCGTGCTGGTGGACCCCGCCTGGGCAGTGAGCGAGTTGCTTCAACAACTGGACGAAGACGACATGACGCTCACCGGTGCACTCATCACCCATTACCACCCGGATCATTGCGGGGGCACCATGATGGGCTTCACGGTGGAAGGGCTCCCCAAGCTCATGGAACTTCGGCCCGTGCCGGTATACGTCAATGAACACGAAGCGGACGGGTTGATTCAAGTGACTGGGCTTAGCAAATCGGATCTGCGCATCCAAGGCTCGGGGGACACGATCGACGTGGGTGACATCCCCATCACGTTTTTACACACCCCGGGACACACACCGGGGAGCCAATGTTTTCAAGTCGGTAATCGATTGGTCAGTGGCGACATGCTCTTCATTCAAGGATGTGGTCGCGTGGATTTGCCTGGAGGCGATCCCGAGGTGATGTACCACACGTTGACCCAAAAGTTGGCGACGCTGCCCGATGACACCATCTTGTGCCCCGGTCATCACTACGGACCGACGGCCACCGGCGTTCTGGGAGAAATTCGCGAAACCAATCACTATCTGAAGGTGCCCTCCTTGGCCGATTGGATGCGATTGATGGGCCAATAAAGGCCAAGAACATTTCTTGTTTTGAAGCAAGTTCCCAGCACTGCTACACTGGTCTGGGTTGCTCAAACACCATCGGGTTGGAGGAGAGAATCATGCAACGGCGTACCGTCCAGATCATCTTGATTGCCGGCAGTGTCTTGTCCGTCGTGGGATGCGCCTATTCCATCACAGGTGGCCTCCTGGGTGGTCTCATCACCGCTGTTGTTACGGGGCTCCTCTTAATCGGAGGTGCCACTACAACCTCGTCGTGTGGCGACTCGGTGCATACCCATACGGACGAGCCGGATATGGGCCCCTGCCTCTCAGCGCCACCGCCCGACACCGTCGAACCGGACATCGGACCATGCCTGGGGGCCCCCTTGCCCGATGCGGGTGAGCCGGATGCCATGGAACCCGACATCGAGCCGTGTCTGAGCCAGCTCCCTCCCGACGCGGAGGCTCCGGAGGACTCCGCCAGCGCATCGCCGAAGACGCTCGATTCACCTGCGCTGGCCAAAGCGAACATCCAGAAAAAACTCATCGACTCGGGGGCGTTGCCCGCCGACATCGCCGAAAAGCTCACGGCTGACGACACCGACGCGACGAGCTAGTCGCAGCGCTCCCAGAGAGCGCATCCCGGCGCTTGCATGCCATCATCACAGCGACCTTTTGCAGCGACAACCAAAGGCTGGTAGCATGAATTCGGCAGTTCACATTACATCGTGGAAGGGGAAAGAATCATGCAGCGGCGTACCGTTCAGATTGTCTTGATTGCAGGGAGCGTGCTCTCTGTTGTGGGATGTGCGTATTCCATCACAGGCGGTCTCATCGGTGGGTTGGTCACCGCCGTAATCACGGGTATTCTGTTGCTCGGCACCACGGTCACCAGCACTTCCTGTGAAATCGGACCTTGTCTAAGCCCACCCGTCCCCGACATCGTGGAACCAACCGATGTCGGCGAAGATGTGGAATCCGACATTATCATTGGGCCTTGTTTGACACCCCCAGCCCCCAAGGACGTGGTTGAACCCACCGACGGAGACGAACCGGACATCGGACCTTGTCTAAGCCCACCCGCTCCCGACATCGTGGAACCAACCGATGCCGAACCCACCGACGGAGACGAACCGGAGATTGGGCCCTGCCTGGTCCCACCGATGCCCGACACCATAGAGCCCACGGATACCGAGGCCAAGGACGTCAAGCCCAAGGACGCAAAACCCCTGGACATAGGGCCGTGTTTGTCCGTCATTCCGGAGCCGGACGCCTCGGATGCCTCGGACGCCTCGGACGATGCCAGTGACGCCGGCGACGAGCCGGACCTGCAACCTTGCCTGTCGCCGCCACCGCCGCCGCCGCCGGACAAGAAAGATGCGAACCCCGCCAGTGCGCCCAGTCCAGACGGACCGGTGCTGGCCAAGGCGGCCATCCAGAAAAAACTCATCGAGTCGGGCGCATTGCCCGCCGACATCGCCCAGAAACTCGCGGGCGACGACACGGACACGGTGAGCTAATGGGTGTTTTTCAAGCCAGCAACAAACACCAGGTGCCTCGCTTGGATCTGGAACTGACGCCCGGTTGTGACCACGCGTGTGGGCACTGCTACAACGTGTGGGGGGCGGAAGAGGACGATCCACAAGGAGGCTATCCGACCGGCCAGCTGCGCACGGAAGACTACCTGGCCATGATGGACAAGGTGGTCGGCCAAAGCGGAGCGGACCACATTACCATCACCGGCGGTGAGCCCTTGCTCCGAAAGGACGCGTTGACGATCATCGAACACGCCTGTGAGCTCGTCTCCACCGTGCAGGTCATCACCAACGGAAGCCATGTCACACAGGACACGATCGACCGCTTCAAGAAGGCCGGCGTTCGCGCGGTACAGCTGACCTTGCTCTCGGCCGATCGAGACCGTCACAACGCGCTCAAAGGGGCCGATTGTTTCGACGACACCGTCCGGGCGGCCTACAACTTGGTCCAAGCGCGTGTGCCTGTTCAGGTGTGCTTTGTGGCCATGAACGAGAACTGGGAAGACTTCGAGGGAGTCATGGAACTCTGTTACGCCCTGGGGGTTCGCGCCATCACCTACAACCGCATGTCCCCCACCGGCGTGGCCATTCATCACGTGGCCCAGTTGATGCCGGCGGTCGAACAGGTGGAGCACAATCTCGACACCGCAGAGCGATTGGGCCGCCAGTGGAAAATCCAGGTGGCCACCGCTATGCCGATTCCCCCCTGCTTGATCCGCTTGGAACGATACCCTTGGGTTCAGTTTGGTTTTTGCAGTACAGGCACCGATTCACCCAACATCGCTATCGACGCTAAGGGGAATGTCCGAAGTTGTAACCTGTCGTCCAACATCATGGGCAACGTCGTGGACCAGGATTGGCCCGAGATTTACGCCAGCACCTACCTGCACACCTTCAAGCGCCAGGTGCCGGCCATGTGCAAAGGCTGCAAATACGAACAATCGTGCCAGGGCGGCTGCAAAGAGAGCGGATTCGCCACCTTCGGTTCGCTCAGCCACCCCGAACCTCTGCTCCACTTGGCGCAGAACCCCGACTGGCGAAACAGCGCCGGCGAGGCCATCGCCCAGCAGACCACGACCATTCCGCTCAACAAACTCTCCATCGGGAGACATTCTTGAAAAACCTACTGACGCTCAAGAAGAACGTGGGTGATCAGAAACCCTGTGTGCTGCTGATCTCACCGGGGATCATTAAGTGGACCGACATGGACTTCGGGCTGCCTCACTTGGTGAGCATCGGTGGCTATCTCCAAGAGCACCTGGATGTTCGCGTGGAGCTGTTGGATCTCAACTACGAGGGTGGCGATCAAAACCACCTCCAACGGACGCTGGAATCGCTGGGCCCCTTCTTGATGATCGGTCTGTCGTGTTTCTCGAGCTTCGACTACATGCGGGTCATGACGTTGGCGCGTTTTCTCCGAACGCTCTATCCCGATGTCCCACTCGTCACCGGGGGCTACCACGCCAGCGCCCTGCCCACAGACGTCGTTTTCGACGGCTCTCCCTTTGACGCAGTCGTCGTGGGCGAAGGCGAGCTCCCCATGCGTGAGATCACCGAGACATTGCTCGGCGGAGGGAGCCTGGACAAGCGGATATACGGACCGGACAACATCCAAGATCTCGATGATCTGCCGCCTTACCGGTGGGAGCTGCTCCACCGCTATTGGCCCCGCTCACGAGACATTGGTCGAAAGTTTCAGATCTTTCTGTCCCGCGGGTGTCCCTACAAGTGCACCTTCTGTATGGAACGGGCCAAGACCGAGTACAAATGGCGTGCCTACAGCGCCGAACGGGCCGTCGATGAGCTGCGCCGACTCGCGCGAGTGACGCCACTCAACAACTGGGTCGTCAACCTGGCGGATCCGCTCTTTGGTTTTCGTCGTCGATGGCGCCGCCAAGTCCTGCAGGGCATCATCGACCACAAGCTCTTTCCCAGACAGTACTGGACGCTGACGCGCTCCGACGATTTGGACGAAGAAGATGTCTCGCTCCTGGCACGAGCCCGCTTCTCCATTGGGATCGGGTTGGAGAGCGGCAGTCCGGACATGCTCACGGCCATGAACAAAGGCAACACGCCCGACAAGTACTTGGCCGCCATGATGCGCCTGGCCCGGCTGAGTCGCGATCATGGGCTGAACTGGGCCTCCAACATCATCGTCGGTCATCCGGGCGAAACAATGCAGTCCATGCAGGAGACCAAGTCCTACCTCTACGAGCTCTTCACCTCGGCCAAAGAGACCTGTGGGTGGTTATCCATCGATCCCTTCCGTCTTTATCCGGGCTCCTATGTGCATGAGACCATGAGCAGTTATTCAGACCGGTATGGCACTCAATTTTATCATCCAGAGTGGTGGAAGAGTTGGTATGACGGCCCCTTCCAAACCGAACACATCGATCCGAGCCACAAGGTGAACTTCGAGACCCGCATTAA
>Ga0114996_10004390_pt1 | contig 16981 bp, 15 predicted proteins | sample ArcticOcean_MG_C_4_FD_87039 | JGI IMG/M metagenome (GOLD analysis project Ga0114996, IMG submission 87039) | Marine microbial communities from western Arctic Ocean - ArcticOcean_MG_CB4_134 | ecosystem: Environmental > Aquatic > Marine > Oceanic | place: Arctic Ocean: Canada Basin | collected...
ACCGCCCCATTCACATAGAGCAATTAACCCTGTAATCATATCGCTAGGATGTAATGGCTCTTTAGACAAATAAGTATCATTAAAATCCAAATATCTTAAAGCTACTCCATTGCTTAATGCAGCAACATCTGGGAAAGCCTTAAATTCTGTCCCCCAAATAGTCGCCCCATTAACGCTGGAAAGATCATCCGCAAAAGCTCGGACTGCCTTTGGAGCATCCTCAGGAAAACCTGCCATGGCTACTCCAATAGAATCAACTATTCTGCGTTTTACTTGATGAATGGTGTCTATTGATAGATCTTTATAGGATATAAATGCAGCGTATTCTGCAAAAAGTCGGCTATAACGGTCTGACATTTAATGCTCCTTTTGCTTAATACTTATGATGGCATTTAGCTTCTATCCGAATACAATTTTATCTAGTCATAAGAAAAATTCATATTACAGACGAGGTAACCCTAGGCCACGTGTCGCTATAATATTACGTTGTATTTCTGAAGTGCCCCCTGCCAAGGTTACAGAGACGAAAAACATAGCAGCTTTCTCTATTCTACCTTTCAATGGAACGTATTTAGAATCAGGCTCAAGTTGACCAAACATACCTAAGATTTCTAATCCTAAAGCAGCTACTTTCTGCAGCAGTTCAGTTCCAAACAGTTTCCCCATTGAAGCTTCTTTGTTTGGAACTAACTCTTGCTCCTGCATCCATGCTATACGATATGAAAGTAAACGCCCAGTTTCTACTGATATCGCCATTTCTGATAAGCGTTTTCGTATAAGTGGATCATTAGCTAAAAGGACTCCATTCCGACTATTATTTAAAGCAAATGATATAATCTCTTCTAATAATCTTTTAGCGCCAGCTATATGCTCAATGCCAGAGCGCTCAAAATCTAACAGTGTTGCAGCCACATACCAACCCCGGTTTTTTTCTCCCACAAGATTGGTCCTAGGTACCTTAACATTATCGAAATTAATCATATTTATATGATGAGATCCATCCATACTGTAAATAGGATCTACGGTAATACCTGGTTTTTTCATCTCAGTCAAAAAGAAACTAATCCCCTTGTGTTTAGGAGCATCTGGATCAGTTCTAGCCAAGAAAAAAATATGATCTGCCCTATGGGCATTAGTAGTCCAGACTTTGGTACCATTAATTATAAAATTGTCTCCATCTTCAACTGCGTTACATTGTAAGGAAGCTAAATCGGAACCTGATTCTGGTTCGGAATAACCTTGACACCATTGGCCCTCTCCTCGAGCTAAAGGTGGGAGATATTTAGCCTTTTGGTTATCCGTACCATGTATCATCAATGTTGGAGCTAGCATTTTGAGTCCAAATCCATCTCTTCCTGGAATTCTATGATATGCCATCTCTTCGTTAAATACAGTTTGAGCTATAATTGAAGCTCCCATTCCTCCATATTCTTCTGGCCAAGACATTGTTAGCCACCCCTTTCCAACAAGTTTTTTGCGTATTTTGAGAGAAAATGTCCAATCATCATCACCAGATCCAATAGAACCCTCCCAAGGAGAAGGTAATTCTTCTCTAACAAATTCCTTCACATCTTTCCTAATTTTCTCTTCAATTGGTCCCAAGCTGAAATCCATGCCTATTCCCCTTATAAGTTCATCTAAATAAGCCGATATCCAACATTTATTTCAACCATATCGATCAGTTTGATATTAGTCTAAGCCTTGTTCTATCTCTATTTCCGTTATCAATTCATCTACGATATAAACCATCTCATCAATTTCTTCCCTAGTAATAATAAAAGGGGGTGCTAATGCTACAACATTACCCATCTTAATACGTAGACCTTTTTCAAGAGCTTTCAAATTGTATTTGGGCCATATGTCAAATGGCAAACGTTCTTTTGTATTTTTATCTTTCACAAGTTCTATGCCAACCAAAAGCCCAATACCTCTAATTTCCCCTACTGATGCATGTTCATAGAAAGGTTGAAGTTTTTCCATAAGATATTTGCCCATTTGAGCTGCACGTTCTACTAATTCTTCATTTTCTATTATCTGCAGGTTAGCAATAGCTGCAGCACAAGCTACTGGATGACTGGCAAAAGTGATTCCATGAGGAAATTTATTCTCTGCACTAAATACTTCCGCCACTTTATCTCTGATTATGATAGCTCCTCTTGGTAAATATCCACTACTAATTCCTTTCGCAGTACTAATAATATCTGGCACCACCCCCCAATGTTCTGAAGCAAACCATTTACCTGTACGACCAAAACCAGTAATAACCTCATCAAATATTAAAAGAACGCCATATTTATCACATATGCTGCGAATTGTCTGCCAGTAACCATCTGATGGTACTACTATTCCTGCAGATACAGATATTGGTTCAGAAATAAAGGCAGCTACTGTATCTTTACCTTCCTCAATAATAACTCGCTCTAGTTCATTCGCACACTCTAAATTACATTTAGGTATTCCCTCACAATGTTTGCACCTATACTGATAGGGTTGAGAAATTTGCTTAACCCCTTCTAACAATGGTTCATAAAGTTCATGATGATATCCATGATTACGGGATATGCTCATGGTTCCAAAGGTATTGCCATGGTAAGAGCCTTTACGAGAGATAAACTTACTTTTGCTAGAATAGCCCTTAATACGTTGGTATTGCCTAGCGACCTTGAGTGCTGTTTCATTAGATTCTGCGCCCCCGCTAGTAAAATTTACTTTAGACATCCCCTTCGGGGCATGTTTAGCAATTTTGGTCGCCAATTTTACTGTTGGGATCATAGTACTGTTATATGATCCAGAATAGCTTAATAGCTGCATTTGCGCATAAACAGCCTCGGACACCTCTTTACGACCATGCCCCACATTCATGACATACATACCTGACAGCCCATCTATATATTCTCTTCCATCTGCATCAGTTACACGTATACCATCACCCTTTACTATAAACCGTAGCTTATCGTGGTTTAATGCCTCTTCTCTAGTCCAGCCTCCATGCATCCACAAATGATCTGCAGCTTGTTGCCGAAGTTGTTGATCAAGATTTTCTGAAGACATCACTCACTCCTTCTTACCTGAAGATGAAATTTAGGAAATAGTATCGGATTATTCCAAGAGACCAAAGGAGAGACAGGTAACTGTTCTAATAATACCTGTAATTGTATGGATATCATTGGTAATAATACTTCCTACAGCATTCAAATCTGAAGCCTTTATGATGGCAATAATATCATAAGGTCCTGTTACAGGATCAACATCACATATTCCCGGGATTAGTCTTAAAGCTTCAACCACACTATTACCTTCTTCAACGGTAGTCTCAATTAAAATATAAGCTTTAGTTGACATCTCATACCATCCTTGTCCATTTTAAAATGAGCTTATTCTATGTTCTGCTATTTGGTATGTCAATTAAAAAATACCAAATTTAGCTAGGCCTTTAAGATTTCTCTAAAGGTAAATGTTTCCGAATTAATGTCTCATATAACAAGCCCCCCAAGGGACCTCCTATAAGTGGTCCAACAATATATATCCAAAATCCTGCAGAAGGTCCTGGAATAGCAATCAAGCCCCAACCAGCAAAGAAAGCCACTATTCGAGGACCTAAGTCTCTAGCTGGATTCCATCCACCCTGAGTAAGAGGTGCGAAAATACTAATAAGAACAGCTATTGTAAAACCTATGAAAAATGGAGCCAAGGACTTTACTGAAATACTACTGTTTCTTCTATCAACAAGAGCTAAAATGACAAACACAAGTATTCCAGTACCAAAGGCTTCTATCCCTAAAGCTCCTATAGGAGAAATCAACTCTTTGGCATCAACAGACGTCCCAAATACAGCAGGATTTGGGAAATATTCTCCAAAGACCATCGCTGACAATTCACTTCCTGGTTCACCTCTAACAATACCTTTACTCTCCTCAAAATATTTTATGAATGGGCCAAAAGTCATCAGTATTGTCAGCCCTCCCAAAATACCACCTATTAATTGAGCGCACCAATACGGCAATAGGTTTTGGATAGGAAATTCATCTCTCCTAAAAATAGCAAATGTCAAACTCACGGCTGGGTTCAGGTGTGCCCCAGATATAGCACCAGTAGCATAAATAGCGACAGTTATACCAAATCCCCAAACCACAGCTACTTGCCAAAGCCCAGATTGTGCTCCAGTTATTGTTGCAGCTGCAACAGCACCAGTTCCAAATAGAACCAATAAATAAGTGCCGACAATCTCAGCAACACTTTGTTTAAGTAATTTCATTTTTCCTCCTTAGTTTTATAAATAAATTAACAGTGAGATAAAGCCTTCTAGTACTTTTCTTTAGCCAGATTTAGCGGTGAGGATTTGACTCTATCGGAAAAATAGGCTGTATCTATAACACTATATTTACTAGTTTTCCTGCAACATATATTACTTTAATAATCTGTTTTCCCATTACTTGTGCCTGAATTTTTGAACTGCCCATAGCTAACTCTTTAGCTTTTTCTTCAGATATTGAAACTGGCACTTCTAATTTATCACGAAGCTTTCCATTGATTTGCACAATTAATGTTATAAATTCATCGGCAGCTAATCTTAGGTCAGCTTTGGGTATAGGTTGATTATGGATACTATACTCGAATCCTAGCCTTTCCCATAACTCTTCAGTTATATGTGGAGCCATTGGAGCAAGTAGCAACAGTAATTTTTGGATTCCATCTCTCCAAATTACAGAACTGATTTGTTTGTTTTGCCAATATTGATTTAAGTTATTAGTATATTCCATTAATCTAGCGAGTGCTGTATTAAATTTAAATTTGTCTAAGTCTTCAGTAACGCTACCAATTGTCTTATGAATAGATCTTTGGATTTCCCGATTTGCTTGATTACTCGTCTGCACATTATCTAATTCCCTATGGTCACGTTGAGTCAATTGCCAAACCCGGTTCAACCATCTTGCAGTACCATTAATCCCCGCTGTACTCCATGGACCTCCTTGATCCCAAGGTCCTAAAAACATGAGGAAGCATCGCACAGCATCTGCCCCTAATACTTTTACATAGTCATCTGGATCTATAACATTACCACGGCTCTTACTCATTTTTTCATGATCTTCGCCAAGAATAACTCCTTGATTGAAAAGTCTTTTAAAAGGTTCATCGAATTTTACTAACCCAAGATCTCGTAAAACCTTAGAAAAAAACCTAGCATAAAGAAGATGCATTACAGCATGTTCTGCCCCTCCAGTGTACTGATCAACCGGTGCCCATTTTTGAGCCAGTTCCGGATCAAAAGGATACCTATCATCTCGTGGACTTAGAAATCTCATAAAATACCACGATGAATCAAAAAATGTATCCATCGTATCTGTCTCACGTTTAGCTGGAGCTTTACATTTTGGACATTTTACATTTACAAATTCCTCAATCCCCTTCAATGGTGATTCCCCTGTCGGCTTAAACTCTGCATCATCTGGTAATAAAACTGGTAATTCACTTGGTGGCACCCCTACTATTCCACATATTTTGCAATATACAATTGGTATAGGAGTTCCCCAATACCGTTGCCTAGATATAAGCCAATCACGAATCCGATAAGATATAGAACGTTTGCCCCAACCTTGTAACTCAAGAAAGTCTATTATTTTCTTCTGAGCATCAATATTCAATAGGCCATCGAACTGACCTGAATTAACTTGAATTCCTTCTCCTACATAAGCTTCATCTAGTTCTTCCCCTTCCCATTCTGGTGGAGTTATTACTACCTTAATTGGCAGGTCATTTTGTCTAGCAAATTCAAAGTCACGCTGATCATGACCAGGAACACCCATAACAATTCCTGTTCCATATCCCATCAATACATAATCAGCAACCATGACTGGTATTTTTGTACCATTAACTCTATTAACACAGTATGATCCAGTAAAAACACCAGTTTTTGACCTGCCAACTGCAAGTCTTTCAATCTCTGACTCACTTTTAGCCTTCTCAATATATTTCAATACTTTATTTTGTTGCTTGGATTTAGTTAATTGGTGTAATAGAGGGTGCTCAGGAGCCATCGCCACAAAAGTCACACCATATATGGTATCAATTCGTGTGGTAAAGGATTTAATTTCTTTAAATTCTAAACCATATTGGGATACATCAAATCCTACTTCTGCCCCTTCACTTCTACCGATCCAATTAGTCTGCATTAACTTGATTTTTTCTGGCCATTCAAGCTTAGATTGATCTAAAAGTTGATCAGCGTATTTTGTTATACGGAGTCGCCACTGATCTAGTTCACGTTTTGTCACTGGACTATTGCACCTTTCACATTCTCCTTCAACAACTTGTTCATTAGCTAAAACTGTCTGGCAAGATGGGCACCAATTTGCTGGTGCTTTCGATCTATATGCTAATCCAGCGTCATACATTTTCAAAAAGAACCATTGATTCCATTTGTAGTACCCAGGATCAGCACAAACAATTTCCCTTTCCCAATCATAGATAGCTCCCATACTTCTTAACTGTATACGCATGTTTTTGATGTTCGCCATTGTCCATTGTTGCGGATGTATACCTCTTTTAATGGCTGCATTTTCAGCAGGAAGACCAAATGCATCAAATCCCATCGGGTGGAGCACATTAAATCCCTGCATACGCCGCAACCTGGCATGGGCATCTGCAGGAGCCATAGCATACCAATGTCCTATATGAAGATTACCTGAAGGATAAGGATACATCGTTAGTTCATACCAAGTAGGACGCGGATCATCATCTAACACTTGGTAAAGTTTATCCTTGGCCCACCTTTTTTGCCACTTTTGATCAATATCAAGAGGGTTAAATTTCATTTGTGTCATCCTAGGGATGGTCATAGTAAATACCTCAAGTTTTCTGCTTCATCGTGCTATTTAAGAAATTATCCAATGTTACCTTGATAAGTAGATAACAACTTATTATACATGAGATTCAATTCAGGATATTTGATTTCATCAAATCTCTTGGCCCATCTTCTCATGCTTCGTCCTACTGGCCAATTAATAGTTGGTCGGTATGAACCTGCAATCTCTACAAATAGTTCAGCATATCCTATAGACCAAACGCGTCTTTTACTATTCTTACTTATCTTATACGCATGTGAAAACCAAGGTTCAAAATATATTCCTACAATCTCATGTTGTTTAGATACTGGATTCTTAGCGATAAATACTACATCAACGTGTTGAGATGGTATTACTTTCCCATACCCAATCCCACAAGAAGCTGCTTTATTGTCAGACGCCAGGAAAGCACTTCCTTCGCCAATTTCCGATGGTTTACCTAAGTGACTCTGGATCCAATAGTGATTCCCTTGAATAACATTAAGACCATCATATCGACTAGCCCATCCAATATTAACAAAAAGGACGTTAGGCTTCACAAATTTCATCGTAATAACTCCACTTATAAATACAATTAAGAAGAACCAAATTAGCACAAGTAATTATGGTTTTCTAACCGCGATGTTAGGACAAAAAAGATTGTTAGTCAAAGAATATCGTTCATACTTTCAGATAAAAACGTTTATACAGGCCTCTAGAAAAGTACATTTGCTGCAAGTATGTTAAAATTAACTAAGATTATCTATATATAGAGAGGCCTAGCATTCATATTAAAAAAATTAAGCTCTCTAATTTTCGTAACTATAGTCATTTAGAATTAGATTTAGATCCTGGATTATCAGTATTCCAAGGAGAAAATGGTCAAGGTAAAAGTAATCTTCTGGAAGCCATACATATATTATCAATCTCTAAATCACTTAGAGCACGCTCAGATAAGGAGATTGTGAACTGGGATTCACACAAAGATGTTAATTTTACTCAAGTCCAAGCAACAGTAAATAGGAGCAGAACTCCACTTAAATTACAACTTGATATTAGAAGTGGTTATCCTTTCATTTATCAGGAAATTGACCCCCATATTAATTTCCAAAAAAATTTTCAAGTTAATGGAATCCCAAGAAAAGCCTCGGCAATCGTTGGTGAATTAAATACGGTTCTGTTTACTGCACAAGACCTCGACTTGGTTCTAGGTGGACCTTCACAACGCAGACGATTTATGGATATACTCCTTTCCCAAGTTAGTTCTGATTATCTGCGATCTCTCCAGAAATACCAGCGAATTCTGTACCAAAGAAACCACCTACTACGTACGATACGAGGAGAAGTATCGAGGGAATCAGAATTAACTTATTGGGATGAACAATTGGTTTTATACGGAGCCAATATTACCACCTCAAGAATGACAATGATTGGCGAAATTTATAAATACCTAGTCCCCATTCACAGTAACCTAACTAGTTCAATTGAATCTTGTCAGCTAAATTACAAAGGTATTTCTACACTCACAGAATTTAGTACCCAACAAGAATTAATTGATAAATTTTATACTGAACTAGAAAATAGAAGGAAAGAAGAGATAACTCGAGGCATTTCCCTGATAGGTCCACATAGAGATGATCTAGAGATACTTATATCTGATAAAGAAGCAAGGGCATATGCTTCCCGAGGGCAAGCTAGAACATTTGGACTAGCATTGAGATTAGCAGAAGCGAAATACATCAGTAAGCACAGGGGAGATGAACCAATACTCCTTCTTGACGACGTATTTTCAGAGCTAGATTCACTCCGCAGGCATCAAGTCCTTGAAGCTACTAAAGAATATGAACAGGTTCTTCTTACAATCACAGATTTTGATCTTCTAGATTCTATACGGCTATCGAAGTCTAAAAAATATCATGTTAAAGATGGGGAGATTATCCCTCTTTAAGTTATATTGTTATTTAAAATAACCAACCTTAACATTTTATATTTACTTGATATTCGGATTCCTGACTAATATAGTGTAACCACTATTCACATAATTACAGTATCAATTAAAATTAAATAGTTAACCGATATTACCAAAAATGATTTTTATATTTCAACTAGGAGTGAAATAAAAATGTCGCTCCAAGATGCAGTTATTATAATAACAGGTGCTAGCAGAGGTATAGGGAAAACCCTTGCGCTAGCCTTTGCTGAAGAGGACGCTATAGTAATTGCTGCGGCAAGGAAAGCAGCTGGCTCAAATTCTATAGATGAAACCGTAAAATTAATTACCAATAGAGGGGGAAGGGCTATTGCGATTCAGTGTGATGTTACCTCCCCAGAAGATTGCCAAAATTTAATTAATACTTCAATAGAACATTATGGTTCTGTAGATGTTCTTATAAATAATGCAGGTATAGGTATATGGAAAGATATTCTTTCATTGGAAATAACTGACTGGGACTTAAGCATGAATGTTAATATGAGGGGTGTCTTTTTAACATGCAAATATGCAATGCCTAATATGATTAAGCTCCGTAAAGGAAACATTATCAACATCTCCTCTAGTATGGGACGGCGATACACCCTGAACGACCTTGCATATGCCCCTTCTAAGGCTGGTTTGGATCGTTTCAGCATTAACTTAGCACATGATGTTATAGAATATGGAATTGCGGTAAATAGCCTGTGCCCTGGTTATGTTAGCACTGATATGGCAAGAGAAGGCTCTCCAGAACGTGTAGAGGTGGTTATTCCATCAGTTTTGTGGCTCGCTAAGCAAACTGGAGCAACATTCACAGGACAGGTAATCAATCGAGCAGAATTTGGCCATACATGGGGACCAGGTTCCAATCTAGATAACCTTTGAATCTTTTTAGTAAATATAGGACTTTAGAAAATGGATTTAGGACTCACCCACAAAGTTGCCATCGTAACGGGTGGTAGTAGAGGTATAGGGAAATATTGTGCGCTATCCTTAGCGAAGGAGGGTGCAAGAGTCGCCATCTGCTCTAGGGGTGATGAAGATATTAATAAAGCTGTAGCAGAGATTGGCCAATTTGGTGAAGTTATAAGCGTACTAGGAGATATCACTGATCCTAAATCAACAACAAGAATCCACGAGACTGTTACAAAGAAGCTTGGCCCTATTGACATTCTGGTTAATAATGTTGGAGGAGGTAAAGGAGGTGAATTCTGGGATACCTCAGAAAGTGACCTGCAAGAAGCCTTTAATCTTAATGTATTCAGTGCATTTCGGCTAATTAACTTGGTTATACCGCACATGCAACAACAAAAATGGGGGCGTATAATTTGTATAGCTTCTATTTGGGGACGAGAATACGGTGGCCGATTCTCCTACATGACTGGAAAGGCTGCCCTTATCGCTATGACTAAGCACCTTAGCAAGACTCTTGCTAAGGATGGTATTTTGGTAAATAGTGTTGCACCTGGATCTACTGATTTCCCCGATGGTAGTTGGGACCGATTTCAAAAACAAAGCCCTCCTAATGTGGTACAGGACTTTATCAACAATCAACTCCCCATGGGTAAATTTAGCTGGCCAGAGCCAATTGGTGATCTCGTTGCATTTCTAGCTTCTAAAAATGCTGGAACTATAACAGGAACCTGTATAAACATAGATGCAGGTCAATCTAATTCATTATTCTAGTAACAATCCCTATTTATTAAGATGATGATATCAATGATCAAAGGAGTCTACTATGGAATGTCCAATTTGCCAAATCCCACTTTACGAAACCAAATATAAAAGAATTGAAGTAGACAGATGCAAAAAATGTCAGGGAATGTGGCTAGACTACCACGAACTAGATCAATTAGAAGATAAGACATTTGCTAATGACGATCTAAAAGGAACTTTGATGTATGCAGTTAGAGATTCAAAAAAATCCTGTCCTAGATGTTTGGTAATTATGAAAACATTTAACTACAGAGCCTATAATCTACCTATAGATGTATGTCAAAACAACGATGGGTTTTGGCTTGATAAGGGTGAGGCAGACCAAGTAGAGACGCTCATGAAGCAGCGTATCAAAGATCTTAAACGTTCTGCTTCCGCCGAAAGTGCATGGGAAGATCTCATAAAAGGTTTGAAAAATGGTAAAGGTAAATCCCTTATGAAAAGAATCATGGGTAGATAATAATCAGATAGCAATTTTTTGTTTAATTATTAATAATCGGCTTAATCAAATAGGAAATTTATCTGGGACGTTTGCTTAGGGTAACTTGGCCTTCGAATCTGGTATTTCCTCTATAATACTCTAGGTTTAGAGTATCTCCTGGCAAGTGTCTGGTAAGAATTCTTATAAGATATGCTGAATTTTTCAGCTCAGTCTCATTTAATTTCACTATCACATCTCCAGCCTCTAGTAAAGCTTGATCAGCGGGGCCTCCTTCGACAATAGAAGCTATCAATATACCATATTCGACTGGAATCTCAGCCTCGGCGGCGATAGCTGGTGTGACATTCAAATGAACAATGCCTAGAAACCCTCTCTTTACAAATCCCTTTTCTATCAGTTGACTCACAATTAATTTTGCATCATCAATGTTGATCGCAAAGCCTATTCCTTGTGATTGAGGAATGATAGCTGTATTTATGCCTATTACCTGGGCTTTAAAATTTACTAATGGCCGCATCTGTTTGAATAAGACCATCAACCGTGGTTTGTTGATCAACCTTGTATTGATCGATTAAGAGCACTGATGACACCCTTGCTTACAGTAGGCCCCCCTAGCAGATCCATCGCATGACCAATCGCTACAGCATCCTCTCCAACCTGCAACGTAGAGGATTCACCTAAATTAGCTAATTTCAAATTATCTGCTTCAATCTTAATTACCGATAGGTCGGTGAATTCATCTCCGCCTATAATTTTTGCCTCAAAGCTTCTTTCATCCGCCAATGATACGATAATATTCTGTGCTCCTGCTACAACATGGTTGTTTGTTAATATATGGCCATTTGCATCAAGTATAATACCTGTGCCAACACCCATTTGGGGCACTGGCTGCATAAAAAAGTCTAATTGGGAACGTTCAGTCTTAATATGAACCACAGCATCCTTCAATAACCTCGCGATTTCAACCGTACTAAATCCTACCCCCTCATTTAAAGTTTGTACTGACTCTTGAGTTAGTGCGGATGGCTTCATTTCCTTAATGGTTGATGAACTATCACAAGCTAACAATAATATTAATACTGGTAAAATAAATCCTATCCAGTTTAATTTCCTGAACTGCATCAATTAACCTAGCCTCAAAATAAATCGACTTTGCTATTTTTGCATCTCTTCTAAGGCAATATTAGCTTTGGCTTTATCATCCGGATCACCAAAAAATTTAATTGCCGTTTCTAGATCTTGTATCGCTAAAGGTTTTTCGTCTAATTGTTTTAATATCTCGGCTCTTAAGAAATATACATTAGCATTTTTAGTACTTAAATTAATCGCTTTATCCAATTCACCCTTGGCAACAACTAATTTACCTCTTTTATAAGCTACCATAGCTAATCCATAATATCCATTACTGTATTTTGGATCTATTGCTAGGGCCTGATTGAATTCACTTATAGCTTTTTCCAACTGATCCAAATGGTAATACGCAAGCCCTCTTCCATAGAATCCACCAGCAAAATCTGAATACACCTTATTTACAAGATTAAATCTAGCCAAAGCCTGCTTAAATTCACCCATTTCTATCAGCCGAAATCCAGCGCTATAATGAAATAGTGGATTTAGTGCGGGAGTAGCTGTCATTTGAATAGAAGTTGGAACGGGTAATACTCCTCTTGAATTAGTTTCGGAGGTCACAGCAGACGGCTTTATCTTATGAGACTTCTTTTCAACGTCGGAAGTTGCACAGCCTATAATGAGCAGTAAAAAAATCCATATACATATATTTATCATATAGAACAAATTACTTATTTTGTAAACATATAAATCTCTAAATTCTAGAGTTAATGGATTTCGTGCTTCTATTCCCATTACCAGTTTCCAAGGCTGACACCATTTTCTATACAGTTTTTTATTCAATTATTGACTCTGTACCAGCCTCAATCTAAGTAAACCCTCTCAACTCTGCTGCCAATACTTGTCAGTACTTCATAGGGAATTGTCCCAGTTAGATTTGCTATATCCCAAGCACTAATATTTGATTCTCCATCAATTCCAATTATTATTACTTCATCGTTCAGATTCACACTAGGGATATTAGTTACATCAACAGTGATTAAATCCATACTGATACTTCCTATGATGGGGGCATATTGGCCCCTGATTATAACCCTTCCTTTATTTGAAAGTAGTCTACTAACGCCATCACCATAACCAATACCAATAGTTGCTATTGTACTATCGCTTGATGTGTAAAATGTATGCCCATACCCAATAGATCTACCTTCAGGAAACTTTTTTAATAATAAGACTCTTGCTTTGAGAGAAAGTATTGGCTTTATGAAAGAGGTATCCAATTGGGAACTGGGATTGATTCCATACAAAGAAATACCAGGTCTAACCATATCTAACCATGTATTAGGTTTAAAAATAGTACCCGCACTATTTGCAATATGCTTATATTTTATATGGAATCCTAAAGATTCTGCTTTTTTAACAGCGTAGCTAAATAGCTGTAACTGACCTTCGGTAAAATCTTTTTGTTTCGGGTCATCAGCAACTGATAAATGGGAAAAAATTCCTTCAAGAATAACTCCCGTAAGAGTCTGGCTTCTTTCTAAGAAATCAAGTAATTCATCTGGTTGTATGCCTAACCTACCTAAACCAGTGTCCATTTTTATATGGTATTTAATAGATTTCCCTAATTTAATTGACGCTTTAGAAAGCCTGATAAGAGATTGTTCAGTATAAACTGCTGGAGTAACACTATTTGTTATTGCCTGCAGTTCTTGACCATCTGGACATCCACCAAATATTAAAATAGGAACATTGATCCCTGATTGCCTTACCAATATTGCTTCAGATAACGTTGCTACAGCAAGTATATCAACCCCTATTGCAATCAGCTTATGAGCTACTTTTAAAATCCCATGTCCATAGGCATTAGCTTTTATCACTGGAACGATTTTGACGGTTGATCCTACAAGATTTTTCAAGTTAAGAAAATTTTCCTCTAGGATTTTTAAATCTACTTCTACCCATGCTCTATCTGTTAAAGTCATTCTAATTACCACTCATTTTTAAAAATATTACTAGCTATTGGGAATATAATAGGCAATCTCTTTAATTTCAAGAGGCAGAAGGACTAAAATCATAGCAACCTGTGAATAAATGCCTTTGCTTAAAATATCCCAATTTGTTCAATCTATCGATATATTTATTAGACATATTTGTTATTTATATACGATATATTGTTATTTAGCTTTAACAATACCCTAAATATATGTTCATAAACACTTTTATCTTTTATTTTATTTTGTTATAATAATGTGACCAAATTTAATTGTAAGTGAAATCAGTTAGCTTCAATGAAATTTCCAATTACTTTGAATATGTGTTTATTAGATTGAAGCTGACAGATAAGTGCAACGACAAGTTTTTGCCATATGGTAATTAACGAAAAGAAAATACTAGAACAAAAGACTGATTACACAGCCAAAGACATCCGTGTTTTAGAAGGTATTGATGCCGTTAGGTTAAGACCTGGGATGTATATTGGTAGCACAGATCAGCGAGGTCTTCATCACCTAATTTACGAAATAGTAGACAATGGTGTAGATGAAGCAATGGCTGGGTACTGTGACTTCGTAGACATACGTATTCTATCAAATGGCGTGATTCAAATAACGGACAATGGTAGAGGAATTCCAATAGATATTCACGCCACCACAGGAAAATCTGCTTTAGAAACAGTTATGACTTCACTTCATGCAGGTGGAAAATTTGGTGGCAAAGCTTATTCAGTGTCCGGTGGTCTTCATGGTGTAGGAGCTTCCGTAGTTAATGCCCTATCTTCAGAACTGAAGGTAGAAGTAAGAAGAAATGGTAATGTATATTACCAAGATTACGCAAAGGGCCGCCCAACGAGTGAACTTATTGAAGTACAGAACGTAGAAAGCTCTTGGACGCAAGATTCTGGAACGCGAACGACATTTCGTCCAGACTCTGAAATTTTTGGTGAGGCTGATTATGACTTTAATATATTAGTACAACGATTTAAAGAGATGGCTTATCTAAATCAGGGTCTCTTCATCAGATTCCAAAGTGACTACCATTCAGATATATGGCCCAACAACGAAAGAAGCTTCTACTTTGATACAGGTATTGCCAGTTTTGTGAGAAACTTAAACAGAACAAGAGGGGCACTTCATAAAGATCCAATTTATATGCAGAAGGTAATAGAAACTACCATGGTGGAAGTCGCGCTTCAATATAATGAGACTTTCACCGAGTCTGTTTATGCTTTTGCTAACTGTATCAATACAGTCGATGGAGGGTCGCATATAACAGGCTTTCGATCAGCTTTAACGAGAGCCTTAAATGACTACGCCCGTAAACAAAAACTTTTAAAGGACGATCAGCCTAATCTACAGGGCGAGGATGTCAGAGAGGGTCTTACTTCGGTTATCAGTGTAAAACTTACTGATCCTCAATTTGAAGGACAAACCAAAGGAAAATTAGGCAATCCAGAGGTAAAGGGCCATGTAGAAAGTGTTGTAGGTGATGCACTCACAATTTACTTAGAAGACCACCCGAATGAAGCTAGGAAGATAATTGAAAAATGCTGCACGTCTCAAAGGGCTAGGGAAGCAGCGCGCAAAGCTAGAGATCTCATAATAAGAAAGAATGCCATGGATGGAGGATCATTACCAGGGAAACTTGCAGATTGCAGTGAAAAAGATCCTTCTAAGTCAGAAATCTTTTTAGTCGAGGGTGAATCAGCTGGTGGGTCCGCCAAAATGGGTAGAGATCGTAAATTCCAAGCTATTCTTCCCTTAAGAGGTAAAATCCTGAATGTAGAAAAGGCTCGGCAAGATCGAATTCTAGGCCATGAGGAAATCCGAGCCATGATAACTGCCCTTGGTGCAAATATAGAGCCTGATTTTAACCTCGAAAAATTAAGATACCATCGTGTCATAATTATGACAGATGCAGACGTAGATGGGTCGCATATACGAACTCTTTTATTAACCTTCTTCTATAGATTTATGAAGCCATTGATAATTAATGGCAATTTATATATAGCTCAACCACCATTATACAAAGTCCAAAAAGGCAAAGCTGCTCAATGGAAATTCTCTGATGAAGAAAAGGACCGGTGGTTTGCTAAAGAGGTATATAGCAATCTTACAGTATCATCAAGCGATGGAAAGGTTGACCTATCCGGCTCTAGATTGATAAATGTTCTACCATTACTTAAAGCACTAACTTATTCATTCACGGAACTTATGTACCAGGGTCTTCCCACAGAAATAGCTAAGCATCTGATTAAGGAAGAGCCGAAACATAGACAGCACGTTCCCCTACCAGGGTTTGGCAACTCTTCTCTTGACTACTATGAAGAATGGCTTACATCCTTAGGATTTACTGTGAAGAGCAAATCGAGCCCTGATATTAGAGAGCCATATTTAACAGTACAAACAACCGATGGCCCAAAGGTTATCTCTGAAAGCGTTTTTGAGTCTCCTTTAAGACAACGATGTCATGAGCTATACATGAAAAACAAGGATTTGATCGGTGCTACTAACTTAACTATTTTCAAAAAGAACGAACCTGTCATAGAAAATATATACTGGTATGAGTTACTTTTAAATTTAGAGAAGGTAGGTGAAACCAGAGGAATCTCGATACAACGATACAAAGGTTTAGGAGAAATGAATCCTGTACAACTTTGGGACAGTACAATGGACCCAACAACCCGAACCCTAATGCAGGTACGTCAAGAAAATCCAGAAGCAGCTGACAGAACCTTTACAGATCTCATGGGAGAAGAAGTAGCACCACGCAAGAGGTTTATCCAAGCCTATGCTAGGGAAGTTCGTAATTTGGATATTTAAATAGAATAATTTTCTCGCCTTACCCCTCCGCTCAAAGAAGCCCTCCAAATAAATGGAGGGCTTCTTTATTAAGAGGCTACAATTATAGCCTTTAGACTATTTAATTGATTACTAGATTTAGATAAATATTTAACTCTACCAA
>Ga0114996_10004391_pt1 | contig 16977 bp, 18 predicted proteins | sample ArcticOcean_MG_C_4_FD_87039 | JGI IMG/M metagenome (GOLD analysis project Ga0114996, IMG submission 87039) | Marine microbial communities from western Arctic Ocean - ArcticOcean_MG_CB4_134 | ecosystem: Environmental > Aquatic > Marine > Oceanic | place: Arctic Ocean: Canada Basin | collected...
TATGTAGGCATTTCATTTATCCGACTGCAGGCACAGCGCCGCAGGCCTCGGAGTTCACGGAAATTGAAACAACCCAAGTATCATCCTATGGACCTGGTAAGAGTCAGGACACCCGGCCAGCACGAAAGCCTGGGGTCAAGTCCGCCAGGGACACTGATCATGGGCCAGACCGCCACCGTGGAGATCGCCGGTCTCATCAATGGCGCGGCCTCGGCTGATGGCGATTCCATGACGCCTGCTTACTACATCAGGGTCCCAAACCTGCCACCTATCCTGATCCATGAGGAGTGGCTGGAAGATGCCTAGCCTCCTGCCCGTTCACTCTGGTTGATTTGGCATCGAACCAGCGTTACGAGCTTCACGTTACGAGCTTCATATGAAGTCTGATCGCGATCAAGAATAATCAATGACATCAAGCATCTACATGGGAATATCCCGGAGTTGGCTGATTGTTCATCCTGAAGTAATACCTCCGGGCAGGTTGAACAATCTATTGCGCGGCGGAAGGTGAGCACTTGACCCAAGATGACCCAGAAGCCGAACCAACTACCGCGAAGTTCGAACCGTGCCAGACCGTCAAGATCAAGGTCCCCAAGGAAGGGGAAGACCTTGGATCACCCGTACCCATGGACAAGGCTTTGGGGGAACGCGGGGTGGTCGAGACTGAGGGCAGAGTCTACATGTCTGAGCAGGGCGAGAAGGGACACGCCCTACGGGCTTATTTCGTGCGTATCGAGGGTATCGGACCCGTGCTAGTCGGCGAGGGTTGGCTGGAACCTGAATAACCCTTTTAACCTCCAGGTTTCCTCCGATCTGTACACTTTTCATGGTTCATCCTCTCTGGTTCCTTCGAGAAACCATGCTTTTCGCCCGACATTTTGCTTTACCAGGGATGGTCTCGGTAATTTAGAATAGGTACGGAGCCTATTCGGCCGAGGTCCGGCGCTGAGAGCAACGATGCAAAAAACAACAGCCCACACTCAATTTGGTATCGCAATCTTGCTATTGATGGCAACCCTGTGGCTGATGGCCCCCGAGGCGTATGCCCATGACGGCCCGCACAACCTCGATTGCGGTGGGCCCCAGATCGTCATCGAAGGCGGCCAACCGTCGCCGTTCACCCTTCCAACCCAGGCCGACCAAACATTGGACATCGAGCCGGACGCCACCCTCACCATCCGTGGCATCGACATCCCGGATGACGCATCGCTGCATTGGGGAGTACAGGGATTCGGTGCTGAGATCGCCGGTAAAGACGTCCAGTTCGCAACCGGAGTTGCGACCATTAACATCTCCGATTTCTCCTCCCATGCCCGGGGCATATACGAGGTTGAAGGCACCCTGTTCAGCGGCCCAATCGAACTCTGCACCATTCCCTTCAAGCTCAACATCACAGGATTCAGCGGGACCACGGCCCTCGCCGCCACCGGAGTCTCGGTGGTTGCCGGCGTAGGCGCACTGGCCAGCGCTCCGCTGGCGGCAAACGGACTCAGCGCCAAGTTGGACGCCAAGGTCAAGGTCGCCCGCCGCAGGCCCACGGGTCTCCTCCGCTGGTTGCCTATACCAGCCTGGAAACGCTCGATCATCAGCACGATGATCGGAGCGGTCACAGGACTTGGGCTCGCCGTTGTGATGCAGCAAGCCGGGATCAACCCACTCTCCCTCGCCAGCGCCGTTTGGGGGCTGATACTGGGAGGCGGCGTCAGTTTCGGCGTCGGTTATTTCCTTGGTGTGATCAAGACTTTCGTGAGTCCGCCGCAGGAGAACTGACCCGCATATCCAATGGCCCAACACGCCGCCGCCATGTACAATTGCCGGGCGTTAGGATGATCAACTTTACGCCCGTCTTTTTTTTAATCGAGACCAGCGATCGGAGGAGTCATGGCCAATCGGATCAAGCACATCGCCCTGCAAACAGAGAACCCGGCGGAGACCGCCGAGTGGTACAAGACCGTGTTCGGCCTGGACGAACTGCGCCGCACGCCCGCCGACACAGGTGAAGAAGGCGTTTGGCTGACAGACGGATACATCTACTTCGCCATCCTAAAGATGGGCTCCGAAGACGCGCCTAACCTGGGCGAAGGCTCCTCCACCGTCAAGGGCGTCCACCACATCGGCTTCTATGTCGACGACCTTGATGATGCCGTCGCAACTGTGGAAGACCACGGCGGGACCGAGTGTGTCGGCAGCAGCAAGGCCAACCGCAAGTACAAAGGCCCTGATGGACTGATGATCGACCTGCGCTTCCGCGGTTGGGACGAGCAGATCCGGGCCCGCACCACCCTCTACGAGTTGACAGAAGCGCCTCCGGCCAAGACTGCCGGCGCCGCCGACTAAGTCCCTGACGGCCAATTAATTTTCTTTGATCTAGCAAACCCAAATCGGAGCTACAAATCATGCCTGCAACCAAGCGTATCGGGGCGTTGGTGCCCGCGACAAACCCCGTAGTTGAACCGGATTTTTACCGGGTCCTGCCACCTGAGATTACCGTGCACTTCGAGCGGATGTTCAATGGCGATTGGGGTACTCAGCCCAAATCATCAGAGGACACGGGCCACCAGGTCAGTATCTCCAGTGATGAGGCGGCCACGGTGGATACCGCCCTGTTCGGTTTTGACGCCGACAAGATGAACGAAGACGTGAGCCGGGGCGCCCGCTCTCTCGCCAACATCAAGCCCGACATCCTGGTCTACGCCTGCACCTCAGGCACCTACCACAAGGGCTATATCCAGTTCGACCAAGAGATGTCCGAGGAGATGAAACTGGCCAGCGGCGTGGAGTCCATCACCGCTGTGGGAGCCTGCATCGAGGCTTTCAAATTCATGGGGTCCAAACGGCTCAGCATCGCCGGGCCCTACCGGCATTTCCACCTGCGCAACCGGCTCAAGCCACTGCTTGAAGAGGCCGGATTCGAGGTGCTGAGCGCCGACGGCGAACCGTGGATGCAGGACTCCATGAACCCGCTAGAGATCGAGGAAGAGACTGTCCAGACAATTATCGACTTCGTGCCCACGGTTGTGAAAGATGAGGCCGATACCATCTTCCTGCCGGGAACGGCCTGGCGGGGACTGGACGCCGTGGAACCCCTGGAGCAGCAGCTCGGCAAGACTGTGATATCTGTGAACCAAGCCACCATCTGGCTGGCCCTGCGCCGCATCGGCTGGACCGAGCCCATCCAGGGTTTCGGTAGTCTACTGAGAAACCTAGGTTAGGCCTAGACTAGCCGCTGCGAGGGAATACCGGGGGTATTAGCGCCCGTAGACCGGTGTCCGCGCCGAGATCGGCGCCTTGGGTTTGCGGGTCATCAGGAAGAAGACCCCAGCAGTCATATAGATGGGCAAGAAAGAGACCAGCACCACGGAATAACTGCCGGTTTTGTCGAACATGATTCCGGCGTAGATCGGCGAGATCAACATCCCAATGTTGAACGCCACGCTGATGAGGCCCATCAATGTGGCAAAGCTCGTCCGCCCGAAGAAGTTGCCCAGAGAAACCCAGTTCAGGGAACTGGTCCCCTGCTCGATAGCCATCAACGACACGAATAGGTAGACCGACAGATTCCCGTCCACGATCAACATGGCCAGAACGGCCAGCGATGCGGACGCCATACCAAGACCCATCATCGGCTGCAACGGAAACTTGTCGCCCAGAAAGCCGACGATCAGCCGCAACGGTATGGACATCAGGAACATCAGCGAGAACATGATGCCCGCCATCTCATCCGACATGCCCTTCCAGACGAACATCTGCACAGAATGGACGGATATGGTGCCCCAGAGGCTGATCCTGAGCACCGAGCCACCGAAAAGTATCCAGTAGGACTTTGTCCGCAATGCCTGCCGTACGGTGAAGTCCACCACCACGGGCCGACGGCCGGCCTCACCTTCTTTGACGAAAGGCAAGTCGGCCCCGATGCCCATCCGCTCGGGGGAATGACGCACAAAAGATGCCAGCGGGATGACTATGATCCCCATGAATATCCCGGAGAAGAGCATCACGTCGCGCCATCCGATGGTGCTGACACCAAGAGTGATCAGCGGCAGGATGGCTGCCCCACCGGAGGAAAAACCAGTGATGCAGATGGACATGGCCAGGGAACGGCGGCGGATGAACCATCTATTGACCGCGCTGATGAGCACCTGACCCAGCCCGGAGCTTTTGCCAACGCCGACAACGCCCACAAATATGATGATGAACAGGACATAGCTGTGTACCTAGTGCAGGGCGATGAAGCCGAAGCTGGCCAGCAGCCCGCCAAAAATGATCATAGGGCGCGAACCGAACCGGTCAACCAACCGGCCAACCACAGGCCCGGCGATGCTGCCCTCAGCCCTGACCAAGCTGAAGATCAAAGAGGTCTGCGCGCTATTCAGGCCCATATCGCGTTGGATGGGGCCGAAAAAGATGGCGTTGCTGTTGGAGAATATCCCACCAGACAATGTCCCCAATAAGAACGTTGCGGTTAATACCCGCCACCCGTAATATGCGCCTCTGACCCTGCGCACCAATGGCACTTGATTCAACATCGATCTATCTTCGTGCGGACCTCTTCACGAGGTCACGCTAGTATTATTCTCTTACGAGATATTAACACACGATGATTATCGAATAAAGCGCATCATTGAGATTTTACAGGTACCCTATAGCGTACAAAACATAGGCGTACAAAACTGTGGGCTTGACCCACCATTGGCCTCGGCAACCCCAAGAGCCTCCAATCTTGTAATGGCAGGTTTACTTACCCTGCCACACCGGCGGCCGCTTCTCGGAGAAAGCCTTGGGACCCTCTGAAGCGTCTTCCGAGCCGAGCACTCGCTGGCCCACCGACGCGGTGAACTGCAGCGATTCTTCCAGCCCGAACCGTCGCCAGAACTGGGTCACGGCCTTGGTGCCTTGGACCGCCAATGGCGCGTTCGCCCCAATCATCTCGGCGATCTCCACCGCCCTTGGCATCAGGGCGTCCGGTTCCAACACCTCATGCACGAAACCCAGCCGGTGGGCGTTTTCAACACTCAGGGTGTCGCCTGTGAGCATCAGATACGCGGCCTCGCCGTAGGGCAGCACCCGCGCCAGGTTGTTGATTGCGTAATTGGCCATGATGCCGCGCTTTACTTCGAACAGTCCGAAATAGGCTTCGGTGGACGCGATACGGATGTCGCAATCGGCGGCCCGCTCCATTCCAGCGCCGATGGCCAGCCCATTGACCGCCCCGATGATGGGTTTGGGGTTTTTGCTGAACGGCTGGTTACCTCGGTAGCCCTCGATACGTTGTTCCTCGGTGAGCGATGCCAGCGTTCCGTAGAGGTCGGTCATCTCCTTCAGGTCTGCTCCTGCCGAAAAGGCACGGCCGGCCCCGGTGAGTATTCCCACACGCATGTCCGGGTCGGCGGCGAACTCGTCGAGCGCCTCCCGTAACTCTTTGCGCATAACCGCTCCCTGAGCGTTCAGCCGATCGGGCCGGTCCATGGTGAAAATGGCGTAATTGCCGTCCAGATATCTTTCGTATCTCAGGTCAGGCATGTAATTCCTCCAAAATTAGCTATCAGCAATCAGCACTCAGCTTTCAGCGATTTTACGCCGCCGCCAACAACGTTGGCCGTTGGTTCCACAAACCGCTCGTGGTGAACTCCGTCTCCCGTTCGTGGTGAGCTCCGTCGAACCATGGTTGCGCCCCCGCCCTTCGACGGGGCTCAGGACGAACGGGTGGGCGAACGGGTGGATGAACGAGTGGTCGAGCGGATGGCGAAACGGGTGTTTGGCAAGATTAGGCCTGTTAGCGGGCCAGTATCTCTTTCAGGGCGTCGTCAACGAACTTGGCGTCAACCGGATTGTACCCGGGACTTCCCGCCAGGTGGCCCCAGATAGACTCGATGGGCCGGAGTTCCGCGTTGGGCATGAGGGCCACTTCGATCTCGTTGTCCTCGGGCGGGAAATACAGGTCGGTGCGCCCAGGCATGACGATGGCCTGGGGTTTTATCGAGTTGAGGGCTCCGCGGAAATCGCCATTGTAGAGGTGGTTGTTGCTGATGTCGGCGTTCTGCCAGGTATCAATCATCGTCAGCAAATTATTGGCGTCGGCGCTGGTCCTTCGGGCCTCCCAGAATTCCACCAGATAGGCCTCCAGAGACTCGTATCCCAGGTCCAGGTAGACCTCTTCGCGGTAGAAGGCCTGCGACACTGCCCAGCCGGCGTACACCCGGCCCATCGCCCGCAGTCCCTTCAGTGGTGGTTTTTCATACGAGCCGTTGGCCCAGTCGGCGTCAGTGATGATGGCTGCTTTGACGCCCTCCAGGAACACAAAATTGTGGCGCGAAGTCTTGGCAGACCCGCAGATCGGGACGATTCTTTCAACCATATCCGGGTACAGGCTGCCCCATTGAAAAGTCTGCTGGGCGCCCATAGACCAGCCGGTGACCAGAGCTATTTTTTCAATGCCAAATACTTCGGTTACCAGGCGGTGCTGGGTGGAGACGTTGTCGTAGAGGCTCACCTTGGGAAAGCGGGCGCGGTTGTAGGGAGGGATGGCGTTACTGGGCGAGCTTGAGAGGCCGTTGCCAAACATATTTGGGACGATGATGAAATATTTGTTGGGATCAAGAGCCTTGCCCTCGCCGATCACCGCTTCATTCTGGGTATGCTGGCCGCCGAAGAAGGTCGGAAAGACCACCACGTTGTCTTTGTTGGCGTTCAGCCTGCCGTGGGTCTTGTAGGCCAACTTGGCCGCGCGAAGGGTCTCCCCGGACTGAAGTTCCAGGTCCCCGGCCTCAAAAATCTCGTAGTCTGCCTCGTTGCTCGCCATTGTCTCCAACCCTCACTGCAGTCTAGTTTCACCGTGGGCAAGAATAACATGAGTCTATTTCGGCGCGTGGGCGCGTGATTGACTACGCTCACCCCAGCTTTTAGACTTTCCTCGCAATCTCAATCCCTACAGGAGTTCCCCATGCGCCACGACCCGGTAAATATATTTGAATTTGAAGAGATCGCGAAAGAGCGCCTCGAAAAAGGGCACTACGATTTCATCGCCGGAGCCGCCACTGACGAAATTACACTCCGGCGTACCCGCGAAGTCTTGGACTCGATCGTCATGAAGCCCCGGATGATGGTCGACGTCAGCAAGCGTGACCTGGGCACGACAGTCCTTGGCGAGAAGATCAGCTTTCCGGTGATGCTCTGCCCGGCCGGTAACCACGGCGCAGCCCACCCGGACGCCGAGATCGCCACAGTCAAAGCCGCCGGCAAAGCCGACACCGTCATGGTCCTGAGCTCTCACTCAGCCAGGACTCTGGAAGATGTCGCAGAAGCCGCCACCGGCCCCATCTGGTTCCAGCAATACTTCTTCAAGGACAAGGAACTGACCCTGGGCATGGCCGCCCGCGCCGAGGAAGCTGGGTACACCGCCTTGTGCATGACCTTGGACGCCAAGATATCGCCGAAACGCGAACGCAACATGCGAAACGACTACGTGGGCCCGGTTTCGCCCAACTACGCCCACCTGGACCTGGGCACCCACTCTTGGAAGTTCGCCGCCGACGCCCCGGCCGGCCCCTCCGACATCCGCGACCAGGCCACCACCTGGGACGACCTGGAATGGCTGGCCAGCAACACCAAGCTGCCCATCGTCGTGAAGGGAATAATGACCGGAGAAGACGGCCGACTCGCCGCCGAATCCGGCGCCAAGGCGATGATCGTGTCCAACCACGGCACCCGGTATCTGGACACGACTTTCACGACCCTCGAAGTGTTGCCTGAGGTCGTAGACCAGGTCGCCGGCAAGGCTGAAGTCTACCTGGACGGCGGTATCCGCCGTGGTTCAGACATCTTCAAGGCCCTTGCTCTGGGAGCCCGGTCCGTGCTCCTGGGCCGTCCGCTTTTCTGGGGATTGGCCGTGGACGGCGAAGACGGTGTCAGCTCAATGCTGGAGATGCTCCGCTCCGAACTGGAAGCGACCATGGGCATCTGCGGCTGCCCGACCGTCGACAGCATCAGCCTTGATGCCCTGGGAGGAATATCTCCCCTGCAAGCGCTGTTCGACAGCAGAGACGCAGGCCGCCGCTAGACCCGATCAATCAACGATTCAAGAAGGAGATAACCTGAAATGGCCACAGTAGGCACCGGCAAATACACTTACGACGTTATTGAAAATTGGGGCAAATTGCCCGCCGGCGACACCTTCGGCATGGTCAGCGCCATCGCCACCGACTCCAAGGACCGAGTCTTTGCATTCCAGCGGAAAGACCCTCCCATGCTCATCTTCGACCGGGACGGAAACCTGACGGATTCCTGGGGCAACGGGTCCTTTGAGTTTGCCCACGGCATCCACATCGACAACGACGTGGTCTACGTCACCGACCGCAACACCTCGGTCTGCATCGTGTACACCCTGGACGGCAAGCCCATCCAGATGCTGGGCCGCCACGGCGTTCATTCCGACACCGGCTGCGAGAACCCCGGAGACCTGGTACCCCGGGCTGCCGGTCCCTTCAACTACCCTGCCGAACTGGTGCCATCAGCCTCAGGCGACCTCTACGTGGCCGACGGCTACCGCAACTCCCGCGTGCACCGCTTCTCCAACGACGGCCAGTTGAAGAAGTCATGGGGCGAGCCCGGCAAGGGCGGGCCCAACGAATTCCATCTGCCCCACAGCCTGCTGGTTGACGGCGACAACGTGATCGTCTGCGACCGCGAAAATGATCGTATCCAGGTCTTCAATCTGGACGGCGATTTCAAAGAGATCTGGGACGACATCCAACGACCCATGGATATCTCGATGGACAGCGACGGCAATTACATGGTCAGCGAAGGCCAACGCGACAACTCGGCCCGCATCAGCATCCTGGACAAGAAGGGCGGAGTGCTGGCCCGGTGGGACTGCCGAGGCTCTGGCCACGGTAGTTGGATCGACTCCCGGGGCGACATCTACCTGGGAGGAGTCCCCGACGCCATCGACAAGTTCGTCCGCAAGGGTTAGCCGTTCCCGGAGTTGCACACGGTCAGAATCGCCGTTCGCGACAACGAGGCGTGATACCTCAGGAGTAGTTCCGCATGGCCGAGACGCCACAGAATGAAGCGATCATCCAGCAGCTCAAGGACGTCCGGGAAACCCTGGCTCCGGAAGAGTGGAGAGATGCCCGTATCTATCGCCATATCGATGAATACAAGCTCGACTTCACCCTGATCGCCACCAAGATCAGCTCGGGGCAGCTCCACTACTACGTGCCGGACACCGGCGTATTCGAGCCGCTGAACCTCAGCGGATAGCAGCGGGTCACAACTTGGTCCTCAAAAGCAAAAGCCCCGGCCATCTGGTCGGGGCTTTATTTGTTCTTGATACGAATGCCGTCTAATCGTCGGCGGCGGCCGGGCTGGCCTGTTCTCTCTGTTTGTCTTTGGCTGGGTCGTATGCGCGGTGGAAGGCCGCGATTATGGCGCCGCCTACCATGATCCCCACCACGGCCAATGACGCGGTCTGGAATCCCTTCATGTAGAAGCTCTGGGACTCGCTGGCGACCATAAAGGCGATACCCGCCGGCAGGACCATTGCCATGATGATCGACGAGATCGTAGCCCCGGTGGCGTGGCCCAGGTCCCTGGTTGTCTCCAACATGCCCGAAGCGAATCCCCGGTTCTCGGTCGGTAGAGCGTTCATCACCGTGGCATTGTTCACTGTATTGAAGATGTTGGTGCCGAAAGATATCGGCAGCAGCAGCAACGGCAGCAGCCAGAAGTTAACCTTGGCCGCGAACACAGCCAGTAGCACAAAGCCCACTGCGATGGACAGCATACAGAATGTCCGCAGCAACTTGGGGCTGTACTTGTCATGGATATTGCCAGCGATGGCCGGCAGCCAGATGCCGAACGACTGGTGCGGTATCAAGATTGCAGTCACAAAGATCGGCGATTTACCGAGACCGTCCTCGATCATGATGGGCAACAGGATCATGGTGGCCAACATCGACAGGTGGAAGGCAATATTGGAGACCAGAGACAACGAGAAATATTTGTGCCGGAAATGCCGGAAGTCGATGAACGGCTGTTCGATCCTCCGCTCCACGACAATGAACACCACCAGCAATACTACGAACAGCGCGTGCATCGGCAGGTGGTAGTTGAGGGCGTCACTGGAGGTGAAGGTCTCTTCTCCACCGTGGACGTGCATCCCGGAAAGCAGGAACACCGCCGCAGTGGCGATCAGCAGTCCCGCGCCAACCACGTCGATGGTGATGGGCGTCTTGGGCAGTGATTCCACGTTCCGGCGGAAGACCGGCATGCTGGTCCAGAGGACGATCATCCCGATTGGTAGCATGGTCAGGAAGACTAGCCGCCAGCTGGCAACCTCCAGGAAGATACCAAAGACCGCGATGCCGATCAGGGTTCCCATCCTGGAACCAGAAATCGGGAATGCATAGGCCCGGCCACGCTCTTCCGGAGGGAAGGCAAACGCCAGCATGGCGTTGCCGTTGCCGTGTATCAGACCGGCGCCTAAACCCTGCACCCCCCTGAAGACAACAACCCACATTAGGCTCTGCGAGCCGGCAACAAGCACGGCGCCGACGGTGATGACAATGGCGCCGATGAAAAATATCTTAGGGTGTCCGAACTTGTCACCCAAGCGCGCGCCCAACATGACTGTGGCGCCCAGGACCAACAGGTTCAGGATGACGATCCAGGAAGCCGATTCCAGGTCGGTGCCAAAGTCGCGGGCCATGCTGGGCAGGGCCAGGGTCACCGGCAAGCTGGATAGCTGTACCAGCAACTGGCCGCCGGTGATGGCGGTCAGCACCTGACGCCGCTCCGGCGTGTTCATAACCTCTTTGTAGTTGGCGATTATCCCGGGCAAAAGGTCACCATATTAATCATTACTGGGAAGCCCACAGCCGGCCCCTGTCGAGCAGCCGCGGAAGCTATCTCACAATTTATCACCTGGGTAGATAACATGCCACCCTAGGTATCAAGTTCTTATATTGTTTTACGTAGCGATTCATTAATATAGATGCGTTATCCAGCCATTAGGGTGCACCTTCGATTTGACAGGCAACCAGCCCTGGTTAAAATAAGACGAAATTCTGACCATGCACTCTTACCGGCCTGATCGTGGGCATCTCCACCTTCATCGACGATACCGAAGAGAAGGCCATCAACCGCGCCAAGAAATACTTCGAAGAGAACATGAAGATGTTCGGCCCGTTGGGGTTCGTCCGCGGGCTGTCCGAAGAGCAGATATCGGCGCTGGGCCGCGGTTCCGCCGCCCGGTCCGCCGGGTTGCCGACCATGGAAGACGCCGTTAAGTCCGGAGCCTGGGTCGTCGGCCCACCCGAGCGGGTTACCGAAAGGCTGATGGAGCTGCAAGAACAGTATCCCGGCCTGGAAGAGGTCAACGTCGGCGCCTCGGTGATGAGCACCGAGCGCTCGGTAATTCTGGAGCAGCTCGATGCGTTCGGCAAAGACGTGATGCCAAAATTCAAGGCACAGGTCAAATAGCAGCCACTCGTACACCGCCATTGATGTATCCTGTTTATAGGCCGCATTAAGTTGGCCTGATGAATTGAACGGAGGGAACGCCGGATGGCCAGCAGCAAAGTCCGCCTGACTGAACTCTCGCACTGTGCCGGTTGAGCCGCTAAGCTCAGCCAAGAGGACCTGGTCCAGGTCCTGAAGCACCTCCCCCCGGTGAGCCACCCAGACCTTCTGGTGGGCAATGACACGGGGGACGACGCAGCCGTTTACCGGCTGGATGATAAAACCGCCATAATCGTGACGGTCGACTTCTTCACGCCCATCACCGACGACCCCTACGAGTTCGGTCTGATCGCTGCGGCCAACTCCCTGAGCGATGTCTACGCCATGGGCGGCAAGCCCCTGGTGGCCATGAACGTGGTGGGTTTCCCCGCCGAGCTGGCTGTGGACATGCTGGGCGACGTCCTCAAGGGCGGCTACGACAAGGCAATGGAAGCAGGCTGCCTGATCGTGGGCGGCCACACAGTGGACGACGCCGAACCCAAGTACGGCCTCTCTGTAGTTGGATTGGTTGAGCCTGGAAAAGAGGTGTCCAACGCCAACGCCCAGCCGGGCGACATCTTGGTCATCACCAAGCCCATCGGCACCGGCATAATCGCCACCGGCGCCAAGGCCGGGACTACCCCCGATGACATCATGAAGCATGCCGTGGAAACGATGGCCGAGCTGAACAAGGGCGCGGCGGAGGCGATGATGCGTGTGGGTGTTAACGCCTGCACCGACATCACCGGGTTCGGCCTCATGGGCCATCTCAGAGGAATGGTTCGGGGCAGCGGGACCGGCGCTGTGATCCGGGTGGCCGACGTGCCTGTCCTGCCTGGAACATGGGACTTATTGGAGAATGGCACTGTTCCTGGCGGCACGTTCCGGAATATGTCCGGAGTAGAAGACACAGTGGACTGGGCCGAAAGCCTGACAGAAAAACAACGCCTGCTGATGTGCGACGCACAGACCTCCGGCGGCCTTCTGATATCGGTGCCCAAGTCAAAATTGGACCAGCTATTGACCGAGTTGGAGACGTCCGGCGTGCAGACTAGGGCTGTGGTCGGTGAGATCACTGCGGAAAACCCAAGACGCATCAGGGTGACCGAGTAGGCTCAGACCTAGCTTTAACACAAGTAGCGCTGGTGCTAAACTGGCTAATAATGCACAGCACAGCAGGGCACGGTAGACCGGCCCCGGAGATTCCATTTCATGAAGCGACCCGACCAAGTGAAAACGGCGCCCGACCAGGGAATGGGCGACCGCGTCCCGCCGGGACAGTTCCTCACCACCAAATTCCCTGTACTCACCTACGGCCCTGAACCAAAGATCGACCTAGATACCTGGGAGATTCGTGTCTTTGGGCTAGTCGAGCAGGAGATCACCCTGAACTGGGAGCAGTTCTCCAACTTGAAATGGACCACAACCGTGGCTGATTTCCACTGTGTAACCCAGTGGAGCCAACTGGACAACACCTGGGAGGGCGTGACCTTCGCCGACCTGATCGCCGCTGCCCGCCCCAAGCCGGAAGCCAAGTTCGTCATGGCCCACTGCTTCGGCGGCTACACAACCAACATGCCCTTGGACCTGGCCATGGACGAGGGGATACTGGCCCACAAACAAGACGGCGAACCCATGGGCGCGAGCCACGGCTGGCCGCTGCGGCTGATCGTACCCAGCATCTACGCCTGGAAGAGCGCCAAGTGGGTCAACGGCATCGAGCTGATGGCTCAAAATACCCCCGGGTTCTGGGAGCAACGCGGCTACCACAACGAAGGCGATCCTTGGAAGGAAGAGCGCTTCTGGCCCGAGTTGACCAAGTAGCGACAGTGATTCGTAATAGAAGCAAAAAGGGCGGCTAACTAGCCGCCCTTTTTGCTTTTATTCTTGAAATTGCGATCAGGCAGCCGTGCGAACCTTCTTCTGACGCTTCTTGACGGTTTTGGGAGCGTCAATCACGAATGTCTTGCCAGCCAGGGCATGGGTATCCTCTGCCGGTTCGTCGCGCATATATCCGCACTGGATACAGCTAAGGTACCGGCCGTGGTTATCCTCTCCCGAAACTAAGTCACCGTGACACTTTGGGCATTCCTTCAAATACATCATGATTAACCTCCTTTTGGACCTTGTTTAGTTTGGTCGCCGATTCTTGTTGTTCAGGTCTGTGTCGACGCCAGGGGTTATCCGGCTTGTCTAAAGCCATCTAATGCTGTCTGCCGCACCAACCTTGACACGAATCGTATCAGACCGTATCATATGGTTAATCGCCAGTCAACAAGGTGGCCGACTCGGCGGAGACTATCATGAACCAACAACCGAGATACCGGGTAGAAGACCGGCCCGAGAACCAGGCCGAACCAGAGGGCCAGGCCCATCCAGGCCGTCCGGAAGATACTGATCTGTCGCCGGCCCAACCGCCAGTGGGTGACGAACCGGTCATCGAGGTCCAGGGCGTCTACATCATCAGCGTGGCCGCCCGCATCCTTGATATGCACCCGCAGACTCTGCGAAAGTACGAGAAACTGGGGCTGATCAATCCGGGACGGACAATCGGCATGCTCCGGCTCTACTCTACGGAGGACATCAAGAAGGTCCAGCTGATTCGGTACCTGTCCGACGAGTTGGGTCTGAACCTGGCCGGGGTCCAATTCGCCCTGGCAGCCTTCGATAACATGTCCACCATCAAGCAGCGGATCGACGCCAGGCTTGAGGGTATCCCAGCAGCCCAACAAGTGGTACAAGAAGAGATGGACCTCTTGTTCAACAGCCTGAACCTGCCGGTCGATCGGTAGCCACGGCTTTCGTAACCCTTACCCAATCAGACTTACCAATCGGAATTACCAATCGGACTTAAAGGAATGCCTTAATGGCGACAGGATCTAACGAATCAGAAGGCCAGCCCGAGGAAGAAACTGAAGGCCAGCCCGAGAATTCCAGCGAACCGACCGGGCTGGAACAAGAACTGGAAGACCTCCTGGCAAACGCCGGGGTTGACCTGGATAGCCTGCCTTTGGAAGAACAGGTCAGCACGCTTAAGTCCAGTCTCGACCTGGCACAGAAGGAAGCCGCCGGCAACCTGGACACCGCCCAGCGGGCCCAGGCTGAGATGGTCAACTTCAAGCGCCGGACGGACGAGGAACGCATCAACCATGCGAAGTACTCCAACGGCCGGTTGATCGGGAACATTTTACCGGTCCTCGAGGAATTAGAACTGGCCATCACTCACACCGAGGCCAACAACGAAAGGCAGGAAAGCTCTAACGAGTCTCTGCTCGAGGGGATCAAGCTGATTCAGCGTAAGCTGACCGGCGTGCTAGAATCCGAGGGCATCGCGGCCATCGAAGCCATAGGGCTGATGTTCAACCCGCTGGAACACGAAGCCGTTGGCACCGAAGAGACAACCGAAGTTGAGTCTGGCTACATCACAGAGATAATCCGGCCGGGATTCCGGCTGCATGACCGGGTCATCCGCCCCGCCCAAGTAATGGTGGCGATGGCCCCCAAAGATAAATAAAAGAACCGAACCAGCAATCATTTTTCGGCATCTATTCATAGTATCTATACAGTCACCAGCGTGTGAGAAGTTAGGAGAAACCAAATGGCTAAAGTCCTGGGAATCGACCTCGGAACAACCAACTCGGTCGCGGCGATCATCGAAGCCGGCGAACCCGTGGTCGTGGAGAACGCAGAAGGTGGGCGCATCACCCCGTCCGTCGTGGCTCTGAACACCAAAACCGGAGAACGTTATGTCGGCCAGGTTGCCAAGCGCCAGGCCGTAACCAACCCCGAGAACACCCTCTTCTCTGTGAAGCGGCTCATGGGACGGCAGTTCAAAGACCCGGAGATTCAGAACGCCATGTCCAAGCTGCCCTACAAGATCGTGGCCGGCCCGACTGGCGACGCCATGGTCCAGTTGGGCGACGAAGCCCACGCACCGCCCCAGATATCTTCTTTCGTTTTGCAGAAGATCAAACAGGACGCCGAAGCCAAATTGGGCGAGAAGATCACCCAGGCCGTGATCACCGTACCCGCTTACTTCAATGACGCTCAGCGCCAGGCAACCAAGGACGCCGGCACGATTGCCGGTCTGGAAGTGCTGCGCATCATAAACGAGCCCACAGCCTCTTCTCTGGCCTACGGGCTGGACAAGACCAAGGAAGATGCCACGATTGCGGTATTCGACCTGGGTGGCGGCACCTTCGACATCACCATCCTCCAGATGGGTGACGGCGTGTTCGAAGTAAAATCGACCAACGGCGATACGTTCTTGGGCGGCGACGACTTCGACCAGCTGATCCTCGAGTGGATGATCGACGACTTCAAACAGGAGACCGGCATTGACTTGGCCGCTGACCGTATGGCCCTACAGCGCCTGCGCGACGCTGCGGAACGAGCCAAGGTAGAGCTGTCAACCGTGCTTGAGACTGAGGTCAATCTGCCGTTCATCACGGCGGACGCCAGCGGCCCACAACACATGGTCAAGACGCTGAGCCGCGCTAAGCTGGAACAATTAGTCTCTGGCCTGGTTGACCGCACTGAGGGCCCCTGTCAGCAGGCGTTGACTGACTCTGGTCTGGCCACCAGCGCCATCGACGAAGTGATCATGGTCGGCGGCATGAGCCGAATGCCGGCCGTGCAAGAAAAGGTCAAGCAGGTCTTCGGCAAAGAGCCAAACCGGAACGTGAACCCGGACGAAGCCGTAGCCATGGGCGCCGCCATCCAGGCTGGCGTGCTGGCTGGTGAGGTGGACGACATAGTCCTACTGGACGTCACACCGTTGACACTGGGCCTGGAGACTCTGGGCAGTGTGATGACCACGCTCATCTCCCGGAACACGACTATTCCGACCAAGAAGAACGAAAACTTCACCACGGCTGCTGAGAACCAGACCACCGTGGACATCCACGTCCTCCAGGGCGAACGCTCCATGGCATCGGATAACAAGTCCATCGGGCGGTTCATGCTCGACGGTCTGCTGCCCGCGCCCCGGGGCATACCGCAGATCGAGGTCACCTTCGACATCGACGCCAACGGTATCCTGAGCGTATCGGCCCAGGATAAGGGAACTGGCAAAGAACAGAAGATCGTCATCCAATCAGGTTCCGGCCTGGAAAAAGATGACATCGAGCGCATGGTCAACGAGGCTGCGGAGAACGAGGAAGCAGACAAGGTCCGCCGTGCCGAGGTTGAGACCCGAAACCAGGCCGACTCCCTGGTGTTCAGCAGCGAGAAACTGTTGGTGGACAACGCGGAGAAGGTGCCTGAGGAACTCAAGACAGAGGTCCAGGAGAAGATCGACGCACTGAAGGCAGCCATCGCCAGCAACAACGTCGCGGAGATGCAAACCGCCACGACTGAGCTAAACAGCGCCTTGCAACGCCTGGGCGAAGTGGTGTATAGCCAGAGTGCGACCACTGAAGACGGCGGCCAAGGCCCCGATGATGGGGCTGGAACCGATGGCTCCTCGGATGGTTCTTCCGA
>Ga0114996_10004393_pt1 | contig 16971 bp, 18 predicted proteins | sample ArcticOcean_MG_C_4_FD_87039 | JGI IMG/M metagenome (GOLD analysis project Ga0114996, IMG submission 87039) | Marine microbial communities from western Arctic Ocean - ArcticOcean_MG_CB4_134 | ecosystem: Environmental > Aquatic > Marine > Oceanic | place: Arctic Ocean: Canada Basin | collected...
ACCATCTCTACCTCGGCCCGGTTATACCAGCTGCGATCGAACAGCACCTTTTCTCCCGCAGCCGGCAGGTGAGGGACGTAACGTTGGAAGTACCACTGGCTTCGCTCCCGTTCGGTCGGGACCCCGAGCGCCACGACCCGAGCGATACGATGATTCAGTCGCTTAGTGATCCGCTTGATGACACCTCCCTTCCCCGCCGCATCACGACCCTCGAAGATGACCGCCACCTTCAGGCCCTCGTGCTTGATCCACTCCTGTAGATCGACCAGATCCTCTTGGAGCCTGAGGAGTTCGCGGTCATAGGACTTCCCGGTGATCCGTCCATCCGAGCCATATTCAGGCGACCCCTCGTTCCCTTCCACACCTCCAGGTGGCGGATTCATACATCGCCTCCGTTGTCGGCGAGTTCGAACAGGGGATCGAGGAACCGAAGTGCACTGTAAAGCTCCTCACCCTCGAAGGGGGGATCGACGTGCTGCGCACCGACGAGAGCGAGTTGGATAACCCTGGCCAGTAGCTCCGCCGCCTCTCGGTCCTTCATCCGCTCAGCACACAACTCGACCAAGAACTCGAGCCTCTTTCGGTCGACCCGATCCTGTACGCGGCGCGCCTGGGGCTCTCGGGCGGCCCAGCCTCGAATCGCTCTTTCCAACCTCGCATTCTTCAGTTCAGAAGCCTGCCGGTTGACCGCCCGTAGCCGCTCCTTCACGGGCGCATCGGAGCGACCCGACGCGATGATGCGGTCCGTGGCTTGACGCTCCCACGCCGCCAACAGATCCTCGACATATCCCGGACGGCCCTCGAAGTGATGGTAGAACGACCCCTTTGTGCGCTCGAGACGTTCGCATAGGGCGTCAACAGTGAGTCCCGCGTCGCCCTCGCTGGACAGGATGCGAAAGCCCTCTTCAATCCAGTCCTTTCGCGATCTTTTGGCCATGCCGTTTGGTCTCCCGACGTGCTGATTGGCGTACCCGGCCGGAGCTCCAGAAGGTACGGTATGGCCTTGTCGGGAAAAAGGCTCAGCCCAACCACGATCGGCTCAGCTAGTCCTGTCCGATAATCATGGCTACTAGAACCGCCCACGTGAGGCCCAGCGCACCCGTGCCGATCAGCCCTGAGCCGAGGCCGGTATCGCCGGGACCACCCCAATCAAGATGAGAGCCATACCCATGATGAGCGCCTTCATCGAGTCCCCCCTCCTTCTCAGATCAGGCCAGATTTCAGCAAGCAGATGACCGACCTCTGTAAGGGCTTATGTGCGCAACATACCATACGGTACTGTACTCAACAGAAATACACAATCCCCCGCTGTGATGCCCAGAACGAACACCCGACCCGTCCAACTGTATAGTGAGAAGGTCAAAGACTTCCGCGCGCATCCTCAACCCCACTCGAAAGCACGTCCAACACGGGCGGGGTCCCTTCGGGAGAATTACCGTGAAGGCCACGCCCGGCTTTGTGATCTGCATATCCTTATTGTCCTCGGGTCTAGCCGTTAGTGGGTGTTCGATGCCAGGGGCCGCTTCAGCCTATGGGGCGGGTCTAGCAGTCCAGTACGGAGATGTTCAGCGCCTCCTCGACCAGAAGTGCACGTCTTGCCACACTGGCGCGGACGCCGCGCGGGGCCTGCGCCTCGACTCCTGGCAGGCGCTGATCGCGGGCTCCGAGCACGGCGAGGCGGTCATCCCCTTCGACGCAGCGCGCTCACTGATGGTCGAGTTGACCACCAAGCTCGTGAGCGGTCCACATCCCACGGAGGTGGGCGCGGAGCCGCTGAATGACGTCGAAGTGGCACTCCTGAGCGAGTGGATCGAGAAAGGGGCCCCTTCGGAAGCTGGGGAGATCCCGTTCGCCAACGCCCAACGCCTCCTCTACGCGGCCAATCAGAACGTCGCCATCGTGTCCGTGATCGACATGGAGACCAACCAGGTAGTGCGCACGGTGGATCTCCAGGAGTACGGCCTCCCGCAAAATGCCTCGCCACACCACATCGCGGTCGAGCCCGACGGTTCTTATTGGTACGTGTCGGCCATCGCCGCCAATCAGATCCTCAAGTTAGACCGCGACAATGAGTTGGTGGCGCAGATCGACTTTGAACGGCCGGGCCTTTTGGCACTCGATCCCGAGGGCGCAAGCCTCTACGCCGGCCGCTCGATGGCAGCCGTGTCCCCGCCTCAGGCGATCGGAGTGATTCGCCGCTCGGACATGACGATCGAAGAGGTGGGCGTCTTCCTACCGAGACCCCACGCCTTGGCCGTGCAGCCGGGTACGAGAACCGTCTTTACGGCCAGCCTGGCGGTCAACCAGATCGCGACCATCTATCCCGAGGACGAGGCGGTCGAAATCGACGAACTGGCAGGCAGCCGCCAACACACGCTCGTCGGGTTCGCAGTGTCACCGAACGGCCGATGGATGGTCGGAACCACCGAACTCACGGCCACCGTGTTCGTGTTCGATCTCGATCGGGCGCCTGACATGACTCCGGTGGATACCATCGCGGTAAACGCCGCCCCGTGGCACCCGGTCTTCACACCGGACGGACGGTGGGTCTACGTGGGCAACAACCGGGGCAATACAGTCAACGTGATCGACATGGAGACGAGGACGCTCGCCAAGACCATCACGGGGAACGGACTCGCACAGCCCCACGGATCCGCAGTGTCCCCGGATGGACGCTACGTCTATATCTCCAGCCGGAACCTTGAGATGTCCGAGGACCAAAGCAGAGCCGGCCACGTGTACACGCCTCGGTATGACCTAGGCGACAACTCACGGGCGGGCACGGTCGTGGTGATCGACACGGAGAGCCAGGAGATCAGGAAGGTCATCGAGATCGAGGGGTACGGTTCGGGGCTGGGGGCGGCTGTACCGAACTGACTCATTCGTCGTACGCCACCGCGGCGTTGAACGCACCCTCCAGCTCTAGCCCCATCAGCCCCCACCTCAAGGCATCCCGGATACGCGGCGTCATGTATCTGGGCGTGGCGGGCGGGGACCGTAGCTACACGCCCAAGTACCAGCGCGTGCTTCGTCTACGCCCTACGGTGCGCGGGCACCAGTGAGGGTGAACTTCTGGGGCCGGCGTCCGGCCTGTGCGCTGTCGCCTTGGACCCGGTCGACGATCCAAGGGCCCCCTGCTTCGGCCACAAAGATGTTGCCCTGCGGATCAACCGTCAGGCTGTGTGGCCGCCCCAGCTGTCCGGTGCCGGTCCCAAGGCCGCCGAACTCATCGACCTTCACCAGGTCGGAGCGTCTGAGCACGACGATCACGTGCGATCCCCCGTCGGCGACGTACAGATACGTCTGCGCCTCGTCGGGCGAGAAACCGACCGAGAAGGCCGCTTCGGTCGCGCACCCCGGCACCTCGAGCTGGCCTTCCGGTTGGCAACGAGGTCGGAGGACGCCCTCCTTCACGAACTCGCCGTTCTGTTGGAAAACCTGGATGCGGTTGTTTATCCGGTCGGCGACGTAGACGAGCCCGTCCCGCGAGCCGGCGATCCCGTGAGCGGTATTGAACTGCCGTGACGGCTCCTGCGATGCCGGATCGGGTTGGTAGTCGTCGTCCGGCCGTTCACCGTACGCCCCCCAGTGGCGGAGGTATTCCCCCGTCACGCCGTCGAAGACAATGACGCGCCGGTTGAGATAGCCGTCCGCGATGAAGACCTCGTTGTCGACCGGATCAACCCATATATCAGAGGGACGCCCCATCCGGGTCGGATCGTTACTACCGCCGCTCTCGTCCTGACGGCCAATCGTCAGGAGGTGTTCGCCTTCACGGGTGAACTTGAGGGTGAGATGGCTCTCGCGGGCGTTTGTCCACACGTAGTCGTTGTGGTCCACGAACAGACCGTGGATCGTCCGCCAGCTCCCGTCTGGGCCTGTGGCATTCCATGACTGTACGAGGTTGCCCTCGGGGTCCCACTCGGCGATCTCGCTACGGCTCGACGTCCAGACGTGCCCTCGGGAGTCCGCGACGATCCCGATGACCAGTCCCCACTCGAAGTCCGCCGGGAGCAGGGGCCAGTTCGGATCGGCCTGGAAGGTCGGCACGCCGGCCGTAGCCTCGCCGGCGTCCTGTCCCGCACAAGCACCCCCGATGGGAAGGAGCACTAGGGCAACGCCGACCGTGAGCTTCTCGAGCGCGATCATCAATCGATACTCCTTGCCTGTGGAAACGCATGGGGGGGGTGAGTGGCGGACCAACGGTTTCACATGTGGTGCTTTTGGGGCCTCAGTTGCCCCCGTCCCGGGGATGCGCCTTCATCCACTCGCGGGACAGCCTTTCGGCCTCGGCGATTTGTTCGGGAGTCATCAGCTCCTCAATCATGTCTTTGTTCGCCCGCGCAGGATTCACCGCTTCGCCATGGGCGATGGAGAGATTAAACCACATATAGGCGTAGGCCAGGTCTCGCGCAACACCCCTACCATCCCGGTACGCCAATCCAAGGCTGAGTTCACCTGCGCTATACCTCTGCTCGGCGGCTAGCCGATACCAGCGGACAGCTTCCACAGGGTCCCTGGCGACACCAAAATCGTGGTTCAAGCCGAGAAGGTACTGCGCTCTGGCATCTCCCTGCTCGGCGCAACGAATCAGATCCTCCGGCGTGGACACGTAAACGACGTCCGCGCATGAAAGCGGGAGGGAATCCTGCGCCGAACCCTGGGCGGGAACGAGGAAGAGCGTTCCAACTGCTACACCTATGAACATGCCAAACGCGCGGTCGCGACCGACCATGGTTACGATCCTGAAGAGGGGTAAGAGTCGGCGCTCAGAGCCTCCACGGTGTTGCTCAGCGTTCCGATCCCCTCAACCGTGCACGCCGTTCGATCCCCTGCTTTGAGGTAAATCGGCGGCACGCGAGCGGTGCCCACGCCGGCCGGAGTGCCAGTGGCTACGATGAATCCCTTACACACTCGGGTCATATCCAACCTCCGAAGTGGGTGCCAAGATATATCGGCATCCGGGCTCTATCTCGCATCCGTATCGAGACTCCGGCATCCCAGCGCAAACTGGGCGAGGGCTTCGGGCCTCGCCCGGCCCGATCCCGAGTGTTGCACCACCCAGTCGGGGGGGGTCTCGAGCCAGGTATCGGTGCCGATGAGCGAGCCAATGCCCTGTCCTGCCGAGACACCAACAACGCCGCCCAGGATCGCGCCGGTAGTGACGAAAAAACTCTTAGGATAGTGAAGGGAGCTGTTTTCAGGATCGTAATAGGAGCCCCCATGCCCCCCCCCCCCAAGGCTCCGAGAAATGCACCGACGACCCGACCCAAGCCCTTGTGCGAGCGGCGTTCCCGGATCTCGACCCTCCTCACGTTCTCAACCGGCACGCCAACACTTCGGCTTTGTCTCAGTAGTAACAAGCCACCGACGGCCCCTTCGAAGACCCCCTCTCCAATACGCCCCTCCTGATACTGCGGCGAAAAGCACCCGACCCGAAGAACGTCCCCCAGGACGGGTAGCCTACCCTCCGTAGGGGCCGGAATCGCTCCGCCAGCAGGCGCGGTGCCGGACCCTATCTCCACTGTCGAAGATGGTCTCTTCGTGAGCTTCTGAGCGAACGAATCCGTAGCCATCAGCAGTGATATCGAGAGGGCCACCGGGAGAGCGATGCTAAGTCTCTTGCTCATGGGCGTCCTCTCGTCGGCCCACCCAAGGTCACGGCTCACCCAGCCGGAAGACTTTGGTATGCAGGTCACCACCTAGTTTTCAAGCTTTCGCAACATCCCTTCCGAGGTGCGCCGGAACGACGAGTGAACAAAGGGACGACTGAAGGGCCCCTCCCCGGGCTCTAGCGCACGCTTGAATGACTCAATGGCCAAATCCGGGTCTGGCTCGGGCTCGGCCTCGCCGCTGGCGAAGTCCAGTCCATAGTAGGCCTGGAGGCCGCCCAATACTTCTAAATCTAGGTCCGAGAAGAAGTCAGGATCCAGATCAACTTCCACGCCCAGTTTCGAAAACCACTCCCGAGCCGCCGTGTCGCTCTCCTCCACTCCCTCTCCGATCGCGTGTGTCATGCCCAAACGCAGAGCCGGCCAGGCGCTACCTCCAAACTCTGCCGCTCGCCGATACAACTCGATCGCTTCGGCATAGTACGACGGATCGTTCGTGTCCGTGTGAAGGTCGGCGAGTGCTTCCTCCGCACGGTGGTGTCCCTGATCGGATGCCAGCTTGAACCAGCGAAGAGCCAGCTCTCGATCCTGATCAATCCCTAAGAGTGGAACGAAGATCCTTCCGGAGTAGACTTGACCCCCTCTCCATTGGGCTTCGGCCGATCCGAGCTCCGCAGCCCTCAGAACTAACTGCATTGCCTCCTTCGGGTCTGAGCCAAGAAGCACCGTAGAGAGTGAGAGCATCGCCGAGATGTGATCTTGGTCAGCCGCACGCTCGTACCACTCCATAGCGATCTCGTAGTCAATCGCGATCCCATCGGCACCGAGCGCGAACAGACGGCCGTACTCGTACTGTGCGTCCGCGTCCCCCCGCTCCCCAGCGGCCGCCAAGGAGTCGACGTATGGTGAACGAGGAATGGTCTGAGCACCAGCCGCGTGCGGGCAAAACCCGACTGCGAGGTAACAGATGAGTACGATGTTTCGCAGAACCGACACGGATGGGGCCTTGGCAAGATTTCGCATTCGTCTTCATCAACGGAGTCTGAAGGGACCGGGCTAAAATCGATAATACCAACAAGATGAGTTTGCCGCGAGAGCAGTCACATGGATTTCAGAACGACGTCTGCGACCGAGCGCGGGTTGAAGGAAGTGGCCACCCAGATCCTGGCTTCGCGCAACTTCACATCACGACGGAGCTCGAAGAGTTGCATCAAGGACTGGGCGCTTTCATGGGGTGTGCTCAAGGGTTTCTCCTTGGCTTGGGTGTGGGTTGAGACTGAAACCCCGTTGATCTAAGTGCTAACGGGTCCACGCGGGTTCCGCCGGAGGCCCGCCAAGTGAGCATGTCATCGGTGACGTTCGGGCGCCGGCTACTGTGCCGGAAGTGCCTGTTCGAGCGTTGCGCCGGCTATGAGTACCATCGCTGATCCGGAGAGCAGCTTAGGGTTGCCCTGTGGGTTCCAGGAAACCACGTGCCTCCTGAAACCCGTCGAGCGACTCACGTCCCGCCCACACGTCGGTCAGTTTCCGGTAGGCCTCGGCGGCCATCTCGCGGTCACCGACCTTTGCGTATGCCCGAGCGAGACCGAGGAGCGATCGCGGACGGTTCGGCATGCGAAGGAGCGAGGTCTCGAACTTCTCGATCGCATCGGCGGCCCGGTCCAGGTCGAGCAGGATCTCGCCGTAGAGCTCGTGTACGGGCTTCACAGGAGATGCCGCCCCTCGCGGCGCCGCTCCTGCCTCGACGATCGCCTGCGCCTCGTCCATGAGGCCGATGACCGCCACGGTGGAATGTCCCATGCCGGCATGGAGTAGCGCGCCGACCTCCTTTGCCATGATGTTGGCGTTCCGGTTTCCGTTCGGACCGCGGGCGGCCATCTCATTGAGTGCTGTCTCGGCCCGGGCAACGGTCGCCTGATCACCCGTACGTGCGGCGCTCATCCCGGTCGCAAGAAGCTCGTGCATTGACGACTCCTCCGTGATCGGCCGAACTTCCCACTCCTCTGTCTCGACGATGTAACGGGCCTTCACCAACGCGACGGTACTCGACGCCCGGGCCTGTCCAGGCGCACCCCGTGGGCCGCCCTCCAGGAAGCCTCCCTCGAAAGCCATGCTCTCGAGTCGATCGATCCACATTCTCGCTTTGGCGTAGTCCCCGAGTTGTAGATCACCGTATTGCCCCCAATCCAGCGGGTGAACCGCGTCTCCCATAGGGTCGTCGGGCCGCCACAGCTCTCTCGCGGCGGTGTAGGCGGACTCGTTGTTGCCCGAGACCCGATCCCACATGCCGTGCTGAATGAAGATGTGCGTCGGCATGTGCCTCGCGTGGGCAACCGCGGGAGCGATCTCGGAAAAGCGGTACGCGGCCTCCAGCGAGAGTGGCGCCAGCAGAGGATCGTCGAAGGCGTGGATCGTATAGTGAGCAGCTCCCGGATGGTCCGGATTGTGCTCGAACAGGTTCAGGGAGATGGTGCCGGCCCTTACGTTGAGCCGCTGGGTCAGGTCGCCCGTGGCGGTGGAGGCGCTCAGCATCGAGAGCGCATAGAAGGCGGCCACTTCGGTATCGTTGGGGTACTGCTCGTACAGTCGGCTCATCGCATCCATGTAGCCGATCCTGCGCTCTACGTGATCACCCTCTCCCCAGAGAACCTCGACCGCGCTCAGGAATCCCTTCTCACGGTCGGTGGGAGCCTTGGCCAGTCGCTCGCCCCGAGTCGGAGCCAACCGCTCCAGGGCTCTTCGCGGGTTCGTTGGGTCCATCTGCGAGTTGAGGGGGTGGTTGTACGCGAGGGACTCGCCCCAGTACGCCATCGCGAAATTCGGGTCGATCTCCTGAGCCGCATGGAATTCCTCCCTGGCCTGTATCCAACCAAAGCTGTGCAGGAAGGCTGCTCCCCGGAGGAAGTGGTTCTGCGCCTCCCCCGACGCGGATGTCGGGAATTCGAACGAACCCACGTTCTCGAACTGTGCCCGAGCGGGTCTCGCGCCCATTGAGAGCAGGCCTACGATGAGCGGAACGATAGCTACACGAGTGATGGGTCTCTCCTAAGAAAAAGGGCCACACACACCTCGCCGAGTCTTGACGGCCAGAGGGCTCAAGCATAACTCCCGTGGAGGGAAGGAGATAGGGTCGCTGGGAGGATAATCTCGGAGCTCGACTCTACTCGGATGCGGCGCGGACCCTCCGCCCATGCCACGGTCTTCGTGTCCCGAGAAACAGCCCGATCGCGCTCGTGGCTAGCCCACCGAGGCTCAGCACGATGATCCCGATATCCCAGATGAGGCGATGCCGTTCTCTTCTATCGTGATAGGTGAGCCCCTACAACGAGAACAACTCATCGATCAATGCCTGAGCATGTTTTCGAGGTTCCACCGACAACGCATGGTCATAGAACGAGACACGGTTCGCCAGTGCGGTGCGTGCCAGTCGGCTACCAATCTGACTCTCAAGTTCACTGGGCACTTTGGGCCCATCAAGGAGATCAAGGTCGCTCAGTTCATCAAAGCGACCGGTGTTGACATGATCATTGCCCACGGGCTCCTGAAGGACGACGTCGACTCGGACGAATACATCCTCATGACCGAGCCCTGTTGCGACGCGGTTGGGCACATCGACGCAAATCCGACGCTTGCCTGATCAAAATCAAGTCAGAGCTATCACGCCATTGGTGAAGTCGACTACGAATTCGCAACCCTTACTGACTATAAGGCCCAGATCTCTGCGCCACCGGCGCCGCCAGGATTCGTCATCGACAAAGGGGACGACAATCTTGAGATTATGATCCATGCACGGCCTGGAACCGTGTACCAGACATTGATCAATCTAGACAAGCGGCCGGATTGGCTGGAGGGCGTTCACTCCATAGATCGCGAAATGACGTCAGAACGCATTGGCGTGAAGCATAACTGCGTGTTCATGGGAATGGTGAGGATTAACACAGCCGTGTATCGTGACTTCGGCGACGACCATGCGCTTTATTCGGAGCAAGTAGAAATGTCTGACATCGGCCTGACGCTGATGGCCTATTACGATCTATATCCTCACGGCAACGGCGGTACGCGGCTGAATTTCAATGTGAACTGGCTGGGGCCAGCATTGCCCGCCGAAAACAAGCAGGGCATGATGGACGAGTAGGCCGTGAATCTCGAACTCCTTAAAGAACGTCTGCGAGAAGAACCCGGCTGAGGAAGCGCCCTACTCTCTTTCTAGCACAAACTGAGGGGAAGACCCCAACGGCCGTAGCTCCACCTCCACCCCCCATCGAGGGGTACGGCTCAGGGCTAGGGGCGGCGGCACTGCACTGAGTGTGGCTAGGAGCGAGAGCTAGCGGCCCCAGTCTGAACTTCTCCAGCCCTGATCAGCAGGATCGTTCGGATCAGACTCCAGGAAGCGGATCAAGTCGGCGTGGAATTGTTGGCTGTGCTCGAATTGGGGATTGTGCCCCACCCCTGGATATAGCAATAGTTCAGAGTTCTGGAGCGACTCCGCCACGCGCCGGGCATCCGCAGGGAAGTCCCGGCTGAGATTATCCGCCGCGCCGCCAATGACCATTGCCTTGCTCGAGATGTGCTGCCAGTCGTAGACGACAGGGTCCCCAGATATCGCCTGGCCCAGCAACCCCCGCACTTCCAGCCAGCGGTCAAACTCGCTACTAAAGACCACGCCATATGGCGCTTGGACCCAGTCTAGATATTCTGGCCGCCAGCCGTTCACGTAGTAGCGCATCTGACCCCGTAGGACCCGCTGGTAATGCTGCTGAGGGGTCGGTTTGCTACCGTCATAGGAAGGCTCGCTCCACTCGCGGCCCGGGCGCGAATCGCTCATTCCGATCTGATTGACGAACACCACGTGGCTGGTGGTATGCGGATACGTCATGGCGAAGCGGCTCACAACCATCCCGCCCATCGAGTGCCCTAGGATCGCGGCCTGGTCGATGTCAAGGTGGTCAAGGAGTCTCTTCGTATTTCGAGCTGGGATATGGAAGTTGTAGTGCATGATCGGCTTCGACGAGCGGCCGAACCCGAGTCTGTCGATCGCGATCGTTCGGAAGCCCTCGTTGCGGAGAATCTCCATGGTCCCGGCAAATGCGTAGCCGGCAAAGTTGAAACCGTGGAAGAGAACGACGGTCTGCCCGTTCGGCGTTCCGGCGGGCGCCACGTCCATGAACGCCATCTGGAGGTGCCGGCCATACACCTCTACCTCCAGGTACTCGACGGGGTAGGGGTAGGGAACGTTCGAAAAATCGATCGCGGTGACGCCCCATTCGGCGGGTGGCTCGGAGGGCGGCTCGGAGGGCGGCTGGCTCTGTGCTGTGGCGGCACCCGTCCAAGCGAGTGTGAACAACATGCTGAGGGATAACATGTACCGAAGGGACATCGGGACTCCTAGGCGAGACAGTACCGTTTTCAGATGAACAGCATCGTTTTCAAAAAGGTGACACCCCAGAAGGACAATCGGTAGAGGTTATGGTTCACAGTCTCTCCCTCCAGCCAGGTTCGACCACCGGCAAAGTCGAATGAGAAGACCCCAGCGGACGGAGCTCTACCTCCACCCCCCCCTCCCCTACCCGAGTCCAAGATTCACGCGGCACGGGGTCGGTCTCGGGAAAGTCAAGCCGCGTGTGTAGCCCTCGGCTCTCCTCTCTCGCACGGGCGGACATCGCCATGATCAAGCCGGCGAGCGAAATATTGCGAAGCTCGACCAGGTCCGACGACGGCGTGCTCCTCCGATAAAGATCGTCCGACCACTCTCGCATCTCCGCTAGCCGGGTTACGGCGCGATCCAGGCGCCCGCGCGATCGGACGAGGCCCATGTAGTTGAGCATCAGGTTCCGGACCGCATCCCACACGTGGTCCAGGATCACTCCCTGGTCCGCCTGCGGTAGGTTCGTTCCCGGGGGCGGCGGCGGTGGCTCAGGTCCCTCGGCGGGGCGCGGCGCGATGGCTCCGGCTCGTTCGGCCAACACCGAGGCTTCGAGCAGTGAGTTGGACGCGAGCCGGTTCGCTCCGTGCACACCCGTGAACGCCACCTCACCCGACGCGAAGAGCCCGTCAATTTCCGTACGCCCATCCAGATCGACGGGCACCCCGCCGCACATGTAGTGCGCCGCAGGAACAACTGGAATGGGGTCCCGTCCCCCGACGATCCCGTACGTCTTGAGGCACTCTGAGATCAGCGGAAACCGCTTCCGAAATCGCTCCTCACCGATGCTGGACGCATCCAAGACGACGAACTTATCGCCTCGAAGCTTGGTCTCCCGGTCGATCTCTCGGGCGACCACGTCGCGTGGCGCTAGCGAGCCAAGCGGATGGCGGTCGTTCATGAACTCCTCACCTGCAAGGTTGCGGAGCACCGCGCCCTCTCCCCGCACCGCCTCGGAGATCAGGAAGCTCTTCGCCTCGGGATGATGGAGGCACGTCGGATGGAATTGGACCATTTCCATGTTTCCGAGCCAACATCCGGCCCTAGCCGCCATCGCGACGCCGTCTGCGGTAGCGATGTCGGGGTTGGTTGTATACAGGTAGACCTTCCCACAGCCGCCAGTAGAGAGCATCGTCTGCTCCGCTCGAACCAATCCGGTGGCTTCCATCTCCTGGTCGAGGAACGACGCACCGTAGCACCGGCGGCCCGCGCCATCGGCACCCACCCAGAGATCAATCGCGAGGTGTTGCTCGAGGAGTGTGATTTGGGAGTTGCTCGCCACGGCGGCAAGCAATGTACTCTCGATCTCCTGCCCGGTGCGATCCTTTGCATGCACGATACGTCGTCGGCTGTGACCCCCCTCCAGGCCCAGATCGAGACCCTCGGAATCGCCCGCCGTATGCGCGAACGTGGCGCCCAGCTCCGCGAGACTTCGAACCAGACCAGGCCCTTCGCGGATCACGAGCTCGACCACGTCTCTACGGCACAAGCCAGCCCCCGCCTCAAGGGTGTCGGCCACGTGCAGATCGAAGGAGTCCGTGGGATCGAGGACCGCTGCGAGCCCCCCCTGAGCCCGGTTGGTCGAGGAGTCACTGCGGAACTTCTTGGTCAGGATCAGGACCGGACCGTGCTGCGCTGCACGAAGCGCATACGTCAGGCCAGCCACACCACTCCCCAACACGAGTGTGGTGCAACGGTGCGTGACGGAATGTGCGCCCATGATCTCCATAGGTGGCGAGCTTCGGCGGTAAGTGACCGGTTTCGGCGGCAGTGTAGACCATCCGGACGCTGAACGACAGATTTAAGGGATTCGTCTGTCAATCACGGCGCACCGAGGATCCCAATGGCCAAGAAGAGTTCATTCGATGTCTCAACCGGCGTCGATCTCCAAGAGGTGGACAACGCAGTGAATCAGGCCCGTAAAGAAATCGCCACCCGTTACGACTTCAAGGGAACGGACTGCACAGTGGAATTCGACCGGAGTGGTGGGGCGATCAAGCTCGAAGCGGATGACGAATATCGCCTGACGGCGGTTCTCCAGGTCGTGCGTGAGAAGCTCTCGCGGCGCGGGGTTCCGGTGAAGAACCTGGATCAAGGCGTCGTCGAGATCGGATCTCTAGGGCGCGCCCGCCAGGCCGTGGGCCTCAAACAGGGGATCGACCAGGAGACCGCGAAGAAGATGGTGAAGGCGGTCAAGGACCACGGATTCAAGAAAGTCCAGGTCCAGATCCAAGCCGACGAACTGAGGGTCACGAGCCCCTCCAAGGACGAGCTTCAGCAGGTCATGACGTTCATGAAGGGAGAGGACTGGGGGATGGAACTCCAGTTCGGCAATTACCGGTAGGTGGCTTGGCAAACCTAATCCGATCAGCCTGCATTTAGGCACGTTGAAGAACCGTCTATTGAAGTTTCCGTCTTCGGGAGAAGCCAGTCGGTAGCGGCGTTCGTTGGGGTGGCGGCGTGGCGATCTACGTCGCGATCCGCTCCGCTCCCGCGTACACGTTGAATCCATCTGACCGCGTAAAGCCGAGAAGGCTCATGTTGAAGCGCCGCGCCAAATCCACCGCGAGGCTAGAGGGGGCCCCCACTGCGACGACCAGTGGGATGCCCGCCGCCAAAGCCTTCTGCATGATCTCGAAGGACGTCCGTCCGGAGACCGCCAAAACGGTCCGTCCCAATGGGAGTTCGCCCGCCAGAAAAGCTTTCCCCACGACCTTGTCGACGGCATTGTGGCGCCCGACGTCCTCACGCACCGAAACGAGTTCGCCGACCTCGTCGAAGCGCCCCGCAGCGTGGATGCCGCCAGTACGGTCGAAGAGATCCTGTTGGGTTCGGAGCTTGTCGGGTAGGCCACTGAGAATCGCCTGATTCACGTTCAGTCCTTCGTCCGGAATCTGCTCGCACCCCCGGACCTCCACCGCCTCCAACGACGCCTTCCCGCATACCCCACAGCTCGAACTCATGTAAAAGTTTCTGGAAAGCGCACCCGGGTCGAAGAGAGTCCCCGGCCTCAGCTTCACGACTACGATGTTGTACATCTGGGGTTCGTCGCTCTGGCAGTAGCTGATCTCCGCGACGTCTTCCCTGGCACGGAGAAGACCCTCTCCGTATAGAAATCCGGCCGCCAACTCGAAGTCATTCCCTGGCGTGCGCATCGTGACCGAGACCGCGGAGGTCTCGCGGACGCCGTTTCGGGTGAACTCGACGCGGATCTCGAGCGGTTCCTCCACCGTAACGACATCTTTGCGATCCACCAAGCGGCCGTCCGCGAGGCGAGAGATCTTGACCCGCGACAGGCCCTTCCCCGGTGAGATCACCGTCAGGATTCCCTGGACGTCGAAGGAACGAACGCGACAATCCGAAGTGGACCGCCACTCCCGCCGGCGACCTTTATGCGCAACGCGACCACGAAGGCACCCTCTTCCGCAACCTGATCGAGGTTGGCAACGTTCTCGAACCCGGGAATGTTGCCGCCATAAATGATCACCTGGGCCTCGAACCCGGAAGGCTGTCCGTAGTCGATGCTGGGAGTACCGATACCCACAGCGGCGACGCTTCTTCGATCGGTGATCCGGCGAGCACCATCAGGCTCCCTACCGTGGCGAGCGATCCGCGCATGACCCCCTCCTCCGTCTCAAGTGAGCAGTAAATCCCCAGCACCGATCCTCTTGGCGGCTCGAGAACTTCGACACCGGAGCACTACACTTCCCCGTCTCGGACGCCCGCGCAATCCCCCCCCCTTTTTTGGTCCCGACGTGGTTCCGGTTCTCAGGAACGCGTGGACTGGCACGGATGAGCGGGTGGTCTCCGTCCCCCTAGACACCGTGTAGTCGTACGACCGTCGCGCCGACCTGCCCGTCGGGCGCCAAGGCGAGCAGTCTCACGCCGAGAGTCCTCCACGACTCATCAAGCTGTCTGAGCTCCATCCTGCCCACGGCCTCACCACCGCGGGCCGTACTGATCCAGCGAGCCGCTGCCTCCGCCGCAACGTGGACTTGGAAACGGGCTTCATCAAGGATCTCCTCAGCAATCGGAAGATCGGATTCCTCCCCAGTGCTTTGCAGCGGGACGGAAAGATATTTATCCTAGGCGTTAGCGGACTGCCCAACTTGCTTAGCCGAGCCCCGCTGACTCGGCTGTACTCGAGAGCGGGAAGATGACGATGCGCGTATCAGCGATGGTACTTCTGGCGGGCGTCGCATTTGCACAAGCACTTCCGGCACAACAGCCTGTGCCCGACTCGGGTGGCGGCCCACAGCCGGTCGGAACTATGAGCGAGCTCATGGTTCACCTCATTTACCCGACCTCGGACGCCATCTTCTACATCCTCACGCGAACCCCGACCAGCACTGCCGAGTGGGGCGCACTCGAGGGCCAAGCCCTCATGCTGGCCGAGTCGGCCAACCTGCTGATGATGCCGAGTCGAGCCCGCGGGGGCGAGCAGTGGATCAAGGACGCCAGGCTGTTGCTCGATGTCGGTGAGGCGGCGTTGAGGGCGGCACAAGACAGGGATGTCGAAGCCCTCAGCGAGCTGAACGAGCAACTCTATCGGTCGTGCATCACCTGTCACCAGCACTTTCGGCCCGGCTATGGAAGGCGACCGTAATCGTCACAATTCCCCGCCGGAGCCTTGGACGGGTGCGAGGTGGCGCGATGCCAATTAGGTTCCCGCTCATGAAATTAAAAAAATACCATTGGCTCCTCGTTCCCGTCTTCCTATATGGTTGCGCGCCCGACGCCGAGCAACCCTTCACAGAGGTCGCGAATCTCCGAGACCTGATGATTACGGTCGTTGAGCCTGCGGCCGAGGTCTATTGGGACGCGGTGGGGTGGATTGTCGACGCGAGCGGCACGACCGAAATCCGCCCTAGTTCCCCAGAGGAGTGGGAGGGAGTGCGTAACGCCGCTTACCAGGTCGCCGAGTCCGGCAACCTCATGATGATGGGGGATCGCGCGGTGGACGAGCCGGAGTGGATCGCCTTCTCGCAGGCGATGATCAACGTGGGGCGTCGGGCGATCGAGGCTGCAGAGGCCCAAGACGAACAGGGCGTTTTCGACGTGGGTGCCGAAATCTATGGGGTCTGTAACGGGTGCCACGCGACCTACGCGAGCGAGACGCTCCGGCCGAGCGCCGGCGGTGAGGGCGACTGAGACCGCCCCGGTCCGCCACTACCACAACATCTTCTTTCGCTTCAAGGTCGTGCTACTGATCATAGCGGGCATTAACATCTGGTGGTTTCACGCCCGCACGGGGCCGTATCGGTCTCCAGTTGGGCTTTCATACAGTCACATTGATCAACACGGAGCGCTGGTCGGTCCACTTCGCCGGACCCATAAGCTCGAGTCGTCGAGCGACTATTGACAAAGACCGACGCCGCCGATTTGTTGGAGGCGTTCCCACGCCTTCCCACCACGTCTTCCTCGAAAGGTGTGCTATGCGATTCGTCGGCTCCGCTCTTGTAGTGTTGTTGCTCGCGTGCGCGAGCACGGCAGGGTTGCCCGCTCCCGAACCCATGGGCAACCTTGCGCAGGTGATGCGGGGCATCCTGTTCACTAACTCCAACATCCTGTTCGACGTCCAGTCAATCGATCCCGACAATCCGCCGCCAGTGGCCGCGGGCGCGGGGGGAGGCGCCACGGCAACTTTCGCGGGCATCTACTCGGGGTGGCAGGTGGTCGAGAACGCAGCAATCGCGCTCGGCGAGGCGGCCAACCTGATCACGATTCCCGGACGCTTGTGTGAGAACGGTCGACCGGTGCCGTTGGGACAGGCCGATTGGGCCGTGTTCACCGAGGGGCTGAAGGACGCGGCCGACGTCATGCTGGTCGCGGCGCGGGCCAGGGATCGAGAGGCCGCGAGCGACGCCACGAACCACGTCGCAGACGCGTGTTATTTCTGCCACGAGGTGTATCGCGATGTGGCACAACGCTGCACGC
>Ga0114996_10004394_pt1 | contig 16968 bp, 13 predicted proteins | sample ArcticOcean_MG_C_4_FD_87039 | JGI IMG/M metagenome (GOLD analysis project Ga0114996, IMG submission 87039) | Marine microbial communities from western Arctic Ocean - ArcticOcean_MG_CB4_134 | ecosystem: Environmental > Aquatic > Marine > Oceanic | place: Arctic Ocean: Canada Basin | collected...
AGCCCTTCGCCTCGGCGCGAGCCAACAACCCGGCGACATCATCGTCGGCGTCACGAATGACAAATTCCTTGAACGTCGGGATGTCAAAGGCCAACGAGAAACGATCGTGTGACGTCAACTGCTCGATCGCGTAACGCGACTTCTGCAGGCAGAGATCCGCGGCTTCTCGCATTCCCTGCGGGCCCATCAGCGACAGATAGATCGTCGCTCGCAGCGCCAACAGGCCCTGGTTCGTGCAGATATTGCTGGTCGCCTTATCCCGCCGGATATGCTGCTCACGGGTCTGTAGCGTCAAGACCCAGCACCGCTTGCCACGGCGATCAACGGTCTGGCCGGCGATGCGTCCTGGCATACGACGGACAAACTTCTCGCGACACGCCATGATACCCAGATAGGGGCCGCCATAGAGCATCGGTGTGCCGAGCGATTGACCCTCTGCGACGACGATATCGGCGCCGTAGTCGCCCGGGCGTTTGAGCAGCCCCAGGCTGATCGGATCGGCCGATACGACCAACAATGCGCCGGCCTTGTGAGTCACCTCGGCGATCGCCTGCATCTCTTCCAGGCAGCCGAAGAAGTTCGGATGCTGCACGACGACACAGGCGGTTTGAGCGTTGACGGCGGCCTCGAGCTGGTCGATCACGGTGCGTCCTGTCTCGGCCGACAGCGTGGTTAGTGTCGTCTCGTGGTTGGTGAGGTACGTGTCGAGAATCTGGCGGTGCTCGGGATGTACCCCACCGGCCAGCACGACATTGCCGCTGCGGCGGGTCGCACCGATCGCCATCAGCACGGCCTCGGTCACTGCGCTGCCACCGTCGTAGAGACTAGCGTTCGAGACGTCCATGCCGGTCAATTGCGTGATCAGCGTCTGATACTCGAACGTCGCCTGCAGATTGCCCTGGCTCACTTCCGGTTGGTAGGGCGTGTACGAGGTATAGAACTCGCCGCGCGAGGCCAACTCGTCGACCACCGCCGGTACGAAGTGGTCGTAGCTGCCGCCTCCCAGGAAACAGACCCCCTGCCCTGCCGCTTGGTTTTTGGACGCCAAGGCACCCATGTGGACCGTTAACTCCAACTCGGTCATCGCTGGCGGCAGCACGAGCGGTCGCTTGAGTTGAATGTCCTCGGGCACCTGCTCAAAGAGTTCGTCGATCGACGCGGCACCGATCGCCTCGAGCATCGCCTGTTGATCTTGCGGTGTGTTGAGAATATAGGGCATCAGTCGCCTTCTTCCTCGCACTGTTTTTGGTAAGCGGTATGGTCCATCAATTCGCCGAGACCCGATTCGTCGGTGATGCGGATCTTGATGATCCAGCCCGAATCATACGGGTCGTCGCCGAGTGACTCGATTCGATCAGGCAGTTCGGTATTTACGTCGACAATGTCGCCGGTCACGGGGGCGTACAGATCGCTCACTGCCTTGACCGATTCGATCTCGCCAAACGACTCGCCAGCCGCAACCTGACGGTCCACCTCGGGCAATTCGATGTAGACCAGATCGGTTAACGCCTCGAGCGCAAACGCCGAGAGGCCAACCACGGCCAACTTGCCGCCGTCTTGGTCCTCGATGCGGACCCATTCGTGGGTCTTTGCGTAAAGCAACTCTTCAGGATTCACGTGTTTGCTCCCCTGCCCTTTCTACGGGCGACGATAAAACGGCATTTTCACAACGCGGGCAGCCTCGCAGCGTCCGCGAATATCGACATTCAATTCAGTTCCCACGGTCGCGTGTTCTGACGCAACATAACCCATTGCGATCGGTCGCCCCAGGGTCGGCGAATGCGTGCCACTGGTGATTTTACCTGTCGGTCGGTCTCCGGCAAGAATCGGATAACCTTCTCGCGGGGCCCGTTTGCTATCGAGTTCCAGTCCAATGCGTACCGGCAGTGAAGCGTCAGCGCTAAGTCGCTTGATCGCATCGCGACCGATGAAGTCACGGTCATTCGTGTTCACGGCGAATTTCAGTCCCGCCTGGATCGGGTTGATTTCTTCCGAAAGTTCATGCCCGTACAGCGGCATAGCGGCTTCGAGCCGAAGCGTGTCACGGCAACCTAGTCCGGCGGCGGTCGCGCCGGACTCGTGCAGTCGGCCCCAGACATCGGCGGCTGCGGCACCGGGCAGAATCAACTCCAGGCCGTCCTCTCCGGTGTATCCGGTGCGGCTAACGAGACCCTCATGCAGCGCAACCTCCGATTCGCGCCCGGTGTAATACTTCAGTCCGGTCGGATCCCAATCGAGCACCGCGCCAGCCATGGCCATTGCTTTGGGGCCCTGTAGGGCAATCATTGCCGTGATCTCAGTGAGATCAGCGAACTCGACGTCACCGCCATCGGCCAATCGTGGCGTGAGCCAACGAACGATCTTCTCACGATTGCTCGCGTTGACGACCATCCAGTAGTACGACTCACGGCCGGCGTCCTGCATATGATAGACCAGCACATCATCGAGAATGCCGCCGGCATCGTTCGTGATCAGGCTATAGCGAATCTGGCCCGGCTTGGAATTATCGATTCTCCGGGTCAGCAGGCCGTCGAGAAACTTCGCCGCATCGGGGCCATCGAAACGCAGACGTCCCATATGCGAAACATCGAACAGCGTCGCGGCCGTGCGGGTTGCCTGATGCTCGGCCACGATCGAGCTGTACTGCACCGGCATCGACCAGCCGGCGAAGTCGACCATCCGGCCACCGTGCGCGGTGTGCCATTCGTGAAGCGGAGTTTGGGCGAGCGTGGCGGTCATACGGCGAAATGAGCGAAGCGATCGATACCGTCCGTGGCAGGGCCCGCTTTTGGCCCGCCGTGATTAGATCTGCGCCGGTCATTGTACCTGCTAGCATCGACGATGCCAGGGGCTAAGTTCGACTAGTCACGCCGTTTGCCGCCGCCCGGCCCCCGCTTCGCCTTCTTCGGCCCCTTCTTGGCGGGCTTCTTGCCGGTGGGTTTCGTCTTGCCGCCTGGCTTCTTTTTTCTGGTCGGCTTGCTTTTGCCGTCCGGCTTTCGAGTCGACTTCCCTTCGCGCGGCTTCTGGCCGGAGGAATCGCCTCGCCCGCGATCCGATCGGCTTTTTGACTGAGAGGCCCCGCGTCCACCGGGACTTCGCCGCGGTGTTGTTTCTGACGAGGTTTCTCGCCTTTTGTGCCCTACGATTCTCAGATCGAGTTCTCTCTGGTCGATGTCGACCCGGGCGACTGCCACGCGGACCAGATCGCCCAGCCGGTAGGTGCTGCCCTGCCGCCGGCCCATCAGGGTCCGCGACGCCCGATCGAAGTGATAATAATCGTCCTGTAGCGAATTGACGTGGATCAGCCCTTCGGCCGGTAACTCGACACCACGAGCGAACAGCCCGTACTGTTCGACGCCGGTAACAACGGCATCCATTTCCTCGCCGATTCGTCCTTCCATATAGTGCAGCAGTTTGAGCTTGATCAGTTCCCGCTCCGCCACGGCGGCCCGTTGTTCGCGCTCGCTGCAATGTTCGCCCAACGTGATCAATTCATCGAGATTTATCTGGGGCGTACGACCATCGATCAACTCGTCGAGTAGCCGATGGACCAGCATGTCAGGATAGCGGCGAATCGGCGACGTGAAGTGACAGTAACATTCGCTCGCCAATGCATAGTGGCCCTCTTCCAGCGGGCTATAGACCGCCTTTTGCATGCTGCGCAGCACTGCGTAGTTCACCGCGTGTTGCTCTGGCTTTCCTTCGACATTGGCCAGCAGCTTCTGGAGTTCGAACCGACTTTCGAGGCTCTCGGTCTTGATACCCAGTTCTTTGACGAACTCGGTCAGTGCCTTCAGCTTTCGCGGATCGGGCGCTTCGTGGACGCGCCGCATAAAGGACAATTCACGGCTGTGAAGGATCTCGGCGACCGCTTCGTTGGCGGCCAGCATGAATTCCTCGATGATCTGATGGCTCTCTGTGTTCTCCACCAGATGGGCCCCCGAGACGCGGCCTTCTTTGTCGAGATCGACCTTGACCTCGGGCATCGATAACTCAAGCGAGCCACGTCGAAATCGCCGCTTGCGGAGGGTCATCGCCAGCTCATGCATGCGGCCGACCAGCGAGTGGACCTCGGGCGTCAGTTTTTTCTTCCACCCCACGGCGCTCGCCAGATAGTCGTCGATCTCTTCATAGGTGAATCGTCGCTTGCTCTCAATGGCCGAGCGACAGAATTCCGCCCCGACATAAACGCCCTCGGATGTGTACTCGATCTGCACGGTCTTGGCATAACGCACGCGGTCGGGCTGCAGACTGGCGAGGTTGTTCGAGATAATTTCCGGCAGCATCGGGATCACCTGGTCGGGCAGATAAACACTCGTTGCCCTCTCGTGGGCTTCGCGATCCAGTGGCGTCTTTCGCGGGACAAAGTGAGCCACGTCCGCGATGTGCACGCCCAACAGCCAGTGACCGTTTTCGAGACGCGCTAGCGAGATCGCGTCGTCAAAATCGCGGGCGTCTGCCGGATCGATCGTGATGATCGTTTCGGCGGTCAGATCGCGACGGTTGCCGGTGATTGATTCGTCAAAGGCCTCGGCCTGAGCACGCGCATCTTCCAGCACGTCTTCGGGAAACTCGCCCGGCAGATTGTGTTCGCGAATGATCGAAAGTGTGTCGACCCCTGGATCGCCACGGGCTCCCAGGACCTCGACAATCACCCCTTCACCATCGTGGGCGTGCGATGGAAAGCGAACGATTTCGAGCACCACCTTGTCGTCATCGCGTGCGCCCTTGGCTCCCGGGTCACCGACTAAGACGGGCTGCGAAAATACCCGGCCATCGACCTGAACATAGCCATAGTCGTTCGCCACGAAATACGTGCCGACGAATTGGTTGGTTTCTCGCTCGATGACGCGGACAATCTTTCCCTCGGGATTACCGCCACGACCCTTGGCTTTAGAGAGTCTCACCAGGACGGTGTCGCCGGTATGGGCGTCGAGCGCGTTTCGGGCGGCAATAAAGACGTCCGTTTTTTTCTCGTCGCTGCGCTGGGCGGTAGCCGGAGGGATGACAAATCCATAGCCACCTTGCACGCGGCGAAATACGCCGGTCATGCGGTCTGTGCCATCGCCATCGGCGCGGCCGACCAGATGGTCGACACCATAGACGGCCCGGCCTGACTTGACGAGGCGTTTGACCGCTTTTTTTACGGCCTTGCCCGAGTCCTCGTCGAGGCCGAGCTTTTTGGCGATCATCCGCGGCTTAATCGGTTTGTAATTGGGTCCGGAGAGCATCTCCAGGATCGTGTTTTCGAGATCAGTAGTAGACATCAGTATTTTGTTCTTCTTGGTTGAGATTAGCAGCAGCGCGCAGCGTCACCGGCCAACAAAGCCTCGTCACGCAATGGGTTTCGCGTTACTTGCTGCCTTTGTACAGCTTGCGCCCCAGATTGGGGTGATAGGTCGTCCAGGGGCTACCGGCGTTTGGGTCGTCGGCCATCAGCTTCTCGAAGCTGTGCACCTTGGCGTCTAGATCGTCGAGATGATGCAGCGCGATGGCCTCGAGGGTCATCGGTAATTTGGGGCTGCCGAATTCATAGTGGCCATGATGGCTGACGATCATATGTTTCAGCCGTAAGACCAATTCTTCGGAAATAGGTTCACCCGAAAGTTTTTCTGCTTCCGCGACCTTCCTCTCTAGCATACTCACGGCCATCACCAGATGTCCAATCAACTGGCCCACGTCGGTATAGGAAAAATCGCGGTCGTAGCTCAGTTCGTCGATCTTGCCGAGATCGTGCAAGAAAGCCCCCATCAGCAGTAGATCGCCGTTGATCTGGGGGTATCGGGTTCGCACCAACAGCACGACCTCCATTAGGTTCACGACATGCTCCAGCAGCCCGCCGTGAAAATCGTGGTGGTTTTTTACTCCCGCCGGCGCTCGGGCCACTTTGGCCATAAGCTCCTCATCCATCAGGAAGCAATCAGCGATCGTACGAAGCTGAGGGTCCGCGATGCCGCGAAGAATCTCGCCACACCGAACGGCCAGTTCGTCGACCTTTTGGCGGCTTACCCGCAGAAAGTCCTCCTCGTCGACGCTCTCGGCGCTGACGGCCTCAAACCCCGTGGCGATCAGTTGGAGCGACCCTTGATAAAGCTGCGTCGAGCCGGTCACCTTCACATAGTCACCGCTGTCGAACAGCTCGCCATCGGACTCTTTGGCGTTCCATTTCAAGGCCGGAATCGAACCGGTCCGATCGGACAACTCGACGGTTAGATAGAGGTTGCCGTTGCGGTTGGCACGAAGCTGCTTATTCGAGGCCAAATAGACCTCGGAGATTGATTGTTTGTCACCCAATTGGCTGACGTCGATGCGCGACATAAGTTGCTTTCCGGCGGAATCTGTCATCGGGAAACTCGCAATTCTAGGGGGCATTTCCGGGACCAACAAGGGTTGCGGTATTGCCGATCCTTGACCTGTTGGCCTAGAATCCGAGGTTCGCGTCGGTGTTCGTTGTTTGGACATGGCATCCCGACTCGAAGGAGAGCGACTGCAGAGGTTTGGGACGAGGCCACATCAAAAGTAGTATTCCAGCGAAAGCCCCGATCTTATGGCCAAGCCCCCGAAGAATGCGATCTCGCCGACGCGCGAGGAGGACTATCCTGAATGGTACCAGCAGGTCGTCAAAGCCGGCGATCTGGCCGAGAATTCGCCGGTGCGCGGATGCATGGTGATCAAGCCGTGGGGTTATCAGATCTGGGAGAACATGCAGCGAACCCTCGATGGGATGTTCAAGGCGACCGGCCACGAGAACGCCTACTTCCCGCTCTTTATCCCGATGAGCTACCTCGAAAAAGAGGCCGCGCACGTCGAGGGGTTCGCCAAAGAATGTGCCGTGGTGACCCATCATCGGCTCGAACCTGATGGTGAAGGTGGCCTGCAGCCGGCCCCTTCGGCAAAGCTCGAAGAGCCGCTGATCGTGCGACCGACCAGCGAGACGATCATCGGCGAGATGTATGCAAAGTGGGTGCAATCGTATCGTGATCTGCCGATTCTGATCAACCAATGGGCGAATGTGGTGCGGTGGGAACTGCGCACACGGATGTTTCTTCGCACGACCGAGTTTCTCTGGCAGGAGGGCCACACGGCCCATGCCACAGAGGAAGAAGCGGTCGAGGAGACGATGAAGATTCTCGACCTCTACGCCGATTTTGCCGAGAACCACATGGCGATGCCGGTAATCAAAGGGACCAAGACCGAGGGCGAGCGATTCCCCGGCGCGGTCGAGACCTATAGCATCGAAGCGATGATGCAGGATCGTAAAGCCCTGCAGGCGGGCACGTCGCACTTCTTGGGCCAGAACTTCTCGCGCGTTCAACAGATTAAGTTCCAAGACCAAAACGGCGAAGAAGTCTTTGCCTGGACCACGTCGTGGGGCGTGTCGACACGGCTGGTCGGCGGGCTAATCATGACCCACAGCGATGACGATGGATTGGTGCTGCCGCCGCGTCTGGCGCCCAATCAGGTCGTGATCTTGCCGATTTATCGCAGCGACGAAGAGCGGGCGACCGTGCTGGGGTTCTGCGATGCGCTCAAGCGAGATCTCTCGGCACAGACCTACGGCGACGTGCCGGTGCGAGTCGCGATCGACGATCGTGACCTGCGAGGCGGCGAAAAGACTTGGCAGCACATCAAACGTGGCGTGCCGATTCGAGCCGAGGTTGGTCCCCGTGACGTGGCGGCGGGTTCGGCGTTTGTCGGGCGACGTGATCAAAGTCCGAAAGAAAAATCGGGCGTGCCGCGTGACGAGTTGGTCGCCACGATCGGTCAGACACTCGCGGAGATTCAAGACGGAATGCTGGCTCGAGCCGTCGAGCTGCGAGAATCGAATTCATGCACGATCGACACGCTCGACGACTTCCGCTCGTACTTCACACCGCAAAAGGCCGACAAGCCTGAGATCCACGGCGGATTTGCCCGCTGTCACTATGTTGAGGACCCGGCGGTCGAAGAGCAACTCAAAAAGCTCAAAGTAACGATCCGCTGTCTGCCGCTGGACGAAAACGATGAGCCAGGCGAGTGCATTTTCACCGGCCGGCGCGCCGAACATCGGGCCGTCTTCGCGAAATCCTATTGAGCGCACCACCCCCTGCTGTAAAGCCGCGACCATGGGTCGCGTCCGTCAATGGGCCAACTCACCCAACCATCCGCCGTACTCCCAATTCTCGCCGCGTTCAGCCGCCGTGACGCGGCCCTCGATTGGGCCCAAAAAACCGCCAGCGCGTCGTGGGGCGAGACCGCACTGTCCAGCGACCGGTTCACCTTCACCGAGACCGACTACTACACCGCCTCGATGGGCGGCGATTTACGCAAATGTTTCTTCGCCTTCGAGCGGCTCGTTGATCCCGGCGAGTTGCCCGCCATCAAGCGGCTGACCAATCGGTGGGAAAACGACTACGCCGAATCCGCGAATCATCCGGAGTCGCGACCGCTAAACCTGGATCCGGGCTACATCACGCCGGCCAAACTGGTGCTGGCCACGACAAAAGACCATGCCCATCGACTTTACCTCGGCGAGGGGATTTTCGCGGAGGTAACGCTCTCGTTCCGAGGCGGCAATTGGCAGTCGCACCCGTGGACCTATCCGGACTATCAACGTGAGGATTTTCAGCAGTTCTTCACCCAATGCCGCGATTTCTTGCGGCAAGTGGAGTAGTAACGGCCGAACGGCCAGCCCTCGCCCTGCGTAGTACACTCCGGACGATTGTTCGGTCCACTTGCTCCCCATAGAATTCCCATTGTCATGCGTGCCGTTCTACTAATCATCGTCTTGAGCCTTGTGTCGGGCGTCGTCTTGGGCGTTTCGATCAGTTGGTATCAGACGCGCAACCACGGCCAAAGTCTGGGGCAGGAATCTGCCGCTCCAAAGTTGGCGCCCGTCGGCGAGCCGCAGCCTCGAGCCGTCATCGACCGGATCGACCATGACTTTGGCGCGATGGAACGAGGCACCCAGGGGAGCCACACCTTTGAGGTTCGCAACGAGGGTGAAGCGGATCTGATTCTCAAGAAAGGTGGCAAGACCTGCAGTTGCACATTCAGCGGGCTGAGCGATGGACGAATCGCACCGGGCGGTTCAGGCCAGGTGACGCTTTCCTGGACGATCAAAGGCGTCGGCGAAACGTTTCGCCAGCAGGCAATGATTCTGACCAACGATCGGCTCCTGAGGAGGATCATCCTCACGCTCGAGGGCAAGATCACGCGACCGGTGGTGATTACGCCCGAGATTCTTTCGCTTGGCGATGTAGCGGTAGGTCAGTCGAAGTCGGCCGAGGTTCACCTCTACTCGTTTCGCGACGCCCCCCTCGAATTGACGGCGGAGATTGTGCGCGCTGAATCAGCCGAGTTGTTTGAGGTAACCCAGCATCCGCTGCTTCGAGGAGAGAAGTTCACCAAAACGACGGCGAAATCCGGCCGAATCATTCGGGTTACGGTGAAATCCGGCTTGCCGTTGGGCCAGTTTCGGCGGACAATCCGGGTCGACCCTGGATTGGCCGGAGTCGACCCGCTGACGATCGCCGTGTTCGGACGCATCGTCGGTGATTTTACGCTCAGCGGTAAGGGCTGGGACGATCATCGGTTGGCGCTCGATTTGGGGATTGTGCCCGGCAATCAGCCAACGGAGCATCGGCTGAATATCTTGGTTCGTGGTCCCCACCGCGACAAGGTGCAACTGGAAGTGGCCGAGGTGTATCCACCGCTGTTGGATGTTCGCGTGGGCAAACCCCTCGGGGCGCGTGGCGGCAGTGCGCGGCTCATTCCGCTGACGATCACGATTCCCGCCGGGCAGACTTCGGCTGACTTTAGGGGGAAGCGCAACACACGCTCGGGCGAAGTGATCCTCACGACCAACCATCCGCTGACCAAGAGACTTTCCTTAAGAATCGAATTCGTGATCGAAGGTTCTGACCGGCCGTAGACGAGTGAATTGATTTGCAGGGTACGACAGCGCAGGAAAAGGATTTTCATGATAAGGAAGCTCAGTATTGTCGTCTTGCTTTGTGGCGTGGTGCTCGCCGCTGCCGGGTGTTCTCCGTCTTCGCCGGGCGAAAGGTCCGATTCGCCCCCGGCCAATTCCCAGTCGGCACAGGTCGCTCCGGTGACTCCACCGCAGAAAACAACGGCGGTAAAAGTGCCGATTTCGCCGCTGATCTCGGCTCAAGTATCGCCTTCTCCCAAGGAAGCTACCGCTTCACAGGGCGAGCCACCAACGCTCAGCAACGGCGCTGCCAAGGCGATCAAACTCAACGGCCCGATCTTCGATGGTTGGACCAAGCCGAAGTGGTCACTGCTGCTTTCCGGACGAACCAGCGGATATATCGAGCCGTGTGGCTGTGCGGGCTTGGAAAACCAGAAAGGCGGTTTCAGTCGCCGCCACACGCTGATTCGACAGTTGCAGGACAAAGGATGGAATCTGCTCGCCTTGGACGCCGGAGGGTTGGTTCGGCGCACCGGCAAACAGGCGCAGATCAAGTACGAGCGGGCGATCTCGGCACTGAAAACGATGGAGTACACGGCGGTCGGATTTGGCCCGGCCGATTTGCGATTGCCACCTGAGGAAGTCTTGGCGGTGATCGCCCCGACCGACGACGGCCCAGGGCCGATTGTCTCTGCCAACGTTGGACTGTTCGGAATCGATGAGAAACAGACCGCACGCTACCGAATGGCCAAGGCGGGTGACGTGCTGATCGGCATTACGACGGTGCTGGCGGCCAGTCAGCAGAAGCAGTTTCCGGCTGACAATATCGAGTATCGTGATCCCTCGAAGGCGCTTGCCGAGGTGCTGCCTAAGCTCAAAGCGGCCAAATGTCAGCGGCTGGTGTTGATGGTCTACGGTACTCGTGAGGAGGCGGTCAAGCTCGCCAATGAGTTCCCCGATTTTGATCTCGCGGTTGTCTCGGGCGATGCCGAAACGCCACCCGCTCAGCCGACGGTGCTGAAGGATTCTGACACGCTGTTGATCGAATTGGGCTACAAGGGGATGTACGTCGGCGTGTTAGGCGTCTATGACAATCCCAAGCAGCCGATCCGTTATCAGCGTGTGCCGCTCGACGCCCGGTTCGAGCCCTCAAAGGCGATGCACGCGATGATGGTCAGTTACCAGAAACAGCTTGGCGAACTTGGCTGGAATGGCCTGGGGCTCAAGCCAGTGCTCCATGAAAGCGGCCGCGAGTTTATCGGCAGTGAGACCTGCGTGGATTGCCACTCCTCGGCCCACGAGGTCTTCGAGAAGACCCCCCACGCCCACGCGCTGAAGACGTTGATGAAACTCGACCCGCCGCGACATTTTGACCCGGAGTGCGTAAGCTGTCATGTCACCGGTTGGCAGACGCAGCAGTATTTCCCCTACGAGACGGGCTATTTGAGTGTGAAGAAGACGCCCGAAATGCGGGCCAACGGCTGTGAGAACTGTCACGGCCCAGGCCAGCGACACGCACTGGCGGAAGCGGAGGATATCAAGGTCACCAAGGACGAACGAGCGAAGCTTCGCTTGGACCTACGAGTGACGAGCAAAGAGGCGCGCGACGGCTGCCTGAAGTGTCACGATCTGGACAATAGCCCCGACTTTCACCTGAGCGGGGCATTCGAGAAATACTGGAAAAAGGTAAAGCACAGGGGCAAGGACTGATTGGGCCTAGCGACTTGCGTCGATCACGGTTCTCTCAGCGCATGAAAAAATCGGCAGGCGAGCCGCTGGCGTTTGTCCTACTGCGGCAGTATAGGCAACCACGTTGGCAAATCAAGCATTCTCTCTTTTGGAGCCGAGCCGACGAATCGCCCGCGCTCATGGCAAGTTCCTGATCCGTGGCAATTAGGACTGGAATCGTTGCTTGTCTACCGCTGGTCCGCACACCCCCGCGGTCACCTTGGCTTGGACTGGACAGACGTAACTGCTATGCTGGCGGGCGGTTATGGTGGCGAGCAGGCGTCTTGTCGCCCGTTGTCAACTATCCGGTCGAGGCAGTTTGCATGACAAAAGAAAAAGAAGAAGCCCTGGAAGTAGAAGGGGTCGTGACCCAAGCGTTGGCGAACACCCGGTTTCGCGTCAAGCTTAACGAGGGTGGGCATGAGGTGATGGCCCACATCGCGGGCCGGATGCGCAAGCACTTTATTCGTATCGTGCCGGGCGACAAAGTCCGCGTCGAGTTAAGCCCCTACGACCTGACCAAAGGTCGGATTACCTACCGCGAACGCTAAGCGAGCGTTTGTTGTCCCTCCCCTGCCTCATCCGAGGCGATCGTTTCTCTCGACGAGAGGATGCGTCGTTTGGTCTGTTGATGAGTACGGCTGCGCGACTTGTTGGCCGCTGGACGTGCCGTACCAAGTTTCTTAACTTGGTCGTGTCGGCAGGCACGCCGGAAACGCCAGCCGATTCGCCGGGGTAATACCGTTGAGCCCGGCTGTCATTCTCGCAGCTTCCATGACAGTTCGGACGAAACATTCCACTCGTATCCAAAAGGGCCGCTTGGCCCAATTTCTCCCACACGGAGCCCTTTGTGATGAAAAAAACTGCCCAGCTTACCTGCTTGATGTTCATCGGACTCGCGATACTTTCGCCCACCCCAATGGTGATGGCACAGGAGAATGCGGCCAGCAAACCAGCGACGATTGGCGTCGTCTCGGTCGCCGCCTATGACTCGCTGGTCGAGGACCTCACGCTGCTCGGATCTTTGTCGGGCAACGGAAAACTCGTCCGTCAGATTCAAGAGAAGCTGAAGCCGGTCGTCGCGGCGATTGATACGACCAAACCATCGGGATCGATCATCCGAGTCGTTGGTGAGGACGTTCAGATCATCGGTTTTGGCGCAGTAACCGACATGGACAAGTTGATCAAGGGTGCCAAGGAAGCAGGGATCAAGATCAAGTCGGTCGATGACCACTACGAGGTGGAGATGCCCCAGGGCAAGACGTTCCAGATCCGTTATCGCGACGGCTGGGCATTCACTGCGGAAAAACTTGACCAGTTGGCCGATTTGCCCAAGGACCCGGCCAAGATGTTGGGCGATCTGCCGACACAGTATCTCGTGGCAGGTCGGCTCGATGTTCAGCGAGTGCCCGAAGTGCTGCGAAAAAAAGTGGCGGGCGAACTAGGGGGTCTGATTGGAGCTTTGCGAGGCGGGCGAGATGGCGGTGAGGACGAAGTGGCGGCACAGGCCGAAGCGATCAAACAGGTCGACCACGTCACCGTCGGCTGGGCGGTCGATCCGAAGGAAAAGGCGACCTACGTTGATGTCGCGGTTAAGGCGGTGGCTGGCACTGAATTCGCGACGCAGATGAAGGGCTACGCGAAGGTAAAGTCGTCGTTCGCCGGTTTGGTGCTGCCGGGTGCGGCGTTCACCTTGCATTTTGCCTCGGATCTGACGGATCAGGAAAAGGCAGCCGCGGCAGCCGGGCTGGCAGCGGCTCGCAAACAGTTGCTCAAGGGATTGATCGAAAACCTCAACCTCGCTACGGACAAAGACTCGGCAGAGGCTGCCGCGCTGTTCGGCGAATTACTCGATTCGGTCCAGGCAACCGTCAAGGAAGGCAAGCTCGACGGGGGAATCGCCGTGGTGCTCAAACCTCGCGCGATGACCATCGTTGGTGGTGGCCAGGTCGCCGACAGCGAGAAGCTCCGCGTGACCTTCAAGAAATTCGTGAAGATGGCTCGACGGCTCGACGGCAAGTTTCCAGGCGTCAAGTTCGACGCTGAAAAATATGGTGACGTGACATTCCACACGATGAGTGTGCCGATCAAGAAAAACGACCGCGCTGCCAAGGTGTTTGGCGAATCGGTCGATGTGGCAGTCGGACTAGGAAAGAAGAGCTTCTATGTCGCCGTCGGCAAGGACACGCTCAGTACGATCAAGCAGGTGATCGATGATTCGAAGAAGCGAAGCGATGAGACGGTCCCACCGCTGCGAACAGCGCTGTCGGTCGGCTCAGTCGTGCGATTTGTTGCGTCGGTCGAAGAAAACAACTTCGCCCTCGCCGCGATCTCCTTAATGCTGGCTTCGGCGAAGGACAAGGATCACATTCGGCTCACCGCCGAACCGATCGATCTCGGTCTGCGATATCGCCTGCAACTAGAACGCGGCATCATCGCCCTGATCGGTCAGGCCGGCAAACTCGCAGGTGCCGGATTCTAGCTTTCGCCCCCATCGAAGCAAAGCCGCGGCCAGCGGTCGCGGCCGATGCTCTGCCCGATTGCCTACGTGTCCCCTCGTGAAAATTTTCCTCTACGAATTCATCACCGGCGGCGGGCTGCTCTCCTCGCACATCGCCCCTTCCGGAAGTTTGCTCTATGAAGGTCGCGCGATGATCGAGTCGCTCGCTGCGGACCTCTGTGCGGTGAAGGATGTTCGAGTCGCTACGTCGCGTGATTATCGCGTTGAGATTTCGCTGCCGGCGGAATGTGATGTGAACGAGGTAACCGCGGCTGAACAAGACGCGGCGCTGTTTTCAGACCTCGCCGGTTCGGCCGACTGGACAATCGTGATTGCTCCGGAAACGGACAGCCTGCTCGCGAAACGGTGTGAAACGGTCATCGCAGCGGGCGGGCGTCTACTTGGACCGTCACCGCAGATTGTGCGGCTCGCCACTGACAAACAGCAATTGGCCGAGCATCTAGGGGATCATGGTGTTCGAGCCGCAACCGGCGAAACCGTGCCAACGGGGCATGTCGATAACAATACAAGCACCAAGCGCCCACGAGTGGATCGACGTGAGAATAATCCACTCGCTGGCGTTTCGTGCTTGTATTTCCAATCGCCGGCGGGTTTTAAGACACCCTCGCGCGATTTGCCGTACCCTGTCGTGCTCAAGCCAATCGATGGGTCCGGATCGCGGGATGTTCTGTTAATCGATGGTCCCGAGGTAGAGATTCCGCCGGCTGACTCGCCTCGTCGAGTCGAGCAGTTCGTGCCCGGTATGAGCGTAAGCGTCGCCGTGCTGTGTGGTCCCGCGGGGCTTTTTTCGCTACCTCCTTGTCGACAACATCTTAGCGAGGATCGTCGATTCACCTATCTCGGTGGATCGTTGCCACTGACACCGCCTTTGGCCGCTCGGGCGACACGATTGGCGCTTGCTGCCGTCCAAACTCTCAAGGCACCGATCGGCTATTTGGGCGTCGACCTGATTCTGGGCGCCGATTCCCCCGGATCGGAAGATACCGTGATCGAGGTCAATCCGCGACTGACGACTTCTTATGTTGGGCTTCGGGCCGCGACGGGCGACAATCTGGCCGAGGCGATGCTCGCAGTGGCTGCCGGCTTTCGACCAGTGTTGTGTTTTCGTGACGAGCCCGTAGAATTCGAGGCCGATGGTCATATCACGCGGCAGGAATTGTTGACATGAGCGACTACTTGGCCCTCGACATTGGCGGGGCGAACATCAAAGTGGCGGACGGTGCCAGTTACGTTCGCAGCGAACCATTTGCGCTGTGGAAACAGCCCGAGAATCTCGCTGGTACGCTGGCTCGTGTGATCGCCGATGCCCCGGACCGACCGCAAATCGTGGCGACGATGACGGGCGAATTGGCGGACTGTTACGCGACGAAGTGCGAGGGTGTGCGTGCGATCGCTACGGCGTTACTCGAAGCCGCCTCCGGCCGGCCGACCTTGATCTATCGCACGGACGGCAAGTTCATCGACGCCGACGCGGCTCTGGAAGATCCTCTGCCCTGTGCCGCGTCGAACTGGCACGCATTGGCACGATGGGCCGGGCGATTAGTGCCGTCGGGCCCCGCAATGTTGCTAGACATTGGTTCGACCACGTGTGACGCGATTCCGCTCACCAGCGGACAGGTCATCGCCAAGGGCAGCACCGACACAGAACGACTACTGGCCGGCGAGTTGGCTTACACCGGGGTAACTAGGACGCCGGTCTGCGCGACAGTCGGTGCCCTGCCCTATCGCGGTCAGATGTGTCCGGTCGCGGCCGAGTGGTTCGCCACGACACGGGACGCCTATCTATGGCTCGACGAATTGCCGGAGATGCCCGAGTGTACCGACACGGCCGACGGTCGGCCGGCGACCAAGTCAGCGGCACTCGATCGATTGGCCCGTTGTATCTGTTCGGATCGCGAGACGTTCGCCGAAGAGGATGCAATCGCGGCAGCCCGAGCAATAACCCAAGCACAGGGGGCAACCATCGGCATTGCAGTGCGTCGTGCAGCGGCGGTTTTGGTGGCGATTCCCGAGCGTGTGGTGATCTCTGGACAGGGTGAGTTTCTAGCCCGACGTGTAGTGCAGCAGTTGCGCTGGCCGGCCGAGGTAATTTCGCTAAGCGAGCAGCGAGGTGAGAAAATTTCTGCGGCAGCCGCAGCCTACGCGGTTGCGATTCTGGCGAGCGAGACGCGATGAACGAGTCGGTGCGAGTCGTGAAAGTCGGCGGAAGTTTGTTGGAGTTAGCGGATCTCGACACACGCCTGCGCGATTGGCTCACGCATCAGTTGGCGGCGAAAAGCATCATGATCGTTGGCGGTGGTCCTGCGGTCGCTGTCGTGCGAGAGCATGATCGGCGGGAGTCGCTGGCCGACGCGGAGGCTCATTGGCAGGCCATCGAGGCAATGAGCGCGAATGCTCGCGGATTGGCGTCGCGAATGCAGGAGGTGACGAGGATCGAACGGCTCGCCGATATCGAGCGAACTGATGGTCCGATTATTCTCGACGTTATCGTGGACCTACATGCGGACGCCGCGTCCGATTTGCCCAAGTTGCCGCTGAGCTGGGATGTCACCAGCGACTCGATCGCAGCCTGGGTTGCGGGGCAAGTCGATGCTGCCGAGCTCGTGCTGCTCAAGTCCTCGCTACCGCGAAACACAAACATCGCGGACGCTGTGGCGGACAACTACGTCGATCGATTCTTTGTTCGAGCGACGTCCGGCCTTCTGAGCGTGCGCTGCGTAAATCTGCGTGACGATCCGTTCACCGAAAAAGTGCTCTTAGATATGCCGGGGAATTGATTTCCACGGGAGGATGTCGCCACGTCGCG